>ENA-OQER01000578-OQER01000578.1-human-gut-metagenome-genome-assembly--contig:-NODE-578-length-19598-cov-6.011042_pt1 | contig 19598 bp, 25 predicted proteins | sample MGYA00242797_ERZ504639 | MGnify/ENA primary metagenome ERZ504639 (study PRJEB26092, sample SAMD00036306) | human gut metagenome | host: Homo sapiens | study: EMG produced TPA metagenomics assembly of...
GGCAGCCCGGTTTCCGTTGAGCGACGCCCCACGCATAACCTTATGTCGGTGCTGATGTGATGCGTCCCCGATGGCTACAAGGTTTGAAATGAAGGTGGACAGGCGATTTAGGCCTTCGCCAGATCTTGGTCGGATACGCAGTAGCTTAGGCGGATGTGGCCTTCGGTGCCGAAACAGTCACCCGGGACTAGGGCTACGTTGGCTTCTTTGATGGCTTTGATGCAGAAGGCTTCGCTTGTTAGGCCGAATTGTTTGATGCTGGGGAAGGCGTAGAAGCGCCTGCGGGCTCTACTGCGTCGAGGCCCATGGCGTTTAAGGCTTCGAGTACGCGCTCGCGGCGGGCTCGGTAGACTTCGAGCATGGGAGCGGGGTCGACGGTCAGAGCTCGAGCTGCGGCGTCCATCTCAAATGAAACGGCGCTCGATACTAAGTATTGGTGGGCCTTTGCGATCTCGGCGATGACGGGTGCCGCTGCCGCGAGCCAGCCAGGCGCCAGCCGGTCATGGCCCAGGGCTTGGAGAAGCTCTCGATGACTACCGTCTGCTCACGCAGCTCCGGGTGGCGCTGGGCAAAGCGCTCGTAGTCGTCCACGTAGACCAGGCGGTTGTATACGTCGTCGCAGATCACGTAGATGCCCGCCTGCTCTGCACGTGTGCCACGGCGTCGAGCGATGCCGCGTTGAGGATGCAGCCTGTAGGATTGTTGGGCGTGCAGATGACGATGGCCTTAGTCGCCGGCGTCACGCAAGCACGAAGTGCGTCCTCGTCGATCTGAAATTGCGCAGGCTCCGTATCCAAAAAGACCGCCTTGGCGTGATTGGCCACGACGATGCTCTCGTACAGGCCAAAGGCCGGCGTGGGGATGATGACCTCGTCGCCTGGATTGAGCATAGCCATAAACGTAGCCGACAGGGCCTCAGTCGCACCATCGGTCAGGATGACCTCGTCAGCAGAAAACGAAAGGCCCGCGTCGCCCATATATGCGGACAGCGCCTCGCGCAGGGCAGGGCGACCGTTGTTGGGCGGATAATGCGTGTCACCGCGGTCCAGCGCGGCGGTCACCTCGGCGCTAATCACGTCGGGCGTGGGAAAATCGGGCTCGCCGAGCGCAAGCGCGATGCACCCTGGGTGCTGGGCAGCGAGCGCGTTAATCCGACGGATGCCGGAGGGCTTGAGCGTGGCAAGCGAGGTATTCATGGGCAGGCGCATGGCGTTCCTTTCGTAAGGGTTGCACTAGGATAGCGCGGCGAGGCGCCGCCAGACGGTGTAACCTAAACGGAAACCAACCGGAAAGGAGGCGGCATGGAGACGATCGCGCGCGGCGATGTACCAAAAACGTTGCAGACCATTGCGTATATCAGCATTCCCGATAGCGCCGATCTTGAGTTTTTGCTTTGGGACCTCCAGGATGCCATCGCGGCCTATGCACAGCTTTCTGGCACCACGCTCCCCCGCCCGATCGATTTGGAAGCGGATGATGCCGGTGCAGTCGATGGCATCGTGCTAGCCATTGAAGATGTGGCTGACGATGAGACGTTGACAGCTATCGAGCAGGCGCTTGAGCGCTTTGGCGGTACGGGAACGCGCGTCTATGCCGCGATTCGAGCCGCACAAGAGGGCGCTAAGCAGGCGCGCGGGACCGCCGTTCGTCTGCACGAGGCATGTGAGCGCCTTGACCAATTGTGGTGTGGCGGCGTTGTCGTCTGTGCCGGCAGCGGTATTGCGGCGCTTCGCCACTCCCCGCGTATGGGTCTCTTGCGTCGACCACTTTCAGAAGCGATGGATAAGCTTGTGGGCGCTGTGCGCATGGGCTGCTCCATTGAGCATGCGCAGCTGCTTGGCGGTGGCAATGCCGGTAGCGTCGATGCCGACGGCATGGTGCGCGCTAGGCCCGCTGTGCCCGCACTAATCTGGCGCGCCATCATCAAACGCCTCGGCGCCCGTGCCCAATCAGATATCTAAATTAGCGAGCGCCCCAGTCAACGGCCTCGCGCCAGCGCCCAACAAGACGCTCTAGGCGCCACGCCGCGTTAGCGGGACTAGTTGACGGCAATACGACAGCGGGCAGGCCTGTCCGCTCCTGTAGATAGCGCTTATAGAGGCGCCCCGCCGTACCTCCGTTGCATACCACCTGCTCAATAGGCGCATTGCCCGCAATGCGCTCGATATGTGCCGGCACAACGTTGCGAATGCTCGCGTCACTCGAGCCCTTGATGTCGCAGCTCCCGATCACGTCCCACAGCCACGCCGCCGTTAAGCAGCATGGAGCGCTTGGCGGCAATCGAGGCATCGAGCGTCGCAGGCTCACTGCCTGCCAAAAGGTCGCCCTCGTTGGGCGGCACGGACACACCGAGCATGCGGCTATCACGCGCCAAAAGCGGTTCTGCGGATTGCCATAGTAGAAGGCATTGGCGCGCGAGAGCACCGAGGGAAACGACCCCAGCACCAAAACGCGCGAGCGCTCGTCAAACACGGGCTCAAACCCATGCTCAATATGTTGATAGCCCTCGTCCGTCGCGGCCACGAGCTAGACCCTCAGCAGATAACGCACCTCATAGGGCGCAAGTTCAAGGGAGCCCGGCAGCTCGACCGTGGGCACGTCGTCGGCAAGCAGGTCGACGAAGGAACCGTTGAGCTCGCCGGCGGTGAAGGTATAGGGCTCGTTCACGGCATTGACCGCCACGAGTACCGTCGCGTCATCGCAGGCGCGCTCGAACAGCAGCTGCTTGTTCTGTATCACCACGTTGCGGTACGCGCCGTAGTTGAGAGCACGGGCCGCCGCGTCGTCGGTCGAGCGCAGGTGCGCGAGCTGCTTGATGAAGGTCTCAGCTCGTTGGGCGCAGGCTTATCGAGCGCAGGCCGCAGCGCCCAGTCGCCATCGGGACCGCCCTTTTCGCCGGCAATCCCCCACTCGCTGCCGTAGTAGACGCACGGGATGCCCGGCATGCCAAACAGCATGCCATAGGCGGGACGCAGGCACGACTTGTCGGTGAGGATGCTTGCTAGGCGCGGCACGTCGTGGTTGTCGACAAACGACAGCAGGTGTTTGCCGCGGTAGATGCACCACGGGTCACCGCCAAACTGACGGTGCAGCGAGTGCGCGATCTCGAACATGTTGACCGAATTAAAGCTGGAGTACAGGCCCTTGTAGCACTCGTAGTTGGTGCAGGAGTCGAGCATTTCGTCGCTGACGATCTGGTTGTAGTCGCCGTGGAGCGTCTCGCCGATCAGCACAAAGTCGGGCTTGAGCTCACGGGTAAAGGCGTGCAGGCGCGCATGAAGTCGCGGTCGAGCATATAGGCAACGTCCAAGCGCAGGCCGTCGACGCCAAAGACTCGGCCCAGCGACGCACGGACTCAAGCAGGTAATCGACCACGGCGGGATTTTGCAGGTTGAGCTTCACAAGCTCGAAATGGCCCTCCCAGCCTCGTACCAAAAGCCGTCGCCGTAGCAGGAGTCGCCGTCAAAGCTAATGTGGAACCAGTCCTTGTACGGTGAGTCCCACTTGCGCTCCTGCACATCGCGGAAGGCCCAAAAACCGCGGCCGACGTGGTTGAAGACGGCATCGAGCACCACGCGGATGCCATGGGCATGCAGCGTGTCGCATACGGCGGCAAAGTCGGTATCCCCACCCAGGCGGCGGTCGATATGACGCAGGCTGCGTGTATCGTAGCCGTGGCTATCGGACTCGAGCGGCGGGTTGATCAGCACAGCGCCAACGCCGAGTTCCTGCAGGTAGTCGGCCCACTTGGCGATTTTCATAATGGGAGCATCGGGGTTAGGAGCAACGTTGACGGCCTGGGCAAGCTCGTCCTCGGCAACGGGTGCGGCGTTTTCGTGCGGAGCTCCACAGAAGCCCAGCGGATAGATCTGATAGAACGTCGTCTCGTATGCCCACATAGCAACCTCCCGGTAAGCTCAACACAACGACATCCATTGTATGCCCAGCTTGTATCCTCTCCCCAAAATAAGTTGCGGTGATAGTTCCTGTCTGGGCCTTCAGAAGCCTTAAACAGGAACTATTCCACCGCAACTGATGAGGGGACGTGATTAGGCGACGGGCTTGGCGCGGCGGATGGCCGGAAACAGCACGGTGATGGCGAGGATGACGCCCACGACGGCAATCGCCCCGCCCACAAAGCGATCCAGGCGATACCGGGACCCGAAACCACGGCTCCGCCGATCGCGGTACCCGTGCCGATACCGAGGTTGAACAGGCCCGAGAAGATCGACATGGCGACGGCCGACGAATCTGCCGGCGTGTGCTTTGATGAGCTCGGCCTGAAACGCCACGTTAAAGGCCGTGGCGCAGCAACCCCACAGTGCGCAGACGGCAAGCACTGTCACGAGCGACGATGCGGCCGGCCCCATGAGCAGCAGGCCACCGGCACGCCGGAGAGCGTGATAGCAAGGAACGGAAAACGGTGCCCGTCGAACAGGCGGCTGAACAGCCAGCTGCCCACCAAGCCGGAACAGCCAAACGCCGTCAGCGTCATGGTGATGGCGCCCGCATCGACGTGCGCGACCTGCGCCAGGAAGGGCTCGATATAGCTGTAGCTTGCGTAATAGCCGGTCGCCATGAAGACCGTGACTGCGTAGAGCGCGATGAGGAGCGGGTTCTTGAGCAGCTCGGGCAGCTGTTTGACGGTAAAGCGCTCACCCGCCGGCATGGCCGGGAACACCGCTGCTGGTAGACGACCGCGATGGCTGAGAGGCCCCCGACCACGGCAAACGTCATGCGCCAGCCCACGGCCAAGCCAATGGCGCGACCGAGAGGCAGGCCAAAGATCTGCGCGATGGACGAGCCCGTGGCGATCATGCTGATGGCGAGCGCGCCGTGGCGAGTGTCGACCAGGCGCGAGGCCATAATCGAGGCGACTGACCAGAACACGGCATGTGCGCAAGCGACCACCAGGCGCGCGCAGACCAGGATGGGATAGGTCGGCGCCACAGCGGACAGGAACTGACCGAGCGAGAACACGGCAAGCACGCCCAGCAGCATCCGCTTAAACTCGAAACGCGAAGCGAACACCATGAGCGGCAACGACAGCAGCATGACGCCCCAGGCATAGACCGAGATCATGATGCCCGCCTGGGCCTCGGTGAGCGAGAACGACGCGGCGATATCAGTCAAAAGGCCGATGGGCATAAACTCCGACGTGTTGAACACGAACGCACAGCAGGTGAGCCCGACGAGTGGGAGCCACTGCCTGAGCGTGATGCCGTCTTGCCTTGCCTGAGTCATATATAACGTCTCCAATCGTTTTGAGCGGAGGCGATTATATAGCAACGGCCCCGCATCCGTCAGTACAGAAGCGGGGCCGAAAACAATTCGATACACAGAGGTTGCGTCGTCAATTCATAACTAAGCCAGCCCCAGCAATATGCCCGCCGAATGCACGACAAACGCCACGATCCAGCGACCGTCACTTGAAACGCGAACACGGCAACGGCGTAGCGCGCGCCCAGCTCGCTCTTGACGGCGCCGATGGCTGCCACACAGGGCGGGTACAGCAGCGTAAAGACCAGGAACACATAGGCAGTGAACGGCGAAAACATGGTCGACAGTGCCGCGGGCGAGGTCGCGCCCAAAAGCACCGTGAGGGTCGAGATGACACTCTCCTTGGCGATAAGTCCGGTGACGAGCGCCGTGGATGCACGCCAGTCGCCAAACCCAAGCGGCGTCAGCGCCGGCGCAATGATGCTGCCGAGACCCGCAAGCAGACTCTGCGACTGATCGGCGACCACATTAAAGCGGATGTCGAACGTCTGAAGGAACCAGATGACCACGGTAGCGGCAAAGATAATGGTAAAGGCCTTGGTAATAAAGTCTTTGGCCTTATCCCATGCCAGCATCACCGTCGTCTTGACGCTCGGCAGGCGGTAATTGGGCAGCTCCATGATAAACGGCACCGGGTCGCCCTTAAATGCCGTGCGGTTGAGTACCAAAGCCGCGATACAGCCAACCGCAATGCCGATCAGATAGAGCGAGACCATGGCGGGAACCGTCGCCTGTGGGAAAAACGCCCCGCACAGCAGACCATAGACCGGCAACTTGGCCGAGCAGCTCATGAACGGCGTGAGCATGACCGTCATCTTGCGGTCGTGCTCGGATGGGAGCGTACGGGTCGACATGATAGCCGGCACGGTGCAGCCAAACCCGACGAGCATGGGTACAAAGCTGCGGCCCGACAGGCCAAAACGACGCAGCACCTTATCCATGACAAAGGCGACGCGTGCCATGTAGCCCGAGTCTTCCAGAATGGAGAGGAACAAGAAGAGCACGACGATAATCGGCAGGAAGGTCAGCACACTGCCCACACCCGTAAGCACGCCGTCGACAGCCAGCGAGCGCACCACGTCGTTGGTGCCGAACGCCTTGAGGCCCGCATCGGCCGAGGCGATGATAGCAGCGATACCGTCCTCCATGAGTCCCTGCAACGCCGCGCCGATCACGCCAAACGTCAGCCAAAAGACGAGGCCCATGATCACCAGGAACGCCGGAATGGCCGTGTAGCGACCCGTCAGGATGCGGTCGATCTTGACGGAGCGCACGTGCTCGCGGCTTTCGTGCGGTTTGACGACGCAGCGCCCGCACACGTCGCCGATAAAGCTAAAGCGCATATCGGCCAGCGCGGACAGGCGGTCGGTGCCGGCCTCGCCCTCCATCTGGGTAATGATGTGCTCGATAGCGTCGAGCTCGTTGCGATCCAGGTGAAGCGCCTCGGTCACCAGCTCGTCGCCCTCAACCAGCTTGGTCGCCGCAAAGCGCACCGGGATGTGCGCCGTCACGGCATGGTCCTCGATCAGGTTGCAATGCCGTGGATGCAGCGATGCAGTGCGCCGCCGTCCGATCCATCGGGCGCACAGAAGTCCAGGCGACCGGGGCGCTCGCGGAACCGCGCCACGTGCAAGGCATGATCCACCAGCTCGCCGATACCCTCGTTGCGGGCAGCGCTAATGGGAACAACAGGCACGCCCAACAGGCTCTCGAGCAGATTGACGTCCACGGCGCCGCCGTTGGCCGTCACCTCGTCCATCATGTTGAGCGCGATGACCATGGGGCGGTCGAGCTCCATAAGCTGCAGCGTCAGGTACAGGTTACGTTCGATGTTGGTGGCGTCGATGATGTCGATGATGGCGTCGGGGTTTTCGTCCAAGATGAATTGGCGGCTGACGATCTCTTCGCCCGTGTACGGCGACAGGGAGTAAATGCCGGGCAGATCGGTAACGCTTGCCTCGGGATGGTTACGGATGGTGCCGTCCTTGCGGTCGACCGTCACGCCAGGAAAGTTACCGACGTGCTGGTTGGAGCCCGTAAGCTGGTTGAACAGCGTGGTCTTACCGCAGTTTTGGTTGCCGGCGAGGGCAAAATGCAGCGGTGCGCCCTCGGGCACGGCCGTTTTTGCCGCACGGGGCGAATACATCCCCTCGCCGAGTGCCGGATGCTCCGTCGTTCCGATTGCGGCGTTGGCGCGCGGACCGGTATCGGTGTCGTGCACATCCACGAGCTCAATGCGTGCGGCATCATCCTTGCGCAGCGTCAACTCGTAGCCACGCAGGCGAATCTCGAGCGGGTCGCCCATGGGGGCGTACTTCATCATGGTGACTTCGGTGCCCGGCGTTAGGCCCATGTCCAAAATATGCTGTCGGAGTGCCTGGTCGTCCGATGCCACCGATGCGACAACGGCGTCCTTTCCAATCTCGAGCGTATCGAGCTTCACGTCCGTGTTCCTCCCCCGGCGCCCACAGGGCGTTGCATTTATGTTCACCTTGGCTAACCGTTTGCCACGGCTAACCAATTTAACCATGCATGATAGCGCGAACACACAACGATGTTCAATCAGCAAATTGGCGCAATGGGGACAGGCAGGAGAGTTCAGGGCCATAGTTTCCCGATGAGGCCTCTCGGGGAAACTACATCCCAGAATTCCGGCTCGAAACGGGATATGGTTTCCCAAACAGGCCTCTTACGGAAAATGCATCCCGGAATCCCCGCTCGAAACGGGACGCGCTTTCCCAGTCGAGGCCCTATGGGAAACTGCGTCCCACCTTGAAAGGCAAAACTGGGGCGCAGTTTCCGGACGGGGCATCAAAAACGAAGTTGCGGTGGAATAGTTCCTGGATGGGCTGGTTGATGCCCCAGATAGGAACTATTTCACCGCAAGTTATTGAAGAGCTTGGATGCCGGGACTCTTACAGATGGCGCTCGAGGAAGCGGAAGGCCAGGCGGATCCAGGGACGGACCGCCACCTGCTTGTCCTCGTTGTCGACCGCGGTGTTGGCGTTGCCGAGCGAAAGGCCGTGACCACCCTGGTCGAAGACGTGCATCTCGCATGCAACGCCCTCCTCGGCCATGCGCTGCGCAAACGGGTAGACCTGCGCGATCGGCGCCGTCTTGTCGTCGGACACGCCCCACACAAAGGTCGGTGGCATCTGACGCGAAACATGCGTGGTGGGGCAGATGTCGGCCAGATGCTCGTCAGTTGCCTCGCCGCCCGTCACCATCGACAGGTAGTCGTTGAGCAAATCGCGCCCCGTCTTGCCGCCCGTCTTGGGCACACGCAAGTCAATGCGCGGATCGCGCGTCTGCATGTCGCGCACATAGCAAAGTCGAGCAATGGATAGCCCAGCACCACGGCATCGGGACGAATGTCGTCCGGACGCGCCCCGGCAAGTGCCGCAAAGGGGCCGGTCTTCCACTGTGTTGCCAGCGAGGCGCAAATCATGCCGCCAGCAGAAAAGCCCACGACGCACACGCGCTTAGGATCGACATGCCACTCGTCGGCGTTGGCGCGCACCGTGGCGACCATCTTGCAAGATCTGCCTGGGGGTGCGGAAAGCTCACGTCACCCGTAGAACTCGTGACATAGTTGAGCACAAAGGCCTGGTAACCGTGATCCAAAAACGCAAACGCCACAGGATCCTGCTCATGCGGAGCGATATGCGTAAACGCACCTCCGCCACAGATAATCACCGCGGGGCGGCGGCCATTCGGTTTATCGGGCAACGGCTCGGCACCCAAATACGTAAACGTCGCCGGATAATCCTCGGTCGGCTCCTCGCCCCACAGCGCATGGTTCTCGACAATCATATGTGCTCCCTTCGCGCAAATTATGCGCCCTTATTTTTCGCCTTCAAGCGTACCCCACTTGAACCCGTGGCGCAGAAACACTCCGGCAATAAGTTTCCCTTCAACTGATATATCACATAATCCCAGTTCAGAGGTATCGTTGAGCAGCGTAGAATAGGGGCGTTGACCAAGCCGCGAAACACATGTGAAACGTTTCCGGCAAACCAAACGCGCGATATGCGCCTATTTAAGTTGGAGGCAACTATGGGTCTGCTCGATTCGCTTAAGTCCACCTTCACCTCGACCGGCGAGGCGTCCGTTCCGCCCGCAGCAAGCTTCGCTACCCGCGAAGGCGTCATCTATGCCCCCGTCAACGGCGTGCTCGTCAACCTGAACGAGGTTCCCGACGAGACGATCGCCTCGGGCATGCTTGGCCAGCTATGGCATCGAGCCATTACCGGCACCATCTATGCGCCCGCCAACGGCCGCATCGGTGCCACCACTGTCACCAACCACTCCATCGGCATGATCACCGAGGACGGCCTGCGCGTGTTCATCCATGTTGGCCTGGGCACCGTGGAAATGAACGGCAAGGGTTTTGCCCGCTTTGTCGAGATGGGTGATGTGGTCAAGGCAGGCCAGCCGCTCATCAGCTTCGACCGCGAGGCCATTAAGGCCGCTGGTCACGAGGACATCGTGACCGTCATCGTCTCCGAGCTCGATCGTCTTAAGAGCATCGACCATGTCGGCGAGTCTGGAACGCTTATCGGCGGCAACCCGCTCGTCAAGCTGGGCGACCCGCTGCTGGTTGCCAAGACCAAGTAGCCAGGCCCCACGCCACACAGCCAAAAGGCACCTCGTCAAGCGCCCGCGACCATTTGGCCGCGGCGCTTTTCGTTTGAAAAACCATCCCGCCAATGCTTTATCTGTATAGCTCAAATGAGCCGAGCTGCTAGAATATCGAACTGTATGGATAACTATCATTCAACCGTTATGGAGGATACGTGAACCGCACCAAAATCGCGCAGCTCTATGCCGATGCCGAGTCGCTCGGCGGCCAAACCGTCACCGTCGCCGGCTGGGTCAAGTCCGTCCGCGACATGAAGAACTTTGGCTTTGTTACGCTCAACGACGGCAGCTGCTTCCGCGACCTGCAGGTCGTCATGAACCGCGAGGCACTCGACAACTACGACGAGATCGCCCATCAAAACGTCTCGGCCGCACTCATTTGCACCGGCACCGTCAAGCTGACCCCCGATGCGCCCCAGCCTTTCGAGCTTTCTGCCACTTCCATCGAGGTCGAGGGCACGAGCGCCCCGGATTACCCGCTGCAGAAGAAGCGCGCAACCGTCGAGTTCCTGCGCACCCAGCAGCACCTGCGCCCGCGCACCAACTGTTCCGCGCCGTGTTCCGCATTCGCTCTGTCGCGGCTGCCGCCATCCACCGCTTCTTCCAGGAGCAGGGCTTTGTCTACGTCAACACCCCCATCATCACCACGAGTGACTGCGAGGCGCCGGCGAGATGTTCCGCGTGACCACGCTCGACCCCAAAAATCCGCCCCTCACCGAGTCCGGCGAGGTCGACTGGAGCCAGGACTTCTTTGGCAAGCATGCAAGCCTCACCGTGTCCGGCCAGCTCAATGCCGAGAACTTTGCCATGGCCTTTGGTGACGTGTACACCTTTGGCCCCACCTTCCGTGCCGAGAACTCCAACACCACGCGCCACGCCGCCGAGTTTTGGATGATCGAGCCCGAGATGGCCTTTGCCGACCTTAACGACTACATGGACAACGCCGAGGCCATGCTCAAGTACGTCCTTAAGGACGTTATGGCCACCTGCCCCGACGAGCTCAATATGCTCAACAAGTTTGTGGACAAGGGTCTGCTCGAGCGCCTGGACCATGTCGCCAACTCCGACTTTGCCCGCGTTACCTACACCGAGGCCGTCGAGATCCTGGAGCAGGCAGTCGCCGACGGCCACAAGTTCGACTACCCCGTGAGCTGGGGCATCGACCTGCAAACCGAGCACGAACGCTTCCTGACCGAGGAGCACTTTAAGCGCCCGACCTTCGTGACCGACTACCCGGCTGAGATCAAGGCATTCTACATGCGCATGAACGAGGACGGCAAGACCGTCGCCGCCGCCGACTGCCTGGTTCCCGGTATCGGCGAGATTATCGGCGGCTCCCAGCGCGAGGAGCGCCTGGATCTGCTCGAGGCCCGCATCAAGGACCTGGGCATGAATCCCGAGCAGTACAAGTACTACCTTGACCTGCGCCGCTACGGTTCCTGCAAGCACGCCGCTACGGTCTGGGCTTCGAGCGCTTGGTCATGTATCTGACCGGCGTGGGCAACATCCGCGACGTCCTGCCGCACCCGCGCACCGTGGGCAACGCCGACTTCTAATCGTCGGACGCTAGCTCGCGTCGCCACACGCCAACGCTCATCGCACAAGCGTCTCTCGACATCGGTCGAGAGACGCTTTTTCAACAGCATCCGTCAAGCTTTTGGCAAGTTTTTGGTCAGTTGAGTAGGGCTGTTGAACTCAACCCGCCGTTTGCCGACGACTACCGACCGCCCAGAGCGCCCTGCGCCCCTGGGAAAGCCCCGCGTCCTAGGCTCCATACCGTCGCCACCCAAAACGGAAAGGACGTGGCACGATGACCGAAGCCGCTGTTGAAACCTACGACACCACGACGAGAGGCGCCGCTCGATGGCAGCCTATCGCGCCGTTCGCATCCTGCAGCTCTTGAGCGAAAACACCGGCGAAGACAAGGCCATACTTTCCGATGAGCTGATCCGGCGCCTCTCCCATCCCGACGACCCCGCCCGCATGCCCATCTCGGCGGCGCGGCGCAGCATCTACACCGCCATCTCCGCGCTTCGCCATGCCGGATACGAAATTGAGTACAAACGCGGCGTGGGCTACAAACTTCTTACCCGCCCGCTCACCGATGAAGAGATCATCCGGCTCCACGGTATGGTCATGCGCAACCGCTCCACGCCTATCGCTATCCGCAAGAGCATGGCGCAGCACTTAGTTGTCATGGCGAGTGCCGACGTTCGCGGCTACCTCGATACACCCGAACCCGTTCCGAGCGCAGGCAGCAAGGCTACCAAGGCAACACGCACGCCCATCAAGCGCATCGACACGTGCGAGCTCGTCGAGCAGGCCATCGACCATGGAACCACGGTGAGTTTTGATATTTCGAGCGTCACGGCACGTGGCGAAACCGAAGTAGCACGGATGACACTCCGCCCCTTTGCCATCAGGCAGCGCGATGGCATCTCGTATTTGCTGGGAACGGTCTATGACGCCCGAGGTGCCGATGACACGCTGCGCACCGTAGAGATTGGCCGCATGAGAAACGTCACCACACGTCTCCTCGACGGCAAGAAGCTCTTCGCCGCCTCGACGAGGAGGACGACGCCTCCTCCGCCGCATAAGACCCTCCGCCGCCCATTCGACTACCCGTACCGCCCATCCGATTCTGTATTAAAAAACCCGCCAGGCTGTTGTAAAAATGGACATCAGCGCTACTATAGTTCCACTTGCACTTTGTCCCAGTGCAGTGTTTCCAGCCATTTTTATACTGGGGGTAATGATATGAAGGACATCACCATCAGTCGCAGGAGCCTTCTGGTCTCCGCCGGCCTGCTCGCGCTCGCCCCGCTCGCCGGATGCGGCGGCAACTCTGGTTCCGGCTCTGCTGCCGCCGGTTCCGACTACACCATCGGCGTTCTGCAGCTCACCGAGCATTCCGCACTCGATGCCGCCAACGACGGCTTTGTCAAGGCCATCAAGGAGAGCGGCCTTAAGGTCAAGATCGACCAGAAGAACGCCCAGAACGACCAGTCCACGTGTAAGTCCATTGCCGACAAGTTTGTGGGCGACAACGTCAACCTGATTTATGCCATCGCCACGCCCGCCGCGCAGGCTGCCGCCGGCGCCACGGCCGATATCCCCATCGTGGGCTGCGCCATCACCGACTACGCCGCCTCCGGCCTGGTCCAGGACAACGACAAGCCCGGCACCAACGTCACGGCGCTTCCGACCTCACCCCGGTCGCCGAGCAGCTCGAGATGATGCAGAAGGTCCTGCCCGACGTTAAAAAGGTCGGCCTGCTCTACTGCACCGCCGAGTCCAACTCCGACGTCCAGATCAAGGCCGCCAAGAAGGAGCTCGACAAGCTGGGCCTCGAGTACACTGACTTCACCGTCTCGAGCTCCAACGAGATTCAGTCCGTCGTCGAGTCTGCCGTGGGCAAGGTCGACGCGCTGTACTCCCCCACCGACAACACCATCGCCGCGGGCGCCTCGCAGGTGGGCCAGATCTGCAAGGAGAACAAACTTCCCTTCGTGACTGGCGAGGAGGTATGTGCATGGCCGGCGGCCTGTTCACCCTCTCCATCAACTATGAGGACCTGGGCTACGCCGCGGGCGAGATGGCCGTTAAGATCCTGAAGGGCAAGGCCAAGCCCGAAGACATGCCGATCAAGCACCTCTCGAGCAAGGACCTGGTCGTCGTCAAGAACGACGAAATGGCCGAGGCCCTGGGCATCGACCTTTCCGCCCTGGACGCGTAATGCCATACGCGGCATGCGTCTAGAGCCCGTGCTCGCGCTTTAGCCGCGTTATTCAATATCTGAGCCACAGGGGCGGGCGCTGTAGACCGGCGTCCGCCCTGCTTGTTTCAGGTAAAACAAAACGTCTGTCCGTAACTCTTCTATGCATTGTTACCGCTATTATGGTGAATCACGTGTCCACCCTATCCTAGGAGGTATGAAGCATGCTCATTGCATTGCAGGGCGCCGTTTCGCAGGGCGTCCTCTGGGGCATTATGGTGCTTGGCGTGTTTATCACGTTCCGCCTGCTCGACATTCCCGATATGACCTGCGACGGCAGCTTTGCCCTCGGCGGCTGCGTCTGCGCTGTGCTCATCGTCAATAACAACGTCGACCCGCTGCTCGCCGTGCTGGCCGGTATGTGCGCCGGCGCCATCGCGGGCGCCGTCACGGGCATTTTGACCACCGTCTTTGAGATTCCTGCGATCCTCGCCGGAATCCTCACCCAGATCAGCCTGTGGTCCATCAACCTGCGCATCATGGGCAAGTCCAATACGCCCATTCTTGCCAAGGGCACCGTGTTCTCCGCCGTCAGCAATATGACCGGTCTGCCGCAGTCCACCGTTGCCATCATCTTGGGCATCCTGCTCGCCGTGGCTATCGTTGCCATCCTGTATTGGTTCTTTGGCACCGAGATTGGCTCGGCGCTGCGAGCCACCGGCAACAACGAGTACATGATCCGCGCTCTGGGCGTCAACACCAACTCCACCAAGATGATCGCCCTCGTGCTCTCCAACGCCCTCATCGGCCTTTCGGGCGCGCTCATCTGCCAGAGCCAAAAGTATGCCGACATTGGTATGGGCACCGGTGCCATCGTTATCGGTCTTGCCGCCATTGTTATCGGCGAGGTGCTCGGCCGTCTGCTGCCCGGCGGCCTCACGCAGTTTAGCGTCCGTCTTGCCTCCGCCGTCTTTGGCTCCGTGGTGTACTTCCTTATCCGCGCCATCGTGCTGCAGTTGGGCATGGACGCCAACGACATGAAGCTGCTCTCCGCCGTGATCGTCGCCGTGGCCTGTGCGTGCCCGTGGTTTGGGAGCGCTATAGCTCCGCAGCTCCTACACGAAGGGGGATGAGGCAGATGCTTAAGCTCTCGCACGTCAAGAAGACCTTTAACAAGGGCACCGTCACCGAGAAGCGCGCGCTCACCGGCGTCGACCTCACCCTGAATGACGGCGACTTTGTAACCGTGATCGGCGGCAACGGCGCCGGCAAGTCCACTCTGCTCAACATGATCGCCGGCGTGTACCCGCTCGATTCGGGCGTATTGAGCTCGACGGCACCGACATCTCGCGCCTGAGCGAGTCGCAGCGCGCCAAGTACCTGGGCCGCGTGTTTCAGGACCCATGCGCGGTACCGCTGCCGACATGCAGATCGCCGAGAACCTGGCCCTCGCCAAGCGTCGCGGCCAGCGTCGCGGCCTTTCGTGGGGCGTCACCAAGGCCGAGAAAGATGAGTACGTTGAGCTGCTCAAGCGCTGGACCTTGGTCTGGACACGCGTCTCAACGCCAAGGTCGGCCTGCTCTCGGGCGGCCAGCGCCAGGCACTCACCCTGCTGATGGCCACGCTCACCAGGCCGCGCCTGCTGCTGCTCGAGAGCACACTGCGGCCCTCGACCCCAAGACGGCATCGAAGGTGCTCAATCTGACCGAAGAGATCGTCGACGAGCACCACCTGACCACGCTCATGGTCACGCATAACATGAATGACGCCATCCGTCTGGGCAATCGCCTGATCATGATGCACGAGGGCCACGTAATCTACGACGTGGCGGGCGATGAGAAGAAGTCGCTCACCGTCGCGACCTGCTGCAGAAGTTCGAGGAGGTCTCGGGCGGCGAGCTCGCAACGACCGCATGCTGCTGAGCTAAACCTACCAAAAAGGGACAGGTTTATTTTGACAGGTTTTACCTGCGCAAACGTCAAAACCGCCGCAAAGGGACAGACGCCCTTGCGGCGGTTTTCGCATATTATGTCGATAATCCAGCGTCAGCAGGAACTACTGGTTAAGGACTAAGGAAACTGCCACGAGAAGCTCTCTTCCCCGTCTCGCCTTGACCGCCGCACTCCTTGCCGGCGTGCTCGCCGGCGCCCCAGCTTACGCCACCGCGGCCACCCCATCTCAAGTTATCGGCCGTCCGATGTGATCGGACGGGCTTCTTGGTGGGTATCATGGTTGGACGATCATAAGGAGGTTTTCCCTACATGGAATTGTTTGAGCCGATTCTTCATTTCTTTGAGCAACGGTGGGTCCACAACATCATCTGGGCCGTCATCTTGGCGATAGGCACCGCCGTCGCCACCAAGGTCGTATCCAAGACCCTGCGTCACCTGCTCAATCGCGACGACAACCCGCTTCCGGCATCGAGCATCTTCATCAACATCGCACGCGCGTCATCTGGATGATCGGCGGCAGCTTTATCCTCGACAACTGCTTTGGCATTAACGCAAACGCGCTCGTCGCCGCTCTTGGCGTCGGCGGCATCGCCATCTCGCTCGGCTTTCAGGACACGCTGTCAAACCTTATTGGCGGCATGCAGGTTACGTTTATGGGCATCATCAAGCCTGGCGACAATATCGAAGTCGGCGGCGTGTCGGGCGTGGTCCAGGACATCACCTGGCGCCACACGACCATCGAAGATGCCTGCGGGCAGACCATCATCGTCCCCAACTCCAACATCTCCAAGAACACGCTCGTGCATTTGATGCCCTTTGGGCGCGTGGCTGTGCCCGTTGCCGTAAAGGACACGTCCAAGTGGGCCTCGCTCGACGCGCTGGCAGACGAGCTGACCAGCGCCACCAAGGCCGCCGTGCTTCCCATCTCGGGCTTTGACAAGGAGCCGTATGTGCTCTTTAGCGAGATCGGCGACTTTGGCATTAAGGGCAAGATCATCTTTATCGTCAGCGACGACAGCACCACTTTCACCGCTGCCGACGCCTGCATCCGCGCCATCGCCCCCATCATTGCCTAAACCACCACAAAGGGGACAGGCACCTTTGTTGTGGTTTTCATTCGTGGTACCATGGTTCATATAGTTGTTTAAACGACTAAGGGAGCAACATCATGGAAGAGGCCTACCGTCAAGCACGCAAGCGCGGCGAGCAAGGACGTCGACGCGCCATTAGTCAAAGCGAGTATCCGTACCTCACGAACCTCGATAGCTTGGTTGCCCAGCTCCCCTTAGGCCAGCGAGAGAATGTCGGCCTGAGAGACATTCCGCTCGAAATGGTCGTCGGTACGGTTACCAAGGGCCGTCAGTCCGCCTTTTCATGCAACTTTATGCCCCTGCTGCCGTTTGGCACCGAGTTCGCCCGCAAGTGGTCCAACCTCTACGACATCCAGGCAACCGAGGGTTATCGCGACCCCATCATCGTCACCGAGTTCATGCATCGGTTCTATGTCCGGGAAGCAACAAACGCGTCAGTGTCCTCAAATTCCTGGACGCTCCGACGGTTTCGGCCAAGGTCACCCGTCTCTACCCCGGCACATGGGATTCCGTCGAAAGCCGCCTGTACGGCGAGTTCTGCGCGTTTTGGCGCGTCTGCCCCCTATACGAGATCGAGTTCTCACGTGAGGGAAGCTACGAGACGCTCGCCAAGATGCTCGGTCAGAACCTTATCGAAAAATGGCCGCAGAAAAAGGTCGACTACCTGCGCCACACCTTCCTGCTCTTTAAGCGCGCCTACCTTCGCGCAGGCGGCGACCACCTGGACATTACGCCCGCCGACGCCATGCTCGTCTACCTCAATGTGTACAACCAGGACCGCCTGCTGGATACGCCGACGGATATCGTCGTAAACCGCCTGTGCAAGATCTGGCGCGAGCTGGTTATTGCCGGCAAAAATGACGAGGACAAGGTCGATCTTGTCGAAGCACCGAGCGTCGACGAGGAGGAGACGCCCGCCAAGTCCACCTCTGGCGTGCTCAACTTCTTTATGGGCAAGACCGTCTACTCGACGGCCAACCCCCTGCGCATCGCCTTTATCCATGAGTTCCCCTGTGCGACGTCGAGCTGGGACAGCCTGCACGACCAAGGGCGTCAGTATCTCGATGAGCACTTTGGCGGTATCGTGCGCACCGAGGCGTTCGAGGACTGTCACGATCCGGATGTGTTCTACGCCGCCGTGGAAACGGCTGTCAAACATGGAGCAAACGTCATCTTCTCGACCTCGCACCGCCTGATGGAATACACGCTCAGGGCTGCCGTTGAGTATCCCCGGGTTCGGTTCCTCAACTGCTCTATCGGCCTTCCCCATCAAAGCGTCCGTTCGTACTTTGGCAAGATGTACGAGGCCAAGTTTCTGCTGGGCGCCCTTGCGGCCAGCATGGCGGACAACCACCGCATCGGTTACCACGCGTCGGTCTTCGCCTCGGGCGCACTCAGCGAGATCAACGCCTTTGCGATTGGCGCCTCGCTGCTCGACCGCGCGCGCAGGTCATCCTCACCTGGGGCGATGTTCCCGCCGGTGGTCTTGCCGAAGCCATGTGCCGCGAAGGCGTAAGCGTCATGACCGGCGCTGACATGTCAAAGTCGCTCGAAGACCCAACGGCCTACGGGCTTCACCGCTTGGTCGACGGCAAAGTCACCGGCATCGCCATGCCCGTATGGAACTGGGGCCGTTACTACGAGCTCATCGTTCGCAGCCTTCTTCACGGCACGTGGGACGAGACCAGCGACGACAACCAAGTGCGCGCTGTCAACTACTGGTATGGCATGAGCTCCGGCGTTATCGACATCCGTTACGCTCCGGGCCTACCCTACCAAACGCGCAAACTCGTGCAGTTGCTCCGCAACGGCATTGTTGTGGGATCCATCAACCCCTTTGGCGGCGAGCTCCACAGCCAGAACGGCGTGGTACAGATCGAAGGCTTCCCTCCGCTGCCGAGCACGCAGATTGTCGAGATGAATTGGCTGGCGGACAACGTGGTAGGCACCATTCCGCAGCTCGACGATGAGCCGAAAGTCCCTGCCCTATGAAAATCCTTGCCATAGCCGATACCGAAGAACGATGCCTTTGGGAGTGCTTTCGCAAGGAACGCTTTGAGGGAGTCGACCTGATTTTGTCCGCCGGCGATCTGGACCCGGACTATCTTGAGTTTTTGGTTACGGTCATCAACAAACCGCTCATCTACGTGCGCGGCAATCACGATGACCGCTACGCACGTCATGCACCGGGTGGATGTATCTGCGTAGAGGACAGCGTGTACACGTACCGAGGGATTCGCATTGCGGGCCTTGGCGGGTCCATGCGTTATCGCGACGGCGCCAACATGTACACCGAACGCGAGATGTCCAAGCGCATGCGTAAGCTGTCGCGTAAGGTTAGGATGGTCGGCGGGTGCGACATTCTGCTTACCCATGTACCCGCCGCCGGTATGGGTGATCTGGACGATCTGCCGCATCGAGATTCGAGTGTTTTAACACAGCACTCGAATCCTGGAATCCCGACTACATGGTGCACGGGCATGTGCACCAAAGCTACGGTTGCGATTTTCAGCGCGAGCGTCAGCATGTGTGTGGAACGACGATCATCAACGCCTGCGGCTATACGCAGTTTGAGCTCGACCAGACGCACTACCCCATCCGCGGCTGGCAAGCAGCTTGGCTCAACTCACAAACCATGCGCCGCGAGCTCAAACGCCACGAAGCCATCGAGTCTTCAACAGCCAGAACACCCTGGTAACCACCATAAAGGGGACACTGTCCCTTTATGGTGCTTTTGACGCGATAGCAAGAAACCCGGTCCTGCACAAGGCAGAACCGGGTTTTCTTTAGCAATGCTTGCTGTACTCAGGCAGTAACTAGCAGTTACTCAGCCAGGAAGTCACGCTGGACAGCGGGATCGACCTTGACGCCAGGGCCATGGTGGAAGACACGGAGATGGACTTGACGTACTTGCCTAGC
>ENA-OQER01000579-OQER01000579.1-human-gut-metagenome-genome-assembly--contig:-NODE-579-length-19568-cov-1.964508_pt1 | contig 19568 bp, 28 predicted proteins | sample MGYA00242797_ERZ504639 | MGnify/ENA primary metagenome ERZ504639 (study PRJEB26092, sample SAMD00036306) | human gut metagenome | host: Homo sapiens | study: EMG produced TPA metagenomics assembly of...
GAACAGAAACGATCTGTATTTGCTCGACAACCTCTCTCCCAAAGAGGAGGCCATTGTGACGGCTCTGCTGCGTACCTACGGCGGGCTGTTCACCGACTTCGTTTATATCGATGAGAGCCTGATAGCCATCAGGCTGATACCAGCACAGAACAGGTATATGTCGTTCTCAAGAACTTCGCAGCACGCCATATCGTCAAGTTCGTGCCAAGCGCAAGACTCCTTATATCACATACACCAGAGACAGAATAGATGGCGAGAAGGTTCTCATACCACAAGAAGTATGGGAACAGAGACGCGAGCAATAGTGGCGCTGATCCTGCATATGTTTTTGATACGGGGATCCTTGCCATCGTGATGCCGTCAGTGATCTGGCTGGTAACATCGGTGACATACTGTAGAGCGTGTCTGCAGAACAAGGGAGAAAAACTGAGCAAATAAAAAAGATAACATCCTGTACGGAGAGAATGGAAAGCGTTTTTTCCGTACAGGATTTTTTGTGTAAAAATACTGAAATTAAACACAGATACAGAAAAATATGGTAAAATTTGCAGTGAGGAATTCTGTGCAAAAAAGAAAATGATATTTGGCACAGAAGGGGATTTTTAACAGCAACATACCAAGGAGGAGAAGAAAAAATATGGACAGAGCGCAGGCAAGAAAAAAAGCAGAAGCCTGGTAGCAAAAATGACCATCGAGGAGCGGGCCGGACAGCTCAAATATGATGCCCCGGCGATTGAACGGCTGGGAATTCCGACCTATAACTGGTGGAATGAGGCACTTCATGGAGTGGCACGTGCAGGTACTGCAACGGTATTTCCACAGGCGATCGGCTGCGCAGCGATGTTTGATGAAGAAGGAATGGAAAAAATCGCTGATGTGATCGCTACGGAGGGAAGAGCAAAATACAATGCATTTTCCGCAGAAGATGACAGAGACATCTATAAAGGTCTGACCTTCTGGTCACCGAATATCAATATTTTCCGGGATCCTAGATGGGGAAGGGGCCATGAAACGTATGGAGAAGATCCATATCTGACAGCAAGACTCGGGGTAGCTTTCATCAAGGGCCTGCAGGGAGACGGAGAAACGATGAAAGTGGCAGCCTGCGCGAAACATTTTGCGGTACATTCCGGTCCGGAGGCGATCCGACATGAGTTCGATGCGGAAGTTTCTCAGAAGGATCTTTATGAGACCTACCTTCCGGCGTTTGAAGCAGCGGTAAAAGAGGCCGGTGTGGAAGCGTTATGGGAGGCTATAACAGAACCAATGGAGAACCTTGCTGTGGAAGTAAGACACTGCTGAAGAAAATCCTGCGCGAAGAGTGGGGATTTGAAGGTCATGTGGTATCGGACTGCTGGGCGATTCAGGATTTCCATCAGTTCCATAAGATCACTAACGGACCAAAAGAATCGGCGCAGATGGCACTGGAGGCCGGATGTGATATGAACTGCGGATGTACATATGCGTATATCATGGCAGCGCTTCAGGATGACCTGGTTACCGAAGAACAGATCACGGAATCCTGTATCCGGGTATTTACCACACGTTTTCTTCTGGGAATGTTTGACGGAAGTGAATACGATGATATTCCTTATGAAGTAGTAGAATGTAGAGAACATCGGCAGCTGGCTGTCGAAGCGGCACAAAAAGGTGCGGTTCTTCTGAAAAACGATGGAATTTTGCCGTTAGATAAGAAAAAGATCCGGACGATCGGAGTGGTTGGACCGAATGCGAACAACCGGATCGCCTGCAGGGAAATTACCACGGAACATCCTCACGGTATGTGACGGTTCTGGAAGGAATTCAGAAAGAGGCAGAAGAGGACTGCCGTGTACTTTATGCAGAGGGATCCCATATGTATAAAGATGTCATGGAAAATCTAGCATGGAACGATGACAGAATCTCGGAGCAGTGATCACGGCCAAACACAGCGATGTGACGGTTGTGGTTCTGGGACTGGATGAGACGATGGAAGGAGAAGAACCGGATCAGAGTAACCGCGGGCAGGCAGGAGATAAGGCATCTCTGGAACTTCCGGGCTGTCAGCAGAGACTTCTGCAGGCGGTTGCGGCTGTCGGAAAACCTGTGATCACGGTAATTCTTTCGGGAAGCGCGATGGACCTGCGATATGCGGATGCGAATACCAATGCGGTTTACAGGCGTGGTATCCTGGCGCAGAGGGTGGAACTGCGGTGGCAGATATTCTTTTTGGAAAGGTATCACCAAGCGGAAAGCTTCCGGTTACATTTTATAAAGATACAGCAGATCTGCCTGAGTTTACCGATTATTCCATGAAAAACAGAACGTATCGTTATATGGAAATGGAAGCACTGTATCCGTTTGGATATGGACTGACTTATGGGGATGTGAAGGTGACTGCAGTTGCATGGACAGAGAAACCGGAAAAAGACCGGCCGCTGAAACTTCGCTGTACAGTAAACAATACCGGCGTGCGGGATACAGACGATGTGGTTCAGGTTTACATAAAAGATTGGAAATCCAGATATGCAGTCAGAAATTACAGCTTGTGTGGATTTCGGAGGGTGAAAGTAAAAGCCGGAGAAACCATAGAAGCGGATCTTACCATCGATCCGCGGGCACTGACGATCGTAGACGAGGAAGGAAAGCGCTATGTAGACAGTGATGAGTTTTCACTTTATGTGGGATGCACACAGCCGGATGAGAGAAGCGTTGCCCTGACCGGATGCCGCCCGGTGGAGGTGAGATTTACACTTGGAAAATAAGCAGCGGGTATGACAAATGCAAGATATACGTAAATAGAGATGCCAGAGTCTGTTGGGATGTCTGAAAAAGGAATTAAGGTGATTTCCTGTTAGGGAAAATTACCATATAAAATAAAAAAGGACTATCCGTGTAGGTAAGGTGAAAAATCTTTAGAAAGTATTTTTTATCTTATCTACACGGATAGTCCTTTTATTGCATTGTATATCAATCATTTACGTGGGTGACGGGCAAAAGTCTGTGCCTACACGAGAAACAGGTGACTGCTGTGATGATCATAAAACACATGCTTATTTTGCATCAGAAGAAATGGAGCGTAACTGACCGGAATCCGGTTCCAGACGTTCCAACATATCCCAGCATCCCCAGAGGTACATGATACCGAGTGCCCGGTCATACAAACCGTATCCCGGCCGGCAGTGGGATTCTTCTCCCCACAGATGTCTGCGTGATCCGGCCGTACATAGCCGGTATAGCCGCAGTCATGGTATGCTCGCATGATTTCCAGAATTCCGGTATCGCCGTCACAGTCTCTGTGAGAGACTTCGGAGAAATCACCGTTGGGGTAATGGCGAAGATTCCGGATATGAGCAAAAGCGATCCGGTCACAGTAGGTATGAATGATGTCGGCCACATCATTTTCCGGGTTGGCGCCAAGGGAACCGGAACACAGGCACAGACAGTTGTATGGATCATCTACATATGAAGAAATCTTCCGATGGATGCTTTATCGCAGAGCAGTCTTGGAATTCCGAAGATATCCACGGCGGATCATCCTGATGAATGGCCATCTTGATGCCGGTCTCATGGCAGGTTGGCATGATTGCTTCCAGAAAATACTGCAGATTTTCCCACAATTTTTCTTTGGTCACCGGGCGATACGCTTCAAAAAGTTCATCCAGTTTTGCCATCCGCTCCGGTTCCCATCCGGGAAATGTCTTTCCGTGAAGATTTTCCAGAATATAGGCAGCCATTTCCTTATAGTCATCCTGTATTTTGCTTTTTTCATAATACAGTGCAGTGGATCCGTCTTCCAGCGGATGAAAAAAGGTCCGTTCTTGTCCAGTCGAAGATCGGCATAAAATTATAGGTCACTACTTTTACACCGAACTGTGCAAGATTTTTAAGTGTTGTCTTATAATTTTCAATATACTGATCCCGTGTAGGAAGACCGATTTTGATATCGTCATGGACATTTACGCTCTCTACAACATCCATGTGGAAACCGGCGCCTTCGATCCTAGCTCTTACTTCTCTATTTCCTCGACAGTCCAGATTTCCCCCGGCTGCTTGTCATGAAGCGCCCAGACAAGCCCGCTGACTCCGGGAATCTGTCGGATCATGTCCGGAGTGATGTCATCATTTCCATCGCCATACCAGCGAAACGTCATTTGCATCGGTTATTACCCCCTTATAGCAGTTTTTTTTGCTTGATTTCTGTACCGGATGTTCGGCCAGTTATTTACGATTTGTCTTCTTATATCATACCACACTGTTTCTCGGACTGTCTATCCGGGAATCAGGGTCTGCCTTTGCATATGGTGAAGCGCGTCGGAGGATGAACTTTATGGAAACTTTTTAAAGAGGTGTGTGATATAATGAGCGTTAGCGAGCGGGAATAAGCGCAGCTTATTCATCGGGAGCGGCGAATGGCGATCATGAACGAAGTTCATGATATAATAACAAGCAAAAATGGCCTATGCAGTGTGTTTGCAATTTTGTCATTTTCTTTAAGAATATGTATGGTTTTAGATACTTTGGCGAATTGAATATCACAATTTGAATATTTTTATGAAAATACTTGACTTTCCCCCTGGTGGATGCCTTATAAAACAGGTACAGACAGGAAAATAAAGCGGTTTTTCCGGGAAATTTTGATGGGATGTTGAAGGGTTTGGAAAAGACGAGAGGTAGGATGCAGGATTATGAAGATCAAACAGGTAGAAGAGTTAGTCGGAATCACAAAAAAGAATATCCGTTTTTATGAAGAACAGGGTTTGTTACAGATCGAGCGGGCGGAGAACGGATACCGGGAATATCATCAGAAAGATGTGATACGACTGCAGGAGATTAAGCTTCTTCGGAAAATAGATATTTCTATTGAGGAGATGAGAGCACTTTTTTGAGCAAAAGGAAAGTCTGCAGATCTGTCTGGAACAGCATCTGAAAGAACTGGAGCATCGAAAAAGAAGTCTTGGAAAAATGCAGGAGATCTGTGAACGGATGATACAGGAGCATCTGTCACTGGATACCCTGGACGCAGAAGCCTGTCTGGAAGAAGTGGAGAAGATGGAGAAAGAAGGTGTGAAGTTTATGGATGTAAACAGGACGGATGTTCACCGAAAAAAAATGACAGGTGCGATTGTCGGTGCAGCTGTGATGATTGTGCTTATGGTATGCAGTATGCTTCTGGTAATATGGGCAAATGCACAGGATCCGATTCCGTGGGGAGTGCTTGTGCTGTTTCTGGCAGTTCCGGCTGCAATCGTGATCGGAACACTGGCAGCACTTGCAGGAAGAATGAAAGAGATCGAAGGAGGAGAAGAAGATGAAGCTTCTAAGTATTGAATATATCCGGGTGCAGAATTGAGGCACTGGGAATTGTAAAGGGTACCGTGGTACAGACCAAAAACATAGGCAGAGATTTTATGGCAGGTATGAAGACTCTGGTAGGTGGAGAAATCGTAGGATACACGGAGATGCTGAACGAAGCACGCCAGATTGCCACGAAACGTATGGTGGATGAGGCGAAAGAAATGGATGCAGATGCAGTGATCGGAGTAAAATATGGTTCCTCGCAGGTGATGTCAGGTGCAGCAGAAGTGATTGCATACGGAACGGCAATAAAATATAAATAAAACGAATTATATACAGAGAAAACGGGATGGGATGTTTTCTCCTGGTATTTTATATACTGAAAACATAGTTTTTGGGGCGCTTTTTACATATCGATAGTTCAGCGAATCAATTATGAATTAGGCGAAAGTTTTGACATATGGATGTTCTTCTGTCCATGGTTTCCAGTCGTTTGTGCCGGTGCTGTTCGGATTTCCGTGCTTCATGAAATCGGTCCAGCAGGTGACCATCTTTTCAGCAAGTGCATGATCAGCGTCTGTCATCGGGCGCCAGCAACGGTTCAGAGTTCCGAAGGTGTACCACAGTTCCGAAGAGTGGAAAGCACCGTCATCACTACCCGGCAAATCATGGCAGAACTCATAGAGATATACCGGGAGATTCTGCTTCCGGCAGGCATTTGCAAAAGAAACGGCAGCAGTGAAGAAACCACCCTCTCTGTGGGAAGCACCCTCCGGAATAAACAGATCGTCTTTGGTAACACCCATCAGATAGGGGATATGGCCATGCCCCCTTCTTTTGTCAGAACATCCGGAGTATCCGGAAGTACATGACCGTCAACGACCGGACGAAACGGAAGGGATGGTACAGAGTCATCAGTTCATCGGATCTGTCCAGCAGATCTTCTGCGGGGAGTCTGCGTAACTCTTCGATAGAAGAAACACCGCACAGTTCATAGAACTTATCCGTTACCGCCTGTGCCTGTGCTTTGGTAAATACCATTGGAGACGGAAAACAGGCAATGCTTCCGCTCTGAAGGATAGCCTGATGGATCATCGGTGTGGCCAGCGGAGAAAATGTGAGTACATGTGAACTCATGGCTCCGGCGGACTGGCCCATGATTGTGATGTTATCCGGATTCCCACCGAAGGCAGCGATATTTCAGAGATCCACTCCAGTGCGGCAATCTGGTCGAGCAGTCCCTGGTTGCCGCTGAAACCAAGTTCCTCTTCCTGTTTCTTATCATAAAGGAAACCAAACACGTTGACACGGTAAGAAATAGTCGCCAGGATCACACCTTTTCTTGCATAAGCTTCCCCATCAAACTCCAGTTCTGTGGAAAACCCATGTTCAAAGCCACCCCCGTGAATCCATACTGCTACCGGAAGTTTTTCAGAAGCAGTATGTGCCGGTGTCCAGATGTTCAGATACAGACAGTCTTCAGAAATCGGAAAATGAAGTCCGGGTTATCATAGAATTCTTTCTGATATAAACCGTCCGGGTCGGTGAAATGCTGCATGGGGATGGAACGAAAAGTAAACGCATCATAAGCTTCTTTGAAGCTTTCCAGTTTTTGAGGTGGTGCAAAACGAAGAGCACCTGTGGGAACCTTTGCAAATGGAATGCCCCGAAAAACAGAATATCCATCTTTCTGAATACCGTTAATAGTTCCATAATTACTTGATACAGTTGTTAAAGTTGCCATTGGATAACCTCCTTGTTATCTCTGTTACATTATTTTATAAAATGAAATGATTCAATATATAAATTAATCATAGGATAAATCCGCAAAAAGTACCAGTAGTAAAAATACACAAAGATAGAAATTGAGAATTGGGAAAAAAGCTGTATAAACAGGGGGCAATTGAATAGTGAAATAAATTTAGCCAGCAGAGGAATGAAAATTTGAACACATATTGATACTGGGAGATATACGTAAAAATCGAATTAAAACCATAGATTTATCGATTGATCCATATAAAATGAAACGGTTCAAAGATAAAGAAGATAAAAACTAAATAGAAAAACGGAGGAAAAAGTAAAAATGCACAAAAAGTAACCGGTAACTTTGATGAAAAATCACAATTGCTTTGTGCAAGATGTTGTAGTATAGTAAATACAACGAAAGGAACTACGAAGAAACAAAAATGAACCGTTTCAAAATAGCAAAGTGCATAAACTATTTTAGGAGGATATTTAATATGAAAAGAAAAGTAGTTGCAGCAGTATTAACAATGGCAATGGCAGGAAGCCTGCTGGCAGGATGCGGAAGCTCTTCTTCCGATGACTCTTCTTCCAAGAGTGAAACTACAACAACAGATGAAAGCGCATCTTCCGATGACAGTGATTCCGCAGACAGCGCACGCGGAGATTTCAGCGGCGTATCCATCACCATGCTGAATACAAAGAGTGAGATCCAGTCTCAGCTGGAAGCAGCTGCAGAGCAGTGGGGAGAACTGACAGGAGCAAAACTGGAAGTTTACACCATCGGTAGTGGTACACCTTCTCAGGAAGTATCTGCCAGATATGCGGCAAAGAATGCTCCGACACTGATCATGTGTGACCCACAGGACGTTGCTTCTATCTGTGAAGAAAAAGGCGTAGATCTGAGTGATGAATCCTGGGCAGCAAATGGTGGTACACAGTACGGTATCTCCGGAACAGACGGAAAACTGTACAGCTTCCCATTCTGTATCGAAGGCAGAGGTATGATCTACAACAAAACAGCAATCGAAGATACTCTGGGAGAAGACTGGGATCCGACTTCTGTAACAAACATGGATGACTTCGAAGCACTGCTGAAAAAACTGGTAGACAACGGTATGGAAAGCCCGGTGGCTCTGAACCAGGAAGACTGGAGCAATGCAGGACATTACTTCACACAGGTATATGAAGAGCAGGACGGAACACTGACCGGTACAGAAAAGATTATGGAAGATCTGAGAAACGGAAGCGTAGATCTGATGTCCAACGAAAGATTTACTTCTCTGATGGATACCTACGATCTGCTGATGGAATATAACATCAACAAAGCAGACCCGCTGGCTGCTGATTACGATGAAAACGCAGCAGACCTGGCAGAAGGTGATGTGGCATTCTGGTTCAACGGAAACTGGGCATGGGCAGAGATTTCTGATTACATTGAAGACGATACTGAGATCGGAATCATGCCGGTACCGCAGAACGGAACAGAAGGAAATGCTAACGTAAATGATTACATCTGTGGTGGTGCTACCAAACAGGTTATGATCGATAAAGAATGTAACGATGAAGATCAGCAGGCAGCAGCAAAAGATTTCCTTGACTGGCTGGCAAACACAGCGGAAGGAAACAAAGTACTGGTTGATGATTGCTCTTTAGTACCCGCATTCTCCAATATCACAGAAGATGCTACAAACATGCTGGGACAGAGTATTCAGAGATTTACTGTAGAAGGAAAGCTGTTTGATCAGCCTTCTAACTATCCTGGAGATCACTGGTCAGAAGTTGGTGCGTTCATGCAGAAATATCTGGACAAACAGATTGACCGTGCCGAATTCGCAAAAGAAGTTCAGGATTACTGGACAAATCTTTCCGAATAATCAAAAAGGCAGATACATAATTGGTTGCTAGTTAAGAAGTTGCCGGGCAGAGTAATGCATACTGACCCGGCAACTTTCACTAAAAGAGGGAAAGAAAGGCAACGAGATGAATAGTAAAAAAGAAAGCTTATGGAGCAAAGTTTCCACGTTCCTGGTATTTGCAGGTCCTGCAACCTTCGCATTCCTGGCCGTGGTAATCGTACCATTCTTATATGGTGTATATCTGACATTTACAAGCTGGGACGGCGTATCCAGCAACAAACCTTTTGTAGGACTGAAAAACTATGCGGCAGTAGTTGCAGACAGCAGCTTCTGGCAGTCCCTGGGACTGACACTGCTGTATGTGGTAGTTTCCGTAATACTGGTAAACGTGATCGGATTTTTACTGGCACTGCTGGTAACCGGAAAAATTAAAAGGAAAGAATTTCTTCCGTGCCGGATTCTTTACCCCGAACCTGATCGGTGGTATCATCCTTGGTTATATCTGGCAGTTCGTATTTAACAAAGTTATTGTTTACTTTGGTGATGCACTGAACGTTACCGTTCTGCAGAAATCCATGCTGTCAGGAAGTGCCTCTGCATTCGCAGCACTGGTACTGGTAACAATATGGCAGTTCTCCGGTTACATGATGTTAATTTATATCGCAGGTCTGACCGGTGTATCCGAAGACCTGAAAGAAGCAGCCAAGATCGATGGCTGTAACGAATCTCAGACAACAAGATATATCGTACTTCCGCTGATGAGAGCATCTTTCACGATCTGTATGTTCCTGACCATCACCAGATGTTTCATGATCTACGATGTGAACCTGTCCCTGACAGAAGGTGGTCCTTACGGATCTACTGTTATGGCTGCCATGTATGTATATCAGAAAGCCTTTTCTGCAAAACAGTATGGTGTCGGACAGACAGAAGCAATCATCCTGTTTATCTTTACAGCGGTTATTGCAGTATCTCAGACAATCATCAACAAACGGAAGGAGGTTGAAGCATAATGGAAGGACAGGAAAAGACAGTAAGAGGCATCAAAACGTTCCTGAAAACACTGGTAACTGTAGTGCTGTTTATCATCTATATGTTCCCGTTCTACATGATCGTGCTGAATGCCTTCAAACACAAACGTGATATTATCAAAATGCCATTGAGTTGGGTGGTAAAAAAGGTTTTACAACAGATAACTTTGTAGATGCTTTCCAGCAGATGAACTTCATGAACATCCTGAAGAACTCCCTGATCATTACCTGTGTGAGTGTGTTCCTGATCATTCTGTTCTCTTCCATGGCAGCTTACATCTTCGTAAGAAAAGCATGGAAGATCAACCAGATCATCTTCATGGTAATGCTGTTTTCCATGGTAATCCCGTTCCAGGTAGTTATGATCCCGCTGATCTCTATCTACGGTGGAACATTTGGAATCCTGAACACAGAGCAACATTGATATTCATGCATCTGGCTTCTCGGTATCTATGGCGGTATTCATGTTCCATGGATTTATCAAAGGCGGTGTACCGATCTCACTGGAAGAGGCAGCACAGATTGACGGAGCAGGAAGACTGAGAACATTTTTCCAGATCGTGTTCCCGCTGTTAAAACCGACCACAGCAACACTGGTTATCCTGTATGCGCTGTCTCTGTGGAACGATTACCTGCTGCCGAGTCTGATTCTGACAGATAAATCTCTGTACACGATCCCGATCGCAACCAAGCTGTTCCAGGAACATACAGCAATGATATGGATCTTCTGATGGCGGCACTGGTTATGGCAATCATCCCGGTAATCATCCTGTATGTCGCATTACAGAAATATATTATCGCTGGTGTAGTTGCCGGTGCAGTAAAATCATAATAAAGCGGTACTGAAGGTGAGTGTATCTGAATCTGATAAAGAAAAGATACACTCACCTTTTCTTATATAACGGAAAGATGTTGGGGTCAAAAGGTATTTTCGTACTTCGTACTCTCACGATCCTGGTATCATAGAAAATAAAGTGCACAACAATACATAGACAATATGAGAAAATAATTCTATAATAAAAATAAATATAGCCTTTTCAGGTTCCGATGAAGGACGCGTCATGTCAGAAACTTGCAGTGTCGAACTTGAGTATCTGATAGGATGGTGTGGGGGAGGAAAATCAAATGGTAACAATCAAAGACGTTGCACGGGATGCCGGTGTATCGGTGGGAACCGTGTCGAACGTACTGAATGGAGGACGTGTCAGTGAAGCGAGGAGAAAGCTGGTAGAAGCGTCCATAGAAAAACTGGGGTATCAGGTGAATACTCTGGCAAAGGGAATGCGGATGCAGAAGACCGATTATGTGGTTGTCATTCTGCCGAATCTGATCAATCCGTATTTTGCACTGTTGCTGGATGCCCTGGAAAGCGAATTGTCAGCAGTCGGAAAACAGGTACTGCTATGCCTGTCCGGTGATGATGCCGAACGGGAAGTGGCATTTATGGATATGGCAAAACAAAATAAAGTTGACGGAATCATTGGTGTGACTTACAGTAAGGTAGAAGAGGAACGGATCGAAAACATGGCTTTTGTTTCCATCGACCGTCATTACAAATCACACATCCATGTGTGGCAGGAGATAACTGGCAGGGCGGCTGGCTCGCAGCAGAGAATCTGCATAAAAGAGGATCCACCAACTGTTGTGCTTTATGACAATGTCATCCGTAGACAGTGAAGTACGAAAAAGAAGAGTCGGTTTTACGGAATATTGTATGGAACATGATCTTTCCTGTAACAGTGTGGAAATGTCAGAAAAACAGATTGTTTCGGTCTATGAATCCTACGGATCCAGAAAACTGATCCACAATATGCTGCGGGCTTATATTTCCCCGTCCCTGGGCGAACATTCCATCGATGAATCTTTACCAGTTCGGATCACCTCGCAACGATTGTACGGGAAGAACTTGAAGAGATGGGAAAACAGGTGCCGGAGGATATCCAGATTATCGGATACGATGGTCTGCAGTTCTTAAATCAGGGGAAACCAATCGTATCGAGCATTGCGCAGCCGGTGCATGAGATTGCAAAAGAGGCTGTAAGGTGCCTGAACGAACTGATCGCGAATGGAAAAACAGAAGGAAATACAAAGATTCCGGTGAGCTTTCAGGAGGGACCGACAACGAAAACGCTTGTGACAGAAGAAAAATAATGGAGGACTTGAGATGATAAAGTGGCTGGAAGATGCAGTGTTTTATGAGGTATATCCACAGAGTTTCCGCGACAGCAACGGAGACGGAATCGGGGATATCCCGGGAATTACAGAAAAATTAGAGTATATTCAGGAACTGGGCTGTAACGCCCTGTGGATCAATCCCTGTTTTACCTCACCGTTTTACGATGCGGGATATGATGTGGAAGATTATTATAGCGTGGCTCCGCGGTATGGAACCAATGAAGATCTGAAAAAATTATTTGAAGCGGCACACCAAAGAGGGATGCACGTACTTCTGGATCTGGTGCCGGGACATACCGCTGTGACACATCCGTGGTTTCAGGAATCGATGAAAGCGGAGAAAAATGAATATACCGACCGCTATGTATGGACCGACAGTCTGTATAAACGAATGGAAGATGTCAAAGGAATCGTCAGTGTCCTGCGTGGCATCTCCCCACGTCCGGCCAGCTGCGGCGTCAACTGTTTTTCCACGCAGCCGGCGCTGAACTATGGATTTGCTAATATTACCGATGCCGGCTGGCAGCAGCCGACCGATGCGCCGGGACCGATGGCTACCAGAGAAGAACTGAAAAACATCATGCGTTTCTGGCTGACACTTGGCTGTGACGGTTTCCGTGTGGATATGGCCGGTTCGCTGGTGAAAAACGATGAAGATAAAAAGAGACGATCCGCCTGTGGCAGGATGTGCGGGCATTTTTGAATAAAGAATTCCCGGAAGCGGCGCTGGTATCCGAGTGGGGAAAACCGGAGGTGGCACTGGAAGCGGGATTTGATATGGACTTTTATCTGCATTTTGGAGATACCGGTTATATGGATCTGTTCCGGGGAGATCATCCTTATTTTGGTGGAGATCCGGAGAGTGATATCTCTGTATTTGCAGGGATCTTTGCAAAAAATCAGGAGAATCTGCGGGGGAAAGGCATGATGTGTATGCCAAGCGGCAATCACGATATGGCCCGGATCTCTTATCAGCTGGATGAAGAGCAGATGCGTCTGGCCTATGGATTTATCTATGGTTTTCCGGGAGCACCGTTCTTATATTATGGCGATGAGATCGGGATGCGTTATATCCCGGATATGATCTCTGTGGAAGGCGGTTACGAGCGTACCGGTTCGAGAACCCCGATGCAGTGGTCGAAGGGAGTCAACGGAGATTTTTCCAGTGCACCGTCCCGGATGTTATATATGGCGATGGATCCGGACACCGACCGTCCGGACGCGGAAAGCCAGATGGCGCAGGAAGACAGCTTATATCACTGGATCCAGCGGCTGATCGTACTCAGAAAAGCGTATCCCTGCTTTGGAAATGACGGGTATGCGGAATTTGTCAAAGCGGAAAAAGGATGCTCTCCGATCGTGTTAAAAAGAGAAAAAGAAGGAAGCTGCGGATACGTGGTGCTGAATCCGTTCGATCAGCCACTTTTTTGTTGAAGACTTCGGCATCGATCAGACCGAACAGCTGATCTGCCGTGGAGGGGCACCGAAAAAGACAGAAGATCATCAGCTGGAGATCGCTGCAAAGAGCATGGCCTGGCTGCTTGTAAAATAAAAGGAGGAATGAAATATGCCACAGATGCACTGTAATTTTTTTTCCTACTCCCTGGGACACGGAGTAGATCTTACGATCACCCTTCCGGGGGTGAGTCCCTGTGATATGGATGATCCGGCTTTATTAACACATCAGATGCCGGAAAAATTCCCGGTGTTATACCTCTTACACGGCCATGGAAATGATTATCTTTCCTGGGAGCGTTTTACCTGCGTCAGCCGTTATGCGGAAGAGTACCGGATCGCAGTAGTCTCGGTATCGGTAGGAAATACCCTGTACATGGATACCATCTACGGAGAAAATACTATGAATTTATCGGAAAAGAGGTTCCGGAATTCGTGAAGGCATATTTCCCGGTCACAGACCGGCCGGAACACACGTATATTGCTGGTGCGTCCATGGGCGGCTACGGAGCACTTGTCCATGCGATGAAAGATACCGAGCAGTATCGTGCGGTCGGTGCTTTTTCACCGGCAACGGTATGGGCGAAAGATCTGGAAGAAAAAGTAGGCCATAAGTTCCCGGAACCGATGGATCTGTACCAGATCATCCGTGACGATGTGGATGCGGGTAAGAAGCTGCCGGATATCTTCTTCTGTGTGGGAAACAACGATTTCCTGATTGAATCGGTGGACCGTTTTGAAGAATAATCTGAATGAATTAAAGATCGACCACCGCTTTGACCGGGTGGATGGTTATGAACATGAAATGGAGATTCTGGGAGCTGGAACTGCCGGAATTCCTGGACTGGCTGCCGCGGACCGACAGTTACGCGGAAAATGGGTAAACATAAGATGTAAAGGATACCAGGGGAACAATCCGGTATCATATGACAGGAGGAACTTTCATGAAATTTTGATGTATTCGAGAAAAAAGCAAAGGAACTGGGTGTTCTGGGAATCGTTGTGACGAAAGACGGAAAAGAAATCGGCAAGAAACTGTGGGATGAGCAGTGCAGAAGAAATGTATATTCTGCAAGTAAAAGTTTCACTTCCACAGCTGTGGGAATCGCAGTAAAAGAAGGTCTGCTATCTCTGGATGAAAACTGGTGGACTGTTTTGCTGAAGATCTTCCGGAAACTGTCAGTGAGACCTGGCAAAGGCTACGGTAAAAGACCTTCTGACCATGTGCCTCGGACAGGAAAAAGCGGAACTGATGGGTGCACAGCGTCCGGTTTATGAGGAAGAGGATTGGGTAAAGATGAGCCTTGCTTTCCCGTTTGTCTACGAGCCGGGAACAAAGTTTGTATACAATAACGTAGGTCCGTATCTTGCAGGTGTTCTGGTAGAACGGAGAGCCGGATGTGATCTGGTATCCTACCTGTATCCGCGACTGTTCAAACCGCTGGGCATCGCCCGTCCGACCTGGGAACTGGATCCCTATGGTCATGTCTTCGGTGCCGGCGGACTTTTCCTGACAATGGATGAACTTCACAAGCTTGGCCTGCTCTATCTGCAGAACGGAAACTGGAACGGAAAACAGCTAGTACCGGAAAGCTGGGTAAAGGAAGCCACCAGCAAACAGGTGGAAAATGACAAAGACAGCTTCGGTTATGGCTACCTGTTCTGGGGCGGCAGGGAAAACACTTTCCGAGCCGACGGAAAATATTGCCAGTGGTCCATCATCAGTCGGGAGAAAAACGCGGTTATCACTGTTATCGCAGAATGCCGCAGAGACCAGGAACTGATGGATGCGGTGTTTACAGAGGTATTTCCGCAGGTGTAAACGGATAGATATGGAAAATGAAAGGAAGCAGGAAAACGGATAAGCGTTTTTTGCTTCCTTTTGAATATATAATAGAAAATAGAATATTGCGTAGCTTTAAAAATGCAGTTATGATAACAAAATGGTAGTATCCACAGATTCTTTTCAGACAAACAAAAATATCTAATCAACATATCTAGATCACATATCTAATACTCAAAGTCCTGAGAAAAGAGAAAATATCCGATGTATGAGTAAATGAATATAGAACATAATACGGATGTTTTTTTATAGAGTTTGAAAGAAAGTTGTTTCTTAAACAAAAGAACATTCGCCCTGAAGAAAAGTGTGATACTATAAAAGAAAGGCAAGGGGAAAACTCCGGAAGAGATTGCGGATATGACAGGAAAGAACCTCGAAGAAATATTAAAAATTCAGCAGAAAGATTTACAGGTGGAAGATGAAAATAAAAATTAGAGATATTCCGACTTTTTATAAAATATTATTTCCGAGCATAGCGATAACCCTGATGGTTACGCTGACTTCTACGATCTTTACCTATAATAAAGCTTCAGAAATTATTCTGAAAAAAACGGTGCGTCAGAGTCAGGAAACGGTCCGTCAGATGTCGGAAAATTACGAAAATTTTATGCAGGGAATCTATGACAAGATCAATTACATAGCATACAGTGCGACAACACAGGAGGAACTTTGTTATGGTGAGAAGGGCGCTTATGAAGAAGGATATTTTTCGCGGGAAAGAGAATTAAAACGTCAGATGGTACGGTTGTTTAACAGTTTTTATGTGGACGATCTGCAAATCTATGCGAAAAATGGAAAAGATTATTATTTTTCGGTAAAGCAGGAGGTAAAAAAGCCGGAAAAAGAAGAAATTGCGAAAATGATACAGCAGGCTACGGATGCAATGGGAGGAATTGTCTGCATCAATGATTTGAAACACAGTGGTCATCTTCAGATTGTAAAAGAGGTAAGGGACAATCTGAAGATGTCTCCAATTGGAACGATCCGTCTGTCCATCAATTCTGATGCGCTGGAACAGATACGGAAAAATGTTAATTTTGCTTCAGAAGGTGCAGTATTGATTCTGGATGAAAAGAATCAGATCGTGCAGGGGCAGGCATCGGAACTTTCGAAGAAAGCCGATCAGCTCTTTCAGGCAACGGAAGGCGAATTTGAATATCAGATGCAGAAGAAAAAATACCAGGTGGTTTACCGGGTATCTGATACGACAAAATGGAAAGTGATTGGTATTATTCCACTAAGGGAAATATCTGCAGATTTACTGCCGATTCAGAAACAGATGATCAAGACGCTGATGATAGGGATTTTTATCAGCAGTATTCTTTCGTTTTTATTATCCTATGTCATCGTACATCCGATTCGGGCAACTGTATTGGCGATGCACCGGTTTTCAGAAGGAGATTTTGAAGTACGTCTCAGCGAAGAAAGAAAAGATGAATTTGGTGAGATGAATCGGGTGTTTAATGAGACAACAAGAAAGATAGAAGAACTCATGCATGAAGTAACCAACAGCAAACTGTTAAATAAAGAGATGGAGTTTAAAGCTTTGCAGGCACAGATCAATCCTCATTTTCTGTATAATGCGCTGGATACCGTCAACTGGATGGCTATGAAAAAAGGAGATACCGAGATCTGTGATATGGTCAGTGCAATCAGTAATCTGATGCGGATTAGTATTGGAAATAAGCAGGATATTTCAGCATCCGACAGGAATTGAAATATGTAAAAGATTATCTGTATATACAGGAGACACGCTACCGGGATCGCTTTCAGGTGTATTTTGCAATTGATGAGAAAATTCTGGATGAAAAAATTCCCAAACTGACGATTCAGCCACTGGTTGAAAATGCAATTGTACACAGTGTGGAGGTATCAAAAGGAAAGACTGTTTTGAACATAAATGGTTATATTGAGCAGGGAAATGTTGTGATCGAGATTAAAGATGACGGAGTCGGAATGGATCGAGATACCTTACTTCATCTGTTGGATCCACCGGAAGGGGAAGAAAAGGATATTTCTGTTGCTCATACGGGACTTGGCATGTATGCCGTTCATCAACGTCTGCGCTATCTGTATGGGGAAGAATACGGACTGACAGCAGACTCGGAGCCGGGAAATGGTACATGCATAAAAATCTGTATTCCGTTTACAAAAGGAGAAGAGAAGACATGGAGTTAAAAATTTTAATTTTGGATGATGAGTATATTATTCTGGATGGTCTGTGTTCGTTCCCGTGGGAGATGTATGGATGTAGAATTGTCGGGAAAGCGATGGATGGGGAAGAAGGAATGGAACTGATTGATCGATACCAACCGGATATTATATTGAGTGATATCAAGATGCCGGAGAAAGACGGGATTCAGGTTGCAAAATATGCGAAGGAAAAATATCCAGATACCGAAATTATCTTGTTGACAGGATACGATAGTTTCAGCTATGCACAACAGGCGATTACAATTGGAGTAGCAGATTATTTACTAAAACCGGTGAATTTCCGTGAAATGCATGAAGTGATAGGAAAGACATGCAAAAAAATACGGAAAAACCAATTTGAAAGACAGGATTACTATGAACTTCAGAAGAATTACCAGAAAGCATTGCCGGAAATCAGAGCAAAGCTAATCTCTGATCTGTTAAATGGAAGATTAAAAGACAGGGATGCTTTGGAAAAGAAAATGAATCAGGTGAATCTGAAAATAGAGAAATATCTTGTTATCTATGGAAAATTAAGTGGAGAAACACAGTTGGATATAGATCCAGGACTGTTGGATTTTATTATTTGTAATATCTGCAAGGAATATCTGGAAAAATTCAGTTATCGGGTATACGTGGAGACAGATCCGCTGGGTTATACATTTAATTGCCTTTGATGAAGAGGTCAATCAAAAAGATGCTATCAGCAAGTGTAAGAAATACTGTGAGGAGATGGTAAAGAGTATTCAAGAAGTTATGAAGTGTACAATGGCAATTGGAATCAGCCAGGTTTTTCGGAATTCCTATGATATGGCCTTGGCATACAGACAAAGTGTTACTGCCTGCGAGAATAATTTAGGAAATGAAGAAATGGAGGAATTATTGAATACCAGGACGTTTGCCAGTGGGAGAATACAGCATGGGAAGTAACTGTCGGAGAGAAAAGGACACTTTTTTCCGCAATTCATCAGGGGTATGTTGAAACGGCAAAGGAAATTGTGAACAGAATTTTTGAAGGTTGTCAAGATATAGAGTGATGCGATATGCAGCTATGGAATTATTGATCAGCTGTTTTCAGTATGTGCTTAATGATGAAATCGCTGGGATAGATGAAAACAGCAGAAATTTATTACCGGCAAAACTGGAAAGCCTCTTTTTTTGCATAATAAGAAAGAATTATTGCGTATTGTGAATGATACAATTGCAAAACTTCAGGAACATAATCAAGATGTAAAACTTGATAAGAAGCAACAAATGGCGACACGGATTATGGAATATATCTGTGAAAATTATAGTCAGGATATTTCTCTTGATGAGTTGTCGGAAAAATTTCGAATCAGTAAAACATATATCAACAATTTATTGAAAAGTTTTTACCATAGAAGTTTCTTGGATATTTTGCAGGATTACCGTCTAAAAGAAGCAAAAAAGATGATTTTGGAAAACCAATATAAGATCAGTGAGATTGCTGAGAAAGTGGGATACCATGATATCAGTTATTTTATTCGTGTTTTCAAAAAAAAAATATGGGGTAACACCGAACAACTATGGAAAATATTAAACATTGTTGGAAAAAAATAACACAAATTTTTGGAAGGTGTGAAAATGTGTTACTATTTTGTGTTCAAATGTACTAATTCTGCAAGAATCTTTCATTCAATGGATGATAAATCTTTTATATAATAAATCCACAAGAAAAACAGAGTGACACATATTAAAAAAGGGAGGTAACAAATTTATGAAGATGAAAAAACTAGGCGCTTTGTTGTTAGCGGGTGTTATGACAATGTCAACACTGCTGACTGGTTGTGGAATGTGCATCCGGAAGTCAGCAGGTGGAAATGCCTCGCAGACGGAGAGTGGAAGTAATGGTGAGAGAAAGAAAATCACAATTCTCATGAGAAGCCAGTGAAACATCAGCAAAGTAACATCATCATGAAAAACTGCTGACAGACTTCAGTGAGGAAAAGGTCTGGAGCCACCAGAATTGAA
>ENA-OQER01000580-OQER01000580.1-human-gut-metagenome-genome-assembly--contig:-NODE-580-length-19561-cov-3.806422_pt1 | contig 19561 bp, 21 predicted proteins | sample MGYA00242797_ERZ504639 | MGnify/ENA primary metagenome ERZ504639 (study PRJEB26092, sample SAMD00036306) | human gut metagenome | host: Homo sapiens | study: EMG produced TPA metagenomics assembly of...
TTCTTTCATACTGAGTGATATTCTTCTTTATCTTTTTCTGTTTGGGAGAACATCGTTTTATAATTTGTCCTACCTTTGCACCGCTGTTTTAAAATATAAATAAGAGAATCATTATGGAACCGATGCATAAAATTAATAAAGTAGAGGTCCGGAATTTACAGATCGAAGATTACATCCAATTATCACAATCATTCAAGCGGGTGTATGCGGATAAGGATGTGTTTTGGACACACGAGCAAATAGAAACGCTTATCCGAATTTTTCCGGAAGGGCAAGTAGTAACGGTGGTAGACGATAAGATAGTGGGATGTGCTCTTTCTATTATTGTAGACTATGATATGGTAAAGGGAGATCATACCTATGCCAAAGTAACTGGTAATGAAACTTTCTGTACGCATAATCCGGAAGGGAATATTTTGTATGGTATCGAGGTGTTTATCCATCCGGATTATCGCGGTTTGCGTCTGGCACGCCGTATGTATGAGTACCGGAAAGAATTATGCGAGAAACTGAATCTGAAAGCGATCATGTTCGGTGGTCGTATTCCTAATTATTATAAGTATGCGGATACGATGCGTCCTAAGGAATATTTGGATAAGGTGCGTTCCCGTGAGATTTATGATCCAGTATTGACATTTCAGCTTTCCAATGATTTTCATGTGCGTCGTGTCATGAAGAATTATCTTCCCAATGACGAAGAATCCAAGCATTGTGCCACTTTGTTGCAATGGGATAATATTTATTATCAGGAGCCTACGCAGGATTATGTGGATAAGAAAACCACTGTACGTGTAGGGTTAGTGCAATGGCAGATGCGCCCTTATAAAACATTGGATGATGTATTTGAGCAGGTTGAGTTTTTCGTAGATGCCGTTTCCGATTATAAGAGTGATTTTGTTCTTTTTCCGGAATATTTCAATGCGCCGTTGATGGCCAAGTTCAATCATTTGGGAGAAGCCAGAGCATTCGTGGTTTGGCACAATATACCGAAGAGGTTCGCGACCGTTTTATCAATTTGGCTATCAGTTATAATATTAATATCATTACGGGTAGTATGCCATACGTAAAAGAGGACGGAGGGCTTTATAATGTTGGTTTTTTAGTACGGCGTGACGGTTCATACGAAATGTATGAAAAGGTACATGTCACTCCCGATGAGATAAAGAGTTGGGGTCTTTCGGGTGGTAAGATGGTGCAGACTTTTGATACGGATTGCGCTAAGATTGGTATTTTGATTTGTTATGATGTGGAATTTCCCGAACTTTCTCGTATCATGGCCGATCAGGGAATGCAGATTCTGTTTGTTCCATTCCTGACTGATACTCAGAACGGTTATTCTCGTGTGCGTGTTTGTGCTCAGGCACGGGCTATCGAAAATGAATGTTTTGTCGTTATAGCCGGTAGTGTGGGTAATTTGCCGCGTGTACACAATATGGATATTCAGTATGCACAGTCTGGTGTATTTACTCCGTGTGATTTCGCTTTCCCTACTGATGGTAAACGGCTGAGGCGACTCCGAATACCGAAATGATTCTGGTTTCGGATGTTGATCTGAATCTGTTGAATGAATTGCATACGTATGGCAGTGTGCGCAATTTGCGTGACCGCAGGCATGACCTTTATGAACTGAAGGTAAAGAAATAAAAAATGTTTCATTACGGATTACTTAGGTTAACGCTGGTTTATAGATAAGTGGTTATTATTTTATATTTCCACTTTACTTTTAAGAATAATCTGTGTTAATCAGAGTAATCCTGTGATGAGCTCTGTTATTTCGGAATAAAAGGAACTATGGGCCATTCAATAACAAACAGAGTTCTTTCTTGTCCGCTTTCCTGTAAATAGAGATTGCCCCCATGTCTTTTTATAATCTGCCGGCACAGACTAAGCCCGATTCCCGTCCCTTCTGTTTTTGTAGTAAAGAAGGAACGAATATTTTTTCTTGTAACTCCATAGGGATTCCCCGCCCATTGTCAAGTAGTTTTATATAAAGTTTGTCTGTTACCTCCAGTGTTACTTCTATTTGTCCGTCTGTCTTTCCTTCCAATGATTGCATACTGTTCTTCAGCAGATTTAAGAAAACTTGAGAGAGTTGCTTCTCATCGCCCTCAATATATATGTCAGAAGGGGTACTGCGCAGAATGAAATGGATATGGGCATTCTCAAAATCAGATTGTAGCAACAGACCCAGATTGTGCAATGAATCGGTCAGTGAGAATCGCTTCTTTTTCGGTTCCGGCATATACGATAAGCGTCGGTATGATTCTGTGAATTCCATCAATCTTTCGCTCTGTTCACGAATCACTCCAAGTCCTCGTATTACTTCTCGTCCGTACCGGGACGCAATGAAAGTGTTTGTGATAGGGAAACAATAGGAGCGATGGTATTCATTATTTCATGAGTAAGCACCCGGGTCAGTTTGCTCCATGACTCACTTTCTTTCTCACTCAGTTCATTGCTGATATCTTTGATAGCCAACAGGGTAATCGTTTCTGAATTTAGTTTCATCCGGTTCATGGATAGTGACAGTTGTTTTTTTGAGTTGGATTGTAAAAGAAAAGAATCTTCCACATTTCCATGGGCTATGAAATCTTTCAAGGCCGGATATTGCTCTTCCAGTTGGCGGAGGAATATGATTGGCTCAACTCCCAGCAAACGTAAAGCTGCGCCATTCACAAATATGACTCTCTTTTCGGAGCTCCACGCTAGCACTCCATTCGGTACTTCTTCCAGTAAAGAGTAATAAAAGTTTTCCTGTATCCGGCTCTGCGATTTCGTTGTGGCAAGCAATTCATTGATCCGGTTTAGTGAATGGCTCAGTGCATTTATTTCTTTATCTGCCGATTGCTCGTTGAACAATATCATGTTCTCTTTATCTTCCACCGCATCCAGAAATATCCTTATTTTGGTATTGAACTTATTCAACCGTTTTACCAAAGCTCCGATTAAAAAAAGCGAAAAAATGAATAGCAGACTGCCAAGAATGAGGGCGGTATGTGTAATGACAAGTGCGATCCCTGCTCCGGCCACAGCGATTATTAATAAGATGTAGCTCAGGATAACCATATATAGATGTTTGCTGAATACCATGATTATCAGAGCTTGAACCGTTTTATCTTATTGTAAAGTGTCTGGCGGCTGATGCCTAACTGTTCGGCTGTTGCCGTCAGATTTCCATCGTTTTGACGGATAGCTGTTGCTATGGCCTGACGTTCCACTTCTTCCAGATTGGGTACGGTAGTGGAGAATTGAGGGTTCCAGGTTTGTTTTACGAAAATGTCTTTAGGACGGATGACATTTCCTTCACATAAGATGATCGCTTTCTCGATGGCATGTTGTAATTCCCGGATATTTCCCGGCCAATGATAAGAACATAATTTCTCCAAAGCATGTTCATGCAAGGAAATATCTTTTTTTTCGTATTTGGCGGCATAACGTTGCATAAAATAATCAATGAATAAATGTATATCGTTCCCTCGTTCCCGCAAAGGCGGAATTTCCAGGTGGATGGTATTCAGTCTGTACAATAAGTCCTCACGGAAAGTCCCGGAATCCACCATCTCCTGAATATTCTTGTTAGTAGCTGAAAGCAGCCGGATATCCACTGGGATGACTTTATTACTGCCGATGCGTGTAATTTTTCGGTTTTGTAATACGGTGAGCAACTTTGCCTGCATGGCTAGAGGGAGATTTCCTATTTCATCCATAAACAGGGAACTGCCGGATGCCGCTTCAAACTTTCCCGGCCGACTCTCGTAGGCATCGGTAAAAGAACCGCGTTCATGCCCGAACAGCTCACTTTCGAATAAAGATTCACTGATTGCTCCCATATCTACCGTTACCATAGTATGTTCCCGTCGTGTGGAAAGCCGGTGTATTTCCTGTGCCAGCATCTCTTTTCCCGTTCCGTTTTCTCCGGTAATCAAGATATTGGCGTCTGTGCGTGCCACTTTCACTACCATTTTCATTAACTGCTGCATGGCAGGAGATGTCCCCACAATCATTGGTGATTGGCTTCTATCGGGGACTCTGTTTTTCCTTTTCTTACCACTTCCGAAAGCTTCTTTTATTTTGCATACCAAGGTCCGGTTGTCCCAAGCTTCAACAAGAAATCGGTCGCATCATTCTTTAAAGCTCTTACCGCCAGTTCCACATCCCCGTATGCCGTAAGCATGACTACAGGTAGTGCAGGAGCTATCTCGCGGATTCGTTTCAGCCAATACAATCCTTCGTTGCCGTTATTGATTCCTGCTGAGAAATTCATATCAAGAATAATTACATCTACCGGAGAGGTATTCAGAATAGATATAATTTGATTCGGATGATGGGCTGTCTTTATTTCGCTGAACTCCGTTTCCAGCAACAGTTCCAGCGAGGCCAATACTCCTTTATTATCATCTACTATTAAAATTGTTCCTTTTTCCATAGCATTTTGCTTTCAGAGGCTAAAGATATCTGCTTTTGACTGTTCCTGCAAATGAGGTGTCCAATTATTGGACGTTTTTTTATTATTTCTGTAATGCTTTTATTTACCGTAGGGGCGGTTTGACACTTGGAATGCGTCTTCAGTCCGTTTTATCCGTGCTTCAATATTTCCCTTGGATCGCCCTGGCTTTGCGGTGTTTATAATTTGGACGTTATACCGTCTAAAAATTGGACGATCAGTTTATGACTTCTTTTGTAACTCGTTGATTATTAGTATGTCGTTTGTTTTGGCATACCATTTGATCTCTATTCTGTGTCTAAACCAAAGTAAAATGAAAAATAATTTGATAATTGTGTGTTTGTTGTCGAGTTTGTCTTTGCCTGTGTGTGGGCAAAGTACACTGGACGATTGCATACGCTATGCCTGGGAACATAATCCCGGTTTCAAGAATATCCGGATAGACGTAAAGGAAGCACGTACAGACTATGTGGCTGCCATGGGTAAATTTCTTCCTCATGTTTCAGTACAGGCGGAAGTAGGCAGGCACATCGGGCGTTCTGTCGATCCGGATACCAATGGATACACTGCCGATTCGTATAATCAAGGGACTATAGGAATGGATATCACTCTTTCTTTATTTGAAGGGTTTGCCCGGATTAATCGTTTGCGATATACACATTGGACTAAAAAAGAGAAGGAATGGGATCATTTGGCAAAGCAAAATGATCTGGCTTATCAGGTAGCCGAAGCCTATTATAAAGCGGCATTGGATAAAAAGCTTTCAGAATTGGCCGCTGAGCAGCTTCGTTTGGGAGAACGTTATCTGAAGCAGACGGAAACTTTCGTAGAACTGGGCTTGAAGTCGCTTTCGGACTTGCAGGAGGTGAAAGCACGTCATCAAGGAGATGTGTTCAGAAAGCGTTCGTATGAAAAAAATAGTCAGATGTCTTTCCTTTATTTGAAAGAAATAGTAGGAATGAAAGAGGGAGATACTTTGTCTGTTTCCTTATCAGCTGGTGAAGATACACCCTTATTAATGCCTCAGGTAGAAATAGAGGAAATCTATTTACAATCTGTACACGCGTTGCCGGATTATAAACGGATGGAGATGTGGGAACGAGCAGCCCGTAAGGAGTATGCTGTGGCCCTTGGGCAGTTCAGCCCCACCATCTTCGCCCGTTTTTCATGGGGATCTGATTTTTATAATTCCTTGTTCTCGTTACATCAATTGCGTGACCATTGGAATAAATATATAGGAGTGGGTATTTCATTTCCTATTCTTAGCGGATTGGATCGGTATGCTGGAGTAAAGAAGAAGAAATTGAATTTGCAGCGAGTGCGGAACAATATAGAGGAAGAGAAACTGCATTTACGTAATGAAACGGAACAAATTGTACTTTCATTACATTCGGGATGGGAAGAACATCGACAGGCTGTCCTACAGGTAAAAGCCGAAACACAAGTGCTGAAAGAAACAGAAAGGAAGTGGGAGGAAGGGCTTGTTTCCGTATTCCAACTGATGGAGGCGCGAAATCGCCTGCTTGCCGCTAAAGCGGAAAAAATAAGAGTACGTTTGCAGTACGAACTGACATCACGACTGGCTATGTATTATCAAACAGGAAGTTTTATTAACCACTAAAAATATGGACACACTAATTGAACGTAAAAAGCGTTTCACTCCCAAGCAGATTTATGGAGGTACGGGAGTATTATTCATACTGGTACTCATTCTCTATTTTATTTTTCGTGATACCGGTTCTTCCATGACCATTGACAAAAGCCGTATCACTATCGCTACAGTTACAGAAAATGAGTTTAATGATTATATCCGCGTGATTGGCCAAGTACTTCCCAGCCGCATGATTTACCTTGATGCTATAGAAGGCGGAAGGGTGGAGGAACGCCTTCATGAGGAAGGAGCAATGGTAAAGAAAGGGGATGCGATTTTGCGTCTGAGTAATCCGCTGCTGAATATTGGTATCATGCAAAGTGAAGCTGATTTGGCCTATCAGGAAAACGAGTTGCGTAATACCCGTATCAGTATGGAGCAGGAACGGTTAAGCCTGAAGCAGGACCGTATCGGTATGCAGAAAGACTTTCTTATAAAGAACGTCGTTACGGGCAATACAAGCGGCTGATGGAGGAGCAATTGATAGCGAGGGAGGATTATCTCCAGGCTACGGAGGAGTATGAAGCGGCAAAAGAACAATTGTCGGTATTGGATGAACGGATCCGTCAGGATAGTTTGTTTCGTTTGACTCAGATATCCAGCTTGGACGAGAATATTATGAATATGAAACGAAGTCTGGCATTGGTACGTGAACGTCTTGAAAATCTGAAAGTGAAAGCTCCCATAGACGGACAGGTGGGTAATCTTGAAGCACAAATCGGACAATCCATTTCTGCCGGAGAACATATCGGCCAGATTATTACTGCTGATCTGAAGGTACAGGCATTGATTGACGAGCATTATGTGGAGCGTGTCGTTCAGGAACTTCCTGCCGACTTTACCCGTGACGGCGAGAATTATAAATTAGAAGTAACCAAAGTATATCCTGAAGTGAAGGACGGGCAGTTTCGTACTGATTTCCGTTTCACAGCAGGGCGTCCCGGAAATATCCGGGCCGGACAAACTTATCATATCAATCTTCAGTTGGGCGATCCTGTCAAGGCTGTTCTGATTCCTCGGGGAGGTTTTTTCCAAATTACCGGAGGGCGATGGATATATGTTGTGGATGAAGTGGTAAATTTGCCGTCAGACGCCCTATTAAGATTGGCAGACAGAATCCTCAGTTTTATGAAGTGACTGACGGTCTGGCTTCCGGTGAGAAGTTATTATTTCCGGTTACGAACTGTTTGGAGATAATGAGAACTGATTTTAAACGAATAAAAAACACACGTAAGAATGATTAAAGTAGAAAACCTCTCTATGTTGTTCAGCACCGAGGAAGTGCAGACCAAAGCATTGAATGAAGTAACTTTCGAGATTGGAAAGGGAGAATTTGTCGCTATCATGGGACCGTCCGGTTGTGGAAAATCTACCTTGTTGAATATACTTGGAACATTAGATACCCCTACTTCGGCTCCTATCTCTTTGAGGGAAAGCGAGTGGATAAAATGAATGAAAACCAACTGACCGCTCTACGTAAAGGAAGTATCGGCTTCATTTTCCAAAGCTTTAATTTGATTGATGAACTGACTGTCTATGAGAATATTGAACTCCCATTGGTTTATCTTAATATAAAGCCGGCAGAACGTAACAGGCGTGTAAAGGAAGTGCTTGAAAAAGTGAATATGCTGCACCGTGCCAATCATCTGCCGCAACAGTTATCAGGTGGACAACAGCAACGTGTGGCTATTGCCCGTGCCGTAGTAACCAATGCCCGACTTCTGCTGGCGGATGAGCCGACAGGTAATTTGGATTCTACCAATGGGGTGGAAGTGATGGAACTGCTCAGTACACTGAACAAGCAGGGAACCACCATCATCATTGTTACCCATTCACAGCGTGATGCTGCTTATGCACATCGTATAATCCGTTTGCTGGATGGTAAGATTATTGCCGAGAATCGTAACCGCCCCATGGAATCTGATACCAAAATTGAAATTTTATGATCATACGAAATTATTGGAATAGCGCTTGGCGTAATCTGATGAAGAGGAAAGGTTTCAGCTTCATTAATATCTTCGGCTTGGCCGTAGGCATGGCATCAGCCTTATTGATACTTACTTACGTTGCTTTTGAATTTAGTTTTGACAAGATGCATAGTAAGAGTGCCCGGATTTATCGTGTGCAAAGTACTTTTCATGAGGGGGAAGCTCTGACGGATGATTGGGCGACTAGTTCATTTGGATATGGTTCGGCCATGCAGGAAAATCTGGCGGGAATTGAGGATTATACCCGTGTGGGATGTATTATCCAACCGGAGCAATTGGTAAAATATGGTGAATTGTGTTTGCGTGAGAATGAAATAGCTTACGCTGATCCCGGTTTCTTCCGTCTGTTTGATTTTGAATTGCTGAAAGGCGACCGCACCTCTTGTCTTTCCATGCCGGGCCAGGTTGTGATCACGGAACGGATTGCCCGTAAATATTTCAGAGATGAAGACCCTGTCGGAAGATACTTATCTTTAACAGTAATATGGGAAAAATGTCTTGTGAGGTAACCGGAGTCATGAAAGGAATGCCTTCTAATTCGCATATACATTATAATTTTCTTTTATCATATGCCACCTTACCTAAATGGGTACAGGAGTATTGGTATAAACATGAAGCCTATACATATGTATTGCTGGATTCGCCCGAGCGCAAAGAAGAGATAGAACGTGCTTTTCCTCAATTGGCCGAGAAGTATAAAACTGAAGAGGCATTGAAAAACAAGACTTGGGGAGTGAGGTTGGAGCCATTGGAGAAGATTCATCTTAATCCTCAATTAGGTTATGAGGCCGAGTTGAAAGGGAACCGTTCGGCCATTATCGCATTGATTTTCGGAGCTATTGCTATTTTGATTATCGCTTGGATCAATTATATAAACCTGACAGTTGCCCGTTCTATGGAGCGTGCAAAGGAGGTGGGGGTGCGCAGGGTAGTGGGAGCTTTCCCGAAACAGCTTGTCAATCAATTCCTTTTCGAGGCATTTGTAATGAATCTGATTGCCTTTGTCATAGCTCTCGGGCTAATCGAATTATTACTTCCTGCATTCAATCAGTTGGTAGGACGCACCATCACTTTCTCGGTATGGTTCACCGAATATTGGGGCATTTTAGTCTTGCTGCTTTTTGTAGCCGGTATTTATATCTCGGGTTACTATCCCGCGCGTGCGTTGTTACGCAAAAAGCCGATTGTATTGTTGAAAGGTAAGTTTCAGAACAGTCGTGCCGGAGAGAATACACGTAAAATATTGGTTATTGTACAATATACAGCCTCCATGATATTGCTTTGTGGTACACTGATTGTTTTTGCACAACTCAATTACATGCGTTGCCAGTCTTTGGGGGTAAAGACCGATCAGATTTTGGTAATCAAGTTTCCCGGGCCTACCGAGGGAATGAAAACAAAGATGGAAGCCATGCGGAAAGCGATCAGAAAGTTGCCGCTGGCTTCAAAAGTAACTTGTTCCGGAGCTGTACCAGGTGAAGAAGTAGCCATGTTTTTATCCAATCATCGTGCGCATGATGCATTGAAGCAGAACCGGTTGTACGAAATGTTAAGTTGCGACCCTGACTATATAGATGCATACGGACTGGAGGTGGTAGCCGGACGGGGTTTTTCCGAGGAATATGGGGACGATGTGAATAAATTGGTTATCAACGAAACAGCCGCCCGTATGTTAGGATATATGGATAATGATGATGCCATTGGTGAGGAAATAGCTGTTGAAACGGTAGGAGAGCCCATGCAGGTAATCGGGGTAGTGAAGGATTATCATCAGCAAGCGTTGAATAAAGGTTATACAGGGGTAATGCTTTTCCATAAAGATAAGATTGACTGGATTCCTCAGCGTTATATTTCGGTTGTGATGAAACCGGGTGATCCTTCGGAATTAGTATCACAGATAGGAGAAATATGGAATAATTACTTTGCGGATTCCAGTTTTGATTATTTCTTCCTCGACCAGTTCTATGACCGGCAGTACCGTCAGGATGAGGCTTTCGGCGTATTGATGGGAGGTTTTACCGGATTGGCTATTTTTATCTCCTGCTTAGGTTTATGGGTGTTGGTTATGTTCTCTTGTGCCGTCCGTACCAAGGAGATGGGCATTCGGAAAGTATTGGGGGCATCTCGTTGGAATTTGTTTTATCAGTTGGGTAAAGGTTTCTTTATTCCTATTATTATCGCTATTCTGATTGCGTTGCCTGTGGCATGGGGCAGCATGAATGCATGGTTGGCTCATTATCCGTTCCGAACAGAATTGAAAGTGTGGTTCTTTCTGCTTCCTGTGGTCTTGATGTTGTTGATTTCTTTTCTGACTGTAGCAGGACAAACCATAAAGGTTGTTTATAGTAAACCCGCTCGGTCATTGAAATATGAATAATGGAATATAAGATATCCGTGGTTAGTAATTCATTTACAAGGAATATCATTTAAAACCAATATAAATTATCGTACCAGTCATTATGGCAGATCAATACTGATAAACTTTGAAAACCTTTTGAATTTTTCTACAAAACTAATTTTGTATCTAAAATTATTTTATTAATTTTACAGCGTTTTTAAGGAGAGTCTAACTCTCTATAGTTACAAATGAGCGATGAGAAAGGGTGCCCTGATGGCATCCTTTCTCTTTTGTAGTGTGTTTTTGTATAATCTATATTGTATTTTACTTATGTCACGATTATGTGAAATCACGATACATCTTTTGTATTTCCGTTTCTTTTACTTTTATCAGACTTAATCGTTTTTCTTGCATTAAAAAACAATTGGACCTCCCTTTGTTATATATTTAACACTCTTTTAATCTCATTTTGTTGAACAATCTACGCGATTCAAATGTTAATATAATGTGTTTTTCATAGTAATAGATTTAAGATTAATAGTTAGTATTTGCTTGTGAAAGTCAGTACACTTACGGATAAAAGCGTTTATCCGAAAAGAAAAGAGAGGCGACCGGAAACGGAAGCCTCTTTCTTTTTGAGCATTTTTAGTTCACCATAATTATTGTGAGAGGAAAATTGATTCTGATTGTATAAATAATATAATGTGTTGAAAATAAGATTTTTCCCTTTTTAAGCCTTTAATAAAAAATGGAGTTCTCTTAGTAAGAGAACCCCATTTTGCTGCAAAGATAGCTATAATTCCTTAATACAGAAAATTCCGCATTAAAAAAAAGTATTCCAAAGTATGCTTATAAATGACAATTGTTTGCAAAAATAATATGAAAGGTTATAACTATAGGACACTCTATCAGGCATTTAAGTAAACTTGGGGTTCTCTTACTAAGAGAACCCCAACAAAAAACGAACATTGATGGCTTATTCGAGCCTCATTTTTTAGAAGAATAATTTAATTATGATGTTTTGATGGAAATAAAAAAGTCCTATGGAGCTTGCAACCGAAGCACTCTCTTATAATAATCAAAACATAGCGAGCGAAGCGCCTAAGTTACTGCTCTGCAGTTCAATCGCTTCCGTCTCAGACCAGGGGTCAAATAAGGGAGTCACGCCATTGGCGGGAATAGGGAAGGAACATCCTGAACTCAATTGGTATTATCTGTATCTGCCTAACAAAGAATTGAAGCGCTATATCGGCGTTTTTAGTGGCAGGAAGTCCGTAAAACTTCGTAAGCCGTCAGGTGAAGCAGAAGAAAGATACTTTTGTTTCAAGGTATTTTCCTATACTTCGGCGGACCACAGGAAACGCTTCGAGCAATGCGCCTATACTAAGGAGGAATATACTGCCCGTCGTGATTCCGCCCGGGTAGTGAAAGAAGCCTTTGCCACCGGTTCCGCCCGGAAATTGAATGCTTTGACGGACGAGAAAGAAATCGAAGGCAACGGCTGGCTGTTTGTCTGCGCTCCTTTGGATCAGTTGGAACTTATTTTGTCTGCTATGTTTCCTCGCCAGTATTTGGTGACGGACTATAACACGCACTGTGCGGCGGTCATCCCTCAACGTCAGATGGAGGAATTTATCTATTTGTACGAATCCATGCCTTACAATATCGAGTTGATGAACCGTCCTTTGGAGGATTATCTTCAGAAGAAACAACGCATCCGGATTACCGGTGGCGTTTTCCGAGGGAAGGAGGGGTGCATTATGCGGCTGCATCGAAATACAAGGTTAGTGTTCGCTTTTGGAAATATGACGGTGGCTGTGAGTTATCTTCACGCTTTTCCGTTTGAGAAGGTTGAGTGAAGATAGTTTCTGTTCTTGTGCTCATCTTTTATTGAAATAAGCATTATTGAGCAAAATAATATTTGAATTTGCTTGGATATATGATGAAAAATCATGTTCCTTGCAAAATTAACTCATACTTATGGCAAAACAGATAACTCCTACTCCTCCCTTGAAAGGGGCAGGCTGCAATTGATTTCATTACGGAAATCAGCAAAAAAAGAAGGTCACCCAGCAGAAAAGGCTAAGGTGAAAGAGGGGGCATGCGCATAAAGGCGTTGCTGACCTTTAATTTCTAGCACTCGTATGAATAAAGATATTCGGGTAATTTGCTTGTCAGAAGATTATGAATTTAAACCGTTTGACTGTGGAAATGATGATCTGAATGGTTTCTTGTTACAAGATTATTGGATGATGAGGAACAGCCGATAGATAACCTAGGGGAGTGAGCCATTCGAAAATTTACTACTCAACGAAACAATTCACTTTATTACGGTAGTGATGCCGGTGCTGAAATGGCTGCCACATATCATGGTGTGATTGGAACGGTGAAGCTTTTGGGTAGCTCTATCTGGAATTTCATCGGAATTTTTTTCAAAAATATCTTTAACGGATGCAGGGAGTATGTTAATATGGTTCCTGACAAAATCACTTTGGCTACAAGTTAATGTTAAATTCAAAGCTGATTAATTAACAGAACTCAGTTTAGGGCACAGTTATGTGCCTTTTAAAGGGGGATGCTCTAAATTGAGTGCTTAGAGATGGTAAGAGTCTCTGTTGAATATCATCATCTCAACTTGCAAAATGTATTTGTACTAAGAAACTAAAATATATTTAGCATTACTTTCCTTTAATAACAGTCGTATGACTAAAGTTCGTTGCATATTAAACGATGATATCTACATACATGATGCTGGATATGTAAAAATGTAAATTCAAATTCAATCAATTATATGGAAAATAGTAAGAAGTTTATGTGGGGATGAGTGCGGATATGATACATCCTGGTCATCTTAATATAATCCGCGAAGCGGCAAAACTTGGGTGTGTAACAGTTGGCGTGCTGACAGATGCTGCTATAGCAAGTTACAAGCGTTTACCTTATCTTGACTATAATCAACGATCAGAAATAGTTCGTTCCTTGAAGGAGTGGATAATGTTGTCCCTCAAGAAACATTGGATTATGTTCCTAATCTTGAGCGTTGAAGCCTGATTTTGTTGTTCATGGAGATGACTGGATGCAGGGAGTCCAGTCCAATGTTCGTAATCGGGTTATAGAATGTCTGAAACAATGGGGAGGAAAAGTTGTCGATATAGCTTATACCAAAGGCTTTTCTTCTTCCGCAGAAAATGAACGTCTGAAAGAGATAGGAACTACTCCTGAAATCCGTCAGAAACGTCTTCGTCGTTTAATTAATGCCAAGAAGATAGTTCGCATATTGGAATCCCATAATGGCTTGACCGGTTTGATAGCAGAAAATGTATCTGTAATCGTTAATGGCGTTAAGCATGAATTTGACGGTATGTGGTCAAGTTCATTGACAGACTCTACTAGTAAAGGGAAGCCTGACATTGAAGCTGTAGATTTGACCACACGTTTGCATGACTTGAACGACACGTTGGAATGTACAACGAAACCTGTCATATTCGATGGAGATACGGGCGGTAAAATTGAACATTTTGTATTCACAGTTCGTACCTTGGAGCGCTTAGGAATTTCTGCTGTCATCATAGAAGATAAGGTAGGTTTAAAGCAGAATTCTTTGTTCGGTACAGATGCGGTTCAGATCCAAGATACTATTGAAGGATTTTGTAATAAGATCCGTACAGGAAAAAATGCACAAGTGTCGGACGATTTTATGATAATAGCCCGTATTGAAAGCCTGATTGCCGGAAAAAGTATAGACGATGCACTGGCGCGTGCGGCGGCGTATGTGGAAGCAGGTGCAGATGGCATTATGATTCATAGCAAGAATAAAAGTGGGGATGATATTAAGGAATTTTGTCAAAGATTCCGGGTTGCTAACGTATCTACTCCCATTGTTGTAGTACCTACTACTTACAGTCACATAACAGAAACCGAATTGGCTTCATGGGGTGTGAACGTAGTAATTTATGCAAATCACATGTTGCGAAGTGCATACCCTCTATGGTTAACTGCGCCAAATCAATCCTTATGCACGAACGCTCACAGGAAGCTGTTAATGATTACTGTATGCCTATCAAGGAGATTTTGGAACTTATACCCGGAACAAAAAAAACACTAAAATGATTTCACCTGATTTTTTTATTAATAGCCTTTCCCAGAGAGGCATTGATTTCTTTGCCGGAGTTCCCGATTCATTGCTGAAGAATATCTGTGCCTATATTGCAGATCACAAAGACGGACATCATAATATCATTGCAGCTAATGAGGGTGCAGCTGTAGGTTTGGCTGCCGGACATTATTTAGCTACCGGTCATATACCTGTTGTCTATATGCAGAATTCCGGTGAAGGAATATCATCAATCCACTGGCGTCGCTTACGGATAAAGATGTTTATAGCATTCCACTCTTGCTGCTTATCGGATGGCGAGGAATGCCAGGTGTGCATGATGAACCACAGCATGTCAAACAGGGGAAAGTGACTATCCCGTTACTTGATGTAATGGGCATTAAGCACGTTGTGATGAGCAAAGATGAAAAAGAATTGTTAAAACAAATAGAAGATGCCCTCTTTTTTATGGAAACAAAAAATGAAGCTTTTGCTTTTGTGATAGAAAAAGATACATTCGATTCGTATGAATTGCAATCAGGCAGTACTTCAACATTGTCAATGAGTCGTGAGGAAACCATTCAGGCAATTGCTTCATCTATCGGTCAAGAAGACTGCATTGTGTCTACTACTGGTATGATTTCTCGTGAGTTGTTTGAGCATCGTACCCAAATGAAACAAGGTCACGAGAAAGATTTTCTCACTGTAGGTTCCATGGGACATGCTTCTCAAATAGCTCTAGGTATAGCATTGGAAAAGACAGACCGTAGGATCTGGTGCTTTGATGGCGACGGAGCTGTAATTATGCACATGGGTTCTATGGCCATTATAGGGAGCAAACAGCCGAAAAATTATATTCATGTAGTCTTTAACAATGGTGCTCATGATTCCGTAGGTGGCCAACCTACGGTGGGCTTGGATATTGATTTGCCGGGGATAGCCCGTTCCGTAAGATACAATGCGGTTCATACGGTTTCTGATATGAACGGTTTGAAAAAGTTCTGTCGGACATTCGGTTGGAGGATGGTCCTGTTTTGCTGGAAGTGAAAGTAAGGAAAGGCAATCGTAAGGATTTGGGCCGTCCTACTACCACGCCTATACAAAATAAAGAAGCTTTTATGGGGTTCTTGCAAGATAAAGAGTTGAATTAATTATGCAAGAATATTATATCGGACCAGACTTGAACACTCAATTGGCTGCTCTTCTGCAGAAACTAAATGTAACAAAGGTGTTCTTGGTAAGAGGCAAGAAGTCCTATACATCCTGTGGTGCATCGGATGTGATGGATGCCGTATTAAGCGGAAGGGGTATAAAAACTGTCTGTTTTTTTGACTTCTTGACAAACCCTAGAGTTGAAGATGTCAGGAAAGGGGTTCTTCTATGCAAGTCACAATGTCCCAATATCATATTGGCGGTAGGCGGTGGCAGTGCACTTGATATGGCTAAACTGATTCGTTACCATATATATAAAGAAACAGATAGCTATATTCCGCTAGTGGTTATCCCTACAACAGCTGGAACAGGTGCGGAAACAACCCATTTTAGCGTGTGTTATATAAATGGGGAGAAGCAGTCGATAGCTGATTCTGCAATGCTTCCCGATTATGCTTTTGTCTGTTCGGAGTTGACTAGCCATAATGATGCTTATCTGACAGCTTGTACAGGATTTGATGCTGTTGCGCAAGCTATAGAATCCTATTGGAGTGTGAATTCAACGGATGAAAGCCGTAGTTATTCGTTGAAAGCATTAGGTCTGTTGTGGAAGCAATTGCCTTTGCTGATAAAAAACTTGGATAATAAGGAGCTAAGAAGTGAAGTCGCAGAAGGGGCGTACTATGCAGGTCGTGCTATTGATATAACGACTACTACTGCGCCTCATGCTTTTTCTTACAAATTCACAAGTCTGTATGGAATACCGCACGGTCATGCGGTGGCACTAACTTTTCCATACTTTTTTGCATTGAATCTTTATGGTGAAAGATTACAATCTACATTGGATAGTTATGAATATGGACAAAGAATGAAGTTGTTGGTACAATTTCTGGATGCTGATAGAAGTGACTTCTTGTCTTGTCAGCTGCACATGAGTACTTATATTTCTTCATTGGGTTTGTCTGCGAAAGCATTAACATTCGATGAATTAGCTTCTGCTGTTAGCTCTTTTAATGAACAAAGGGGGCGGAATAATCCTGTTGTCATTGATGAGGAGGTAAAAAGCGGATTACAGAATTATTTTATGGAATTAAAAGAGTCGGACAAAGAATAGGTTGATCCTAGCCATTTCCAATTTAAATTATTAATTATGCGTATTCAAAATTTGTATTATAAGCTAGGGGGGAAAAAAGGAGGTTTCCTTCAAACCAAGTGGAGTGGATATATACAAAAAAAAACGGTTAAGAGAAATAGAAAGCTATTGCAGGATAAAGGAATATGTGCTCTTGATGCTATGTCGGCAGCCTGTAAAGAAGCTGGTGTCAGCTTTGGAATGGAATTTGGAACCCTGCTTGGAGCCTATCGTAATCAAGGGTTTATTCCTTATGATGATGATATGGACCTTACCATGTGGGCAGAAGACTGTTCTAGGGATTTTGAAAATGTACTACTTAAATATGGTTTCTATAAAAAAAGAGCTTTCTATCTTGTAACCGTAGATTCTAATGGAAAGAGAACAAGGAAGCTGACGGAAATAGCATTGGATTACGATGGATTACAAGTTGACATATTCTTCAGTTTCAGAAAAACGGAAATAACACGCTCGATTTTTGTTTATTGCCCTCCTGTTGTAAATGAAAAAATGACGGCTCGTGAATTTGTACTGCCTATAGGGCTTTCTCCTCGATTAGTGACTGTAAGGAATAAGCAATATCCGGCTTTTGCAGACCCTCACAAGACTCTTTCTTTAATTTATGGAGAGGATTTTATGATTCCACGTAAGAATGCCAGTGCGACAAAAAGTATTCAATCAAATGTAATAATTCATGATATGTTTGTAGCTTATGGAGAAGGTTTTATGTTAGAGTAGTGTGGTTGTAGACTTTTATTTCTTTCCATGAAGAGAACATCGGGTTTTGTTGCTGTTATTTGGAGTTTGATTGAACGGTTGTCAAGTCAGGTAATAAGTTTCCTTTTGGGTATTGTATTAGCGAGATTGTTGTCCCCTAGCGATTATGGTATCGTTGGAATGACAATGATTTTTATATTATTGTCAAATGTGTTTATTGAAGCAGGCTTTGCCAATGCATTAATACGTAAAACAAATCGAACTGAGCAGGATTTGTCAACAGCATTCTATTTTAATGTGTTGATTGGCATATTGGCATATTGTATATTATGGATTGGTTCACCGTTTATAGCTGATTGGTTCAAAGAACCTCTTTTGTCTTTATTAATTAGGATATCAGGTGTCAATGTTTTATTAAATTCTTTATGCATCGTTCAAACAGCCTTGTTAACAGCGAATTTAGATATTCGTCGGCAAACAATCATTAATTTGTGTGGGCAAATACCTGCAGGGCTGATAACAGCTATTTTGGCGTATAATGGGTTGGGAGTTTATGCTCTAGTTTTCCAAACAATAATAGCTTCGTGCATTAGGGTTATTATGTTATGGCTTTATACTCCATGGAGACCTCAAGAAAAAATTTAATAGAGAATCTTTTCTCTCTTTGTGGAATTTTGGGAGTAAATTACTAGGTGCTAATTTAATAGGAACAGCCTTTAATCAGGTTAGTTCTGTGTTAATTGGCAAATATATAGGAAAAAGTGATTTGGGATATTACTCCAAAGCGTCAAATCTATGTGGAAATATTGATAGCGTTTCATCGGGAGTTGTACAGAAAGTGGCATTGCTATGTTGTCTGAATTTCAAAAAGACAAAGTTCTATTATCAGAGAAATTTCGTGAATGATGCGTTTGCTTATCATGGGTATGGCGCCATTGATTTCTTTTTTCTGCTTTACAGCATCTGACATTATTGTAATACTTTGGACTGAAAAGTGGATTCAGTGTGCTTTCGTATTTCAGATACTTATAGTAGGGGCAGCCTTTAATCCTATAGGACACATGAGTCTTAGTTTAATGCAGACAGTTGGAAATTCTGCATTAATATTTAAATTGGAAGTCCCTAAGAAAATTATCTATTGCATTTATTTAGCTATAGGTTTCTGCTATGCTTAGTCGGTTTGGCTGTCGCCCAAGTATTAATCAATATAACAGGAGCTCTTATTAATATGTGGGCAACAAAAGCGTATCGTCAAATATAGTTATATGCGACAAATAGTAGATGTTTTGGGTTATATGGTGATTGCTTTTATTGTGGGCTATATATGGTTTAATATGATACATACTGGATATATGTTCTTTAATATTTTATTAATGTTTATGTTGATTGTGTTTACTTATTTTGCAATACTTGTTATGATTAAGGATGCAATTTTAATTAAATATGTAAGAAAAATAATTGGACTCTAGCTATTAAACCTGTTTAGATGATTTTTTTTCTTCTTTCATATTCGTGCATCATCCATTGTTTCTGTATCATAGAAATGCTACCCATTCTATTTCAGCCTCAAAGGAGTAATATCCTTGGAGTTAGTATTTGATGCGGAAGAGCACAAAAATAACAATATGCAATATTATGCCATCAACTATATGATTAAACATACGATTCTTTTATGAATATTATCTGCGTTTTCATCTTTTTGATAATCAGCTTACTATTAATTGTAAATTTCAAATGTACTTTCATGGTGGTGTCTGCATGTAGTATGGTGTTAGGCTGTATGAATGGAGTGGGACCTTTTGGTATGTACCAAGCTGTTTCAATTGCTGCATTCAGTATTTTTATGTTGCGGTATTTTTATTGGAAGGATATGCGAACTTATCCGCTCTTGTTCAGCTCAATATTATTGATTGTATCTTATGTGTTGAGCAATCATTACGCCGTATACCGTCATTACGGTTCATTGGTTTCCTGCATAGTGGTAGATGTGGCTTCACTGTTTGTATTCTATCAAATTATAAGTAAAAATAGCCGATATATATTTAT
>ENA-OQER01000581-OQER01000581.1-human-gut-metagenome-genome-assembly--contig:-NODE-581-length-19553-cov-1.938433_pt1 | contig 19553 bp, 31 predicted proteins | sample MGYA00242797_ERZ504639 | MGnify/ENA primary metagenome ERZ504639 (study PRJEB26092, sample SAMD00036306) | human gut metagenome | host: Homo sapiens | study: EMG produced TPA metagenomics assembly of...
GGTGCAGAAGGGCAATGCTCCCGTCGAACGTAAGCTGCAGCGTCTGTTCCGCCGCGGTGACGCATGCCGTCTGATCAAACGCTGCAACGATTTCGGCGCCGGCGGCGTATCCGTGGCGGTCGGCGAGCTGGCTGACGGCCTGTATGTTGATCTCAACAAGGTTTCGAAGAAGTACGAGGGCCTGGACGGCACCGAACTTGCGATTTCCGAATCCCAGGAGCGCATGGCCGTGGACGTGGCCGCCGAGGATGTGGACGAGTTCCTGGGCTACGCCAAGGAAGAGAATCTCGAGGCCGAAGTCATCGCGACAGTGACCGAAGAGCCGCGCATGACGATGGTATGGAACGGCGACACGATCGTGGATCTGTCCCGCGAGTTCCTCGCCTCCAACGGCGCTCCGAAGCATCAGGTGGTGCATGTCGAGGCGCAGCACGGCTACGCCACCCCGTGGAAGACCGGCACGCTCGCCGAACGCATGCACACCATGCTCACCGATCTGAACGTGGCCTCCAACAAGGGCCTTTCCGAGCGCTTCGACTCCACCATCGGCGCAGGCACCGTGCTCATGCCGTTCGGCGGCAGGAAGCAGCTGACCCCGAACATGGCCATGGTTGCCAAGCTGCCGGTGTTCGGCGAGACCACCACCGCCTCCGCGATGGCTTGGGGTTTCAACCCGTACATCATGGAGCAGAACCAGTTCACAGGCGCTTATCTGTCTGTGGTCGAGTCGCTCTCGAAGCTGGTGGCCGCCGGTTTCGAACATGAGAAAGCGTATCTGAGCTTCCAGGAATACTTCGAGAAGCTACGCGACGAGCCGGAGCGTTGGGGCAAGCCGATGGCCGCCGTACTGGGCGCTCTGATGGCGCAGGTCGATCTAGCGCTGGCGCAATCGGCGGTAAGGACTCCATGTCCGGCACGTTCGAACAGCTGGACGTTCCGCCGACCCTGATCTCCTTCGCCGTGGCGGTGGGCAACATGAAGCGTGCCACTTCCCCAGAGTTCAAGGGCGCTGGTCACCGTGTGATCCGCATCGCGCCGCGCTACCAGGCCGACGGCCTCACACCGGACAAGGATTCGCTGCTGGAGGTGTTCTCCGCAGTCGAGGAGCTCACCGATTTCGGCGATGCGCTGGCCGTGTCCACGCCGGGCTACGGTGCCACCGCGAGGCTATCTTCAAGATGACGGTCGGCAACCAGATCGGCGTGAAGCTGGCCGATGGCATCAGCGTGGACGACCTGTTTGTTCCATCCTACGGCTCCTTCATCATCGAGCTTGCGGACAACGCGAAGGTTCCGGCTGTGTCCAACCTGGTTGAGGTCAGTGAGGTCGGCGAGACCACCGAGGCCTACCAGTCGTGGCAGCCGGTGAGACGCTGGATCTGGCCGAACTGCAGGACGCTTGGGAGGGCGGCATCGAATCCGTGTTCCCGTACCGATCCAAGGGCGACGAAAAGGGCAAGACCGTTGAGACCGTGTCCTTCAATGCGCCGAAGAAGACCGTATACACCGGCGCCGGCGTCGCCAAGCCGCATGTGATCATCCCGTGTTCCCCGGCAACAACTGCGAATACGATTCCGCAGCCGCCTTCGAGCGCGCGGGTGCCGACGTGAGCACGCTCATCGTGAACAACCTCACCCCTGCTGCTGTGGCTGAGTCCACCGCAGCTTTGGTTGAGGAAATCAAGAAGAGCCAGATCATCATGATTCCTGGCGGCTTCTCCGGCGGCGACGAGCCGGATGGTTCCGCCAAGTTCATCACCGCGTTCTTCCGTGCTCCTGCCGTTACCGAAGCGGTGCGTGACCTGTTGAACAACCGTGATGGTCTGATGCTCGGTATCTGCAATGGTTTCCAGGCGCTGATCAAACTCGGCCTGGTGCCGTACGCGACATCGTGCCGATGACCGCCGAATGCCCGACGCTGACGTTCAACACCATCGGCCGCCACCAGAGCCGTCTGGTGCGCACCCGCGTGGCGTCGAATCTCTCCCCGTGGCTGGCAAAGACCGAGGTGGGCGACATGCACACCATCGCCATCTCCCACGCGAAGGCCGTTTCGTGGCTTCCGACGATATGCTCGCCCAGCTCAAGCCAATGGCCAGATCGCCACGCAGTACGTGGACGAGGCCGGCGTGCCGGGCATGGACCTGAGCGTGAACCCGAACGGTTCACTGCTGGCCATCGAAGGCATCACCAGCCCGGACGGCCGCGTGTTCGGCAAGATGGGCCACTCCGAGCGTTACAGCAACGGTACGTTCAAGAACGTGCCCGGCGAGAAGGATCAGCCGCTGTTCGCAGCCGGCGTGGAATACTTCACCGCCTGATCCACGACCGCATCCATAAAAGCTTCTGACGTAGCTTCGAACATACAGAGGCTGTCTGGTTTGATCGGGATTCCTCCCTAATCAAACCAGACAGCCTCTTTTTGGTCTCCGACGCATGTTAGGCGGAGAGGTAGCCTTCGGAGAGATTGACGGGGGTGTTGGCACGTTCCACTGCTTCGTTCGAATGGGTGGCGGCTTGTTTGATGATGTCGTCGTAGCCGGTGAGAGCGGCGAAAGGCATGAATTGCGCGGCACGGTTGTGCATGCTCATGTGCGGACGCGTGCACGAGCGATGATGAGGCAAGTTGATGATGTCATCGTAACGGTCTGTTTGCTGCAACTCACGCTGCATGACCTCCAATCTGCCGGTTGCGCTGTTGACCTGTGGCATCAGCGAACATGTCCATCCCTTTAATGACGGCGTTTTTGCCGAACTTGCGTTTGATGTCAAGAATCGTCTGCTGCACATGCTGTTCGGAAATCTCATCGACAACCCGCATATCGTCAGTATAGGAAGACCGCGCGTTGTTATCGACGTTATCACTGCAATCGTTGCTATCGCTTCCATTTGAGACTTCCTGCATATCCGAAAACAGATCGGGCTGAACGTAATTCGCCGCAGCATTCCGCTCAGCCAGCTGTTCGACCGTTTGCAAATCAGAAGCAACCACATTCAATCGACGTACCAACAGCCGATGATCGACGATTCTGCAGAACAATTCGTCAACCGCATCGCATATGCGCGTGGTGGATGACGTATGGTCGCCCAGACCAATCGACCCTATAGCCGGCTTGGGCACACGCCGACCATACCTATCAAGAGTTACGGGACCGCTATATTCGGCAATGGCTCGCTCAGCCATCGCTTCAATTCCGGAGTGCCACACTCCCCTAGCCGCTTTGGATCAAGACTGGCGGTATCGTAACCGACCATCAACCCCATATGGCCGGCTTCACACCTTTGGCAACCAAGTCCAAAGACAAGGTGTCCGCCATTTCTCTCACAATCAGCCGCGCCGAGTCAAAACCGACCGCGCCCGTAAGCACCTGCCCCGAACTCATACTATGACCAGCTGCTTATACGCTTTGATGTCGGCGATCGTGCAAGGTTCCCAACCCCACGCATGGTCGATAAGCAGCTCGGCGTTCACACCGAACATCTTGTACAGCAGGCCCTCGTTGTAATACTCGTCGGCACGGCCTATGGAACATCGGCTATATCGCCCATTGTCATTAGACCTTGGGCTTCGAGCTTCTTCGCATACCCTCGTCCCACACGCCAGAAATCAGTCAACGGCCTGTGCGCCCATAACAGCCGACGATACGACATCTCATCCAATTGCGCGATACGCACGCCATCCTTATCCGCGGGAATATGCTTGGCGACCACGTCCATAGCCACTTCGCCAAATACATATTCGTACCGATACCGGCCGTTGCGGTGATGCCCGTCTCCCGAAGAATCTGCTGGATCATTTCACGGGCCATATCATGCGCGCTTTTGCCGTAAGCCCGCAAATACCCGGTAACATCCATGAATACTTCATCTATCGAATAGACATGAATGTCAGCTTCGGATACGTACCTTAAATATATGCTGTAGATTTTCGCACTGATGTTGAGATAATGCGACATTCGAGCTTGGCTATATACACGCCGCAGCCAGATTCGGATTAGCTGCGAGCGCTTTCGCATCATACGATTCACCTCTCAGCACACCGCCCGGTGCCGCTGCCCGCCGTGCAGCATTGACTTCTTTAAGCTTCGCTTTGACTTCGAACAGTCTCGCCCGCCCCGGCAGTCCATATGCTTTGAGCGATGGCGACACGGCAAGACAGATGGTTTTGTCGGTGCGCGATTGGTCGGCCACTACCAGATGCGTGGATAGAGGGTCGAATCCGAGTTCCGCACATTCCGAAGACGCATAGAAGGATTTCAGATCGATAGCGATATAGGTACGTTCGGCCATCTTCAGACTCCTTCCATGATTTGGCTCCATCTTGAAACGTCAACGAGCACTTCGCCTCGCAAAGCACCGACAAAGCATCGCCGATGCACCGCACTGTATTTTCCTGCATTCAGCATATCAGAGAGTTCGAACAATTGTTCGACACACCCGACATGCCAAGTGCCCCTAAGGACTCCACGAAAACCGCCAATTGTAGCCTCCGGTTGGTAGTGTTGAACGGTAGCGAATCCCTTGTCTCCATGGTTTTGGAAGGAGCTTTGGCTTGTCAGCTGAACTCGAAGACATCCACGAGGAATGCGGTATTTTTGGCGTTTGGGGTCACCCGGACGCGCCCGACTCACCTACTTCGGCCTGCACGCGCTGCAGCATCGTGGTCAGGAAGGCGCCGGCATTGTCTCGAACGATAACGGTCATCTCATCGGTCATCGCGGAACGGTCTGTTGACCCAAGTGTTCGGCGACGAACGCGAAATCGAACGCCTGAAGGGAGACAAGGCGATCGGCCATGTGCGTTACGCCACTGCCGGTTCAGGCGGCACCGACAACATCCAGCCATTCATCTTCCGCTTCCATGACGGCGATATGGCCTTGTGCCACAATGGCAATCTGACGAACTGCCCGACTCTGAGGCGTCAGTTGGAAGACGAAGGCGCAATCTTCCACTCCAATTCCGACACCGAAGTGTTGATGCACCTGTTGCGCCGCTCCACACAGCGTACGTTCATGGACAAGCTCAAGGAAGCGCTCAACACCGTGCATGGCGGTTTCGCTACCTGATCATGACCGAAGACGCATGATCGGCGCGCTTGATCCGAACGGTTTCCGCCCGCTTTACCCTCGGCAAGATGAAAAACGGCGCTTATGTGCTCGCTTCCGAAACCTGCGCGCTTGACGTTGTCGGCGCCGAATTGGTGCGCAATATTCGCCCGGGCGAAATCGTGGTTATCGACGATCACGGCTACAAGATCGTGCAGTACACCAATCAGACCCAGTTGGCCATCTGCTCGATGGAATTCATCTACTTCGCACGCCCCGATTCCGACATTTACGGCGTAAACGTGCATTCCGCCCGCAAGCGTATGGGTGCGCGTCTGGCCCAAGAATCGCCGGTCGATGCCGATATGGTCATTGGCGTGCCGAATTCCTCGCTGTCCGCGCCTCCGGCTATGCGGAAGAAGCTGGTCTGCCAAACGAGATGGGCCTGATCAAGAACCAGTATGTGGCTCGAACCTTCATCCAGCCGACGCAGGAACTGCGCGAGCAGGGCGTGCGCATGAAGCTGTCCGCCGTGCGCGGCGTGGTCAAAGGCAAGCGCGTGATCGTTATCGACGATTCCATCGTGCGCGGTACCACGTCCAAGCGCATCGTGCAGCTGCTGAAGGAAGCTGGCGCCGCCGAAGTGCACATGCGTATCAGCTCGCCGCCGCTGAAGTACCCGTGCTTCTACGGCATCGACATCTCCACCACCAAGGAGCTCATCGCCGCAAAGAAGTCCGTTGAAGAAATTCGCGATTTCATTGGCGCCGATTCCTTGGCGTTCCTGTCACTCGACGGATTGGTCGAATCTATCGGCCTGGGTGCGGACGCCCCGTACGGCGGTCTGTGCGTGGCCTACTTCAATGGCGACTACCCGACCGCACTCGACGATTATGAAAGTGATTTTTTGAAGTCCCTACTCCTGAAGATCGCGTGCGTCTGCCTGAATTCGCCTTGTATAAGAGCAAGTACGAGGGCAACGAATATACCACTACTTCATCCCAAGAAGAACACTGAACCCGAGAAAGGTTTGATATGCCAAAAGCATATGAGGAAGCCGGCGTAAAGCGTCGAAGCCGGTTACGAAGTCGTCAAGCGCATCAAGTCCCATGTGGCGCGCACCAACCGTCCGGGCGTGGTCGGCGGTATCGGCGGCTTCGGCGGCCTGTTCGATCTGGCTTCCCTCGGATACAAGGAGCCGGTGCTGATTTCCGGCACTGACGGCGTCGGCACCAAGCTGGTCGTTGCCAAGATGGCCAACAAGCACAACACCATCGGCATCGACTGCGTGGCCATGTGCGTCAACGATATTGCCGCTCAGGGTGCGGAACCGTTGTTCTTCCTGGATTACATCGCCTGTGGCAAGAACGATCCAGCACTGCTCGAGCAGGTTGTGGCTGGCGTTGCCGACGGCTGTGTACAGGCTGGTTCCGGTCTGATCGGTGGCGAAACCGCTGAAATGCCGGGCATGTATGACGAAGACGAGTACGATCTGGCCGGCTTCGCGGTCGGCGTTGCGAGAAGTCCGCAATCGTGGACGGCTCCACCATCGCTGAAGGCGATGTACTCATTGGTCTGCCGTCCACCGGCGTGCATTCCAACGGCTTCTCTCTGGTGCGCAAGGCCCTGTTCGAGAAGGCTGGCTATACCGTCGATACCGTGCTTGACGAGCTCGACGGCGAAAAGCTCGGCGACGTGCTCCTCACCCCGACGAAGATTTATGTGAAGGCCCTCTCCCGCTGTTCAAGGCCGGCGTGGTCAAGGGTGTCGCCCACATCACCGGCGGCGGCTTCATCGAAAACGTTCCGCGTATGATTCCGGACGGTCTGGCCGCACACATCAACCTCGGCTCCTGGCCGGTACTGCCGATTTTCGACGTGCTCGAAGGCCGGCGAAGTCGACCATATGGAAATGTTCAACATCTTCAACATGGGTATTGGTATGGTGCTGGCCGTCAACGCCGAAGATGCCGATAAGACCATGGAATTGCTCAAGTCCAATGACGAAGCCGGTTACGTACTCGGCAATATCGTCAAGAAGACCGATAGCGACGTCGAACTGCAGTAAATACATATACGGGGGTGAGCCATAACGGCCACCCCCTTTTATTTCCGAAGACTTTCCTGAACATAGGATTTTCCCAAAAGGGACACAACAGGAGGAAACATGAAGGTTCTGGTCATTGGTTCCGGTGCACGCGAGCATGCCATCGCCCATGCACTTATGCGTGGCGGCAGCGTCAGCGAAGTCACGGTGGCTCCGGGCAATCCAGGCATGGAGCTTGACGGCATCCGCACCACGCAGATCAACCCGTCCAATCATGCCGCGCTGATTGATTTTGTAAAGAACAACGGCTACGACTGGGTGTTCGTCGGTCCGGAAGTGCCGCTTATCGAGGGCATCGTCGACGATTTCGCGGGAGCTGGCATCAAGGCGTTTGGTCCGAGCAAGGCCGCCGCGCAAATCGAGGGTTCCAAGGATTTCGCCAAGCAGTTGATGGAACGTCACAACATTCCGACTGCGAAGTATCAGACGTTCGACGATTTGGAGCGTTCCACCGCTTATGTGCGTGAACATGGCGCTCCGATTGTGATCAAGCTGATGGTCTGGCCGCTGGCAAGGGCGTGACCGTTGCCATGGATGAGGAAACCGCCATCGCCGCTCTTGAAGACATTTTCGTCGATCATCGTTTCGGCAACGCCGGTGCGAAGGTTGTCATCGAGGACTTCCTAGAGGGTCAGGAGTTCTCGCTGATGAGTTTTGTGAACGGCACCGATTTCTGGCCGATGCCGATTTCTCAGGATCATAAGCGCGCTTATGATGGCGATAAGGGTCCGAACACCGGTGGCATGGGTGCGTACAGTCCCGTTCCGCAGATCGGTCAGGATGTGGTTGACACCGCTATCGAAACCATTGTGAAGCCGACCGTGCAGGCTATGTCCGATGAGGGTACGCCGTTCACGGGCATTCTTACGCTGCTTGATCGCCACCGCGGATGGTCCGAAGGTCATCGAGTTCAATGCTCGTTTTGGCGATCCGGAAACGGAAGTCGTGCTGCCGAAGCTCACGTCTGATCTCGGCGCTGGCATCAGCGCTCTGCTCAATGGCGAGACTCCGGAATTCACTTGGGATAACGACAATGCCACGCTTGGTGTGGTACTCGCCGCCGACGGCTATCCTGTCGATGTGATCAAGGGCGCTGCGATTCCTGAGATTCCAGTCGACGAGGATTCCCACGTGTATTACGCTGGCGTGGCTCGTAGCGAAGAAGGCCTGGTTGCCAATTCCGGTCGTGTGCTGCTGGTCGAGACTCCGCAGCCGATATCAAGACCGCTCAAGACAAGGTGTATGCGATTATCGACAAGCTTGACACCAAGGGCATGTTCTACCGTCACGACATTGGCGCCAAAGCACTGAACATCTGAATGCACCCAGCGATTGCAATTACCATCAGAAATTTCTGTTAACCATACAATCGCAATCATATATATAAAAAGGACGCGTTTTGTGGTCGGACAGAGAGGAGTCCGACTGCAAAACCGCCGTTTTTTAATCACACAACACAGGCAAGCTTATATTGATTACTTCTGCTCTCCCGGCTTCGGAATGAGCAGGGATGCGCAGAACGCGAGGCCGAGCAGAATCACACCGCCAACCATGGCTGCGATGTAGCCGCTGGTCGCACCGCCGGATGCGGTGAACGCGTTCTGAGCAGCGTACAGCACTGCATAACTCAGACCGGCACCCAGGTTGAATGCACCGGAGTTCAGACCAGGCAGGTAGCCCGGATTGTCTTCCGGAGAGAGCACGATGCCCAGACCGTTCAGCATGATGTTGGCAGTACCTGCGTAGGAAACACCCAAAGCCAAAGACATGACCACAAGTGCCAGATGCTCGGAACGTTGCACACGAAGATGCCGAACAGCACGCCCACAACAGAGACGATCAAGCCAGTACGCAGCACCGCACGGTAGCCGAACTTCGAAGCGAGCACGCCTGCGACCGGACCGAATGCGAGACCGATCAACGCATACGGAGTCAGGGTGGCGAACGATACCACGCTGGCGCTCATGCCGGCGCCGACTTCGGTATCCTGAGCGAGAGCAGGCACGATACCGTTCATGATGCGAACACGCCAGTCATGGTAAGCAGGGTGGTCAGCAGCAGACCCCAAGTACGACGCTGCTTGAGGTAATGCGTGGTGACCATCGGAGCCTTCTGACGCTTCTCAACATTCCAGAACACCACGAACAGCACGGCTGCAATAATGATTTCGACAGCGACCAGCGCCCAATTGGCGGAGCCAGCTTCTGAATCTCGTTGATGGCCAGATATGCGGCCAAGAATGCGGCGGCAAGGAAACCACGCCAACCCAATCCATCTTCGGAGTCTCGGAAGCGGTGGATTCTTCCGCATACACGAACACAAGCACAATGGCAAGCACCGCAACGCCAACCATGACCCAGAACACGGAACGGAAACCGAACGTGCCAGCAAGCCAGCCGCCAAGAATAGCGTCGACACCGCCGATGCCACCATTAACGGAAGTCAGAATAGCCATGAGCTTGGCGTACTTCTTATCTTCAGTAACCTTGGCGTGCAGCATGATCAGCGTCATCGGCACAATCGGACCGGCAACACCCTGAATCACACGACCGATCATCAGCATCGGCACGTTGACCGCGAGCGCGGAAACCACGCAGCCCAAAGCGGTAAGCACAAGAATGCCAAGCAGCACTTTCTTGCGACCGATCAAATCGCCGAGTCGCGGCAGGAACAGCGAGAACACTGCGCACGAGGTGAAGAACACCGTCTGGGTCAAGCCAATCTGCGCATCGGTGGTGTTGAGTTCAACACGCATGGTCGTCAATGCAGGCGAAAGCATGGACGCGTTGAGCTGGAACGCGAAGATGGCTGCCATCAATGCTGCCATCAATGCGACGACGGACTTGCCGCCTTCGTCGAGCATTTTGCTGTTTTTGGTCTCTGTCATTAGAGCACCCCTTTACTTATCTTTCTCTTCTTTCAGCCGATGGTCTTGATTGCGTCGGTTACCAAATCCCAGAATTTGTGAAATCAAGCTTGACTGCAACCTGGGTGTGGCATTCTTCGGCGCTCGGCTCTGGACCTCGCAGGTCGGCGACGGTCATGCCAAGTGTGAGATCTCCATGGATTTCGACATCAACCGGGCAACGACGGGTGGTCATGACGCTCGGATCAATGAGGTATGCCACCGTGCACGGATCATGGACCGGAGGTCGATGAAATCTTGATTGTCTTGATAGGTCTTGCGGAAGAAGTCCATCAGACCAGACACGAACTTGGCGAGATCAGTGCCACGCCTTCGATACGCTGCTGCACTTCGGGCGTGCACAATGCCTGATGCGTCAGATCCAATCCGACCATGGTGATCGGCCAGGCTTCATTGAACACGATGTGAGCGGCTTCCGGATCGACCTTGATGTTGAACTCGGCCACGGCACTCCAGTTGCCCACATGGTATCCGCCGCCCATAAGCACGACTTCCTTGACACGTTCAACAATGCGCGGCTCCATGCGGGCAGCCATGGCAATGTTGGTCAGCGGTCCGGTCGGCACCAGAGTGATGGTGCCTGGCTCGTTGCTCATAATGGTGTCGATAATCCAGTTGACGGCATGTCCGGCTTCCAACGGACGGCTGGGTTCAGGCAGTTCAACGCCGTCAAGACCGGTTTCGCCATGAATGGAAGCTGCCACTTCCTGCTTACGCACCAGCGGACGGTCACATCCGGCATGCACCGGCACGTCGGTGGCATGCGCCTTTTCCAGCACTGCACGGGCGTTGTAGGTCACCTTGTCAAGGCTCTGATTGCCACCTACCGTGGTGACGCCCAGCAGATCGATATTGGGATTGCCCACGGCAAGCAGGATGGCGACGGCGTCATCATGTCCCGGATCGCAATCAAGGATGATTTTCTTGGACATTATGGTTCCTCCTTATGTACTCCAACTTGAACCGATAATGAGGTGGTCGACGATTGACTGACTCCGGCTCATCGGTCACACAACTTGTTGCAAGGCCGGCAATGGCCTTTGATATCAGCGACTTCCGAAACCTTCGAGCAGTTGTTCGGCTGCCTGAAGATCGATGTCACGAGGTGTGTTTCCCGCAAAACGCTCGTCAACTACGGCCTGCGCATTGGAAACGAGTTCTTCAACGCTGATGCCGTAATCCTCAACAGGATGCAGACCGAGCATGCGGTCGCGGAAATCCTTGAACGCTCTGCTTGCGATAATCGCAACCTGCTCGTCCGGCGCATTTTCCGGGTAGACCGCACCTAGAATCTGACCGATCTCACGAACCTTATGCGCACGTACGGGAGCAACGAACTCCATAACCGCCGGCAACGCGTAGCCAACGGCTTCACCGTGCACGATGTGGTATTTCGCTCCGAGCACGTGTGCGATGGAATGCCCCGCAATGGTTCCCGCATTGTTCAGCATCCATCCTGCAAGCGTCGACGCGACCATCACACGTTCCCTGGCTTCACGATCCTGACCGTTTGCCACAGCACGCGGCAGATAGTTGTACAGCAGGAACATCGCTTTTTCGCAAATGGCATCCGTGACCGGACTTGCCATTCGGGAAAGGTATCCTTCCGCGGCGTGGCAGAATGCGTCAAGTCCGCAAGCGATGGTCATTTTGCGGGCAGTGTCAGCATGAGATCCGCGTTCAGCACGGCATATTCGCTGACTGCCGGATCGGCAAGCACCGCGAGTTTACGACCGGTGGATCCTTCGGTGACCACCAGCGCGTTGGACATTTCGCTGCCGGTGCCGGCGGTGGTCGGAACTGCGATCATACCGTTGCATGGTGCGATCGGCTTGGCTGGATCGGTGTATTCGATGATGGATCCGCCGTTGACACGCACGATGTTGATGCCTCGGGCAACATCCATGGAACTGCCACCGCCGATGGCGATGATGCTGTCAGCCTTATGTGCTTCGAATGCTTCGACGCCGATTCCACGGTTTCGCAAAGCGGGTCGGGCTTGACCTGGTCGAATACCGCCACATCGACACCGACCTGTTCAAGCTTGGTACGTGCGGCAACGACCAGCGGCATGCTTCCGACGAAGGAATCGTGACCATCAGCGGACGAGAATAGCCCGCGGTCTGCATGATATCGACCAGAGTCTCCCCTAAATCGTCAGTGCAGACCACTTTGACGGGTTGCAGCAGTTTGAACTTCCATAGCCATCGGTCACTGCCCGATCTTTGGCGGCCGCAGCGTCGGCATTGATGCAGAATTGACGAACCTTGTCGATGTCTTTCTCCATGTAGCCGCCGTCATATTTGATGCTGGTCTTCGTCAGGGAGTCCACGCCATACGGCTTGCACTGTTCGATGGCTTCGGCAACATTGTCTGGTCCAAGACCGCCAGCCATGATGACCGGCTTGCCGCATTCGGCCACAATACGGGCGTCAATGCTCCAGTCGTGGGTCAGACCGCTGGCACCAATGCCGGTGTCGGGGGCCAGACCGGAGTCCGTGAGGATGAAATCGCAGTATTGTGCGTACTTCTTGGCACGATCGACGGCGGATTCATCGTCAACGAGCACGGCCTGCATGAGTTTGGTGTTCGGAGCGGCTTCCTTAAGTCGGGCCGCGAATGCTTCATCTGCGGCGTACCCATCGCCTGCGATATGCAGAATGTCAGGCCGCACCTCTCTGGCAAGCTCAATCATCTCGTCGGGATCGTTGGTCAGCATGATGGCCACGGAGGTGACGCCACGACGCTTGCATTCGTCGAAAATGCGGTGCACGCGTTCGATTGGCACACGATGTGCCGGAACGCCACCATTCTGCATCGGCACCAGTCCAATGTTGTCGGCACCAGCCTCCATGGTTTTGACGGCTCATCGTATTCGATCAGAGAATAGATCTGCTTGACTACCATTGTCGGTTCTCCTTGTGTTTGTATGGGTTGATGGACGTGTGATGTAGCAAAATTCAGGCGGTACGCACTTCGTCGAGCAACGGCTCGATCTCGCCGGACATCTTCTTACGTATGCGTTCCACGGTGATATCGGGCACTGCTTTTGTGCATTCGAGCGCGATGCTGGATGCTGCCTGCGCAATTTTGCCGACTTCTTCAAGATCTCGATCGGGGTTATCGAAGAAGCTCCAGGTGATGGCTGCCATGCCGGCATCTCCGGCCCCATTTGCCGTGGCGATTTCGGTGCGGTATGGCGGCACATGCTTGAAGCTGTATTCGTCGTTTTCGTGTCTCGCGCACAGGATTCCGTTGGCACCCAATGAAATGAATACGTTCTTCACGCCCCTGTCGAGCAAGGTCTTCGCTGCGGCACCTGCCGAATACTGGTCGGCGATACCGATGCCGGTGAGTACGGATGCTTCCAAATCATTCGGCTTGAGCACGGTCATCTTGTTGAGGATCGTGTCGAAACGGTGCGCTTTGACTGTGGAAACGGTGTCTCCGAACAGTGGCGCGGTGACGTGTTCGCCAATCCATGCCATGGTTTCCGGTTCAAGATTGGCGTCAAGCAGGCAGATGGCGGCACCGTTGATGAAGTCGAGGCGAGATTCGAGGAATGCCGGATTGATTTCCTTGCAGATTTCCATGTCGTTGACGGCCACCAGCAGATCGCCCGTATCGTCGGTGATGAACATGTAGGTGGAAGAACGGCGTCCTTCCAGCTGTGCGGCATAGTCAAGATTGATGTTGTTGGCCGCACACGAACGTTCCAGGGTCTTGCCGTTTTCATCGTCGCCGTAGACGGTGATCAGGTATGTCGGCATGCCCAGATGAGCCATGTTCTGTGCGATATTCTGCCCGACACCACCTGCGGACATGCTGACGACGCCGGATTCGAGTCTCGGTCCACTACGGTGCTCGTCGGTCTACCACAGATGTCCATGTTCATGCCACCGATGACCACAACGTAACGGTCAGGAACAGTATTTCCTGAAGTCATATCCGCCATGGATATTGCCTCCTACATTTTCGGGGATATATCTGCTTGATACACCTTGATGAAACGTTTTATCTTCAATTTAGAGTACAACAAAGTTTAAAGCCAGTCAACTTTTTGCTTATATTTCATCGATGTAACATATGGAAAAAATCGCGTGTCTCGCGATTACGAAAGAAACAAATGTAAGACCGCCATACCTGCGTTACTGCAGCAAATCAGCTTTGCGCCGCACAGCTTCTTCAGAAAAATCAGCGCAAATCGACTGCACCTGAGACATATTCATCGCAGCCGCCGCAGACGCATATCTAGCGCATTCCCGCTGTGTTTTATGCTCACGACGCGCCCACACCAGCGCACTCAACGCCGCCGACGCACCACCATTGGTATATCGACGTTCCTCCGCCCTTCCCGGCAAAGACCAGAAAAAGCTTTCATGTTCGCAGCAGTACAGCATGTCCGAATCATCCACAAAAAGAAACACATTACGCACACCGGACCGCAGCAAATGTTCGGCGCAATCTCTGGCACTGGCCTCGTCATGCACCTCAATCCCCGACACGAATTTGGCTTCGGCGGAATTAAGCACCATAGTGTCGATGCGATCGAGCACCGGCGTGATTCGCGCCGCTTTATTAACGGAAACCACGCGCACGAAAATCGGTCGACTTGTTTTTTCGCAAACCCATGCTATGGCATCAGACGGCAAGCTCGAATCAATCGCCACCATTTCCGCATTGACGATGGTCTGCTCTCGTTGCGCTAGAAATTCCGGGGTGATTTCCGCACTGATCTGCATATCATCAAGACCCACAATCTGACGCCCCTGCGCGGAAACAACCGACAAGAAGGTGGAAGTAGGCATATGGGAAATCTGCTTGGCATGCGTGATGTCAATGCCGTTGCATACGCGTCCTGCTTGACGCGTTCGCCGTTCTCATCATCACCATAGACGGAAATCAAATAATTCGGCACGCCAAGCCGGTTCAGATTGTAGGCGATATTGTAACCAATGCCGCCCACGGATGACACAATGCGCCCCATGTTGGAACTTTCCCCAACCACATCCTGCATGGCGACACCGTAATGGTCTATATTGATGGCGCCAACAACAGCCACATAGCTGGGCGGAGTGACGATATACCCTTTGCCTTGGATGTACCCTTTTTTCATCAGGTTGGAGATGTGCGCGGCCACCCCTGAACGGGTGATGCCGCACAGTTCCGCAAGCTCGTTTTGGCTGATCAAAGGATTCTGCTTAATCCACGCCAAAATCTGCTGTTCGCGATCGGTTGCGGCCATCTCTTCCCCCTTGCCTCTAGGGAAGATCCATGAAATCGGTGTCTTTCAGGTAGTTCTTCCCTGTGGTGATATCGTACTGAATCAGCTGGTAGTCGGCAAGCAACTGCTGGGTTTCCGCGTCGAAGTCGCTTTCGGCCATGGGATTGCCGTCAGCGTCGAGATAGATGTTCTGACCTTCAGGGATACGGTCCCATCCCTGGATATTGTTGACGACAGGTGGCTCCATGGCGGAGATTTTCTCATGCATTTGCGTGAGGAACGCCAGATACGGTGACACCTTGGCGTTCATATGCTCGGCGGCCTGCGCCACGAAGAAGTTCGGCGACGAATAGTCGGCGTTGTCGATCTCGTTGCCTTGCGAGCTGGACGCCTTGTTGGACCAGATGAAATAATCCGTCAGATGCAAGGCAAGCGAATTGTTGTCGTCTTCGGAAGCGGACGAATAAATGCCCGGCAGATGATCGCCGTAGAACACCACGGTGATCGGCTTGTCGATGGCGTCGAGCTTGTCAAGGAAGTCGGCGGTCGCCTCGTCGGTCAGAGCCGCACCCTTCTGATAGGTTTCGATGGACTCCTTCTCATCGTCCTCCAAAGGAGTGTCCGTAGTGGATTCGGCCTTGAAATCGTTGTTCTTATACCAATCGTGGTATGGCATGTGGTTCTGCATGGTGATGACCTGCAGGAACTGGTTACCATCGGTTTTCTTGACTTCTTCGATGGTGCTCTCGTACGTCGCTTCGTCAGACACGTACGGCGAATCGTCGATCTTGTCTTGATGCGAAATGCGTCCGGACCGGTCAACGTGTAGAAATGCGAGAATCCGAACTTCTTATAGTTGGTCGCACGCGAGTACATAGACGATTCGTACGGGTGCAGTCCGATGGAATTCTTCGACGCCCCCCACAGCTGGTTGATGGTCGGCGTCCAATGCTCGCTCGGCACAAGCTGCTGATACGCTGGTGAGCGACGAATCGAAATTCGACATGCTCAAACCCGTCAATCCCATGTATTCGAGGTTTGCGGTACCACCGCCATATCCGGAAGAAAGCATCAAACCGGAGGTCGTATTCTCTTTGATGGAACGAATGTTGGGCATGGAATCCTTGTTGACCTTAAGCCCCGGCACGCGAGACGGGTCGGAGAAGGATTCGGACAGCACATAGATCACCGTACTGTCGGTCATGTTCTCGGTACGAGATGCGTTGATCTTCTTCGCTTCTTTTTCGTATCGTGCCGCGACTTCCTTCATGGTTTCTTCGGAATAGTCGTCAGGCTTCACCATGACTTTCGGATTCAGCTGCCTGGTGAAGGCGACCATCGGTCCGTTGCGCTGCGCATCGTAGACGGAATCCCACATGGACGGCATGTCCCCCATTGCCGAAGAGAAGGTTTTCGCCCAAGATCCGACAGTGCTCACCTGCATGGAATACAGCGTGAAGAACGTTCCCGGCACGATGATCAGCAGTAGTCGCACGATGGCGTTCAGCGAGCGCGACTGCTTGTCGTCGCCACGGAAAAGCTTGCCGTGACGGCCGTCACGATGATTCAGGAATACGAAAAGCGCAATGAAAGCAACGAATATGACGACGGCGAGCAGAATGGTCCACTGTGCGCCTGCCGGCATGAAGCTCATAAGATTGCCCGCATCGGCTTTGAGGAAGTTCAGATCGCTGGGAAGAATCGCCTCATATCGGATGGATACTTTGAAATGTTCGATCACCGCGATAATGAATGTCACCGCCAGAAATATTGGCGTGGCGATCCAGAAGCGGTTGATGAGCATGAGCAGTATCACATACAGCACGCCCCACAAAATCAGGTTGAGCACCGCCACAAGTTGAGGTTGGTGAACATTTTGGTGACGAAGCCCCAACCGGTCAGCCACATGTTGTTCGAAAGCTTGACGCGTGTAGCGGATTGACTGACGCCAATCTGTAGCGCTGCCACACCGATGGCGTCGAACACCACAAACAGTATGCCGTACAACCACCCTGGGAATTCCTTACGTTCCTTGGCGGGTGCGTTTGGATCAATCGTCGAGATCTTCAGTTCCTCAATCGTCTCTGTATTCACGGATTCGTTCGTCAAGTGTTTATCTCCACTCGTAACGTGTCAGTTCGCTTCGTTTCCCGCCTTACGGCGACGCCAAGGCACTATTCTCGCGACCATATCTGACAAAAAGCTGTAATGATCGATTTCATCCACAGTTTCTTCTGATTTTCTTACGCATATGTCGATGAAATCGCAAAAGAACGATGAGGGGGGTATAGACAGTTCGGATGGCAGTATCTAGTTGTCGTCAAGGATTCCGCCGTCCACATAACCGTTGTTGCTGAAATCGGCGAAATTGTTGAGATCGACGGAATTACCGTCGTGCCTCATTCCGGCAGTCGGGGCATAGTCCGAACACCTCAAGCGTATGCCGTTCGATGGTGAATCCGTATTTCTCGCTGATGCCACGCAGCCAAGTTTCGGATGGCGATTCGATTTCCACGGTTTTGCCGCAATTCGTGCATACGAGATGATGGTGATGCCCGTCATCACCACACAGACGGAACAGCTGTTGGCCTTCCAAACGCACGGTATCAGCCTCGCCTGCCTCAGCCAAGGCATTCAATTGACGATATACAGTGGCAAGGCCGACCTTCACGCCTTCGTCTTCCAGCTTGCGATGCAAATCCTGTGCGGAAATGAATTCATCGTTTGCCTTCAACGCATCATGAATCAGTTCTTTTTGTTTGGTGTTGCGCTCCACGCGTCCGTCCGTCAATCTATGTCCGTTCTTGATGGCTTCGCGCGCCGCCCTCCCCTCAGGGAAAGGCTGACGCGCGAAACATGCCGTCATCGGTTTTATTTCAAATCATCCCAGCAGCCGGTCCGTTCAAGATCCGCCACAGTTTGTCTGGTGTCGTCGGTCAGCACGGTGATATGCCCCATCTTGCGATCATGACGCACTTCAGCCTTGCAATAGTCGTGCATATTCCATTCGGGATGCTCGGCGATCAGCGCGCGGGTCGGTGCCACATGCTGCCCGAGCACATTGACCATAACAGCCGGCTTGAGCAGTTCGGGCTGTTCGAGCGGCCACCCGGCGATGCCTCGAATATGCGCGTCAACTGGTCGAACGAGCACGCTTCGATGGTGTAATGACCGGAGTTATGCGGGCGCGGGGCAAGCTCGTTGACGATAACCCGCTCATCCTTGGTAACGAAGAGTTCGATAGCGAGGATGCCGGCCAGTTCGAAGCCTTGCGCCAAACGCAAAGCGAGTTCGTGCGCTTCCTTCGCCACGTCTTCGCTGACTTCGGCCGGAGCGATGGTCATGTGCAGAATATTGTTACGATGCTCGTTGCGCACGATCGGGAAGGTCACATAATCCTTGCCGTTACCGGCAACGAGAATGCTCGCTTCGAATGCGAAATCGACGAATCCTTCGAGAATGCTCGGCGGGAATCCGCCACCGCGATCGGCACGGCTCGTACCTTTTCGAGATCGGCATCGGATTTCAGCACGGTCTGGCCGTGGCCGTCGTACCCGCCGGAACGGGTTTTCAGCACGGCCGGGTAATGGATTTCATCGAGCGCCGCATCAAGCTCCTCAACGCTGTTGACGGCCTTCCATGGTGCGGTCGGCGTGCCATGATCGTTGATGAACTGCTTCTCGTTGACGCGATCCTGCGTGACACGCAGCAAATCGGTGCCTTGCGGGGCTGCAGACAAGGAACGCACTTCGTCGATGGCGTCGGCGTTCACGTTTTCGACTCGTACGTGAGCACGTCGGACTTTTCAGCCAGTTCTCGGATCGCGGTGATGTCGTCGTATTCGGCAGTGACTTGGAAGTCGGCCACCTGTGCGGTCGGGCAATCCGGAGTCGGGTCGAGCACGCCGATGCGGAAGCCCATGTAGCGGGCGGACAACGCATCATGCGGCCAAGCTGACCACCACCGATAATGCCGATGGTGGCCCCTGGCATCAGACGTTCAACACGGCCATTGGTTTCCTCAGACAAGCTGGGCATTGGATTCAGCCACCTTTTCCTTCAGAGAGTCACGATATTCCTGCAAAGCATTGGCCAAACGCTCATCGGTGGTGCTCAGAATGCTCACAGCCAAAAGACTGCGTTTGTGGCACCGGAGTTGCCGACTGCGGTGGTGGCGACCGGGATGCCGCCTGGCATCTGCACGATGGACAGCAGCGAATCCCAACCGGACAGCGCATGGGAACGCACCGGCACG
>ENA-OQER01000584-OQER01000584.1-human-gut-metagenome-genome-assembly--contig:-NODE-584-length-19526-cov-5.746327_pt1 | contig 19526 bp, 29 predicted proteins | sample MGYA00242797_ERZ504639 | MGnify/ENA primary metagenome ERZ504639 (study PRJEB26092, sample SAMD00036306) | human gut metagenome | host: Homo sapiens | study: EMG produced TPA metagenomics assembly of...
CTGTGACCCTCTAGTTGCTTATATTCCGTGAAGACATTCTCTTTGCTCAGGATTGAATTTACATCCGTGCAAAATCAATTGCTAACTGCTTTGCCAATATTTCGTTCATTTTCTATTTTCCTTATTATACGTAGATAAGTGGTCTGCTGATATTCTAATCAACTCCTTGCTTACGTTCTTAATAATTATCATTCGTAACTGTTCAGTAACTTCACAGTTACGAGCAAAAATGCATTTAAAATCACCTTCGGTGATGGTATTTTTGCTTGTATGTCTCGGGATTTTGGCATATTTATGCCAAAACACCTCGCGGGATAATGGCTGCTGAATAGTTACTATCATTCTTAATATTCAAACTGCCGATAATATCTCCGAATAGAAAGTGGATGTCTTAAAAACAGTTCCATGTATGCATCCACACGATTGTTTACGCCGTGCATCACAAGATGAGAGATGGTTCCTCTGTATTCCGGGCTGATTCCCTTTAATTCGAATTCTTTTGTATCAATGATCGTATAATTTCCATTTACGCGAGGCAGGAATCTTGCCACACGTTCTGCAAGGGGTCTCTGCTCATCTTCTCCCATAAATAAGGTGACCGGTGTATCATCCACAATAATCTCCTGCATTCCATGGAAAAATTCCTGGCAGCTGATGGATTTGGTGCGGATCCACATCTGTTCTTCCCAATAGCACATTGCATAAGAATAAGTTGCGCCATACTGGTTGCCGGAACCTATAAAGTAATGTGGAAGGTCTTTATGCTCCTTCAGAAATGCCACCTTGTTCTTTGCATATTCATAAGCCCATTCATCCGAATCTTTTTCAACCTGAACCAATGCATCTGCAAGGTAGGTTCCATTTCTTTATTATAACGATCGTATTCGTCAAACTCCCCATTCTTATACATCAGATAGTTTGCTGTCATATAGAATTTTAACTGTTCATTCATAGGATAGAGGATCAGATAATCCTGTTTGTCCGGCTGTGTAAGAATACTATCCGGTGTGTCAATAAATGCGAATACTCTCGCACCAATCTCGTGAACCCGGTCAACCAGCTGAACCATTTCCTTGGTATTTCCTGAAACAGAAGAATAGATAACTACAGATTTTTCCGTAAATCTTTTATTTCCGGTTGTAAGAAATTCTGCTGCATTTTCAACGTATATCGGAAGTTTGATCGTCCTCTCATGTAAACTTCTACCTGCATGCTGGATGCGTAAGTTCCTCCAATACCAATAAAATAAATACCATCAAATCCTTCTTCCCAGATCTGGTCAATGATTGTTTCAATCTGCGGTCTTAAAGCCAATGCCCCATTGACACTGTCAATCTGTGCCTGTTCGTTAAAATTGCGAAGGAAGGCTCCCTCTGTTTCTTTCCATGCTTTTGCTGCATACTTCATGTTTTTATCCCCCTTGTCCATATCTTTTAATTTATAATTATCGTAATTGTTCAATACCTTCACAGTTACGGATAATATTCTATTCTGCTTTTCTTTGAAAATCACCAGGCGCCAAAGTATTTTAATGTTTCTGTGGCATTCGCTGCACCCAGTTTCATAGCCTCTTCAATGGTTTTTCCCTCTATCATTCCCTTTAAAAAGCCTGCAATATAGCTGTCTCCTGCTCCCATGCTGTCAACAACTTCTTCACATGGAATGATTCCAAATCTGTGAAAATCTTTTCCGTCATAACACATACTTCCGGCAGTTCCCATCATGCAGATCACATATTTCGGCCCTTTTTCATGAATTTTCTTCATTTGTTCTCTCAATTGTGAACTGTCATTTTCATCTATTGAGTAGAATAAATAATCCGTGTATGGAATAGCCTGTTCGCTTGCATTACTCTCCAGATATGTAGCACAGTCAAAGGCAGTAGTAATACCCCGCTCTTTCAGTTCCTTGAACTGTCCTTCCACCTTGCCCCATACGTCACAGATCACTACATCAAAATTTTGGATAAAATCCATATCTTCATCACTGAGTACGTAAGTTTCCAGCACTCCTTCTTCATAATCTCCAAGGATTCTTTCTCCATCCACAAGCTCAACCTGTGAGACAGCTGTCTTTCCCTCTTCCACTCTTAAGTGAGAAATATTCACACCTTTCTTTTTCATGGCCTCCATCATAATCTCACCGTACGAATCATTACCAACCGGGCCAATATATGCTGCCTCACCTCCAAGGCGAACCGTATATACAGCCATGTTCACCGGGCCACCCCCTGGAAATGCTTTACCTCCATCCAGGTTATTATAATAGTCAATACAATTACTTCCGACTGCTGCTAATTTCATTATCTTTATCCTCCCATTGATAAACCGCTTTCCTACACCCCTGGTACAGCGTTTTCAATCTATCTCCTTTAATGTGCTGTCAGATACCAAACATCTCCCTGCAAATCTTCTTACCGCATGACGTTTTGAAAATATTCTGATAAGCTTTTATAGCTGCCTCTTTCGATGACCCTTCCTCCATAATATTAACCAGAAAATCAGCCTCTACCAATATCTGGTAATCCATTTCGTTAATATTACCATACGTATGATGATGGGCAATCAAATACTGAACCCGTTCGGATACATTGCGATCAAAGCCCAATTCTCCAAGCAGCTTTTCTGCAATTGCCGGACCTTCTTTTTTCTTGTAATTTTCCATTGCAGCTTCCATATTTTTCTTCACAGATATGAATCCCAATATCATGTGTCAAAGCTGCTGCTTCTATGATAAACTGGCAATTCTTGTCTACATTCTCCGTTTCTGCTATCAACTTCGCATAGCTGTGTACTTTACAGAAATGTTGTATCCGCTTTGCGTCTCCCTTATATAATTCAATCATGGCCAAATGTAATTGATTAATCATCTCATATTTTCTCCTTTTGCACGTGTAATTAATCATAAGTCAAATATACAGCTTTTATAAAGCTGTCACAAACGACATCGCATAATATATTCTTCTTGATAATTGAGATTTATCGTTTATTTATAACATTATAACACAAAACATGGTCAACAGGTGAACTGATTCTGTTATTATTACCAAAAAAATTACTGTTTTATTCTTACATTCCGGTTTATAATTCTGTGTTTTAATGATATAGTAAAGGTGATAATTATTCTTTCTGTACTTTCGGAGTTCTTCCACGCTTGCTTTGCAGCAAACTCCGCGAATACAGATTCATTGCAAAGGAGAAATTCTACTATGAAGAAACAATTTTAGGCAATCACCTGCGAAAAGTTCCTTCCATTGCAGTCGGATGCATGCGGCTTTCCGAAAAATCGAAGGACGAGATGAATCATTTTATCCACTCCGCGCTGGAGCAGGGCGCATATTTCTTTGATCACGCGGATATCTACGGCGGCGGCATGAGCGAGACTGTGTTCGGTGAGGCATTTTCCGGCGATCCGTCTGAAACGGGAGGATATTTTTCTCCAGTCCAAATGCGGCATCCGCCAGGCTGCTATGATCTGTCGAAAGACCACATCCTGGAATCTGTCGATGGTATTTTAAAACGTCTGCAGACGGATTACCTCGATCTTTTGCTGCTCCACGGCCGGATGCGCTCGTAGAACCAGAAGATGTAGCTGCCGCCTTTGATGTTCTGTTTGAGAGCGGAAAGGTCCGCCATTTCGGTGTTTCCAACCACAAGCCGATGCAGATTGCACTGCTGCAGAAATATGTCCGCCAGCCACTCGTTGCCAATCAGGTACAGTTCAGCATTCCGGTTTCCAACCTTGTTGCAAATGGCATGGAAGTGAACATGGAACACCGGGTTCGGTTGACCACGATGCAGTCTGCTCGATTACTGCCGTCTGCACGATATTACCCTGCAGGCATGGTCTCCGTTCAGATGCCATCATGGAAAGGATGTTTTCTTGGAAGCGACGAGTACCCGGAACTGAACCGGAAAATCCGTGCACTGGCCGAAAAATACAGCGTCAGTGATACCACGATTGCGGCAGCGTGGATTCTGCGCCACCCGGCAAATATGCAGCTTGTCACAGGTACGGCAAGCGAAAACCGCCTGAAAGAGATTATCGCGGCATGTGCTATTACGCTGACGCGGGAAGAATGGTATGAGCTGTACCTGGCGGCAGGCCATCCGCTTCCGTAAGTTTTTCTGTCCGCCTGCCCATATGCGGAACAAGGCTAAAATCCCCTTTTCGGATCCGTGATTGATTTATAACATCGGAAAAGCATTCCTTTGGATCTTATCGATCTTCTGGAATGCTTTTCCCTTTTCCTTTTCTTTTTTCATGCAGCTATCTGCAATCCGCATTGGCTGCCTGCCCATAACCAAATAACTGCTCCGCAGTTTATCAGAAGAAGCTTGCATTCCTCCTGATACAGGCAAGTCCCCAACCACTGCTTATTACTTTTCGTACTCGAAGCAGGTGACTTACTTGATTCGGTTAAATCAGATCTCTCCCACCAGATATCCCTGTTTTCCGTTGCGCAGGAAGATCGGCAGTGTTTCGATCGGCGCCTCGATTTCGTAGGCTTTTCCGCCTCATAAACATCACCGGTATTTGCCAGCGTCCAGGACGCACCGGCCGGCAGATAAACGGTACGGCTCGTTGCTTTTGCCCGGACAATCGGTGCTACAAGGATGTCGGAGCCGAACATGTAAGCATCGGAGATGTCCCAGCATGCTGCATCTTCCGGGAACTCATAGAACATCGTTCTCATGACCGGTGTTCCTTTTTCGTGTGCTTCTGCCATCAGGCTTCTCGTGTAATCGCGCATTTTTTCGCGGACACCGATGAATTTTGTCAGGATTTCATAATTTTTCTCTCCGAAGCTCCATACCTCGTTGTCAGCTCCGGTTCCCTCACGCACTTCGCCAGCCTTGTTGATGATTTCTTCTCTCGGTCCTCGGTTTCCGTGAATACGCATAACCGGGCAGAAGGTACCAAACTGGAACCAACGCACAAGCAGCTCCTGGAAGTCCGGATCTTCGGTCACACCGCCGTGGAATCCGCCGATATCGGTTGTCCACCACGGAATGCCGCACAATCCCATATGAAGGCCTGCGCAGATCTGTTTGCGGAAGTCCTCGTAGGTTGAGAAAATATCGCCGGACCACACAAGGGCTCCGTATTTCTGGCTTCCGAGCCATGCACAGCGGACGAGGTTGACGATATCCTCCTGGCCGCTCTCTTTCTGGCCCTCGTAGAACATACGGGAATACTCTCTTGGATAAATATTTCCGATCTCTTCCACCGGCCTGCGGCGTAGCGGTAGCACTCGTACTCATAGGTTGAAAACTCCGGTTCAGCCTCATCGAGCCAGAAGGTGCGGATGCCGAGATCTGCATAATTTTTCTTTACTTTCTCCCATACATACTTTCTTGTTCTCGGATTTGTTGCATCCAGGAAGACATTATTTCCATGGAACAGCATCTGTACATCAACACCTGCGTTGCTCTTCACGAGGAGTCCCTGCTGTTTCATTTCTTCGTAATTCTCGCTTCTCCAGTCGATCTGCGGCCAGATGGAAACCATCGTCTCGATGCCCATCTCATGCAGCTCATCGATCATTGCTTTCGGATCCGGGAAATATTCTTCATCAAAACGATAATCACCGCATCTTGGCCAGTGATAATAGTCGATGACAAAGACATCCAGCGGAATGCCGCGTTTTTTGTACTCGCGTGCCACATTCAGTACCTGCTCCTGATTGTAGTAGCGCAGTTTGCACTGCCAGAAGCCAAGGCCGTACTCCGGCATCATCGGAACTTTACCAATGGCATCTGCAAAGTGCTCTTCAATTTCTGCCGGGGTATCGCCTGCGGTTACCCAGTAGTCGAGCTGCTTTGTGGTGCGTGCCAGCCATTCCGTTGTGTTCGTTCCGAAATGAACCTCACCGACCGCTGCATTGTGCCACAGGAAGCCGTAGCCAAGGTCGATACATAAAACGGAATGCTCGCCTGCGAATTACGGTGCGCCAGTTCCAGGTTGCATCCCTTCAGGTTCATTCGCTCCTGCTGATACTGTCCCATACCGTAAATCTTCTCATCCGGGTTGGAATCGAAGGATACTTCAGCTGATAAGCGCCGCCCTTCAATGCACGGTAATCGTGTGCGCGCAGGCAGAGCGCTCCGCCGTTCGCGATCTCGGAGAGCAGCACCTCGCCCTTCTGATTTAAGAACGTAATCCGCAGCTTCTGTCCCCACGGCTGAACCTCGAGAACCGCCTGGATTTTACCGTTTTTGATCGTCGCTTTCCGTTCATCCACCAGCTCAATTTCCGCTTCCACCGGTTCCGGATCAAGCAGTGCAATGCTTCCCTCTTCTATCTCCGAAAGAAGTGTACCTCTCACCCGAAGACTGTCCTTCTGCCACGGCTCCACCCGGACCGTCTCCCCATCCTGCCGGAAAATCAGCGCATTTCCCTGTTTTTCAAAATACTGCATAAAAACCTCCCTTTCCAGAACCCGCCGTTCCAAACGCATGCATGGGCTCTGCTCTTTTCGTTTGCTTTCTACTTAGCATTATACTAACATTTCCGGCAGAATACTTGATCTTAATTTTCATGTTCTAACACTATTTTGATCTTTTTCAATTATTTCCCATTGAAATAAAGCTCTTTCTTAAGGAATCGGAATTCGCCTTTCCCCTGCGTCCGTTTTTCAACGCAAAGAACCCCCGGAGCCATTACAGCCCCGGGGGTTCTCATTCTTTCATTTATTATGCAAGCTTCAAAGTATTAACCTTAACTCCAGGTCCCATAGTAGGAGCCAGAGTAACGCTCTTCAGGTACTGTCCCTTCAGAGTAGCCGGTTTTGCTTTGTTGATTGCACCGATCAGCGTCTGGAAGTTGTCGCTTAACTGCTCCTCAGTAAAAGAAGCTTTTCCGATTGGCACGTGGATAATGTTTGTTTTGTCAAGACGATACTCAATCTTACCTGCTTTGATCTCTTTAACGGCTTTGGTAACATCCATAGTTACGGTACCAGCCTTCGGGTTTGGCATTAAACCTTTCGGTCCAAGTACACGGCCCAGACGACCAACAACACCCATCATATCCGGTGTAGCAACAACAACGTCGTAATCAAACCAGCCATCGTTCTGGATTCTCGGGATCAGCTCCTCAGCTCCAACGAACTCTGCACCTGCTGCAACAGCCTCATCAGCTTTTGCGCCTTTAGCGAAAACAAGGACACGAACCTGTTTTCCGGTACCGTGCGGCAGAACAACTGCTCCACGGATCTGCTGGTCTGCGTGACGTCCGTCACAACCAGTTTTGATGTGAACTTCGATTGTCTCGTCAAATTTAGCAGTAGCTAATTTCTTAACTGTGGAAATAGCATCTGCCGGATCGTACTGAATGCTACGATCAACTGCTTTTGCAGCCTCTAAATATTTCTTACCATGTTTCATTGTCTAATAACCTCCTGGTGGTAGTTGCGGGAATCTCCCTCCCACGTCAATACGAGAAGATGTAAACTCTTCTTCTAAATTAGTCCTCTACAACGATACCCATACTTCTTGCGGTACCTGCGATCATGCTCATAGCTGCCTCAACAGTTGCTGCATTCAGGTCTGGCATCTTCATCTCTGCGATCTCACGAACTTTGTCCTTAGAGATAGTAGCAACTTTCGTTTTGTTCGGAACGCCGGAACCAGATTTCAGGTTGCAGGCTTTCTTAAGCAGAACTGCTGCCGGAGGAGTTTTGGTTATGAAGCTGAAACTTCTGTCTGCATATACAGTGATAACTACAGGATGATCAGGTCTCCCTTATCTGCTGTTCTTGCGTTGAACTCTTTGGTAAACTGTACGATGTTTACTCCGTGCTGTCCAAGTGCAGGTCCAACCGGTGGTGCTGGTGTTGCTTTACCAGCAGGAATCTGTAATTTGATATATCCTGTAACTTTCTTTGCCATTTTACGGCACCTCCTAAATAAATGTGGTAATTGCGGGAATTTCCCTCCCACGAAACGCCCCTGGGGCATTTCTTACATCTTCTTGACTTCTGCGAAACTTATTTCTACCGGCGTTTCGCGGCCGAACAGCTCAACATTGATGGTAACCATCTGTTTTGTATCGTTGATACTCTGAATCAGTCCGGTTGTATCCTTCCATGCGCCGCCTGTTACAACGACTGCATCGCCGACTTCAAGGTCAAGCTCAACCTTTTCCTCACCACCGGTGATTCCAAGGTTCACCATTTCCTCATCCGTAAGCGGTACCGGCTTGGATCCCGGTCCTACGAAGCCCGTAACACCTCTGGTATTGCGGACAACATACCAGGTATCGTCGTTCATGATCATGTTGATCAGAACGTAGCCCGGAAACAATTTCCGGAGTACCTGTTTCTTGGTTCCGTTCTTGACTTCAACAACTTCTTCCATAGGAACACGTACTTCCAAAATCTGATCCTCAAGATGACGGTTCTCAATTGTTTTCTCAATATTGGCTTTTACTTTGTTTTCATAGCCCGAATAGGTGTGGACTACATACCAGTTTACTTCTGACATTCTGACACCTTTATCCTTATTTGATCAATAAATTGACGAACTCGATTACAGCGCTGTCAACCAGGGTGATTAACCCGCAGGTTACTGCAGAGATCGCTACGACTGCAACGGTCTGCTTGCCCAGCGTTTTGTTGTCAACCCAGATGATTTTTCTGAACTCTGCTTTCAAGCCCTTGAACCAGCTCTTTTTGGATGCTTTTTTTTCAGTTTCTGCCATTGGATCACCTCTTACCAAAGATTATTTGGTTTCTTTGTGCATTGTGTGCTTTTTGCAGAATCTGCAGTACTTCTTTGTCTCCATTCTCTCAGGATGGTTCTTTTTCTCTTTTGTCATGTTGTAATTACGCTGTTTGCATTCAGTACATGCCAATGTGATTTTTACGCGCACGACTTCCACCTCCACTGTGTATTTGCGTTATCGCTTGTGATCCTTGCGGATCAGCGGCGGTCTCTTCATTTCTGCCCTGTTTTTGCTGCTCGTACTTCAGCAATTTCAGGCATAAAAAAAAGACCTTCTTCCATGTCGCTGGTTTATTGTAGCACAGGAACTGCCTGTTGTCAACAAAATTCACCAAAGTACGCTGAGATTTTTTATCAGGATCGTATCGTTCACCGGTGTCCGGCGAACTGTAACACCCTGTTTGTTCGAGGCGGTTCCGGACAGGAAATGATTCTGCGCGCAATTTTTCCTGCGCGCAGAACCATTCTCTTATTCTTTCCCTTAAAAAGCCTTACGCATCCGATCTGGAATACGCGTTTTTCATCTGGTTGCTGAGTTCAAAGAGTACCTTGTGCAGTGTTGCACCCGTCTCTTTTTTCAGCATTTCAGCCATTTTGTTGTTTGCTTCTTCTCTCAATTGTGTCTGTTTTGTTTCGTCTGTCTCCCCTGCAAGCAGCGCATCGTACTGATGGATCAGTGCATGGCCTTTTGCCATCACCTTTTCCTGATACCGTTCAATGTGGAAGATAGAAGACTTATAGGACGCATCTGCCATTGCTGCTATCATGCGGCTTGCCCAGTAGAAATTATCTGTGGAAACCTCTCCCGTTGTGTTGGAAAGATACTCCGGTGTTGTCGTCACATCGGTGTAGAACGGAACCAGCACATTGAACGCATTCGACGCAAATGCGATCCACTGCAGAATGCCGTTGTCTCCTTTGTGATCCGGGCGCATCTGGATGACAGAAAGGAAATCGGTCCGGTTGACACCGATGGAGCGGTATGCCCCCTTCCACGATTTCTCGCCGTATGCGGCATACGGGTCGTACGGTGTTCCCTGATAGTGGGAAGACAGTACGTATTTCACATCCTCTACGGTGATCTTCTTCTCCGGAACCATCATCCACGGAATATCGTCAGATACCGGTGTGTAATCGGCATCCGGTCCGTCCCATTTTTTCGTGTGCGGGTTCAGACAGCGCTCCATGAACCAGGCACGCGGTGTATTGTAAACGTGATCGGAATCATCGTGGCTTCCGAAAGCATCGCGAGGATTAAAATTTCCATCCATAGAAAGATCCAGATGATATGTTTCAATAAATTCTTTCAAGTCTGCTGAGCACATATATTCCTTCTGTTCGCCGAGTGCATCCTCCAGATCAAAATGGTCGATGCCAAGCTGGTTCGGCATGGCCACATAATGGTCATCCGGCACTTTCACTGCCATCCAGTGATGGCCGCCGATCGTCTCCAGCCACCAGATCTCATCGTGGTCCTGAAATGCAATGCCGTTCATCTCGTATGTACCGTACTGCTCCAGCAGGCTGCCCAGTCTTTTGACACCTTCTCTGGCGCTTTTAATATAAGGAAGAACAATATAAACGAGATCCTCCTCGCCGATTCCGCCCGGAACCTCTTCTTTTCCGTCTTCCGCCGGCTGATAAACGACAAGCGGATCAGCACCCAGCACACGCGGATTCGATGTGATTGTCTCGGTCGCAGTCATACCGACCTGCGCTGCATTCACGCCGCTTGCCGCCCAGACCCCCTCGCCTTTTTCTGCGTTTGGCACTGCAGTGTACCGCATCGGATTGTCCGGAAGCTCAATGGTCAGATGTGAAATCTCGGTTTTATAGGTTCTCGGCTGCTCCTCCGGGTGAATAACCACAAATTTTTTCGATGTATAATGGCCCGCACCGGAATCGTCATTTCGCGCGATCATGGTGGAACCGTCATATGATGCTTTCTTTCCAACTAAAATAGTTGTACAAGGCATAGCTATAGCCCTCCTTTTGCTGTCTTATGCTTCCGATTATGACACTTTCAACTGCGATTTGCAAGCACCATGTTATCTGTCGTTTTCTTCCTTTTTTACAAAATAAACCGTATCAATTCCTTCTCCCCTGTCATCCTTCAGCCGCCTGACAAGACTATATCCCAGCTTGTCCAGGATATGCTCCTGGGCCCCGTTCGTGGACCAGGTACGGAGAGTAATCCGGCTTCCCGGAAATTTTGCCGCGATGTCCTTTTCTGCTTCTGCATACATTACCTCCGAAATTCCCTGTCCGCGGTAATCCGGCCAGACGCAGAGGGTGGTCAGATAGCAGGAATCCGGATATGCTTCCAGATTTTCACAGTTAAAATGATCCTTCCAGGTCATAAAGGCCCGCACGACTCCCTCTTCCTTCCACAGCACCACATGCTGACTGCAGATATTTTCCAGATATTCTGCAATTCCATCCGTCTTTTCTTCTGTCTCGGCCCAGTTCGTCTGGGATGTACTGTTGCGGTGGGAAAGCGGCGGAACGAAGTCCTGATCGCACAGCTCCAGCAGCCGCCGGATTTCCTCTTTCTCTTTTCGGTCCTCTATCCCGTCCCTTACAACGACTCTGCTCTCGCAGCACATCCACGGAAGCCGGCATACGAGTGCTGCGGCTGCACACATGCCATCTTCTACACTGGCGGCATCAAGCATTCTTCTCTGGTATGTGCTCCCCCGCCCCGGCAGAAACCGACACAGATGGCAGGAATATGCCGCGACAATGGGATATTACAGTCTGTGGATGCTTCAGAGCATACTGGTTCTTCCCCATCGGCTGCCTTCAGCGTTTTCTGTGCGCACCGCGTCATACGTGCCATCTGGACAGGATCGGTTTCTCTTGCGCACGGCCGCTTTCCGACGAGCTTGCAGGAATACTGTACCTCCTCACTCTGGCGTGCTGCTATGGTCTCCTCCAGATATGTTTCGCAGGCTTCCAGGCTCCGGTAATCCTCCGAACGGAATTCAAACAGCATGGAGGCATCCTGCGCGATCGTATTGACGGAGGTTCCTCCCTCTATTTTTCCCACATTGTATGTTGTATGGGATGCTGCATCGTCTGAAAACGGTAAAGCTCTCCGATCAGGCCCGCAAGCTCTGCAATGGCATTTTTTCTTCCGAAATTCAGGAAGGAATGACCGCCCTTTGTTTTTGCCGAAATCCGATACCGCACAGATCCAATGCAGATGGGATACATTTTATCCCGATACAGGTCAAAGGCTGCCATTCCGCACAGATTTTTTTCATAATGGTCGACAAGCGCGCGAACTCCGCACAGATTGCCAAGCCCTTCTTCTCCAAGATCCGCTGCAAAAATCAGACCGCATGGAAGCTCCGGCTCTGTCTCATGAACGTATTTTGCCGCCATCAGAAGCATCACAACATTCACGGTATCGTCCGTGATGCCGGGACAACGCCAGATCATTCCGTCTTCTTTGATCTCCAGCGGCTCCTCCAGCGAAAACACGGTGTCCAGATGCGCCGTATACAGAACCTTCTTTTCCTGTTCCGCCCGATACTCCCAGATTACATTTCCAAGCTCATCCGTATGAACCGACTCCATGCCCTGCTGTTTCATCCATTCCATGCAATATGCGATTCTCTGATCCTCTTTTCCCGTTTCCGTCGGGGTCAGTGTCAGCTCCCGCAGCGTCTGCAGCGCAAGTTCTTTGTTGTTCCGGCAAAGTTTCGGTATTCTTCTTCTATTTCCCATTTTTTACGCATGAAGTACAATCCTTCCTTCTTTGTATTCCCATTCTGTTCCATATCTCTTGCTCACGCGGGTGAGATATTCTGCAATTTTTTTCTGCTGTTTTTTCGTCTGCCACGTACGGAATATTTTTTTCTGCCTTTTCCCTGTCCATACCAAGCTCGACCGGCAGAAGCTCCAGATGTGTGCATTTCCCCTGACAGATCTCGAAATACGGCAGCACACTCCGATAGACCTCCGGAATTTCGTAGAGGGAATGTGAGGACTGCTCCTGCCGCCTGGCGATTCCGATGGATGCTGCCGTGTGAATATTCAGACCATATTTTTCCATGTAGTCCGCAGGCAGAAGACGTACATACTGATTTTCAAAAATAAAATTTCCGAGGCAATAGAAAATCGGACAGTCACGGTACAGTTCGATTCCCTTCAGCTGATGCGTTCCGCCCCCGATCACCGCGCTGGCTCCCGCATCGATACAGGCGTGTGCAAATTCCTCCAGAAAATAATCCGCTTCTTCGTCATTGTCCTTACGGATTTCATGTGAATGTACCATAACCAGGACTGCCTCACATGTCATCTTCGCTTCCCGGATTGCATCGACGGTGCGTTTCACATCGATCGGATTCGGGCTGGAGCTTCTTCCTCTGTTCCGTCCTTGCTGATTTCAAACATTTTCCCGCCAAATTCCATGACACCCTCGGAAAGCGGAGCGATAAATCCCTCCTGCCGGTGCAGATCCCGCAGTCCGTTGATTCCGGTCACCTCTGCAATCTTTGCAAGATCCTGCGCATGTTTCTCCGTAATGGTATATTTTTCCGAAAAGCGCAACGGATTTAAGCCCGGCCTGCCAGGCTGCCGTTCCGTCTGGCTTCCCGCCCTGGCTGCATTCTCAAACGTAGAACAGATATCAATCACCGCAATCTGTCCCGCTGTTGTGTCCAGAATGGCAGGACGCGATGCTTCGTAAAGATTTTTGCCTGCTCCGGCATATGCCACATCCTTTTTTTTCAGTTCGCTGATCGTAGATGCCAGTCCTTCGTAGGAATAATCCATCGTATGATTATTCGAAATCCCAAGAAAATTAAAACCGTAACGCAGGGTATCTTCCAGACACTTCGCATCTGCCGTCAGCCATGTTCCGCCGGAATACGCCGATGCGTAACAGCTGCCGTCCGATATCGTCGTTTCCAGATTCGCCATCCGAACCTCTCCCTGCATCAGAAATTCGCGAATCGGCAAAACATCCTGATATCCCGGCAGAAGCCGTTTCATAATCAGAATATCACCTGCCGCCGATACTCTTATTGTTCTGTTCATTCTTTTTTGCCTCCCGAACGATTCCTGCTCTCTGCTTTTGGAATCGCATCTTTATCCATTCTTATTTTTTCGTAACGGTTCAAAAGTCCCATCCCGGTTTTTCTTTCCTTTTACATGGTTCCAAATCGTTACCTTTTCTCTCTGTATCTGCTGCTTCTTTCTACCAGATCCGCAAAAAGGCGGTTCATCTCCGGCGCTGAGTGGATCAGCTTCCGGATGCCACTGTACGGCCACAATCTGTCCGTTGCGGCTTTCTATCGCCTCGATGGTTCCATCCGGCGCCGTTGCTGAAACCACGATGTCCTCTCCCGGCGTACGCACTGCCTGATGATGCATGGAGTTTACCGCATGGGTTCCCGCCCCGAGGATTTCTGCCAGATGGGTTCCCTCTTTAATTTCCACATGGTGATGCAGATAAGACCGCTCCAGGGACTGCAGATGCAAAATTGTGGTTTCCTTCTGTGTATAGATATCCTGGTACAGATCACCGCCGCACAGGACATTTAAAAACTGAATTCCTTTGCAGATGCCAAGCATAGGCATTCCCATCTCTTTTGCTGCCCGTCCAAGTGCAAACCAGGCCTCGTCGATCTCCGGACGGATCGTCTGGATCTGCGGTTTTGGCTCTTCTCCATAATACCACGGATTTAAGTCCTCTCCGCCGGGAACCAGAATTCCGTCGCACACAGCAAGTATGCCTTCCGGATCCGCTTTCATGGCAACTGCCGGAATTGCCATCGGAATTCCGCCGTTGTTCAGAACTGATTCGATATAATCGCTGTTGACATACATTCTCTCCGCACTTGAAAAAGTCCCGGCTGTGTTTTATACGTATTTCCCAAGATTCCAATGATCGGTTTTCTCACTTGTAAACTCTCCTTTTTTACCAGATATGCCGAAAACGGCTTCACCTTTCCTGTGAACCCGCTTCCGGCATGCTTTTTCTTTCGTTATCGAATATTTTACAGTACATCCTGATGGCAGATATGACGGATCTTTTCCTCATCTAAAGCACGAATGACATTGGCTGCCATTGCGCTTGCTGCCTCCAGGTCTTCTTTTGCGCAGAAATTGTAATGGCTGTGCGCATAGCGGGATGGAACACCAAGCACCAGACACGGAACTGCTTTTCCTGTCACGCTGATTTTTGCTGCGTTTGTGCTTCCGCCTCTTCTTACGCTCTCCTGGTATTTAATTCCGCATTTTTCTGCTACTTCCTCGGCCAGTGAAATAAACTGCGTATTGGAAATATAGCTGTTGTCCAGGATACGAATCTGAACACCCTTCTTCATGCAGCCCTGTGCCTGTCCTGCGCTGATGAAAAAGTCATCGGAAGGAGATCCCTCAAATACAATGGCAAGGTCCGGTTTTACAATCTGACTTGTTACCACAGCACCGCGGGTTCCGACCTCCTCCTGCGCTGCAAAGGCGCCGACAACATTAACCGCAAGAGAAGCCTGCTCCTTTTCCAGCTGTTTCATCGTATCTACGATGCATGCGCAGCCGGCCCGGTTGTCAAATGCTTTTCCGAAGCAGATCTCATGCTCTGCATCGTATTCAAAGGTTACATCCGGCATCATCGGATCACCGATATGGATTCCGAAAACATTTTCAACCTCCTCGCGGCTGGTTGCTCCGACATCCACATACATTTTTTCAATTTCCAGAGTCTGACTGCTGCGTTCCGCTGTTGTCATGAAATGAACCGGTTTTGCGCAGATAATACCATGTACCATCTTTCCGGATCTGGTGCGGATCCATACCGCATGTGCCGGAAGGCTGGTCAGATGAAAGCCGCCAAGCATGATAATGCCAAGATCCGTTGTCCTGGATATTCTGTACCATGAAACCGCATGCGTCCAGATGGGCATCCAGCTGGATGACCGGACGGGAATCCTGCTTTGTTCCCGGCATCCGCACATACAGGTTATTCATTGCGTCATTTTCTACATCAAATTCTTTGCAGTAATCTGCTATGGTACGGATGACATCCTCCTCGAATCCACTTGGTCCAAATGCATCGGAAAGCTTACCAAACATTTCTATATCCATTGTTTTATCCTCTTTTCTTTGGGTTTCTGTCAGATTTATATTCTTAATATACAACAAAGCAATGTGCTGTGACAATATCCATCCAGCGATCTGTCTCCAGCTTATTTGTGAAGGTATCTACCTTCTGCATTCCCGGATAAAACGACATCGTGTACGCTTTTTTCCAGTCTTTATAGGTTACCTCATATGTAAAGTGCTCCGGAAGAGCCACCTGACACTCTTTTTTCTGTCCGGCAACTGCCTTTTTTACCCCTTCCCGGATTTCGGATATCACTTTTCCTTTCGCTTTGCACCACGTTGCCGCACCGACACCATGCTTCGTTTCCACTGTCGTAATGCCCGGAATCAGTTCTTTGGCCTGACGGCAGATCTCTTCATCTCCGGAAAGGAACAGCACCGTACGTGATGTGATGCTGCTGTATAGCTGTTCAGCATGCACTCACTCATCACTTTTCCATTCAGATGAATATACAGGCTGTTTCCTGTCGATGTGTGGCTGATCGAAAAATTGGGATCTCCTGCCGGTGCATGGTATCCAAGATACAGTACGCCGTCATAGCTGTCGTCGATACCATACATCATATTATACGGATGACCACTCTTTCCCCGGATCAGGGTGACATACTCCGGCATTTTCAGCGGGTCAATGTTGGATGCATCTCCGTGACCGTCCTTTACGACAATCTCATCCGCGCCCGCTTCATGTGCTGCTTCGCATGCCGCAACGACCTCTTCGGTCATCTCCTCTGCAAATCTCTGGTATACGCTTTCCTTCTTATGTGTTTCATCGGTCAGTGCCACTCCGGCACAGCCCTCGATATCTGCACTGATAAAAAGCTTCATTTCTGCTGTTCCCTTCTTTCTTTATCATAAAGATGACAATATACGTAATGTCCGTCATCCACTTCATACCGCTCCGGTGCCTGTGTTTTGCAGCATTCCATGCATTTTGGACATCTGGTATGGAATTTGCAGCCTGTCGGCGGCTTGTGGGCGGATGGGATGCTTCCCTCAAGCAGAATTCTTTCTCTTTTTGCCGTCGGATCCGGAACCGGAACTGCGGAAAGCAGTGCCTGCGTATACGGATGCATCGGATTGCTGTAAATTTTCTCTTTTTCTCCGACCTCCACGAAATTGCCGAGATACATAACGCCGACACGGTCACTGATGTATTCCACAACGCTCAGGTCATGTGCAACAAAAATATAGGTCAGATCCAGGTCATGCTTCAGTTCATTTAAAAGATTCAGAACCTGCGCCTGAATAGACACATCCAGTGCCGAAACCGGTTCGTCTGCGATGATCAGAGACGGTTCTACGCAAGTGCACGGGCAATTCCGATTCTCTGACGCTGACCGCCGGAAAATTCATGTGGATAACGGTTTGCATGGTAGTCATCCAGTCCTACCCGGTGCAAAAGATCCAGCACTTTCTTTTCCAGATCCGCTTTATCCTGATACAGATGATGCACCAGCAGCGGCTCTGCAATGATGTCAAAAACAGACATCCGTGGATTCAGGGACGCATACGGATCCTGAAAAACCATCTGTACCTTTTTCCGGATGGAACGCATTCTCCGGTCATTGTACTCTGTAATATCTTCTCCATCCAGATACACATGGCCCGATGTCAGATTTTCCAGTTTGCAGACGCCTCTTCCCAGCGTGGATTTTCCGCAGCCGGACTCGCCTACAATTCCGAATACCTCTCCTTTTTTCACCTCAAAGGTAACTCCGTCTACCGCTTTGACGAATTCCTTTTTCCCAAATCCGCTTCCGGCAACCGGATAATAAATTTTCAAATCCTCTACTCTAAGTAATGTATCTGACATCCTAGTCACCTGCCTTCTCTACGTGATCTGTTTTGAGCTGTCCGCTTTCGCAGAGCCAGCATCTGCTGATATGGCCTTCTTCGATCTGGAAAAATCCCGGTTCTTCCTCGCGGCATTTTTCCGAAGCGTATGGACATCGCGGCTCAAATTTGCAGCCTTTCGGCATATATTTCGGGTTTGGAACGTTACCCGGAATCGACTTCAGTTCTTTTCCGGCGTCTCCCAGTCTCGGAATCGATCCCAGCAGTCCCTTCGTATACGGGTGGGACGGATTGGCGAAAATTGTTTTTACATCTCCGCGCTCTACCACGCGGCCGCAGTACATAACGGCAACATCATCGCAGACCTCTGCGACAACACCAAGATCATGTGTAATAAACAGGATGGATGTACCTGTCTCTTTTTTCAGCTGATTCATCAGATCCAGTATCTGTGCCTGAATCGTTACATCCAGTGCAGTCGTCGGCTCATCCGCAATCAGGATTTCCGGCTTGCATACAAGTGCATGGCAATCATGACCCTCTGTCTCTGGCCGCCGGAAAGCTGGAACGGATACTCCTTCATCATATGTTCCACACGCGGAACACCGGTTTTCCGGAGCATATCTTCCGCCTTTTTCAGTGCCTCTTTTTTTGATATTTTTTCGTGCTGCAGAACACATTCTGCACCTGGTCTCCAATCTTCATGACCGGGTTCAGACTGGTCATCGGTTCCTGGAAAATCATGGAAATTTTGCTTCCGCGCAGCTTTCTCTGCTGTTCCTTCGTCAGCTTTACAATGTCATCGCCATCCAGCAGGATTTCGCCGTCAGCAATTTTTCCTTTCGTTCCGGTCAGTAATCCCATCACAGAGAGGGATGTCACGCTCTTTCCACTTCCCGACTCGCCTACGATACCAAGCGTTGCGCCGCGTCGAAGCTCCACATCGACACCGTCTACTGCTTTGATCACGCCGCCATCGGTATAGAAATACGTATGTAAATTTTTTATCTCAAGTACGTTATCAGTAGCCACTTCTGCTCCTCCTTATCAATCGGAAAGTTTCGGATCGAGTGCATCGCGAAGTCCGTCGCCTAACAGGTTAAAGCTCAGTACGGTAAGGAAAATCGCAAGACCCGGGAAAATCGTCACATACATTGCACTTGCCATATAGTTTCTTCCGTTGGAAAGAAGCAGTCCCCATTCCGGTGTCGGCGGCTGTGCGCCCATTCCCAGGAAGGAAAGGCTCGATGCTGTCAGAATGGAAGATCCAAATGACATGGAATACTGTACAATGATGTCCGGAATGGCTCCCGGCAGAATATGGTGAAACAGAATTCTTGCATCGGAAACACCGATGTTCCGTGCCGCCAGGACAAAGACGGAATTTTTCAGGCTCAGCGTTTTGCTTCGGACAAGTCGTGCGAAGGTCGGTGTAGAAAAGACAGCGACCGCAATCACAACGTTTGTCATGCCGCTTCCGAGGATTGCCACGATGGCGATTGCAAGAATCAGTCCCGGAAAAGCGAACAGAACATCGCAGATTCTCATAATAATAGAATCAATCCATCCGCCGTAATATCCGGCCAGAAGTCCGAGAATGGTACCACAGACTGCACCGACCGTAACAGCGCCGAATCCGACTGCAAGTGAAATCCGGGTTCCACAGACGATACGGGAAAACAGATCCCGTCCAAACTCATCCGTTCCAAACAGGTGCTTCATACTTGGTCCCTGCAGAATCGCATTATAATCATACTCATTGATTCCGTACGGCACAATTTTGCTTCCGAAAAACGCAAGGAAAACGAGAAAAATGATAAAACAAAGCGCAACTACTGCATTTTTCTGTTTTTTAAATTTTCGAACCATCTCAGAAAACGGAGTTTTAAT
>ENA-OQER01000585-OQER01000585.1-human-gut-metagenome-genome-assembly--contig:-NODE-585-length-19515-cov-2.080307_pt1 | contig 19515 bp, 33 predicted proteins | sample MGYA00242797_ERZ504639 | MGnify/ENA primary metagenome ERZ504639 (study PRJEB26092, sample SAMD00036306) | human gut metagenome | host: Homo sapiens | study: EMG produced TPA metagenomics assembly of...
CTTTGTTGGCATGCAATACGACATAACCTTAGGAAATCCGTAACACCACCTACAAGCGGCAGTTCATACGTTAAACTCCGGTTTTCGATTCAACTCCTGCACAGCCTTGGCATCAAGGATTGTGGGTACACATCGGACAGCGGCATGCATTAATGGAAATCTCACTCTTACACATAGGACAGATTTTTTTGCGTTAAATTAGAAAAAGTAAAGTATGTCGGTAGGAATTCTATGCGATCGAGTATGGAAAGGCTATTACGTTACAAACAGGAAAAGAGGAACAAAGTTACATGAAGAAAAAAGCATTCAAGGCAGCATTGCCCTACACATTGCCAATCTGTGTAGGATTCTTATTTTTAGGAATGTCTTATGGATTTCTGATGCGGAGCATGGGATCTCCATGTTGGATAAATATCAAAATGTCGGATGGAAAAAGTTTTATCTGATTTATGGAATGTGTGATGAAACCTTTTCCGTAAATTGTACGACAGAAGTACCGGAGGGTGTGGATAAAGGATGGTTTATGTTTTTTGTGACGCTTTTGAACCAGATTTACTGGGTGGGAGGTGCAACCGCAGGGGCACTGCTTGGCACAATGGTGACACGGTTTCTGCCGTTTTTAATTTTCCCGGAAGGAAAAGAACCACCGGAATTTATCCAATATCTAGGTAAGGTACTGCATTATGCAGTCATCGGTCTTCTGGTCATTTATTGTCTGAAAGATGTACCGGGAAGCGGAACATATGGAATACCGGAATTTTTGGCGATTGCATTTATCGTACTCCTTCACAGATGGAAAAAGAGCATATTGCTCAGTATCGGCGGTGGAACTGTATTTTATATGCTGCTGGTGCAGTTTGTCTTTTGCAAGTAACACAATAAAAGTGAGATAAAATCTGGTTGCTAAACCAGATGAAAGTGATATACTGAATGCATAGGGAAAAGAAGCCGTGTGGAATTACAGTTTTGTTTTCACACGGTTTTTTATCAGACACAGGTTAGATACAACTAACACAAGCAGCAATGTATTGATATGGAAGCAGGAAAGTACATGAAAGAAAAAGTGAATGTGACAGGTGTGCCGGAAACGATGGTACAGACTTGTATGCAAGAGCAAAAGAAACAAAAAAGCAAAATGCCAAAATCAGGGATGAGATTGCAGTAGAACTTGTGAAAAAGCTGGACTATGACTTTTCCAAAGCAGATAAGGATAAAGCCATGAGCTGTGGCGTGATCGCGAGAACGATCGTATTAGACCGGATGGTTCGACAATATCTGGAGAAGCATGAAAATACAGTTGTTGTAAATATTGCATGTGGACTGGATACCAGATGTTACCGGATGAAGGAAAAATATCTGAGATGGTACAACGTGGATCTGCCGGAGACTATGAAGATAAGGCGGCAGTTTCTTCCAGAAACAGGTCCGATATATCAGATTGCAAGTCTGCAATGGATAATTCCTACGTGGACGATATCGATTATCATGGAGAAAATGTTCTGGTGATAATGGAAGGACTTACGATGTATTTGTGTGAGAAGGACATCAGAAAGATATTTTCTATTATTGAAAAATCATTTCAGAAAGTAACCGTAATGGTCGAAAACCATGTCACCATTTGTTGTGAAACATGTGAAGGAAAAATCCATAGAGGGAAGCAGTGCAAAATTCACATGGGGTGTTAAGAATGGAACAGAATTAAAAAAGATTGTACCGAATTTTTCTATCCTGCATGAAGTCAGTCTGGTTGAGGGAATGAAAGAACTTATGCCGATTTATCATGTGATAGGAAAGATTCCGATCGTTCGGAATATCTCAAACAAAATAATAGTTTTAGAGAAACGTGGCTGATAATAAGGAGATGATGCAGATGAAAAAAAGACATTTTGATGTGGAAACAGATGGATTTTATGGTGCATATTGGAAATGCAAAACAGGCTCAGACTGTGCAATGATCGCCATGATCGGAGATGACTCGGAGGATTATCTGGCGCGTACATCCGTGAAATGGCTTCATAAACTCGGTGTGAATGTGATGACGATGTCACCCGGAAAAAAGGATTATGGACATCATAATTATCCGCTGGAACGCATAGAGAAAGCAATCAATTGGTTAAAAGTACACGGTAATCAGAAAATAGGAATTGTCGGGGCATCTACTACAGGAACACTCGCTTTGACTGCCGCTTCTTATTTTGAAGATATTACATTGACGATCGGTCTGACACCGAGTGATTTTATCTGGCAGGGATTTATGCAGGGCAAAAAAGACGGCTGTAAGGAATGGCCGATCGAGGGAGAATCTCTATTTTCATATAAAGGTGAACCGCTTCCGTACATGCCGTTCTGCTACAAACATCCGGACTACTGGCATGTGATTGAAAAAGAAGCCAAACGAACCGGTGATATGATCAATTCAAGAAAACTGTTTGATGATTCGGAAAAGGCTCATCCAATCACAGAAGACGAGATGATCAAGATTGAAAAAATCCATGGAACATTATTGCTGATCGGTGCAGAAGATGATGTGTTGTGGGATACTGCAAAATATATCCGTCGAATGAAACAGCGAATGAAAGAACATCCACACACATGCAGACCAGAGTATGTCATTTATGAACATGGAACCCATTTCGTTTTTCCAGAGAGCATGCTAAAGACAATGCTCCCGGTTGGTTCCGGACTTTTTGTGAAACTGGCATTTCAGGCAGCAAGAAAATATCCGCAAGAATGCCGCAGTGCACGCCTTGATATTGACCGCCGGGTGAGAAATGCGGTTGCAGAATGGAAGAGTGCAGAAAGAGACTAACACAAGCTTTGACCGCTTATTTGAAATTGAAAAAGAAGCCAGATTTCTAGGATAAGATTGATTTATGCCACAGACGTGATCGGAGGAAGAAAGAATGAAAAACGAAGAATACAAAAAATTGTCAATCAGCGAATTTACAAAAGCAGCAGGAAGATATGAAAGTAACCATGCTGGTATTTACGAAATGTGTAAGAAGGATTATCCGGATATTCTGGAAGAATTAGAAAAAGAGCCATTTAATGATTTATTGGATGCAGGATGCGGACCTGCTCCAATGATTTCTTTATTATCAGAAAAATATCCAGACCGGCATTATACAGGACTGGATCTGACTCCGGCAATGATTGAACAGGCAAAAAAGAAAAATATTCCAAATGCAACATTTGTTGTGGGAGACTGTGAAAACTTTCCTTTTGAAAACGATTCATTTGACGCAATTATTTGTTCTATGAGTTTCCATCATTATCCGAATCCACAGGCGTTTTTTTGACAGTGTGAAAAGATGTCTTCGCCCAAATGGAAGATTGATACTGAGGGATGTGACAAGTGATAATAAAATATTGATATGGCTGATGAATACACTGGAAATGCCTCTGGCAAATATATGTGGGCACGGAGATGTCCGGGTTCCAACAAGAGATGTGGTCATGGAATGCAGCAGAAAAGCAGGACTAAAAGTGGAAAAATTTGAAATCCGTAAAGGTATGAGGATGCATTGCGTTGTGAGAAAAGCCTAAAGGAGACCAGCTATGAAATTTTATGAAAGTGGAGATAATCGTAAACCAGTGATATTTTTATTTCCCGGCACCTGCTGTCTGTATAGCAGTTTTGATCATGTACTGGATGGGTTACATTCTTATTTTTACACGGTAACAGTTTCTTATGATGGATTTGATCCAAACGAGAAAACGGAATTTTATTCGATGGAAGATGAATGTGAAAAAATTGAGCAGGAAATCAGGAAAAAGTATGGTGGGAGAATATATCTTGTGGCTAAAATCCAGTCATCCATGGTAGTGCCTTTTATGTATAAAATGGTACATACAGGTACTCTTCCAAAATTATGCAGAAAAAGCTGGATAAGACAGACGGTGGCAAAAAAGAATTATATAATGGATTTTTGAATATGTTTGGAATCGGTAAAGGAGGAAGTCCGTGGATTACAAAACAGAGTATTTATAATCAGTTCTATTCGGATCTGGTTACGAAAGTCCAACATGGAATTGATGTGCCTGGAACAACGATCCATGTGTTTTACGCAACCAAGATGGGTGAAAAATACGAAAAGAGATATTGTACGTATTTCAAAAATCCGGATATCCGAAGCACAATATGCAGCATGAAGAACTGTTTTGCTGTCATAGTGCAGAGTGGGTGGAAGAAGTAAGAAAAGCAGTGGAATTGCCTGATGAAATATGACGAATTTCATTTTTATCAGGCTTCCATTCTTTTATAACGCAGAAATATTTTATAAAATGAGCAGAATTGTACTTTTTCTGGTTAAAATAGTGCAAGTTTTCAGGGGAAAATAATATAAAATAGATTGGATAAGTATGAACGGAAAAAGGAGACTTAAGATGAAACAGCTCACAAGACTTTTTAATCCCAATCTGTCTGGAAACACTATTTTATATGCTGTCCGGTATGGTTGACACTCTGATGTTATCCGCAGTTGGAGACTATGCAGTCGGGGCGGTGGGAACGGCAAACAGTTATATTGGAATTTTTATCATAATGTTTTCTATCATATCTTCCGGCATGGTTTCGGTCATGACGCAGAATATTGGCGCAGGCAGACCGGGAGTTGCTAGTCAGGCAAGGCAGCTTGGGTTATTATTTAATGCTGTTGCAGGCGTGCTTATGGCAGTATTTTTATTTTCGGGAGCAGGAGCGATCCTTCGTATGGTAGGAATTGCGGATGCACTGTATGAACCGGCGTTGATTTATCTTAAAATTGTCGGGGGTGGGTGTATATTAAATGCGGTCATTCCTATTTTTTCAAGCTATCTGCGAGCATTCGGATATACAAAGCAGCCATTATATGCCACGATCGTTGGAAATATCGCAAATTTTGTGATGAATGCAGTATTTCTTTTGTATTGCACAAAGGTGTTGCAGGTGTCGCCGCAGCAACTGTGATCTCCAAGATCCTGAACCTGTGTATTGTACTGTATTTTTCACATAAGCTGATCTCTGCAAAAAACAGTACAGAGAGGATCGCAAATAAGACAGTCTTAGGGCAGATCGTGAAAGTCGGACTTCCATCTGCATGTGAGACTGCACTCTATAATGTTGCAATGATGCTTGTCATCCGTTTCCTGAACCAGATGGATGCAGAAGGGCTGAATGTGACAGCCAGATCTTATACGGCAACGATCAGTAATTTTTCCTATTGTGTCGGTGCAGCACTGGCACAGGCAAATGCGATCATGACAGGCTGGCACATCGGTGCTGGGGAACTCGAAGAGTGTGACAGAGGGACAAAGCGGGCGGCATTTGTCGGAGTATGTGTGGCAGTCTGCATGGAGACAGCAATTGTGCTTGGTTCCGGTTTTATTATGCCGCTCTTTACAGACAACCCGGAAATGACTGCGCTGGTTCGCAAGCTGCTGGCGATCGATATTGTACTTGAGATTGGACGCGTGACGAATCTTGTGTTTGGACAAGCCTTAAAAACAAGCGGAGATGCAGTGTTCCCGGGCAGTGATCGCAGCCGTTTTCATGTTTGTTTTTGCGGTGGGAGGCACATGGCTGTTTGGAATTTCCATGGGACTTATGGCTGTGGGAGCGTATATTGGGCTTGCAAGCGATGAGTGTGTGCGGGCTGTCGGATGGTATGGCGCTGGAAAACCGGGAAGTGGAGAACAAAGAAGCTTGTGTGAGCAGACACAATATCAGCAGAAAACAAAAAATCAGCTTCGGGAGATACATATTTATGTGAATGTAGTCCACTTTCACAAAATCTTCACAAAAAATTAGCACTCTACTATTGACAGTGCTAACAAACGGGTGTATAACATAGTCAGAACAAAGGAAGAGAACAAAAGAAGGACAAAGAGATCCGAAAAGGTTTCAAAGAATGAAAGTTCTATGAGTCTCCGGACATCCCAGTTCCAAAGAAACAAGGTAATAAAGCATGAGATATCCACGAGAAAGCGGATACCGTAGAAAAAGGAGAGATGACTTATGTTGATGCCTAGTATTTTTGGAGAAGATTTATTTGATGATTTGTTTGATTTACCATTTTATGATGACAGTAAGGTTGAGAAGAAATTGTATGGCAGACATGCAAAGAACCTTATGAAAACGGATATCAAGGAAATGGATAACGGCTATGAGCTGATTATTGATCTGCCTGGATTCAAGAAAGATGAGATTAAGGTATCGTTAGACAATGGATATTTGTCCATCGCCGCTGCAAAAGGTCTTGACAAAGATGAGCAGGAGAAAGATACCGGCAAGTACATCCGGAGAGAACGTTATGCAGGTTCCTGCGAGCGTAGCTTCTATGTTGGTGAGGATATGACAGAGGAAGATATCAAGGGCGAGTTCAAACATGGTATCTTAAAACTGTTTGTTCCAAAGAAGGAAGCAAAACCGGCAGTGCCGGAACGTAAATTCATCGCAATTGAAGGATGATCATTTTGCACAGAAAGTAACCTACAGACCGGAAAGCCTATAGGCATTGGAAAGGAAGGATACATTATGGCAGACAAAAATCCAAAACATATGTTAAAGAAAAAACAGGTAAAAGCAAAAGATAAGAAAAAACATGTTTATGAATAAACAGGCAGGAATGCGAGAGGCATCACACTTTGGTGTGATGCCTTTTCTGCTTTATAGGGAAAAGGAGTACAAAATGAAAGAAAAACAGAAACAGCCAGCATCCTTTCGGCCGGACAGGATTCTGTCCTACTTTAAAGCGGAATGGAAAGTACTTCTGGCGGTGACAATATCCGGTCTGATCTATAATGTAGGACTGCTTGCAGGACCGTGGTTCGAAGGAAAAATGACCGGCTGTCTTGTGGACATTTTAAGAGGTGCCGGACAGTTTGGCGATATGCTGATTCTTGTGTTAAGCTATGTGGCAGTGATCGTGATCGTGCAGAGTTCGAGATATATCAAGCGTTTTTATGTCCGCCGTTTTGCCAATAATGTAAACCGCAGGATGAAGGAAATCCTCTATGGAAGCCTTGTCAGAAAAAGCAGGGCGAGCCTTAAGGAAGAGGGCGAAGGCAATGTCATAACGAAAGCAATCCTCGACGTTGATGACTGTGTGGAGGGAATGCGGAAATTTACGACGGAAATTTTGATACAGGTGTGGCGCTCGCAGCCTATGCCGGAATGCTTTTGTGGTATGACTGGCGGCTGGCGCTCTTATGTATGCTGTTTCCGCCAATCTCTTACATGACCGCAGAAAAAATGAAAAAAATGATCCAGAGAACCGGGGCTGCCTACAAGGAACAGTCCGGCGCGCTGAGCGCAGCGACGTTAGACGGGCAGAAAATGCAATCACATACCGTGTTTTCGGGCGTGAAAAAGAAAGACAGAATGCATATGAAGAAAATTTGTCTGCGTATGAAAAATCAGCCGTGAGAGCAAACATCTGGAACACGGCAATGCCACCGGTGTATCGCGTCATCTCCATGGCAGGTGTGCTGTTCATTTTGTATTTCGGACAGAAAAATGTATTGGGAACCGGCTGGCGTGCATGGGGCATTGCGGCGTTTACCACATTTTTGTCGTGCTTTGTGAAACTTTCCGTGAAGTCGTCAAGCGCTGCGAAGCTGTTCAATGCGGTACATAAAGCACAGGTTTCATGGAACCGTATCAAACCACTTCTGACACGAAAAGATGAGAGAACTGCGATCGAAGATCAGACAGCACAAAATCATGCCAGGGAGTGTAAGGAAAAAAACGACACAGTCCCAGCAGGCAAAACAGAGACAACAGTGCAAAAAATACAGATCAGTCATCTGAATTTTGCTTATCCGGATGGAAAGAAAATTTTAGACGACATTTGTCTTTCCGCAGAAAAAGGACAGATCATCGGTATTACCGGGGCGGTCGCATGTGGCAAGTCAACGCTTGGAAAAGTATTTTGTGTGAATATCCTTATGAGGGACAGATTCTTGTGGACGGCACAGATTTGCAGGCCATGGACGAGGCAGACCGCACGAAGCGGATCGGTTATCTCGGACATGATCCGGAGTTGTTTTTTGACAGTGTGGAAAATAATATTTTGCTCGGTGACAAAAGAGGCAGACGATTACTTAAAGGCAGTGTGCATGGAACAGGAAGTTGCAGAGATGGAGGATGGAAAACAGACCGCGGTTGGAAATGGCGGAGTACGTCTCTCCGGCGGTCAGACAAAGCGTCTTGCACTTGCAAGGACACTCTGCCACAAAAAGCCGGTTCTGATTCTGGATGATCCTTTTTCGGCACTGGACAAAAACACGGAAAAACAGATTTTGCCAATTTGAAACAGCAGACGAAAGACAATATTGTTTTCTTAATTTCTCACCGTTTATATCTGTTTCCGCAGATGGATCAGGTCATCTGGATGGAAGATGGAAAGGCGGTGGCCGGTACACATGAAGAAATTCTGGAAAAGATACCGGAGTACCGCAGTCTGTATGAGACACAGAGCGATGAAAGAGAGAATGCGAAAGTGGAAACGGAAAATAGAAAAACAGTTTCTGAACATGCAGAGGGAAGGAGGAGTGACAGATGAGACAGGAAAGACAGGTAAAAAGTGTGATCCTGGAAACAATCAAAAAACAGAAAATGCTGTCTGCCGGAATCCTGACCGCAGTGATCGGAGCAGTTGTGGCAGCGCTGATTCCGCCGCTGATCCTTGCAAAAATCATTGATACAGTGACAGCCGGTAATGAGGCGGCGTTTTCTGTGATCCTTCTCTATTTTGTCCTGCTCGCACTTACCGGAATATTGGAAGCTGCGAGGGAAGGATCCTGACGGTGTTTGGCCAGAAAATCACACATGCACTAAGAAGCAGCCTGATGGATAAATTTGTAAGTCTGACGGCAGACAGCGTGAATAAGCAGGAGCCGGGAACACTGGTGTCACGGTTTGTCGGGGATGTTGACACGGTGGAAAATCTGTTTACCTCCGGGATTATCAGTATGTTTGCGGATGTATGTAAGATTATCAGTATCCTTGTCGTGATCTGGTTTCAAAACCGTGGACTGACGCTGGTATTGCTGGTGTTGCTGCCGTTTTTATTCTGGTTTACCAGACATGTCCAGAAAAATATGCTGGCGGCGCAGATTGAAAACCGAAAGGCTGTCGGACGGGCATCAGGTCATGTGCCGGAGACGCTTCACAATATCCGCACAATCCATTGTCTTGCAAAGGAAGCATACATGGAAGAGCGTTACGACACTTATATCGGGGAGAGTTATGCAGCGATGGAGCGCACCAATTTTTATGATGCGGTTTACTCCCCGGTGATACTGATATTGAATGCGGTGGTTGTCGCAGTTGTCATGCTGCTTTCCGCGTCCGGAAACCACACGGTACTGACCTTCTTTGGAATGTCTGCCGGAACTGCGGTTGCGGTCATCAACTATATCTCACAGATATTCTCCCCGGTGGAGAGCCTCGGAATGGAGATTCAGACGATTCAGTCTGCGATTGCCGGAATCCACAGGATCAATGAATTTTTTTGCACTTGAGGAGAAGCAGATAGTGGAAAAGACAGCGAGACAGTAGCAGAAGAATGCGTGGAACAGATGGCTGGGGGACACTCAGAAAATAAAACAGCAGATGTTCCGTTTGTCGAGTTTCGGGATGTGACCTTCGGTTATGATGAACATGTCGTTTTAGACCATTTGAATTTAAAGGTCATGGACGCGGAGCAGGTAACACTCGCAGGACGAACCGGGGCAGGAAAAAGTACGATTTTAAAACTTCTCTTAGGACTTTACGAACCGCAGGGCGGAGAGGTTTTGATTCACGGAAGACCGGCAGTGGCAGTCCGGGAGGAAGAGAAACGGAAACTGTTCGGCTATGTAGAACAGACCTTCCACATGGTTCCGGGAACGGTGCGCGATCAGATCACGCTGTATGATGAAACCATTCCGGCAGACCGCGTAAAAGCAGTGGCAGAGCTGACCGGGTTAGACGATGTGATAGAAAGCTCTGAAAACGGATATGACACGAAATGCACGCCGGAGTTATTCTCGCAGGGACAGTGGCAGCTCTTATCCATTGCAAGAGCCGCAGTGGCGGAACCACAAATGCTGCTGTTTGATGAGATCACGGCGAATCTGGATGCAGAGACGGAAAAGGCAGTGTTACTGGCGTTAAAGCGTGTAGCGAAAGACCGCACTGTCATTTCCATCTCACACAGAACTTCAGCAGAATTAGGACGTATTATTTATCTCTGATTTTTCTTCACAAAATATCCAATCAGGTAGCAGACGACAGCAACCACCATGCCATTGATGGAGGAAATCCCCCAGTTTAATACATTTAACCAGTTACAGAAGTTATAGTATAACCAGACGGATAAAATCGTTCCAATGATACCGGAGATCAGTACCATAGGTTTTTTCTTCTGATGGAAGATATTAGCAAGTCCGAGTCCGGCGGTATATAAGGCATTGTCGTTTGTAGTCCAGATATTCAGACTTTGCGAGTCGGGTAAAGTTTGGAGTTGCAGTACCACCGGATACAAAAGAGCCGATGACAAGTCCGGCACCGCCGATTACCGTTAAGGAACCACTGGACACTGCCAACTATTATAGCTTGTGTTGCGTGGTTATGCAATGAAATCTTTCTGTCCCTGGCGCATTTGTTTCTGGTATTGTTTGGGAGAAACATGCAGGTATTTGGTAAACTGTTTGATAAAGTAACTTGTGGTACAGAAACCGACCGCAGATGCAATCTCCGTTACGTTCTGGGTAGTTGAGACTAACAGCTTTTCCGCTTCCCGGATGCGGATCTCATTCAGGTAATCACTGAAATTCATATGCAAAAGCCGGTTGAAACTTCTGGAAAAATAGCTGTAGCTCAAATTGCAGAGTTTTGCCATGTCCGCTGCGCTGATAGATTTTTCATAATTGGTGATCATGTAGGTCAGGGCTGGGGAGAGCTGCTGTTTTAACTGCTGGTTTTCAAAATCTTCGAGAAGCGGTTCTTCGCCATTTGCATGCCAGTAGCGCAGCAGCCAAAGAAAAATACCGCCAATGTGATTTTTGATCGCAAGCTCGTAGCCGTATTGTTTTTCCTCAGATTCCCGGATAATCTCGTTCATAAGTCCGGGGATGGCAGAGTGTTTTGCATTTAATATGGAAGAAGAAATTACTTTTTCATAAATGCTGTTTTCGGTGATAAATGGAAGCAGATATTTTAACTCAAAGTGGCTCTGCGTCATGCCGTCGTAAATGAGTTCCGGAAGAAAACGAACCACGATATAAGAGCCGCCCTTTGATGAGAGCGCGTCGATCTGGTGCACTTCCCTGGAATTGATCAGTACAAAATCCCCTGCCGCAAATTCGTGGTAAATTCCGTTTAAATAAATACGGAAATGACCGGAAGTGCATAGAGCATTTCAATATAATAATGAAAATGAGCGAAAAATACATTGCCCGGTTTCTCTGCTTTTTCAATATGACAGAGATACTGGCAGGCGATGCCGTCAATATATTGTTTTCTTTCTTCCGGATAATCCATAGAAAACCTCCAATGACAAAATTGTTATATTTTTGAATAGAAAAATTATAGCATGGAAGAGAAGATTTTACTAGAATATGTGATGTGAAAGAAAACATTTTAAAATAAAAATAGAAACGTATTTGGAGGAAGCAGATGAGTATGAGTACAATCGGAGTACCATTGGAAGGATTTGGAGCATATTGCAGGGCGGCAGCCGCAGAGGGAGCCGTTTTATTGAAAAATGAAGGTCACATGCTCCCATTGAAAAAGGAAGAGATGGTGTCTGTGTTTGGCAGGTGCCAGTTTGAGACTTACCGCAGCGGGACTGGTTCCGGCGGAGCTGTCAATGTGCCTTATGCGGTGAATATTTATGATGGAATGAGAGAGAGCGGCAGCTTTACTTTGAATGAGGAGCTGGCAGACATTTACAGAGCGTGGTTAAAAGACCACCCGTTTGACAACGGCGGTGGCGGCTGGGCAGCAGAGCCGTGGCACCAGAAAGAGATGGTTATCACAGAGGAGATTGCGGCAGCCGCAGCAGAAAAATCAGAGAAAGCGATTTTTATTATCGGACGTACTGCAGGCGAAGATAAGGATTATGCAAATGAGGCGGGCAGTTACCTTCTGACGCCGGAAGAACTTGAAAATCTGAAGGTTCTGACAGCACATTTTGAACAGGTCGCAGTACTTTTGAACGTGTCGAATATCATAGATATGAGCTGGCTTAAGAATCCTGTATACAAGGATCATATCCGTTCCGTGCTCTATATCTGGCAGGGCGGCATGGAGAGTGGAAATGCAGTTGCGGATGTTTTGAGTGGAAAAGTGTCTCCAAGTGGAAAACTGACGGACACGATCGCATGTTCACTGGCAGATTATCCGGCGGCGAACGATTTCGGAGGCACTGTGCGCAATTTTTACACCGAAGATATCTATGTGGGATACCGCTATTTTGAGACATTCTGCCCGGAAAAAGTCATGTATGAGTTCGGTTTTGGGACTTTCCTATTCGAAGTTTGACATTGAAATTTTAAAAGCGGAGACGGTTACAGAAGAATCCGAAGTCGGAGGTGCCTGGGGCAGTCACGGAGTATCGATTGATAATGGAACATGTGCAGGAAAAGAAGTGCAGATTACCATCTGTGTGAAAAATACAGGAGACTGCAGGGGAAAAGAGGTCGTACAGGTCTATGTGCAGGCACCGCAGGGAAAACTTGGAAAACCGGCGAGAGAATTAAAAGCATTTGCAAAGACAAAGGAGCTGGCTCCGGGAGAAAAACAGGAAATGACACTGCACATTCCGGTAAAAAATCTTGCTTCATATGATGATTCCGGTGTGACAGGCCACAAGTCCTGCTATGTATCAGAGGCAGGTGCTTATGTATTTCATGTGGGAAATAGTGTGCGGAATACGAAAATCGCAGATGTCGACGGAAAAGGAGCATATATCGTAAAAGAGCTTTGTGTGACGGAAGCCCTGCAGGAAGCACTCGCACCGACAGAAGCATTTGAGCGCATCCGTCCGGGACAGAGCCGGGAGGATGGAAGCTATCAGCAGGAAAAGGAGGCAGTGCCGCAGCAGACCATCCGGTTACAGGAACGGATTGAGGCGCATTTACCGGAGCAGCTTGCAATCACCGGAGACAAAGGAATACGCTTTGCGGATGTCGCAGAGGGAAAGGCAGCTTTGGGTACATTTATTGCACAGCTTAAGAAAGAGGAACTTGCAACACTTGTGCGCGGGGAAGGAATGAGCAGCCCGAAGTAACACCGTACGGCATCCACATTTGGAGGTGTCAGCGACCGCCTGTATGAATATGGAATCCCGGCTGCCTGCTGTGCAGACGGACCTTCCGGTATCCGTATGGAGAGCGGATTGAAGGCAACACAGCTTCCAATCGGAACACTGCTTGCATGTTCGTTTAACATTCCAATGATGGAAGAACTTTATGTGATGGAAGGAAAAGAGCTGGTTGCAAACGAAGTGGACACTCTGCTCGGACCTGGAATTAATATCCACCGCTATCCGTTGAACGGACGCAATTTTGAGTATTTCAGTGAAGATCCTTATGTGACCGGATGTTTTGCGGCAGCAGTGACAAGGGGAATCAAAAAAGGCGGCTCTTTTGCAACGGTGAAGCATTTTGCGGCGAACAACCAGGAGACGGCAAGACATACAGTAGATTCTGTTGTGTCAGAGCGTGCACTGCGTGAGATTTATCTGAAAGGATTTGAGATTGCAGTCAAAGAAGGGGAAGCCTCCTCTATTATGACATCTTATAATCCGATCAATGGACACTGGACATCGTCCAATTATGATTTAAATACCACGATCTTAAGAGGAGAGTGGGGGTATGAAGGCATTGTCATGACCGACTGGTGGGCAAGTGTCAATGATGTTGTAAAAGGTGGCAAGCAGGATCATCATGCACTTTCTTCAATGGTGCGCTCCCAGAACGACCTTTACATGGTCGTCAACAATAACGGCGCGGAGATCAATGCATGGGCGATGATATTTTGGAGGCACTGGACAATGGAAAGCTGACCATTGGGGAGTTGCAGCGCTCTGCAAAAAAATATCTGTCGGTTTATTTTAAATGCTCCGGTTATGAAACGTCCGTTAAGACCGTTGGAGGAAGTGAAGGCATATGAGCCGTTGCAGGGGGCTGGATCAGAAGGGGCAACTGGGGAAAGCGATATAAGCATTGTTCCGGAAGATAAAGTGTCACAGAAGATTTATGTAAACCAGTCTGGTGTATACAATGTTGTTGTAAAATTTATTTCTCCGCAGTCAAATCTGGCACAGGCAGCCGCAAACCTCTATCTCAACGATGAATTATTCTTCACATTGCAGACGAGCGGCACGGAAGGCAGACCGAACACGCAGAAGATTTGCCGTGTGGAATTAAAACAGGGATACTACGAGATCAAAACAGAGGTTGTGAAACCGAAGCTTGAGATGGAGTGGGTGGAGATTCGGAAATAATCAGAGGATACCGTTCACCAGGCAGTAAATGTGAACATTCTGTTTCTACATATGTTTCGCCGTCTTTTTTGTGAACCATATAGGAGGCGAGAAGTGCCATGCCCCATGCGCCGCCTTCCCCGGCAGTTTCCATGACGGAAACCGGTGTGTTTAAAGCGGCGGCAAGGATGTTCATGCTCCCGGGGCGGACATATAAACTGTCGTTACAAAAATTGAACTGCTACGCTTCCACAAGCTGCAGATCGTACAATTTCCGGTACAGTCCGTTCTGGGCGAGAAGTTCCTGATGGGTGCCGGCTTCCTTGATCTGTCCCTGATGCATGACAATGATCTTGTCGGCATGCTGGATCGTGGAAAGTCTGTGTGCAACCATGATCGTAGTTCTGCCCTCCATGAGTTTTGCCAGAGCACTTGTGATAAGTGCCTCGGTCTCCGTGTCAATGTTGGCAGTTGCCTCGTCTAAGACAAGGATGGTCGGATCATAAGCTAAGGTTCTTGCAAAGGAGAGTAACTGTCTTTGTCCGGCGGATAAGGTGCTTCCGCGCTCTGTGACAGGGGCATCATAGCGCCCGGCATTTTTTCGATAAAGGAATCCGCGTGCACGATCTCTGCGGCACGTTTCACGTCCTCAATGGAAATATTCTCATTGTCCAGTGAAATATTGCTCTTAATATCCCCGGTAAAAATAAATACATCCTGCTGTACCTGCCCGATCGCGGCGCGCAGCACATCAGTGTCGATGGCTTTGATGTTGACGCCGTCGATCAAAATCTCACCTTTCTGGATGTCAAAGTATCGTCCGATCAGATTTAAAATCGAAGATTTTCCGGCTCCGGTAGCACCGACAAATGCAACTTTTTCGCCCGGTTCGATGACGAAACTGATGTCTTTTAAAATATATCGTCCTTCTCGTAGGCGAACCATACATGACGGAATTCGATGCGTCCTTTGATGTTGACTTCAACAGGGTGCGTTGGTTTTACAATGTCCGGTTTCTCGTCTAAAATGGAGAAAATTTTTCCGGCGGAGGCGAGAGAGGACTGCAAGGTACCAAACTGTTCCGCAAGTTCCTGGATCGGATCAAAAAACGAGGAAATATAAGTGATAAAAATAAACAGCGTTCCGAGCGAGAGCGTCTGGTTTAACACCCCGGCACTTCCGGTTCCGATCACAAGCATCATGGCAAGCACGGACACCAGATAAATGGATGGACGAAAAATCGCAAATGTCATAACTTCACGCCAGTTTGCCTTGTATAAATCTTCGGATTTCTTTTCAAACTGTGCATATTTTTCCTCTTCCCTTGCAAAAATCTGGATGAGCTTCATGCCGGAGAGGTGTTCCGATAAAAATGTGTTTAAGTCGGTAATGCGGTTTCTTGTAAGCTCGTATGCCTTCCTTGACATAAAACGGAAAAAGAAGGTCAGCACTGTGACAAGCGGCAGCAGTGCAAAGGATACGAGAGCCATTTTGACATTAATGGAGAGCATGACAACGGCATATCCGATAATTTTTACAATGTTTTTAAAGAGTTTTACCAAAATGGTGGAGAAAAGTTCATTGACCGCTTCGGTGTCGTTGGAGACACGGGTGACAAGTTTTCCCACAGGCGTATTGTTGAAAAAGTTTAACGATAAGCTGTGAATGTGGGTAAATACCTCCTCACGCATCTGGTAAATGATCTCCTGTCCCATTTTCTGCAAAATCCAGGTGTCTAATGCATTTAAGACAAATCCGGTGAGCAGAAGCAGCAGATAGAGGGCGGCCGCTTTCAAAATGCCGGCAAAATCATAATGCCGCAAATCTTTTAAGTCGTCCCTTGTGAGAGGCGTTGCACTTTGGTTTACATAAGATGAAAGTGTGGCGGCATCTGCATTTTTTAATGCATCACATTCTTCGGATGAAAGATTTTCTGCCATATAATATTGATTATTATATAGAAGAATCTGATCGTAATTCTGTCCGTCTGCCGCTTCAAAATCTCTTGTCAGGTAAGTGTCATGATAAGGAACAGCACCCGGCGCATCCGCAGTGGTTTCGATGTACGGTGCGTAATAGCCGTTGATATAATCATCGATCGCATCACCGATGACGATCGGGCGGTAAGTTCTACCACGATGATAAAGAGGACGAGGACTGTCGCAGCAGTCATAACCCATTTGTGCGGTTTTAAATAGGCCAGTAAACGTTTCATAGTTATGCGTCCTCCTTTCCTGTTTTTGCAGCTGGATAATTCTGTCTGATGAGCGCTTTTCCGGCTTCACCGTGGATGGCTTCTAACTGCTGTTTTTCAAACATATCGTAATAAATCCCGTGTTTTGCCATAAGGGAATCGTGATTTCCAATCTCGGCGGCAGTGCCGTCCTCTAACACCATAATGATATCTGCATTCTGGATCGTCGAGATGCGGTGCGCAATGAGAATGGTCGTCTTTCCTTCCCGGTTTTTCTTTAAATTCGTTAAAATGTGTTCCTCGGTGTCGGTATCGACAGCGGAGAGGGCGTCGTCTAAAATCAGGATCGGTGCATTTTTCATCAGAGCCTGGCAATGGAGCTCCGCTGTTTCTGACCGCCGGATAAGGTGACACCGCGCTCACCTACAATTGTCTCATAACCGTCCGGGAACTGGACAATATTTTCATGGATACAGGCAGCGCGTGTTGCGGACTGGATGGCTTCCATATCATCATTTTCAGCGCAAATGCGATATTGGATTTCAATGTGTCCGAGAACAGGAAATTATCCTGCGGAACGTATCCGATATTTTCACGCAGTGTTTTTAAAGGAATGGTGTTAATGTCCTTTCCATCAATGAAAAGCATGCCCGGTTTCGTGTTGTAAAGGTGCAGCAGGAGATTTACCAGTGTGGATTTCCCATTTCCGGTGCGCCCGATGATCGCAAGCGTTGTTCCTGCCGGCACATGCAGGGTGATGTCGTTTAAAGTCGGTTCGCTGTGACCGCGGTGGATGAACGTGAGGTGATTAAATTCAATCTCACCGTTGATCTCATCCACTTCTTTTGTTTTGTCGGTGTCTGCAATCTCAGGCTGTTCCTTGAAGATTTCCTGGATTCTCCGGATCGAAGCAGCACCCTGGGAAAACATATTGACGGAATCACCGCAGGCTAACATTGGCCAGACAAGCATGTTGATATACTGGTTGAAAGCCACAAACGTCCTAACGTGATATCACCGATCAGTGCGAGATAACCGCCATAAATTAAAGTAAGCAGTGAAGAAAGACCGATGATGACATCTAACAGTGGAATGACAATGGACTGGATCTTTGCAATGCTTAAGTTCTTTTCCATCGTGTTTTCGTTTTCTTTTAAAAAGTGATAACGCTGTGCTTTTTCGCGGACAAAAGCCTTGATGACGCGGATACCGGAAAAACTTTCCTGCACATAGTCGGTCAGGTCAGACACGGCTTCCTGTCTTGCGGTAAAGCGTGGACGGATGATTTTTCCATAATAAATCTCGCCAAACAAAATAAAAAGCATTGGAATGACTGCAATGAGTGTCAGCTTCACACTGACATAGTACATCATCTGGAAAATGACCATAATGGTCATGACAGAAGCGTCAAACACGCAGATGACGGCAGGTCCGATCGCCATACGGATCGCGTTTAAGTCACTCGTAAAACGTGTCATCAGATCACCGGTCTTGTGCTCGTTGTAATATTCCACATCCATTTTTTCGAGGTGGGCAAACATATCATTGCGCAGTTCCTTCTCAATAGAGCGGGAAGCACCAAAGAGGAAGTACGCCAGAAAAAACGGCCGACCGCAAGCAGCAGTCCAAGCAGAAAAAGGTAAAGCAGATTTAATCTGACTCCGCTCCAGTCAAGGCTGTGGGCGGTGAGTCCGTCGGTGATGACACCGGTAAGTTTCGGAATAAAAATATTGGCAAAGTCTACCACAAAAAGCGTGATGATACCAAGCGTATACTGGATTTTATGCCGTTTGATATACTGAAAGATAAATTGGAAAGCGTTCATAAATAAATCTCCCTTAATAATGTCCTGCGGTAAACGGTTTTACGGAACTACCATAAAACCGCAGAGTATCTTCTATTCTATACTTCTTAAAGCAAAGTTGCAACCTGCGAAAATAAAATGATATACACGGAAACAGAAGAGTTACTGTCTGGATCCGTAAGAAGCCGGGGAAAGAGCACATAAAAAAAAGTCCTGCAAAAATCCTGAAAACAGATATTTCTACAGAAAAACCTCTTTTTTATTTATACATCGCACAGATCAGATTGTATCACAGGAAACAAAATACTTAATCGCATCCGAGCAGAATGTCGACCGCATGCTGCAACTCAGGGCGATTGCGGTAGGCGTAGATGATCTCACGTTCATGATAAGTCAGGGAAGCTGCCGGATCATCGGGCTGGTCGTAACCGAAGGAGTTCAGGATGTCCGGGATTTTGTATATCTCGCACAGTAAGAGCAGTGTGTCCGCCGTCGGCTGTGCCTGTCCGCTTTCCCAGCCATAAATCGTCTTCGGTGCAACATCAATATCATGTTCCATCAGCCTGATCGATACGTTTTTCACTGAGTAATGATTTCGTTTTCTATATTCTTTTAATCACCTTTTGGAATTAATTCATTTCGCATAAAAATCCCCTGTTTCTGAAATTTAAAAAGTTATTATGGTTATCATATCTCACATATTTTAGACCGTCAATTAATTCTGATTATATGGGAAAATATGGTTGAAGTCTTGGATTATAAGAATATAATGTGCGTAAGCATGAGCGGTGCCAATCGAGAATATGTAGACCGAACATGCTTGCATGATGAGGTCTGCATATATCGGGAAGAACACATGAGAAAAGGAGTGGAGCGCATGAATAAATCCAGAGTGACAGAATATATCCTGCTTATATGCAGGAAAAAGGAATTTCAGCATCTGAGATCTCAGAACAGACACAAGTTCCGGAAGAAAACTGCATCCGGATTATAAAGAACCTCTGCTTGCCGAAGAGTTTTAGAGCTTTGTGTTTTTTTAACAGTTATCACCGGAATGCGTATTG
>ENA-OQER01000586-OQER01000586.1-human-gut-metagenome-genome-assembly--contig:-NODE-586-length-19514-cov-2.164904_pt1 | contig 19514 bp, 20 predicted proteins | sample MGYA00242797_ERZ504639 | MGnify/ENA primary metagenome ERZ504639 (study PRJEB26092, sample SAMD00036306) | human gut metagenome | host: Homo sapiens | study: EMG produced TPA metagenomics assembly of...
TGAAAGACCTGACGGTGTGTTCATATTTCCTAGTCCCATCCCCCAATAATCTGTAATTTCCATAGTTTTTCTAAAAACATTTACTGCAGCAGACCATCTAAAATTATAAGATCCATCCATTCCTAAAAACATTGAGAAAAATCTGTTACTAATTGGGTTATTCGTCGATAAAATAATTATCAGCAGACAAATTCCAAAAAGAAAATACATTAACATTCTTCGAGGTATACATTCCTTATTTTTGAAGACTTGAAATAAAAACAATACTAGTATCCCTACAGCTGTATATACAATTCCTGACATAGAAAATGTTAACAATATAATTACTGCCAAGATTATAATTTCCTTTGAAAGCATATAATTTTTTTTATTGTCAAAAACATAGTATAGCAAAATAATAACAAGTAAACCACATAATATGCCTAATACACTGGCTCTGAATACAAAAATTTAAGCCTTGTCTTCGAAAATCTGTTAATTACATCATTTAGTCTCCAAAATATAGGCCTATTATTGTCAATAGGGAAATAACTAACATAATTTCAAATAAACCACAAATCTTTTTAATTATTGCCAAATGGTCAACAGCCCAAAACCTTTTTTTGTATATGATAATAATGAAATACATACTAATATTTTTAATGAATATACTAACACCTTCACTAGTGAAAACGTATTACCAGAAAAGAAAATTTCTCCCAAATCATCAAACAAAATGGGACAAAAAATATAACCATGTCTTTCAAAAAACTAACTTGAATTTTTAAATTTTTGAACATTTAAAAGAACGCCAAAAAAATATAACAAGTTAAGATTTCCGTTTCCAAGTATATCTGCGAAAACAACAGAATAACACAAAAAGATATTCGACTAGCCTTTCTTTTTGAATTTTTAATTTTTCACTATTCTTTATGGTCATTTTCTAATTTCCTATCTATTTATTTCATCAATAACTTTTTTCAATATTTCTAAATAAGAATTTCCATCGACTGTATCTGGTTCTAGATAAGCTCCTTCTCCCCACTCATTCCATGCCATTAAAAAAACAAACTCTTTGTTTTGCTTCTTTGAAATAGTCATCAGCTTTTTCATATATTCTCCAAATTTTTCAGGAGATTCATTTAATATTATACGTGCTTTATTTCCCCTTCTCGGAGAATCATCATATCTGACAAAGCCACATAAATAGGTATCTCTTGGTGCCTTCTTTGCATCAGTAAGAATATTTTTCCAGCACTTATCATAGTCATAAAAACCTATTCTTTTTTTCTTCTTTGCAAAAAATTCTTTAATCTTATATTCCATAAAAATTGACCAACTTGTTGGTGCAAACGGAGCATATTTCATTTTCCCCTCCAATCTTTCTGGCCAAACACTATCTTTACTCAAAAAACATATTCCATCAAATCCATCTTTTTTTGCCAATTCATTCCAATATTTTGTCATTTTTTTAATGTTTCAATATCATTTCTTGGCTGAAATATAGAAAAAACCGGTCTGTTGTCTTTTTTTTATATATCTTTCATCCTTAAAAAATGGTAATAAATAATAATAATGTTTTTTCCAATCATCCTCTGTACCATATACTAATTCTGCTAATATTCCAGAATCAACATTTTCTAAATCTTCTGTTGATTTATCATAGTTCGGAGCCCAGTCTAATCCCCGGCTCAATTTACTCCATGTACGCTTCCAAGTCAAATTATCCCAAATAAACATAAAATTTATGTCTATATCTTTATTTTGTAGTAATAATTCTGCCGGTTTTTGTAATAATTGTTGATTTGATGAAAACCAATAATGATAAATACCAAATCCATAAATACCATATTCTCTTGCTAATGATGCTTGCCATCTAATTGAATCCGCACAATCCAAACTATAATAATTCTCATTTAATGGAACACGTGGTTGATTATGTCCCTCATATGCTGGTTCCGTTGCCTTAACTGCAATCCAATCTGTGAACCCCTTCCCCCACCATTTATCATTTTCTGGAATTGTATGATATTGTGGTAAATAATTAGCTATTACTTTTACTTTGTTCACGCTCATTGTTTAACCTTTCTTCCAAAACATTTACTATTCTTTCGCATGCATGCCCATCACCATATGGATTATTTGCCTTTGCCATGGCATCATAAACTTCTTTATTCTCAAGAAGTTCTTTAAAATTATTATATATATTTTCCTCTTCTGTACCAACTAATTTTAATGTTCCTGCTGAAATTCCTTCTGGTCTTTCTGTGGTATCTCTCATGACCAGAACAGGCTTTCCCAACGACGGAGCTTCCTCTTGAATTCCACCAGAATCAGTCAAAATCATATAGCTTTGAGCCATAATATTGTGACAATCAAAGACCTCAACCGGATCAATAATATGAATTCTATCAAGATCTCCTAACTCCTCTTTAGCTGCCTGTCTTACAACAGGATTCATATGAATTGGGTAAAGTGCCTTTACATCTGCATGTTCATCCATTACACGACGAATGGCTCTAAACATGTTATGCATTGGCTGCCCTAGATTTTCTCTTCTATGGGCAGTAATAAAAATCAAGCGACTTCCTTTTGCCCATTCCAATTCCGGATGAGAATAGTCTTCTCTTACAGTCGTTTTTTAGTGCATCAATAACCGTGTTTCCAGTAACCCAAATTCTTGATGCATCTCTTCCCTCTTTAATTAAATTTTCTTTTGATTTCTCAGTTGGTGCAAAATTATACTGTGAAATTATACTTACTGCTTGTCGGTTAAATTCTTCAGGATAAGGTGAATAAATGTTATATGTACGTAATCCAGCTTCCACATGCCCAACTGGGATCTGAAAATAGTAACAGGCTAATGCAGTTACAAAAGTAGTTGATGTATCTCCATGCACTAACACAACATCTGGTTGTTCTTTTCCAATACACTTTTGATTTTATTAAGAATATTTGTTGTAATATCAAAAAGTGTTTGCTTATCTTTCATAATAGATAAGTCATAATCAGGTATAACTTCAAATGTTTCAAGCACCTGATCAAGCATCTGTCTATGCTGACCTGTCACACAAACCACGGTCTCAAAGTCCTCTCGTCTCTTTAGTTCATTTACTAAAGGGCACATTTTAATAGCCTCAGGTCTTGTTCCAAAAACCAACATTATTTTTTTCATATAGCAGTTCTCCCCTCGTCCAAGATAGTTTTATAGGCTTCTAATGTCTTTTGTCCCGCAATTTCCCATGTATAGTTTTCAAATATTCTATTTTTCAATTTATCATTCTGTGGTTTTGCATATGCTCTATCTATTGCACTTCGAATGCCATTTATGTCATCTGGTAAACAGTACTCTGCCATGTTTATAAAATACTCAGTTGTTGACCCTTTTGAACTTATTGCTAAATTGCACCCCATTGCTGCTGCCTCAAGACTTACTAATCCCGGTGTATCTAACCAACTTGGCAATGTGCTTACTTTGCATACTTTATATAACTGATAAAGTTTTGAATTTTCTATTTTAGGTATATAATAGAAATTAGGATTTCTATCCATTATCTCTTTAATTTCATTAAAATAACCTTTCTGATTATCCGAAACTGCTCCTACTAATATCAATTTATAATTTGATTTATCAAGTGCTTTTACTAACGACAACTGATTTTTTCTAGGTTCGATTCTTCCAACACAAATAATAGCATTTCGATATTTTTCAAATTCTTTTGGAATCTCTACTTCATCTTGTTTTCTTGCAATATCAGCATCTATTGCATTCGGAATAACTTTATATCTGTCTTTTTCAACACCAAAAGATTTGCAAAACTCATCCATTTCCATTTCAGAATTTGGCAGAAAATAGTCCACATTATCTACAACATATTTTTGCATTTTCGTGTATCCGATTTTCCAAAGATTTCGAGTAGCTTCATTTCTGGAATTTTTATCCTTCAAATATCTTGCAATAGCTTTTATCTTTTCTTCCGTATCAATTTTCACATGAGAATTAATAAACTTTCGAATACCAACTTGTCCTAATCTTTCAAACTCATCCATTGGCCAATATATTGTAGATAATACTATTGGTTTTCCTTGCTTTTTTGCATTTTTTACATGAAGATATGTTTCTTGTATTCTTGTAACATTAGATAAATGCACTAAGTCATAGTTCGAAAGATCCGGTTCAAAATCAAGACTGAAATCCACTTCAACACCTAGCTTTTCTAATTCCATCTTTGTTTTTTCTAATTGAACTGTATCTCCACCTCGTAACTCAAAAAAATTCTTTCTACTCTGCATCAATACTTCATTTATTTTTCTCCCAAACTTCGTATACTTATCACAAATATACCGCCAACTATATTCATCCTTAATTCTTTGTTTTGCCTTTTTGCCCCATTTCTTCCAGTTCTTCTTCGTTCATACTATCAGACTGATCAATCAGCTTCGCCAGATTTCCATCCTCTAGAGTCCAATACAAAGCTCCATCCTCTGCCACTTCCCGATTGAACCCAACATCGTACAACAAATTCAGCTTTGTGCTTCCAAGTGCTTCCAGCAAGCTCGGATTTGTTCCACCAACCGAATGTCCATGGAAATACCCATATGCTCTCTCTCTGATTTTCTTAAGCAATTCCTGGTCATACACAGTTCCAACGAACTTAATACGTTTATCCTGAGAGAAATGAAGCTTCTCATCCAGGGCATTCAAGAACTTCTCATCTTTCGTCGTAATGATTGCAAAATCTTTTGTAGAATGACTCTTCATAAATTCCCGAATCATTGTTTCAAAGTTATTTTCCGGAACAAATCTTCCCACACTAATGTAGAATTCTCCTTCACGCAGTCCATGTTCATTGAGCCAGCTGATATATTTAGGATCATCATTCTTCATAGTAGATGGCGTTGTTTCAGAACCATACGCAATAAAAGTAGTCTTTGGCTTATAACCTGCGTACTCTTCCTGAATATACTTTTCAATATTCTTACTGTCACAAATACTCAGATCCGCATATTTTACCATCATACGTTCTGATTCTTTCCAGTACTTTCTGACAGGTGCACTCCATTTTGCACGCATCCATTCATGTCCATCCGGATTCAGGTACACTTTTCCACCAAGTGCATGTATCTTTTTTACGAAGTGATTCATAAACGGACCTATACGGCATGCCATAATATAGACAATCGGATTTTTCAGTTGTTCTTTCTTTATCAGTTTGCAAGCCTCACTAAGTGCTTTTACATCATAATAAATAGCCTGTGCTGCACCAATCTGTGGAACATGAAGTAAAAATCCTCTTGCATTACAATAAATAAATTCTGTTTCATTTACTGCTTTTGCTCCGGGAAATTTGCCAATATCCATACATCCACTTCCATTCGCTTTACAGTACACATAATAGTGCAGATTCTCTTCATCCTTATGATACTCTAACAATTTATTTATAAAAGATTCATATCCGCCATATTGTCCGATACTCTTCGCACCAACCAATATAACATTGACTTCTTTCTCACTCATTACATACTTCCTTTTCCAGTCAATACAACCTGCACTGTCTTAGCAAGGATCTTAAAATCCCTTCCAATACTCCAGTTCTTAATATACTCCGTATCCAGCTTCACGACATCCTCAAAATCCGTGATATCACTCCTTCCGGACACCTGCCACATTCCTGTAATTCCAGGCTTTGCAGACAATCTTGCTTTATGATGCAGCTTGTATTTCTCATATTCATCCACTGTAGGTGGTCTTGTCCCAACCAGAGACATATCACCGAGCAATACATTGAAAAACTGCGGGAACTCGTCCAGACTGAGCTTCCGGATCAGATTTCCGATTCCCGGCACATATTTTCCATTCGCATCAAAGTGGCTTCCGATAATTCTTGGATCATCCTCCATTTTAAACATCAGTCCATCAGAGACACGGTTCTGCTCCATCAGTGCTTTCTTCCGTTCTTCCGCATCCAGATACATTGTGCGGAACTTATACATCTTAAACATTTTACCGTTCTTTCCGACACGCTCCTGTGCGAAAAAGATTGGTCCCGGTGACTTGATATAGATCATTGGTCCTAAGATAATTGTAAGAATCACTGTGATCAGAGAACCTACAATGCCGCCGACAATGTCCATCAGACGCTTCGTCAGATACTGTCTGTTGCTCACGAACTGCATTCCGGAAGTGAGGACCAGATATCCGCAGACATTCTCAGCGATCTGCTGATGATCAGAATCTGCAAAATCCTGCATCACAGAATAATGTGTAACAATTCCCATCTCAGAAAATGCTTCCATATACTCTTTCTTAAAATGCTGCTCCTGTGGCAGGACGATCAACGCTTCATCCACCCAGTTCCTGCATGTCCACTCGCTCATCCCGGATTCCGGTATGACCGGGATTCCCTCATAAGTATCATCTTTCTCTCTTCCGATCAGCACAATACCCGAAAGAAAATACGTCATAAAATTATGATTGCGGATATGCTCAAGTGCCTGTTCCAGATATTCCGGTGTAGTGACCAGAAGCAGGGCATTCTTGCCATCTTCTGCCTGATGTCTGATCACACGTCTCTTCCACAGGATCCGCACCAGATATCCCACAACAAATTCATAGATTCCAAGCATGAACAGAACTGTCCTCGAGAAATCATCTCCTGACTTCACAGTAAAAAGATAGAATGCAAGCAGTAATTCCAGCAGGCATACTTCCTTCACTGTCGACACCATCTCTATATAAAAACCACGCTTTAGAATATCCCGGTATCCATCTATGAAAAACAGATACAGAAATTCAAATACGACAAGTAACAACACAACATTCTGATAAACAGAATCTCTATATAATCTGCCAAGCTCTCTATGCCTTCCATAATATGCTGCTGCAAGACACAGCTGCATACATAACAGATCAAGGACAGCAAAGTCAAGATGCTTCAACCATCCCTTATTCCTCTTTCGATACATAGCAATCCCCTTTATAACATTTTATCGATAGCTAATCTAATATATTTTAACACAATTATAAGTGAATAACAACGTATCCGGGCTTTTCTTCAGAATATCTTAAAAATCAGTGTCTTCTTACATTCTTTTTTGTGCATTTTGATTATCTCCGGAAGGGTTTTCTGATCTGGCTGAATTCATGATTACGTATCAATTTTTTTCTGAATCATCCAGACAATAAGTATAGCTGAATTCCGCCATTCCCGGGAAATCCGTGTGTTCTGTTATCTTCTGTTTCTCTCCCAATACTGTCCATACAATATCCAGATTGTGTCCTCCAGAAAGGCAAGTAGATACTGTTTCTTAATATACATCGCATGATGATCTCCCATATGAATAACTTTTTCTCCTCCTGCACTATAAGCATATTCTCCATCCCATTGCAGATTCATCTCCTCCATCAGATATACAGCCGGTAACATGTAACTAATATCTTCATTGGTGCAAAACGGTGAATCTTTTTCCGCGATATAATCATTTACAGTTGCGATCAGATAACACGGTGCCGGTTTCTCCTGACGGAAGCTCTGTTCCTCTTCTTCGCCCAGATAATTCACCATATCCGGACTCCATGGATATTCTCCCAGACAGTTTCTATACATCTCACCTGTTCCTTCCGGCATCCAGCGTCCGTCAAAATTTTTCTTCTGAAACCACTTCAGCAGCTCCTGCTTTTTTCCTTTTTCATAGAAATACGATCGTATCTGTATCCAGACTCTGCGATAATCTTCCTTCTTTGGTTCTGATGATTCCTGATACGACTGCAGGACATAATATTCTTCCCCTTTATAGTTTGTCGTAAAAGCTTCGCTATGTATTTCTCCTGATCCTTCTTCCGAAACCACTTCATATCCGCCCAGTCCTCGAATCTATAATACGGATACTGCAATTTTGCCCCTTTAAAATCATTTTCAAGAAGACGGATTGTCAGATCAATCTCACGAAATGAATTTCCCTGCTCCGGACTTATGAACTCAATTTCATTTGACGGATATTTCGGTGCATATAGGAAATTGTCATAAATATTTCCCATCTCCCTGTATAGATAAATTTTCTGATATTTCTTGCCTATTCTTTCTACCTGTGTATCTCTATTTCGGAGAGAACCATAAGTATAATCAATCCATCTGTCATAATCCCTGCATCGCCCATCATATCCACTTCTGATAATATCCTCAAACACCATCTTACCAACATCTTTCCTGGAAAGACCATAATCAGATACTTCGGTTGGTATCGTATAAACAGCAAAATCACTGCTCTGGCAATTCCAGTACAGGCTGCTATACGCATCCTTCATTTCTTCTGTCCATGCTTTATCTGGAATACGCTTTCTGCTTTTATAAGGTGGTCTGACGCTCTCTACCTCCTCCTTGGAGCACCACTCTCTATAATATGCATACTCGAAAATATTTCTCAGGTAATCACGAATGAGTACATTCTGTGGCCATTTTCCTTCATCTACAATATTTGTTGTAATATAAGATATCATCTTTTCTGCGTACTCTTTCTCAGCTCGCAGGATAATTGCTGAATAGATTGCCTGCCAGAGTCTTTCCTGAATATAATCATCCTCCACATCTACAAATAGCTCTGCGATCTCCGTCATATCATCCGGATACAGACGGAATAAATTCGTAAGTCCTTTGCTTGCCATGTCTCTTAGCTTGGTATCATTGCTCCTGTTCCCCAACAGAGAACTATTTCCCAAAGGGAATGTTGTCTGATGGAAAAGTTTTATCATCCAGTCTCACAGCTCTTTCGCACAAATCAGATAATGTTTTCATATCATCATACTGTTTCAACAGGTAGAAACTCAGATAGAAATCTCTGTCATAGTTGTTCATGGCACATAATCTTTCATGAATATAGAAAGCATTCACCTTAATGCTTTTCTTCGTTGAGACGGACAACAATCCTGCCATCGTTTTCTTTACATCTGTAATTTTTTCTGAGTCGAGTAATCTGTCGATCACTGCAATCGTATCCGCTCCAATTATACTCTCATTTCTCCAATAAAGACCGCTCATAAAGGTCTCTACTACCTTTTCTTGATTCCTTTCATCTATACAGTCAATAAATTCTTTCCCTGTATTGCGGAAGAATACGATCTGAAGCATTTCCAATGTACCGGTGGTGATTTTATCGTCCAATACATCCTGAACGATACGCTCCGTATTCTCTGTCCCATGCTTTCTCACATAACTTTCTGCGTACTGATATTCAAAGAATTTCTGATAAGAGAATGCTATCTTCGTGCCATCATCGTTTGCTTCACGGATCAGATTTTCTGATATCAGTGCTTTCATGATTCCAGATGTCTTATCTTTTACTCCGAACGGCTCCAATATCTCCGCTACACATTCCCTCAATTTTCCCCAGGAAATCGTGTAACTGTCATGTTCTACCATATATTCTGTCACATACTCCAGTATTGTCTGTACCACCTGATCTCTCACGGAAAAGCAGTCACTGTATTGTCTTGATATCTTTTTATTTTTCAGCATGAAAAATTCTTCCATAAGATTTCCGATATCACTGACTACAACCGACTTATCTTCTTTTTCCTGTGCTATCTCACAGATCATTTTAAGAAAAGCGGATTCATGAATTCAGGAACACACACTGTCTCATAATTAATTGTCACGCCATAATATTCACAGAATCCCGCCAGTGCCCTCTCTTCCCTTTCGGAAAATCCGCTATGCACCAGTTTCTCCATTTTCTCTAATTTTTCTTCCTCAAGATACTCTCTGAGATAGAGCCCACGACAGCTTATAATAAGCTTCAGATTTCTGTATTTTCCCATTTTTGCCTGAAGCAACGGAAGGTTTCTGTTCCAGTAATCGGTATCTTCTGTCTCATTGACCGCATCAATACAGATTGGGATGTATACATCACTTTCCTCACCATATGCATCCAGCCATGCAAAGTACTGTTCAATCTTTCCACCCGGATGTTCCCAGTTCATGATCACATCATCCGCTGCCGTATTCCTGCCGAACATATCTCCAAGCAGCAGACCAGCCGGAAGCATCCGTTTGCAATATCCATTGACAATATCACAGAGCAGATGCGTCTTTCCTATACCTCCCTGCCCAACGATCAGTATCATCTTACTTTCTTTTATGCTAAGTCTTCTGACATCCTCCTGCTTCATAATCCGGAGAAGTACATCAAGTGCCTCCTTTAATTCATCCAGATACCGGGTTGGAAAAGTGCACATATAGGATGCCTGAAATCCCCTCCAGCTCTTGTTATCAAAAGTGCCTGGCCCATTTTTCTCTTCAAATCTTTCTTTTTCCGTCTCAAATGTTTTCTTTAGGTATTTTCCCTGATTATTTATATTGTCATATACTGTCTGAAATGCTTCACCACTTATGTTGTCTGCATTTAATTGTTTCATCTCGTCTTGCAGATTTTTAATAACTTCTTTATTTCAGTGGTACTCTCCTTCAGAACACAAGGCTCTCCTTCACTGCCATGTGTCAGGAATTCATTCAGATGTCTGATGCACTCCCTGCTTCTGTTCTCAATTCCTTCTTTGATTCGTACTACTTCGTCTTTACGCAATATTGACTGCAGTCTGTCATACAATTTTGTCTTCACATTCAGTTCATCACTGTATCTTGGACCTGCCATTGCAATTACCTGTCTGTTTTTCTCAATCTGCTCTTTTATATCAAATGTATTCTCCGATAAATGCATTGGTATTGTTCTGTTTCTAAATGGCACATCATGGCATTTCAGTACATTTCTGATATATTTTACCGGGAGTGCTTCCAGTCTCTCACTGTTCTCCTGTCGTATAACGATTCCTATCACACAACCAAAAATCGTTACCGGAGAACCTGATAATCCCTGGTAATCCTGCAATTCATCTTCTTTATTCACTGAGATGATAAATTTATCTTCCGTTCCATTTGCGATACATCCCTGTAATTCTATCTTTCCTGACGCTTCCTTTGGATATCCTGATATTTTGCAGAAATCACCTGTGAAGTCATTCTCAGCCTCTGTCAGAACAGTGATTGGCTTTTCACTGAGTTTTTCTTCCAGCCGGATGAACACACAGTCTATCCCTCTCTTCTCAGCCTCCCTGAGATTCATTGTCTTTCCTCTTACCGGATCATCTTCCGTAATTAAAAACCAGATTTCCCGTTCGTGTATTGTACCATCATCTACAATATCCTCTGCGGTAAGCACATTATGTTTTGCCGTCACTACGATGTTTTCAGCCACAAGGAACCCTGTTCCTGTCACCTTCTGATCTTTTAGAATTTTTCCGGTGGTGATTTCTCTCATATATAATTCCTCCACACGCCATTTTCGACGTCTCCCATGACAATCTCGTAGTTATATTTGCTTTTCCATTCTTCCCGGTCAAGAAATTCAGCTTTTTTAATCGGATAATTGAATATAAATCTCTTTTTCTGCTGATTCCTGCACGCAATAGCCGCCAGCACTTCCAGATCCGGGTGCGAATATCGTTTGGAATTTGTAAGACAATAATATTCTTCTGCCGGATATCTGTCTATAAATTCACGTGTAATGTTGTATCTGCTTCCATGATGCGGAAGCTTGATCGCAGTAAACTGATGCTGATATCCCACAATTTTCTCGATATTCTGTAACAGTTTACCGTCTACAGCTGCATCACCAAGAAACAGATACTGTTTCTTCCCATGTTCCAGAATAAAAGAAATAGAACTTTTGTTGGTAGGTGACTCATCCGTCTCCGTCAGAGTTCCCATATACTTTTCCAGTTCTTCTATCTGGCTGACTTTCGTCTTCTCATTTGAATAGAATTTTTTAATCCGTTCCATCTGATATTCAAATGCTTCCATCAGCTTTATCTTATCAGATACACGAAAACTGTAATTTCTTGCTACCATATCCTGTTTCCAGTTGCTCTCTACCTCATTAAGGTTCTCTTTCGATGGTCCTACGACGGAAATTGATGTTGTTTTATCAATCCTGATCTTGTCCGGCAAATTATCTGCCGAAACTGCCCGTCCGTTCACAATTGCATTCAATGGTATCCTGTTCTGTTCAATCAGAACCCCCAATGCCATACCTTCGTGAATACCCACTTCCTGTTCTGACTCTGTTATTGTCCCCTGCGAAATAATTCGATTCAAAACTGTTTCGTCTTCCATCCTTCTTTTTTCATCCACTATTGTTCTCTTCCGATAGAATTTTTCATCTACAATCTGTAGAAAACCGTTATACCAGATCTGATCAATCAGCTTTCTATCTTCATTTTTCAACACTTCAACCAGACCAGCTATATGATCATTATCCATATGTGTGCATATCATAAGGTTTATTTTTCACCCTTTTCCGGATCTGTTCCAGCTCTTTCCCGATTCTTTTCGAATATGTTCCAGCTACTCCGCCATCGATCAATATATTATATTTGTCATGTTCTCCTAATGATAAAAGTATGCAGTCTCCATATCCTGCCGGGAGTAATTTTACTGTCAGCATATTCTCACTCTTTCCTTACATTTTTAGTTCTTTTGATTATACCATAAAACGACCAAATGATACTTCAAATTTCAGTCTTATTATTTCTCTGGATGAATAAATTGCATGGCACCAGCTGATATGTTAAAATTAGGTATTCATAAATAGAATTGGACAGGTGAACTTATGAAACATTTATCAGATCATAAAAATTATAAATTAATAATCGCAGTCTGTGCCTCCTTATATGTGCACTGCTGTTCAATCACTGTACTCCTTATGCTTCCGATGATTATAGCTATATGTTCAATTTTTCTGATGGGAGCCGGATCACTTCTCTTGGACAGATTTTTCAATCCCTGACAGAGCACTATATGCACTATGGTAATGGCCGCATTATTTCCCACTTTTTTGTCATGCTGTTTCTGATCGGTTCGAAATCGGTCTTTAACATCGTAAATGCTGTTTTCTTTGTATTATTTGTTATCAGCATATACAAGGTCACTTCACGGAATAAGAAATTCAGTCTTTTATTATTTTTCGCTATCCCGACACTGCTCTGGCTCTATATGCCTGCATATGGACAGATTTTTCTGTGGCTGGATGGTTCTATTAATTATATGTGGAGTTATCTTTTTGCGTTGACTTATCTTTTTGTTTATATTGGATTAATTCGTAACAGGATTCTGTTAGATAAGAAATGGAAGATGATTCTTTTCTGTATCTTCACATTTCTCTTTGGAAATTATTCAGAGAATGTTTCTTTTTCTGTTATTTTTATAGGATTTATTCTTCTATGCATTGTAATGTATCAACGAAAAAATGGAAATCCTATTTTATCTATGTTCTTCCTGTCGTATGCGGAGCCATTGGGTATCTCTTATTATTACTTAGTCCATCCGGAAGTGCCAAATTCTCCGAGAATCTGTCGCTTCCTCTGATTTTTAAGAATGCTGTGGAAATATTTACCGAATATTATAATACCTGCAGAATTCCTCTGATTTTTTTCTTCGTGCTGCTTGGTATCGCCTTGTATTACAAAACTTGATAAGAAGGAAATTCTCATTGCCCTTGCATTCTTCTTTATCAGTGTAATTGCTTCCGGAATGCTTGTGATTGCAAGCTATCTCCCGGAACGAAGCCTTGCAAATGGGATTGTATTCCTTATAATCGGCATTGTCCAGTTATTACAGCTGCTGCGCAGCAATACCCGCTTGGAATGCGTCTCCCTTTGTATCTGCATCTACCTGATTGTTGGAAGTCTGATGAGTTATTGGGAAGGTTCTTATGATATTTATCGTGTACACAAAGAACAGACTGCACGTGATATAACAATTGAATCTGCTGTTTCCGCAGGTGATACGGTTATTGGTGTACCAATTATTACCTCCACAACAAAGTACTGCTGCAAATATGGACTGCTGGATATGAATGGGAAAGATTCCGATGATCCATTCCCGAATGCTTATATAGCAAAGTATTATGGATTGGATAAGATATATGTGATTTACCCGGATAATAGCGGGCAATAAAATTCAACAAGGAGAAGATCATCGCATTTTTCAATGATTCTTCTCCTTGTTGAATTATTAGCTTTATCACTTGTTTTATGATCCCTTTCAATGTAGAGCACACGGAATCTGTCTCCTTTCCGATACCCAAACACGCGTTGTTTTCCACTGTACCGGAATTTCATTATGGTCTGTGGATACCCTGTGAACCAGTCGCTCTTACCTGAACCATGATATTTCTTATATTCCAGTCCATCGTCAAAATCGATTGATTCCCATGATTCATGCCGGACAAATTTATCCAATGTCTTTTTTAACTGTTCATATTCATGCTGTTCCAAAAAATCTTGTCCGGATTTTGCTTCCAATAAACTGCAGTCTATCCTTGTTCCTTCATAAAGTATTTTCAGTTCCTCACATCTTCCTATACTAAGATCCTTTGAATGGTTCTGTGCAAGATATCCCGGTGAATATATGGACAGAACTTTATAATCTCTGTCTCCCTTCTGTATACACAACACCCGATCTCTGTATTGATCTGAATCAAAAGACAAAAGTGAACTCTTATGTACTACTGCTTCTGCTAACGCAGTTGCTGTGACATTCTCATTCTGCCACATGTACTCCTCATCATATCGTGCTGTACATTCTCATCCCAATATGGCTTTGTATAAATTTCTTCTGTTAATTGTATCTGAAAACGAAGCAATTCATCTGAATTGACTTGATTCTTAAGATCACGTATTTTCATATCTTCTGTGATAGCACATTCATAAAAATTAGTTGTCTTAAAAATCCTACTTTTCCCACTTCTATGAATGATATCAAAACATCTGATATTATTTTTCAAGGATTTTAGAAATGTCTCAACATCCTCAAACTGCCCATACAGTGATTTCTCATTTAGTATAAAATCCATTTACCACCCCAGAATCACATCTAAATCTTTCTTCGTTTGATCAAAAATCCATCTCTCTGATCCTGCGCCTTGCCATCCTCATCAATCGGAATCAATACAGGTACAGATGTTCCATTTTCTTTCCGCTCAAAAAAGTAAATCGTGACTTTGTCCTTTTCTATCACATCTGTGTGAATATATTTTCTCACTGCGTTATATATATGGTCACTGTGTGTCTCTACAATAATCTGAACACCTTTTTCTGCCAAAAATGATAAAAATAACATAAATTCCGACTGTCCTGACGGATGAAGATGGATCTCCGGATTCTCAATGATCAGGACATCTCCACTCTCACAAGACAGCGCACCAATAATAACTTCTGCCATATAACTGACACCTGTCCCTACATTCTTCGGTCTGATCTCATTGCCAAGCTCTCTTGTTCCAAAAGATACCCGGATCAGATTCGTCCGGTCGATTTCTTCTGCCTTCAATGTATAGCCAAGGATCCTCTCCAACCAATAATCCACCTGTCCACCAAAAGTAAGCTTGGATCTCTGATCAAATACCAGTGGATTATTCTCCCATTTGTCAGAATCATGCATTGTAAGATACTGATATGCGTACTCACATCTGACACCTATTCTGTCCGGATTATCCAATGCTATTTCGTACGTGTCCCGTACCCCAATACGGTCTGCTGACAGATATCTGACTGATATTTCATCTGAGAGCTTTCCCTCACTTATCACTTCATTTTTGTCATCTGTCATGCGTCGGACGATTTATGATTCACTGTAATCTCAATCTCTTTGCTGCCGACATATTTGTTTTTTAATTCACTAATTCGTCCTATATCGATATATTGACCACGGAATGGATTTTTCCCCTCCTGGATCATTGCAAGCAATGCCTGTATTACGGTTGACTTTCCCAATGAATTTTTTCCTGCAAGTAATGTCAGATTTTCAAAAGAAAATTCTACCTCATCAAAACATTTCAGTCCCTTAATAGTCAGCTCATTTATCATTTATGAATCTCTCCTCAAATAGTTAATCCATCGATTTATATTGGCATAGGTTAGTGATGTGTCATGCAGACTGCTATACAGATAGGATCTCTCGTCGAATAACTCTCTCAGGTTTCCACGTATATCATTCATACAAACTGCAATTGCCATAAATACCGACTTAAACTTTTCATTAAATCCGCCTCTGGCGATCCGCTCTATTTTCCATCGATTGATTTCTTCACATTTATTGCAGGTATATATGATACATTCTACAAAGTCATCAATATATCTGTCCTGCAAATTATCCATTTCATAGGTTGCATGCTCCAGCAGATATTGTTCATTGCTAATGTACTTGGTCTCATCTGCACCTGCTTTGTTCGTATATACCATCCATACGACGAGCATGTAGAAAATATTGATTTCACTTAATCTTCCAGCCAGTCCATGGCTCTCCGCTTTTAGCACTTCTCTAATTCTTTCAGCTAATTCTATCCTTGATTCTTTATAAATAATCTTGCGAATCTTATATTCCTTGGTCTCTGTCCAGTTTTCAATGAATTTTCCAGCCATCATATGCATGTATTTCGGTGACCGATATTCGATAATCTGTAAGGGAACTATGGTCCGCATGATCATACCTGTCAATCTGGGATCCTCATTGTCAATCTCATAGAAGCTCATGCGACGATTTCCATCATTCGAATCAATCTCGATTCCAATATTGTTTTCCAGATACTGCAGCAGACTGTATATCACATCCTTTGATTCCAGAAGAAGATAATCTCCATTCTGCTGTTCTGATACATAAACCGGTGGCATCGGTATTCCAAGCTCAATTGCCTCCACTGCGTTCTTTACTATATTTCTGGTCATATTTCTGGTTCGTCTGGCCGGTGCAAATAAAAGCCTGCCATCCTCATTCATCCACAGAATATCCTGAAGTGTATATCTTTTTTCATAAATGTCAATTACGTCTCGCTCATTATAAAACATTTTTCCCTCTTTCACCAAAAATATCAGCTATAATCTGCCCAGCATCCAATAAAATTTTCTAAAACTTCACCACAATATAATCGTCATACTCTCTGATATATCCCTCTGCCGGATATTCGTTCAATTGTTCTTCCTGTTCCAAAGCTTTCTCATAAAGCTCTGTCCCTCCCCAGATCAAGCGATATCCACGCTCTTCAAACAGACGAATCATTTCCCTGTTATATCCCTCATAGATATAGAATCCCGGGATTGCCCAATCTATAAGTGACCAGGAAAGTGTCTGTACATAAACATATCTCTCCCCGGTTTCTTCCTCCATCCAGTCATTGAGATCTTTAATCACAGCGTATCCCGGTATGTCGGATCCCATGGAACATTTCTCAAGAATTGCAGGATTCAATTCATAACTGCCGATAAACACAACCGGTTTTTCTGTAGTATTATATCCACCTTTTAAAAGATCATATGCTACCTGGTCTACCACTGCAAGTTCACTCTGATTCTTCTCATACTCGAAAGCGAACCAATGGTTCAGATCAAAAGCAGAATTGTACACCACAGCGATCACCAGAATCATTCCGACAACATTCACAAGCCGATATCTGGACTTCAATATGAGGTATGTCAGACAGAACAGTACCATTGCAACCAGTAATCCGATCATCAGATTGGAACGATAGGGGAGTGCATCCCCCTGTGGAAGCGATAGTATGAAAATAGATCCGTAACAAAGGATACCAAGAAACAGGATATACACATTTCTTTTTTCACTGCAGCTGCAAGAATGATAATCACAAATAAAATACTTGCTGCCACAAATAATCCAATTGGATAATACGCCAACCCGACAAATACATAATCCCTTAGAATCTGTCTGATAATGGTAAGGATTCTGCCCGGATATTTCAAGATTCGCAGCATACTTCCTGCACTACGATAACTATATGGCTCAATTCCAAATACTGCCATACAGGCTCTGGTAATCAGAGATCGCTCTAAAATCGCATATACAAGAATTCTGACCAATAAAGAAAAAGGCTCATAAAAAATTGTTTAAATTTTCGAATCTGCATACGATTTGCGCCAAAGCAGTCCACTATCATAATCAATAACATCCCGGTAAGGAATACATTTGCCGCTGCCTCATAAAATCCAATTGCTACCGATACAATAAGACTCATTCCAAATTTATGCAGAATTCGTTGTTTTTGTTCCAGATTATGTGTATACAAATAGTAAAAATCAAAAACAGCTACCGCCACAATTGCATAAATGATCGGTACTCCATTCTGCAAATAGTAAATGAACACCTCTGCAATCAGAGAATAATCTAAAAGCATAGCTGAAAATACCGCATAGCAGGCAATCGGCAGTTTATCTCCGAGAACATACCTTAACACTGCTGACCACACAATTGCTGCAAACATGAAAATCAGTACTGCTATAAATTCCAATATAAATGGTTCAAATTCCGTTACATGAAATATTTTATTGATCACATAAAATGGCCACCGTCCAATCGATACACCCAGTCCATCGTCAAAATATAGCCCGATGCACACATCATCAATCCCAAGTGAAGAGTGCGTGATCTCATACCCATATCCCGCAATTGCAGCAATTATAAGTGAAGCCATATAAATTTTATTTTTGAGAAAATATTCTATCTGTCTTTTTAATTCGTAAAACACCTAGATCTCCTTTTTAAGCCACTGGTAATACTTTCTGATTCCCTGTTCAACCGGTACTAACGGTACTGCATGAATGCTCATGATCCTCTCATTATTTAAAATAATCTTCTTAGCATCTACACTTCTTGCCGGAAGATATTCTACCTGTGGGGCAAGCTGCATCGCCTCGAGCATCCGGATCACATCTCTCTGTGAAGTTCCTGTATTAGAGCTAATGTTGAACGTATCATAATCTTCCTGATAATAAAACAGTGAGATCAACATCCTGCAGACATCATCAATATAAATATAGTCTCTGACATTATTTCCATCTCCCCAGATCTCGATTTTCTCACTACGGATTGTTTTCTTGATCGCTGCATCAATAAACCCAACCCCTTTATTGAAATCCTGTCCCGGTCCATATGGATTAGATATCCTTGCAATTAAAATCTTCGTATGTGCCTGATAATTAAATGTGCGGATTGTATTTTCAATACAAAGCTTAACATTCCCATAATGATTAATCGGTCTCGGAAGTGCGTCTTCTGTAATCGGCTGTATCTCCTGATTGCCATACACGGTTCCTCCGGACGACAGGAAAATCATCTTTATCTTCTGATCGGTGATCATCTTGCAGAGCTTCGTTGTCTGAATAAATCCCGCTCATAGCCCTGCAGATATTTTTCATTTGAATTTCCCGGATTTACGGTACTGAGTGCATGCACAACATAGTCCATTCCTTTTAATGCATGCTCCAATGTATAATCATCAAAGAAATCCCCACATATATAATTAACACCTTCTATCTCATTCGCAGGTTTGACATATCGAAGCAATACACTTCCATATTATTATCTAACAGATGCCTGGAGAGATTCGATCCGATAAATCCGGCACCACCAATGATCAGTACTTTTTCTTCATTCTTCTATCATCTCACTTCAATATTTGACCACTTCACCTACTAC
>ENA-OQER01000587-OQER01000587.1-human-gut-metagenome-genome-assembly--contig:-NODE-587-length-19511-cov-2.842654_pt1 | contig 19511 bp, 27 predicted proteins | sample MGYA00242797_ERZ504639 | MGnify/ENA primary metagenome ERZ504639 (study PRJEB26092, sample SAMD00036306) | human gut metagenome | host: Homo sapiens | study: EMG produced TPA metagenomics assembly of...
TGTGCATAAAAAACATGTTAAAAATGTCAGCACTGACAAAAAAACATGCATACATATGAAGGGTGGGCAAAAGATAAAACGCAGCATGCAGTTAAAATATTAACGTTAAACTTTTGTCAAACGATCATATGCACATTATAATTCCAATGATTTCAGACGTCAATAGCGAATTTGATAAATGATTAACAAAAATAAAGGAGAATTTTGATAAAAAAATAACAAAAATATCGTACCATGGTAAAGTATAGAATCATAAGAAATAAAAAAATTTGAAATTGTTAAAAATTTCAGAATAATCAAGCAAAAACTATTCGGATTTTCCGGCAGAAAAAAACTGCCATACGGGAAATGCTTCCCATATGGCAGTTGTATAAATGTGGTTGATGCGAAATATTACCGGTGAACCGTAACTATAGCAGTCAAAACCTATCAGCTCTTACGGAATGCGGCACGTTTTCTGTCTCTGGAGTCCAGAATACGTTTACGGATACGAAGGCTTGTCGGTGTTACCTCAAGAAGCTCATCCTGGTCGATGAACTCAATGGCCTGCTCAAGACTTAAGATCTTTGGCGGAACAAGCTTCAGTGCATCGTCAGCGGAAGAGGAACGAGTGTTGGTAAGGTGCTTGGTCTTGCAGACATTCAGCTCGATATCCTCGGCCTTTCCGTTCTGTCCGATGACCATACCGCTGTAAACCTTCTCGCCAGGTCCGACAAAGAGAGTACCACGTTCCTGAGCAGAGAAAAGACCGTAGGTAACAGTTTCGCCTGCCTCGAATGCGATGAGTGAACCCTGTTTACGGTACGGGAAGTCTCCCTTGTATGGTGCATATCCGTCAAACATGGTATTCAGGATACCGGTACCTTGGTGGAGGTAAGGAATTCATTACGGAATCCGATCAGTCCACGGGAAGGGATGGAGAATTCGAGACGTACACTTCCGTCGCTTGCTGTGCTCATACCCTGAAGTTCACCCTTACGCTCGCTGAGCTTCTGGATGATAGTACCGGAAAATTCCTCCGGAACGTCAACATATGCGATCTCGATCGGCTCAAGCTTACGTCCGCGATCATCTGTGTGATAAAGTACCTCCGGTTTGCTGACTGCAAACTCGTATCCTTCACGGCGCATATTCTCGATAAGAACGGAGAGATGAAGCTCACCACGTCCGGAAACCTTGAAGCACTCGGTTGTGTCTGTGTCTTCCACACGAAGGCTGACATCGGTGTTCAGCTCACGGTAGAGACGGTCACGAAGGTGACGGGAAGTAATGTATTTACCTTCCTGTCCTGCAAGAGGGCTGTCATTTACGAGGAAGTTCATGGAGATTGTCGGATCGGAGATCTTCTGGAACGGAATTGCTTCCGGATTATCTCCTGCACAGAGAGTATCACCGATGTGGATGTCCGCAATACCGGAGATTGCAACGATAGCACCGATGGTGGCACTCTTAACCTCAACCTTGTTCAGACCGTCAAACTCATACAGCTTGCTGATTTTCACACGCTCGTGCTTGTCCGGGTCATGATGGTTCAGAAGCATCAGCTCCTGGTTTACGGAAATAGTTCCGCGCTCAACCTTACCGACACCGATACGGCCTACATATTCATTGTAGTCGATGGTGCTGATAAGAACCTGTGTATCTCCGTCCGGATCTCCCTCAGGAGCAGGGATCGCATCAAGGATAGTCTCAAAAAGAGGAGCCATATTCTCAGGCTTATCATCAAGGTTACGAACTGCGTAGCCGGCCTTTGCGGAGGCATACAGGAACGGGCAGTCCAGCTGCTCGTCAGATGCGTCCAGGTCCATGAGAAGTTCCAGAACTTCGTCGACAACCTCCTCCGGACGTGCTTCCGGACGGTCGATCTTATTGATGCAGACAATAACATGCAGGTTCAGTTCGAGAGCTTTACGAAGTACAAATTTAGTCTGAGGCATGGCACCCTCGAAGGCGTCCACAAGAAGAATAACGCCGTCTACCATCTTCAGCACACGCTCTACCTCGCCGCCGAAGTCCGCATGACCTGGAGTATCGATGATATTGATTTTTACATCCTTATAATGAACTGCGGTGTTTTTGGAGAGAATCGTAATGCCGCGCTCACGCTCAATATCGTTGGAGTCCATGACACGTTCCTGGACTTCCTGGTTTTCACGGAAAACACCGCTCTGTTTCAAAAGCTCGTCAACAAGTGTTGTTTTACCGTGATCGACATGGGCGATAATGGCCACGTTACGAACATCTTCACGCTTGGTCTTCATATAATCCAAATCCTTTCTTTCCATATATAAGTAATCTTTTTTGTTAAAAATGATGTCCAAATTTATAGTCTATCACATTTTGGTGAGATTACAAGACATAAAAAATATTTTTGGTTTTTCATTTTTTAGGCATATTATACCGCAAATGCACATAGATTGATATAGACGAAATACACGAAGAGGAAGGAGAGCTACTTATTATGGCAGATAAAATTATTGAAAACAATCAGGTATCCGTTATGGGACGGATCGCTACGGGGTTTACTTTCAGCCATCAGGTCTTTGGAGAAGGATTTTACATGATGGATATCCTGGTAAAACGTCTCAGCGATTCGGAGGACAGGATCCCGGTGATGGTGTCTGAGCGGCTGATCGATATCACACAGGATTATGTGGGAGAATATATCGAGATCCACGGACAGTTCCGATCCTATAACCGTCATGAAGAAAAGAGAAACCGGCTTGTGCTTTCAGTTTTTGCCCGGGAAGTGAAGTTTGTGGGGGAGGAAGAAGAAACTGTGCCGGTTAATCAGATCTTTCTGGACGGATATATCTGTAAACCGCCTGTATACAGAAAAACACCGTTGGGAAGAGAGATCGCAGATCTTCTGATGGCAGTCAATCGACCTTACGGAAAATCCGATTACATACCATGTATATGCTGGGGAAGAAATGCCAGATATGCTTCTGCTTTTGAAGTAGGCGGGCATGTACTGATCTGGGGCAGGATCCAGAGCAGGGAGTACATGAAACGGATTAGTGAAAACGAGACAGAAAAAAGGATTGCCTATGAAGTTTCGGTAAGTAAATTGGAATATGTTGAGTAACATTGGATATATTTTGGAATAGTGGTGAGAACATTAAGGTAACACTTGCATTTCCAGCCAATCTGCGGTAATATAAAAAAATCATAAAAATGGGGAATTACCGGTTTTACTAACAGTAAGAGGAAAAATCATGGAAAGAGAAATAACAGAGGTTTATTGTGGGAACGGGAAAGGAAAGACAACTCTGGCTGTAGGCCAGGGGCTGCGCTTTGCCACACAGGGAAGAAGTGTGATCATCATACAGTCTCAAAGGCAGGGAACGCAGAGAACTGGATTCCTTGAGGAACTGGATAATTTTGATTTCAAGGATTTTCCGTTTCGAAAAAATGGACACCTGCTATAATGACCTGAGCGAGCAGGAAAAGGCAGAAGAGAGAACCAATATTCTCAATGGCCTTAATTTTGCACGGAAGGTAATTGCTACCAGAGAGTGTGATTTCCTGCTGTTGGATGAGATCCTCGGGCTTATGGATAAAGGAATCGCTCCAGTTGAGACGATCATCGATATGCTTAAGCAGAAGGATGAAAGTATGCATATAATTATGACCGGACGCTGGCTTCCGGATGCTTTGAAGCCCTATGTGGATAGTATTACCACGATAACAACAGAGTTGACTGACCAGGAACGGGAATAAGCAATATTTCACAGAAGAAAGAAGGAGGAAGACAAATGGCAATTTTTAAAGGAACAGGCGTTGCAATCGTAACACCTATGCATGAAGACGGTAAGGTGAATTTTGAGAAACTTGAGGAGATCCTTGAGGATCAGATCGCGAACAGCACAGACGCCATCGTTATCTGTGGAACAACAGGAGAATCTTCTACTCTGACACACGGAGAGCATCTTCAGACAATTAAGTTCACAATTGATAAAGTTAACAAACGTGTGCCTGTTATCGCAGGAACAGGTTCCAATTGTACAGAGACAGCGATCATGATGTCCAAGGAAGCAGCTTCCTATGGCGCAGACGCTCTTCTTATTGTAACACCTTACTATAACAAGGCTACACAGAAGGGTCTTATCGCTCACTACACAGCAATTGCCAATGCAGTTCCGGAAACTCCGCTCATCATGTACAACGTACCGACCGTACAGGCTGCAACATCCAGCCGGCTACAGCAGCTTACCTTGCAAAGAATGTAAAGAACATTGTCGGAATCAAGGAAGCAACAGGAGATCTTTCCCAGATCGCCAAAATGATGTCTTTGGCAGACGGACAGCTTGAGCTTTACTCCGGAATGATGATCAGGTACTTCCGATTCTTTCTCTTGGCGGACTTGGAGTTATCTCCGTACTTTCCAACGTTGCACCGAAGTTTACACATGACATGGTCATGAAATATTTCGACGGCGACACCAAGGGAGCAGCAGAGGATCAGCTGAAAGCGCTTCCACTGATCAATGCACTGTTCAGCGAAGTAAACCCGATTCCTGTTAAGACAGCTATGAACCTTATGGGAATGAACGTAGGACCGCTTCGTATGCCACTCTGTGAGATGGAAGAGGACACAAAGACGGCTCTTGCAAAAGAGATCGAGAAATTCGGCCTTAAGCTTGCTAAATGATCTGACTGTAAGCGAAAGGTAAAGGAGAATATACTATGGTAAAAATCATCATGCACGGCTGCAACGGACATATGGCCAGGTCATCAGCGACATTGTGGAGAAAGATCCGGATGCTGAGATCGTAGCAGGTATTGATATTGCAGATCAGGGAAAAAACAGCTATCCGGTATTCACCGATATTGACGCATGTCAGGTAGAGGCAGATGCGATCATTGATTTTTCTTCCGCAAAGGCAACAGACAAGCTTCTTGAGTACAGCGCGGCACGCCAGATTCCGGTTGTTCTGTGCAGTACCGGCTTAAGCCAGGAGCAGCTTGCAAAAGTTGAAGAAACATCCCGAAAGGTAGCAGTGCTGAAATCCGCAAACATGTCTCTTGGTATCAACACACTTCTGAAGCTGGTTCAGGACGCAGCCAGGGTTCTTGCAGCTGCAGGCTTTGATATGGAGATCGTAGAGAAACATCACCGCCTGAAATTAGACGCACCGAGTGGTACTGCACTTGCGCTGGCAGACAGCATTAATGAAGCTATGGATAACCAGTATCATTATGTATATGACCGCAGCCAGAAACGTGAAAAACGCGATGATAAGGAGATCGGTATCTCCGCAGTTCGCGGCGGAACTATCGTAGGTGAGCATGAGATAATTTTTGCAGGTCAGGACGAAGTGATCGAGTTCAAGCATACTGCATATTCCAAGGCTATTTTTGGAAAAGGCGCTGTAGAAGCAGCCAAATTCCTTGCCGGCAAACCGGCAGGACGTTATGATATGAGTGACGTGATCGGCTGATCCTGACAGATTGAGCCGCAACAGAATAAAATACAGGTAATACAGACGAGGTTCGTGTAAAATCGGACCTCGTCTTTTTTTATGAAATTGTGGGCGATTTCATTCATGAGCATGCAGTGGAACGAAAAACGAATGTCCGCTCTACACTATTTTTGAAATTTTTCCCAGAATAGGATAGTGGAAAAAAGTGCCATATTAGGAATACAGAATTTTTCAGAAAAAGGAGAAGATCATATGAAAAAATGGAAGGCGATTCTTTTTGGTACTTTGCTTACCCTGTCTCTGTGTACATTTACAGCCTGCGGCACAGAGGTAAACAATGCGGATGAAACAGTGGATGAAAAAGATACAAACGAAAATACTGCCGCAGAAGATGAAACTATGGGAGAAAAAGCAGACAATGACGGTGTGAAGGACAATGGAGAGCATACTAAAGATTCCGGCACGGATAACAATGAGATGTCCGATGGAAATATTACCGTGACGCCTGCAGGAAATGAAAATAACGGGACAGCAGCATCCGGAGCTGCGGATGCTGACAGAAACGAAAATGACGGAACGGTATCCGGTGAGCTGGGTGACAGTGTAAAGGACCTTGGAGACGGCGTAGGTAATGCAGTGGATGATATCGGAAACGCAGTGGGAAATGCGGTAGAAGGAAGATAACAGATATTTTACCACAGCATTGCATAAAACTGTTTCAGATGCTATTATCAGTGCATGGAAAGAAAACGGAGGACAGGATTATGAAATTCAGACCATGCATTGATATACATAATGGAAAGGTAAAACAGATCGTAGGAGGAAGCCTGAATGATCAGGGAGATCAGGCGGCAGAAAATTTTGTGTCAGAGCAGGATGCGGCATTCTATGCAGAGCTTTATAAGAAGGCAGGGTTAAAGGGCGGTCATGTGATCCTTCTGAACGGAAAGGATTCTCCGAACTACGAAGCAACGAAAGCCCAGGCACTTCTGGCTCTGGGAAAATATCCCGGAGGGCTTCAGATCGGAGGTGGCATCTGCCGGAGAATGCGGCAGAATATCTGGAGGCTGGTGCCAGCCACGTGATCGTAACTTCCTATGTGTTTAAAAACGGAGTGATATCCTGGGAAAATCTGGAGGAAATCCGTGATGCAGCAGGGAAAGAACATCTTGTACTTGATCTGAGCTGCCGCAAAAAAGATGGCAAATATTATATTGTCACAGATAGATGGCAGAAGTTTACAGAAGAGATCGTGACATCGGAGCTGATGGAAAGACTCGGAAGCTTCTGCGACGAATTTCTGGTCCATGCAGTGGATGTGGAAGGAAAGGCCCGAGGTGTGGAAACAGAGCTTGCAAAGCTTCTGGGACAGTATGCAGCTCATCCGGTGACCTATGCAGGCGGTGTGGTTCTATGGCAGATATTGAAGAACTTCGAAAAGCAGGGCAGGCAGATTGGATGTAACTGTTGGCAGTGCTTTGGATATTTTTGGCGGAAGCATATCCTTTGAAGCTCTGGCAAAAATGAAATAGTATACACAAATAGTGAAGCAGAAGCTTTTGTCCCATCAATCTTCTGGCACTGGTGTACAGATATAAATTTGTAATGAATTAATTAGCTGAAATGCTCTAATAGTTGCGCATTCACGACAAAAAAAACATTTTGAAGGAATATATCGAATAAATTTGGAAAAAAATTTATGAAATTTTTGAAAAGTGATGTTAAAATTCAATTTAATATGTTATAATAGCAACATAAAACAGCAAAGGGGATGGAAGTCATGAAATTTATTATTAGTGGAAAGAATATAGCAGTAACAGAAGGACTTAAAACAGCTGTTGAGGACAAGCTTGGTAACTTGAAAGGTATTTCACTCCTGAAACTGAGATTTCAGTAACCTTAAGCGTTGAGAAGGATCGCCAGAAGATCGAGGTAACGATCCCTGTGAAAGGTAGTATTATCCGTTCCGAGCAGGTAAGCAATGATATGTATGTATCCATCGATCTGGTTGAAGAGGTAATTGAGCGTCAGCTTCGTAAATACAAGAACAAGATCGTTGACAAGCAGCAGGAATCCACAAACTTCCAGAAGGCATACCTTGATAAGGATTATGAAGAGGATGAGGAAGTTAAGATCATCCGTACCAAAAAATTCGGGATCAAACCAATGTATCCGGAAGATGCATGCGTACAGATGGAACTTCTCGGACATAATTTCTTCGTATTCTTTAATGCTGAGACAGAGCAGGTTAACGTAGTTTATAAACGTAAAGGAAATACTTACGGACTGATCGAACCAGAGTTCTGATAGGGGATTCTATTATTACAACTGAATATTGAATGGAAGGCTCCGGGAATCTGTGTGAGAAATCGGCAGGTTTCCGGAGTCTTTTATGTCACAACAAAATCAGACTTCTTTTCTGTTGCAAGCAATAGGGGAGAACTATATAATGAAGACATATGCGAAAGGAGGAAGGGGAAATGAAAAAGAAGCTTCCTGTGGTGATCCTAAGTGCAGCTCTTGGCATGACCATGATACCGGCTACCTGTATGGCAGCGGAATTTAACAGTGGTGACACCACAAAAGAACAGACTGTGGAGGACCTGGAACTGATTTCCGGAGAAAACAATACAAAGGATTCCCAAAAGTCAGAAATACAATGGACAGGATTTAAATGGGACAGCTATTCCCAGGCAGAGATAACGCTTACGTCAGCCGTTAACGGTGTCTGCTATTATAAATGGGCAGAGCGAGGGGACGACGGAAATTCCCAGGTACCTCAGATCGAGACCGGAAATACCGTGAATGATGAGGTTTTGATCAGTGAGGACGAAGAGTTCGGGATCACACTTGCAGACCTGGATACAGACCAGGCAGTTGATCTGTATATCCAGATTGAGGATGAGAAGGGAAAATTAAGTGATCTGAAGCGGATGGAACTGGATCAGGACAGCGCCCGGCGAAAAAACAGATTCTGCAAAAAAACATAAAGCATCCAAACCAAAGGCGGCGGACAGTACGGTAGAGGGGCTGGATTCTCCTCTGAAATTCTATCCGGATACATTTTATGATTTTAAGGTTATCGGTGCAGGTACCGATAATGAGGATCCGGAAAACGGAGACATTAAGTGGGTGCCTGTTTACTGGAGTACATCTGCGAATCCGAATTCCAACCGGATCCGGAGCACCTGGAAGATCGGTTCCAAGGAAGGAATCGACCAGGAGGGAACTTTTAATCTGTATGTTTTCTTCCGCAAATATACCTGCAAGGATTCCAAATGGCAGTCTACGGATAAGATACAGTCTGTACAGTACAAGTTTCAGTCAGCCTCACTTTCTGAAAAATAATATTGTGTAGAGTGCGAATATCTCCTTGACATAATAAATATGTAACACATGGAGAAAAGGAGGAAGGTAAATGAAGAAAAAAAGTTCTGGCGCTTTTTTTAAGTGCCGCGCTTTGTGTGACGGTGCTTCCGGCAACCGGTATGGCTGCAGAGTTTGGCAGCGGTGATGCAGAAATCGTAGAAAATGCTGCTGACAGCCAGGAGATGTTTTCCGCAGAGGAAACTACAGAGCCTATGGGAGAGACCGGGCAGCCTGCAGAAGACAGTGAGGATATTTCTGAGGGAACTGTGGATAACTCTTCCGGTGTAATCATGGAAGATGTGGAAAATACGGAAAATGCGGAGAACAGCGAGGATGCTTCGGCGAAGCTGAGGAAGGAGTTTCAGAAGAAATCTCCAGTGAGGATGATCCGGAAGTATTATTGACAGAACTGATACCTGAGGAAGTCGGAGACAGTATGGAAGAAGAAACCGCAGAAGCTACGTCAACGTCAGATCCGGAGCTGACAGTGGCACCGGCAGCGGATCCGGAGCCGACAGTGACACCGACAGCGAATCCTGAGCCGACAGAGATCCAGAAACCGACAGTGACACCAACACCGGTGCCCAAAATAAACGTAAAATGGACCGGAGAAAAATGGGTAAGCCGCAGTTCTGTAAACGTGACACTGCAAGTTGATGCAAACGGAGCCTGTTACTACAAAGCTGCAGCGAGAAAAAAGGACGGAACATCTGATGTTCCGAGGATTGATACGGGAAACTCTCGTGTGTTGGTTACTGCAAACAGAAGCTTTGTGATATATCTTAAGAATCTGGATACAGAGAAAGAATTTGATCTGTATCTTAAGATACTGGGTTCAGATGGAAGAACCAGCAGACTGAAAAAATTAAAGCTGAATTACAGGGGAACCCGTCCGAAATATGATGTGACGCCGACACCAACCTATACACCTTTTATACCGGATGTCAAAGAAAGTTTTGTAAGAGGTCTGGATTCTCCGCTAAAATTTACTCCGAATAAATATTATAATTTTACCGTGACCGGCGCGGGAACTACAAATTCAAATCCCGGGCCTGGAGACGTGAAGTGGGTGCCGGTTTACTGGAGTACTTCACCAAATCCAACCGATAACAGGAAGAATACTACATGGCGGATCGGATCTGCCAAAGGAATAAATAAAGCCGCAACTTATAACATGTATATCTTTTTTCAGAAGTATGTTTATCAGAAATCTGCATGGGAAAAGACTGACGAGGTACAGTCAGCCGTATACCAGTTCCGGTCCGCGGCCCTGACAACTGTAAAGCTTACCACTCCCGGGCTATCCGGTATTTCCAACAGCCCTGCCGGCATCATCTTCAAATGGAAAAAAGCTGCAAATGCTTCCGGCTATAAGATATATCGAAGGACCGGAAACAGCAGCAAGTGGGTCAATATCGCTACCGTAAGCGGAAGCAATACGCTGGTCTACACAGACGGATCAGTAAAAGCAGGAACATGTATACCTATACAGTCCGCGCATACAAAGGCTCTGCTTTAAGTGCTTATAACAAAAACGGCAGCAGGATCGTCCGCCTGACAGCTCCGGTGCAGTACAAACCGTCCAGCAAGGCTTCCGGGAAGCTGACTGTCCGCTGGAAAAAAGCAGCTGGCGCTTCCAGCTATCAGATCCAGTATGCGGCATCAAGGTCCATGAGAGGGGCCAGGACAGTGGCCACCAGTGCACTGACTCGAACACTTTCCGGTTTGAAAAAGGGAAGCACCTGCTATGTTCGTATCCGTTCCTGCAAAAAAGTAAACGGAAAGGCATATTATGTACCTGGAGCAGTGTAAAAAATGCAAAAGTAAGGAAATAAGATATGTAATATCCCGCGGGATCCTCGAAAACAGGATCCTATGCGGGATATTTTCTGTTGTTCCTGACATGATTTGTTAAATAATTGTTCATTGTTTTTATAACAGGAAAGTGGTAGAATATATACCATATGTGATCCAGTATAACGGATATCAACAGAGAACTGGAATGATCCCAAATTGGACAGATCAGAGACAGCAGTCTTATTCGAATAAAATGATTGGAGCAGAAACATGAATGTTTTTTCAAAAGTATTTGGAACCCGCAGCCAGCGTGAGGTAAAACGTATCATGCCGCTGGTTGAAAAAACCGAGAGCTATCAGTCTCAGATGCAGCAGCTTACTGATGAGCAGTTACGAGACAAGACAAGAGAATATAAGAAACGTCTTGCAGAAGGTGCAACACTGGATGATCTTCTTCCGGAAGCATTTGCCACCGTACGTGAGGCAGCCAACGTGTACTTGGAATGGAGCATTACCGGGTACAGATCATCGGTGGTATCATCCTTCACCAGGGCCGTATCGCGAGATGAAAACAGGTGAAGGTAAAACTCTTGTTTCCACACTTCCTGCATACCTGAATGCCCTTGAGGGAAAAGGTGTCCACATCGTAACCGTTAACGACTACCTGGCAAAACGAGATGCAGAGTGGATGGGTAAGGTTCACGAGTTCCTTGGCCTGACCGTAGGCGTGGTACTTAACGACATGAAGCCGGAAGAGCGCCGTGCAGCATACGGATGTGATATCACATACGTAACAAACAACGAACTTGGATTTGATTATCTTCGTGACAACATGGTCATCTATAAAGAACAGCTTGTTCAGAGAGATCTTCACTACTGTATCATCGATGAGATCGACTCTGTCCTGATCGATGAGGCACGTACACCTTTGATCATTTCCGGACAGAGCGGCAAGTCCACCAAGCTTTATGAAGTGTGCGATATCCTTGCACAGCAGCTGGAGCGTGGTGAGGCCAGCATGAAATGACCAAGATGGCAGCATCATGGGTGAGGAGGTTATCGAGACCGGTGACTTCGTCGTAAATGAGAAGGACAAGATCGTCAACCTTACCGAGCAGGGTATCAAGAAGGTTGAGAAATTCTTTAATATCGAGAACCTGGCAGATCCGGAAAACCTGGAAATCCAGCACAACATCATCCTTGCACTTCGTGCACATAATCTGATGCATAAGGATCAGGATTATGTTGTAAAAGATGACGAGATCCTTATCGTTGATGAGTTTACCGGACGTATCATGCCGGGCCGTCGTTACTCCGATGGTCTTCATCAGGCGATCGAAGCGAAAGAGCATGTGAAGGTTAAAAGAGAGAGTAAGACTCTTGCAACCATTACCTTCCAGAACTTTTTCAACAAATATGACAAAAAAGGCGGTATGACAGGTACAGCTCTTACCGAGGAAAAAGAGTTCCGCGATATCTACGGCATGGACGTTGTAGAGATCCCGACCAACCGTGTGGTACAGCGTAAAGACCTTGACGATGCCGTTTACATGACAAAGAAAGAGAAATTCAACGCCGTTGTAGAGGCAGTTAAGGAAGCTCACGCAAAACATCAGCCGGTATTGGTTGGTACGATCACCATCGAGACTTCCGAGCTTCTCAGCAGAATGCTGAAGAGAGAGGGAATCCCTCACAACGTATTGAATGCCAAGTTCCATGAGCTTGAGGCTGAGATCGTAGCTCAGGCAGGACAGGCAGATGCCGTTACCATCGCGACCAACATGGCAGGTCGTGGTACCGATATCAAGCTTGATGATGTGGCAAGAGAGGCCGGCGGTCTGAAGATCATCGGTACCGAGCGTCATGAGTCAAGACGTATCGATAACCAGCTCCGCGGACGTTCCGGACGACAGGGAGATCCGGGTGAATCCCGTTTCTACATTTCCCTTGAGGATGATCTGATGCGTCTGTTCGGTTCCGAGAGATTGATGAAAGTGTTCACATCTCTTGGTGTTGAGGAGAATGAGCAGATCGAGCACAAGATGCTTTCCAATGCCATCGAGAAAGCCCAGGAGAAGATCGAGTTCAACAACTTTGGTATCCGTAAAAATCTTCTCGACTATGACCAGGTTAACAATGAGCAGAGAGAGATCATCTACGAGGAGCGCCGCCAGGTACTTGACGGTGAGAATATGCGTGATGCCATCTACAAGATGATCACAGATATCGTAGACAGCATGACAGACATGTGCTTCTCCGATGACATGGATTCTTCTGAGTGGGATCTTAATGAGTTCAATACTGCAATCACTCCGATCATCCCGATCCACCCGCTGACCGCTGAGAAGGTAAAAGGCCATAAGAAAGACGAGATCAAGCACATTGTGAAGGAAGAGGCTGTGAAGCTTTATGAAGCAAAAGAGGCTGAGTTCCCGGAACCGGAGCAGCTTCGTGAGCTTGAGCGAGTTGTCCTTCTGAAATGCATCGACAGCAAATGGATGGATCATATCGATGATATGGAAATGCTCCGTCAGGGTATCGGTCTGATGGCGTATGGCCAGAGAGATCCGGTTGTTGAGTACAAGATGAACGCATTCGAGATGTTTAACAGCATGATCAGCTCTATTCAGGAAGACACTGTACGTATGCTGTATCATGTTCATGTAGAGCAGAAGATCGAGCGTGAGCAGGTTGCTAAGGTAACCGGCACAAACAAAGATGACAGCGCAGGCCCGAAGAAACCGGTTCAGCGAAAAGAAGATAAAGTATACCCGAATGATCCGTGCCCATGCGGAAGCGGCAAGAAATACAAACAGTGCTGCGGACGCAAGGCTGCCAAGATCTGAGAAGGAAGATAGAAATAGTCTCACCCAGATGATGCGGTGGGGCTATTTTTTCTGGAATTTCTGTTACACAGGAACAGAGTACAGCGAATATTAATCATCCTGCGTCAATATAGCAGATACTTAATTTTCGCTGTAAGAGAAGGGACATGATAATATGGCAATTATAAAAACTGCAATTCTTCAGACACATGTATATACTGATAAATTTCGCAACATCACCCAGGCGGCAGAACTTCTTGCCAGCCCGGAGCTTCAGGGGATCGATCTGGTAGTCCTGCCCGAAATGTTCTGCTGCCCCTATGAAAATAAATTTTTTCCGGAATATGCGGAACCGGAGGGAGGAGAAACCTGGGAAAATGTTCTCGCCTGGCTGCGGATCATGGCATCTATCTTGTGTCAGGCAGTATGCCGGAGCGTGATGAAGAGGGGCGTATTTACAATACGTCGTATGTTTTTGACCGGAAGGGGCATCAGATCGGTAAGCACCGGAAGATGCATCTTTTGACATTGACGTAAAAGGCGGCCAGTATTTTAAAGAATCCGATACTCTGACACCAGGAGACCAGGTGACGGTTTTTGACACAGAATTTGGAAAGATGGGCCTTTGCATCTGCTACGACTTTCGTTTCCCGGAACTTGCCAGGCTGATGGTGGACAAAGGAGCTCAGGTGATCATCGTGCCGGCTGCTTTTAACATGACAACAGGCCCCTCCACTGGGAGCTGATGTTCCGCCAGAGAGCCGTGGACAACCAGGTGTACACCATCGGAGCTGCACCTGCCAGAGACCTGAACGCCGGATATCATTCCTGGGGCCATTCCATTGCCGTAGATCCCTGGGGAAAAGTCCTCATGGAGATGGATGAGAAGCTGGCTGTGAAGGTTGTGGAACTAGAACTGGACGAGGTAAAAAAAGTCCGGGAGCAGCTGCCGCTTCTGAAGCACAGGAGAGGGGATATTTACGCCCTGACCACGTTTTCGTTGTAATTTCCATGCCCATATGGTATTGTATAAGACAGGCAGGAAATCCTGCATCAATATATAGAAAGAAGGTGAAGCTGTGGTTGAATTAGATCAGTTCAAGAGTATTCTTGCAACATACACAGAACCATTAGTGGAAGTGAGGGATTCACTTTGACCTCGCTAACAAAGAGCAGAAGGTCGAAGAATTAGAGCGCGAGATGGAAGCGCCTGATTTCTGGGATAATGCGGAAGCATCCCAGATGAAGATGAAACAGTTAAAGAGTCTCAAGGACGATATTGAGACATACCATAATCTGGAAACACAGATGGAAGATATGGAAACCATGATCGAGATGGGATACGAGGAGAATGATCCTGAGATTGTCCCTGAGATCCAGGAAATGCTGGACGAGTTCCAGGCAAGTTTTGACAGCATCCGTGTGAAGACACTTCTTTCCGGAGAGTACGACGGAGAGAATGCCATCATCAAGCTGAACGCAGGAGCCGGCGGTACAGAAGCCTGCGACTGGTGCGGAATGCTTTATCGTATGTACAGCAGATGGGCGGAGAAGAAAGGCTTTGCGCTGGAAGTACTGGATTACCTTGACGGTGATGAGGCCGGTGTGAAATCTGTAACCTTCCAGGTGAACGGAGAGAACGCCTACGGTTATCTGAAATCCGAGAAGGGTGTTCATCGTCTTGTACGTATTTCCCCGTTTAATGCAGCAGGAAAGAGACAGACCTCTTTTGTATCCTGCGATGTTATGCCGGATATCAAGAAGGATCTGGACGTTGAGATCAATGATGACGATATCCGTATCGATACCTACCGAAGCAGTGGTGCCGGCGGACAGCATATCAACAAGACCTCCTCTGCGATCCGTATCACCCATTTTCCGACAGGATCGTGGTACAGTGCCAGAATGAACGTTCTCAGCACATGAACAAGGATAAGGCTATGCAGATGCTGAAGGCCAAGCTGTATATGCTGAAACAGCAGGAAGCTGAGGAGAAGCTTTCCGGCATTCGAGGCGAAGTGACAGATATCGGCTGGGGAAACCAGATCCGTTCCTATGTCCTGCAGCCATACACCATGGTAAAAGACCATAGAACCAATGAAGAAACCGGTAATGTTGACGCAGTTCTGGACGGCGGTATTGACATTTTTATCAATGCATACCTGAAATGGATCGCGCTGGCGAAAAAGAAAGAATAACATTACTGTCACGGAACCCCATAAAGACAGAGAAAAGGACTCCGCAGGCAAAAAAAGCGCTTGTGGAGTTTCTTTTATTATGATAATATATCTCTTGTACAAAAACAGTTGTCTTTATGAAACGGACAGGGGGCTGCTGGCCACAGTGTGAACAGCAGTCAGAGAGGTTACTATGCAGAAACAGGTTGAAAAGAAAAAATACTATGTAGTAAGAGAACGGGCAGTGCCGGAAGTACTTCTCAAGGTGGTTGAGGCCAAGAGACTGCTGGAATCCAAACGGGTGGCTACTGTTCAGGAAGCTGCTGAAAGGACCGGGATCAGCCGCAGTTCTTTTTACAAATATAAGGACGATATTTTTCCTTTCCACGAGGAGACCAAGGGAAAGACCATCACCTTTATCATTCAGATGGACGATGAGCCGGGGCTTTTATCAATGGTGCTGCAGACGATTGCCCGTTTTCACGGTAATATCCTGACCATACATCAGAGTATTCCAATTAACGGAGTCGCAACACTGACGCTGAGCGTTGACATCCTTCCGGGAGAAGCGACGCAGAGGCTATGGTGGAGGATATTGAGCAGAGAGACGGTATACACTATTTGAAAATTTTAGGCAGGGAGTAAGCATATGATAAACATAGCAGTATTAGGCTACGGTACAGTAGGAAGCGGAGTTGTTGAAGTCATCAACACCAATCATGAGAGCATTAACAAGAGAGCCGGAGATGAGATCAACATCAAATACGTTCTTGACTTAAGAGATTTCCCGGGAGATCCGGTTGAGAAAGTTCTGGTTCATGATTATGAAGTGATCGTAAACGATCCGGAGGTAGATATTGTTGTTGAAGTTATGGGCGGGATCGAGCCGGCTTATACTTTTGTAAAAAGAGCGCTTCAGGCAGGAAAGAGCGTAAGCACATCCAATAAGGCCCTGGTAGCCAAGCATGGTTCCGAGCTCATGGAGATCGCAAAAGAAAAAAATATCAACTTCCTTTTCGAGGCAAGCTGCGGCGGTGGTATCCCGATCATCCGTGCACTGAATTCTTCATTGACAGCAGATGAGATCGATGAGATCACAGGAATCCTTAACGGAACCACCAACTATATGCTTTACAAGATGAGCACAGAGAACTGTGATTTTGATACGGTTCTGAAGGAAGCCCAGGCAAAGGCTATGCAGAGGCAGATCCGACTGCAGATGTAGGAGGTGCTGACGCATGCCGCAAGATCGCCATCCTTTCTTCACTTGCATACGGAAAATTCCTGAATTACGAGGATATTTATACAGAAGGAATCACAAAGATCACACCGGCAGATATGGAATATGCAAAAGAGCTTGGCATGACCATCAAGCTTCTTGCCACAAGCCGCAGGATCGGAGATTCTTTCTATGCAATGGTAGCGCCGTTCCTGGTAGGTCAGAGCAGCCCGCTTTACAGTGTAAATGATGTGTTTAATGCAGTATTTGTGCACGGAAACGTTCTTGGAGATGCCATGTTCTACGGAAGCGGAGCAGGTAAGCTTCCGACTGCGAGTGCAGTAGTTGCAGATGTTGTGGATGAAGCAAAGCATCTCCACAGAAATATCATGACAAACTGGAGCAGCTATGCCCTGAAGCTTATGGATATGGATGAAGTTGAGGGACGTTTCTTCGTACGTGTGTCTGATACTACTATGGATGAAGTGGAAAAAGCTTTTGGTGATGTACAGACCATTGAGCCGGATGACCTTCCGGACGAATTCGGATTTATCACACCGGTGATGAAGCAGGCTGAATATTATGAGAAGATCAGCAAGCTTACCGGAAAAGTACTGGCAATGATCCGTGTAAAGGATTGATGCCGAAGGGAAGAAAAGAACATGTTGATCGTAAAAAAATTTGGCGGTACTTCTGTGGCAAACAAAGAGCGTATCTTTAACGTTGCCAGAAGATGTATCGAAGATTACAAAAAAGGAAACGACGTGGTGGTCGTGCTTTCTGCAATGGGTAAGTATACCGATGAGCTGATCACCATGCAAAGATATCAAATGACAAAACCTCCGAAACGTGAGATGGATATGCTTTTTACCATCGGAGAGCAGATGTCAGTGGCACTGATGTCCATGGCTATGGACAGTCTGGGAGTACCGGCTGTTTCCCTGAACGCCTTTCAGGTGGCTATGCACACAACAAGTGCACACGGCAGCGCACGCCTGAAAAAGATCGATGCGGCACGTATCCGCAGAGAGCTGGATAACCGCAGGATCGTTGTGGTCACAGGCTTCCAGGGCATTGATAAATATAATGACTATACCACACTTGGACGTGGCGGTTCTGATACCACAGCCGTAGCTATTGCAGCAGCACTTCATGCAGATGCCTGTGAGATCTATACCGATGTGGACGGTGTTTATACCGCTGATCCGCGTAAGGTTTCGAATGCCCGCAAGCTCAAGGAGATCACTTACGATGAGATGCTTGATCTGGCAACTTTGGGTGCGGGAGTGCTTCATAACCGTTCTGTGGAGATGGCAAAGAAATACGGCGTGCCGCTGGTGGTACGTTCCAGTCTCAACAACAGCGAAGGAACTGTGGTAAAGGAGGAAGTAACAGTGGAGAGAATGCTGATCAGCGGTGTTGCTCTGGATACAGATGCAGTACGTATTGCTGTGATCGGACTTAAAGATTCACCAGGAGTGGCATTTAAGCTTTTTGATACCCTGGCTAAGAAAAATATCAATGTGGATATGATCCTTCAGTCTATCGGCCGTGCCGGAACCAAGGATATTTCCTTTACTGTTGATAAAAATGATCTGGACGATGCAATGGATGTTCTGGAAGCTAACCAGGCACGCATCGCCTATTCTGAGCTTCATGCGGAGAAAAACATTGCCAAGCTTTCTATTGTAGGAGCAGGCATGATGAGCAATCCGGGTGTTGCTGCAAAAATGTTCGAGAGCCTTTACAATGAGGGTGTGAACATCAATATGATCGCAACATCTGAGATCCGTGTGACGGTTCTCATTAACGAGAAAGATGGCGTACGTGCCATGAATGCAGTACATGATGCGTTTAATCTTGCAGACTAAACAAATGTGAAATATGAGAACATGATATATTTGAAGTAAATGACGCGGCGGAGGCTTGGATGAGTCTCCGCCTTCTATAACGAAGGGATACAGAATTATGAGAAAAAATCTGAAGGGCTGTAAGAAGCTGGCAGGGGAAACTCTGACCGGTAATTTTACTGTCCCTGTGATCGGGAGCATTGCAGTTGCGGCGATGAGCGCAATTTCAAGCTATATTTCCACAGCACTTTTTCCGGGAGATTCCCTGTATGCGATCATTGGAGGAGAGGTATTCAGTTTTATCCTTTCTCTGGTGATCTGTGTTTTTTCCGCAGGCTTTACCGGATCTATCTGAATATTTCCAGAAGGGAAGCCTACTCTTTCGGAGATCTTCTGTACTTTTTCAGCCATCAGCCGGATCATGTGATTGTGGCATCCTTTGTGCTGGCATTGATCAATCTGGTGACATCACTTCCACTGGTGTGGTTTTCTTTTACAAGCAATATGGGAAATACAACGAAGGAGCAGATGAACTGGGCAGTAACTTACATGCTGCTCACACTTCTCGGGTTCGCGCTGAACCTGCTGGCAGCTATGCCGTTCACCATGAGCTATTACATCCTGTCCGATAATTCGGACATAAAAGGAGTACAGGCGCTGAAAGCCAGTGCGAAGCTTATGAAAGGACATTACTGGGAATATATGAAAATGCTCTTAAGTTTTGTTCCGTGGATCATTTTTCCATATTTACATTGTATCTGGCACTGATCTGGCTGGTGCCTTATATAGAAACCTGTATGGCAGTTTTCTATTCGGAATATTTCCGGAGAGTTCGATGAGCCACCGGCG
>ENA-OQER01000588-OQER01000588.1-human-gut-metagenome-genome-assembly--contig:-NODE-588-length-19458-cov-7.220734_pt1 | contig 19458 bp, 18 predicted proteins | sample MGYA00242797_ERZ504639 | MGnify/ENA primary metagenome ERZ504639 (study PRJEB26092, sample SAMD00036306) | human gut metagenome | host: Homo sapiens | study: EMG produced TPA metagenomics assembly of...
CGGCTGAATATCCTCGGTTATCTCGATCTTTCGCCGTTTGGCGAAATACAAAAATTCTGCGAATGCAGGAAACGCAGATATGGTAGCTGCATTGCAGTGGGTACATGACAATATCGCGGCATTCGGCGGAGACCCGGAGAATGTTACGATTTTCGGTCAGTCCGGCGGCGGTATGAAGGTGGCAACGCTGATGAATACGCCGGCAGCAGACGGCCTGTTCCAGAAGGGTATCATCGAGAGCGGTGTTTATGAGGCAAAGGTTTATCAGAAAGAGGACGGAGACGGCACCGCGATTGTGAAGGCTCTGTTAAAAGAACTGAATCTGGACGAGTCCGAGGTGGAGAAGCTTGAGACGATCCCGTATTATGAGCTGTCAAATGCGTACAATAAAGTTGAGGCAGAGGTTGCTGCGAAAGGCTGCTATATCGGACAGGGACCGATGGAGAATGGCTGGTTCCGCGGAAATCCGATCAAGTGCGGATTTACGGATCACGCTAAAACGATTCCTGTGCTGGCAGGAACCAACATCGGTGAGTTTGATTTTGGACCGGTTGTGCCGGGAAAACATGAGATGAACCGTGAGGAACAGATTGCGTTCCTGACGAGAAAATATGGTGATGCAACGCCGGAGCTGATTTCTCTTTTTGAAAAAGCATATCCGGACAAAACAATTGTGGATCTGTGGTCTGTGGATACGTTCTTCCGTCCGGACACGATCGAATTCATTCGTCAGAAATCGGAGTTTACAGAAGCGCCGACTTATTCCTATCAGTTTACCTATGAATTCCCGATCGATGGCGGAAAAGCCGCATGGCATTGTGCGAGATCCGTTCGTATTCCATAACATCGACCGCATCGCCGTATGCAATGTCCCGGGCGAAACAGACCGTCTGCAGGAGCGTATGGCCACCGCCTGGATCAACTTTGCCCGCTACGGAAGTCCGGAAACCCCATCCCTCCCGAACTGGCCGGCATGCACCCCAGGGGATGAAGCAACCATGATTTTCGACAGAACCTGTGAAATCCGCCGCAACTTCGATCACGAGCTGGTGAAAAAATTGGTGGAAACCGAGTATAACCCGATGACACCGGTTGTGGAAGACGAGGAAGAGGACGCGTTCTTTATTCATTAATTAATTGACTCATAGCAATCCCAGAAAAAACAGCCAGAATGTTTTGCCTCAGTTAAAAACATTCTGGCATTTTTCAACTTATGCTAAATTGAACTTAAGGCAAGAATATCGTATGATAGAGGTAGAAAGAGAAAGGCGCAGGTGGAATATGGGAGTTTATCTGAATCCGGGAAATGAAAAATTTGCAAAAGCGGTTCAGTCCGAAATTTATGTGGATAAAACAGGGCTGATCGAGTATACCAATCAGGTGATTAATACTGTGCAGAGATATGTCTGTGTCAGCCGTCCGCGGCGCTTTGGAAAATCTATGACGGCGGATATGCTGACGGCTTATTATGGGAAGGAATGCGATTCCAGAGAACTTTTTTCTGGATTGAAAATTTCTCAAAATGCTGTATTTGGACAGCACTTAAATCAATATCCTACGATTTTTTTGAATATGCAGGAATTTCTGAGCCGGAGCAAGGAAATTGGCCAGGTGATTGACCGTGTTCGAAGAATGCTGCTGCGGGAACTGAAAAACAGTTATCCGGACGTGGACTACTTTGACGATACGGATCTGGTAGAATCGCTGCAGGATATTTATGCGGCAACAAAACAGTCGTTTGTCATTATCATTGATGAATGGGACTGTGTTTTCCGGGAATATCAGCAGGATAAAAAAGCACAGGAAGAGTATCTTGATTTCCTGCGGGATTTTCTGAAAGATAAGGTTTACGTAGCACTTGCCTATCTGACGGGTATTCTGCCGATCAAAAAATATGGAACCCATTCTGCACTGAATATGTTTGATGAATTTACAATGCTTGATCCAGGGCCGCTCGCAGAATATGTAGGATTTACGGAGCAGGAAGTAGAAGAACTCTGCGGCCGGTATCAGATGGATCTGGCAGAAATTAAAAACTGGTATGACGGCTATTCGTTCCCGGGAGAAAGTTCGGTTTACAGCCCGCGTTCGGTTGTCAATGCCATGCGATTCCGGAAAATCGGCAATTACTGGAATCAGACAGAAACATTTGAAGCACTACAGTGGTATATTGATCTGAATTTTGACGGCCTGCGGGATGACGTACTGCAGATGATGGCAGGGAAAAAGATTCCGGTGAACACGGGCAGTTTTACGAATGATATGACAACTTTCCGGACAGAGGATGATGTGCTGACACTGCTGATTCATCTTGGATATCTTGGTTATGAGGAACAGAATAAATATGTTTTTATTCCGAATGCGAGGTACAGTCAGAATATGCCAGTGCGGTAACCGTTTCCCAATGGGAGATATTTCAAAGGCACTGAAAAATTCCGCAGATCTTCTGCAGGCTGTGTGGGAAAAACAGGAAACACAGGTAGCAGAGGGAATTCGCTGGCACATTTTGAAACGTCACAGCTTCAGTACAATGATGAAAATGCGTTGAGCTATACGATTTCACTGGCGCTGTATGCAGCACGGAATTTTTACACGGTTTACCGTGAACTGCCTGGGGGAAAAGGGTTTGCGGATCTTGTTTTCGTACCAAGAAAAAGATACCAGGACAAACCGGCGCTGGTTGTAGAACTGAAATGGGACAAAACAGCAGAGGGTGCGCTTGCGCAGATTAAGGACAAAGAATATTGCAGAAGTCTGGAAGAATATCAGGGAAACTTGCTTCTGGTAGGAATTAATTATAATAAAAAGACAAAAGAACATGTTTGCAGAATTGAGGAATATCAGAAGTAAAAGGGAGAGGACGAAGGCTGATTCGGGACAGGATGAGTGGTGTCCTGAAATCATGTAATAGAAAAACCAGAGTCGGATGAGAATGTTTTCACCGGCTCTGGTTTTGCGTTTCCGGTAACGGTTTTGAGCGGTAAATGCTATGCAATTCTGCCGCGGGAATGGTATAATAAAACCAGTATGCGCCGCTTTAGGCAGGCTGCTTAGAAAGAGGATCGATGCATGTACACATATCTGATTGTAGATGATGAAATGATAGAGCGAAAGGGCATTCGGATGCTGCTTTCGCGGATGAATATCCGGGAGAATATTCTGGAGGCCTCCAATGGAGAGGAAGCGCTGGAGGTGTTTGAAAAAGAGAAAATTGACGTACTGCTGACCGACATCAATATGCCGTTCATGGATGGAATTGAGCTTCTTTCCCGGATTCATGAGGCGTATCCGGGGACGGAAACGGTGATTTTCAGCGGGTATGATGAGTTTTCCTACGCAAAAAAGGCAATTTCCTACGGTGTTTCCGCCTATATTTTAAAACCGGTCAACCCGGAAGAATTTGAAAAGGTGGTTGGTGAAATCACGGAAAAGCTTGCAAAGAGTGAGCGTGAGGAAAAACGGAAGGACGAAAGTATGGAGTTTCTGCGGGAGCATCTGCTGTATCTGATGGTCAATGGTCAGAGCCGCAGCGCAATGCAGGAGAAAACACAGACGCTTCTCGATATGAGCTTTGTCCGGGATTTTTGCCGTATGGTACTGCTGGAGTGTGCCAACAACTATTTTGAACAGGTAAACAGCGAACAGATTGAAAAGATGCAGAGCGATTTGCAGATGCCGTTTCACTATCTGAACCTGAACCCACAGCAGTCCATCCTGTTTTTTAGCGAGGAGCCGGATGGCGGCTGGGAAGCGTTCGGACGGAAGCTGTACCATTATATTCGTGAAATGTGGGACCAGGAATGCTTTCTGGCCGTGTCGGGCGAGATCACGCCGGACGGTGAGCTTTACGATGCATTTGCACAGACGGAGCAGCTCATGGAGCGGCGCTTTTATCACACGGGAAACCATGTTTTTCTTCCTTTTCAGGAGGAGCAGTCCGAGGTGCTGGTGCAGATTGATGCTGAAATCCTGATCCGCCAGATCCAGCAGGACATTCGCATGAAGGATCTGGAGAGCCTGCGTGAACACTTTGACCAGTTCTGCGAAAAGTATGAGCACCAGACGATTTTTTTCTCAGATTTACATCAAATTTATGTTTTCCAACTTATTGAAAGAGATTTACGACAATCTCGAGAGAAAAGATGAGCGGGAGCTGGACCGTGAGATCGACGCCCTGTATCACAGCAGCAACATGACCGGTGTGATTCAAGCGGTCCGTATGGGTATTGACCGGCTCGAAACGGTCTTCCGCGCAGACGGCGGTGTTGCGAAACGCAGAGAAGTCGAGCAGATTAAACAGTATATCTGTGAGAACTATTCTGACAGTGGCATGGGTGTTGACCAGCTTGCGCGCGAGGTTGGCATGACACCGAATTATCTGAGCAGCATTTTCAAGAAAAATACAGGAGAAAACCTGAGCCGCTACTTAAAAGGTTTCCGCATGGAGCGTGCGCGGGAGATGCTTGAAAATACGAATGAGAAAATCGGTATAATCTGCGAAAAATGCGGTTTTGTGAATGTGTCCTATTTCTGTCAGAGCTTCCGCGAATATTTTGGAATCAGCCCGCAGAAATACCGGGATCAGGGGGAGTAAGATGACATCATTTGCCGGCAGAATAAAAAAAGCATTTTCAGATATGAAGGTACACCGGAAACTTATCGTGGCTTACGTTCTCACAGGACTTTTCCCAATGTGCCTGATGTTCACACTGTTTTACACCCAGATGCGCCGTGTACTTGTCGAGCGTGAGATCAAAAATCTGCAGACCACCTTTGATCAGGCAGTGGACGATGTGAATACGGAGCTTGCGCTGCACCAGAGTATGTCGGACTATCTGGCATTCGACCAGACGATTGTTCAGATTATAAAGGCAGAAGACAAAAACAGCTTCGAAGCATACGAGCGCATGGTGAAAGAGTTTGATCCGATGATGGATTCCTTAAGTTATTTTTACCCGGAAATCCGACAATCTACGGTCTATGTGCGTGATTTCGTCATTCCGCACGGCACGTATCTGCGTCCGGCGCAGGAAATTGAAAATGATGAATGGACAGCACCGGCGGACAATGACGTTCACTGGTATGCCGATATGGATCAGGGAACGGTGACGATGGTGCGGTCTATGCCGCTGATTGATGACGGAAAAGGCGGTTTTTTATACATTTCCATGGACTACAGTAAGATTTTTGGCTCCATGGAGCTTGCAGTCAATGAGGATTACGGTGTTTTCGTCTACAATGAGGACAAAGAAGTGCTGTATGAAAATCAGAAGATGACCAGGAATGCGAAATACCAGATGGAATTTTCAGACTTTCAGAAGATACAAAAAAAAGAGAAGCAGAATACAGCGAACTACATTCTCCTGGAAAAGGAGATTGAGCAGAATGGATGGCATGCCGCGTGCTATCTGCCGAAAAAAGGCATCATCAGTCCGATGCAGCCGATTCTTCTGATAGTTCTTCTGATGTGGGCGGGCTGCGTCCTTTTCTCTGCGGTCGTGATTATGAGATTCTCCGGAAATATGGCGCACCGCCTTGAAAAGCTGAAAAAGACGATGGCCGAGGTAGAGGAAGGAAACCTGGAAGTGGAAATGGTTTCTACGGAAAGAGATGAAATCGGTGATCTGACGCGTGGCTTTAATCAGATGCTGTCGCGTATCCGTCAGCTGATTCAGGAAGTCTATGAGAGCCGCATCCGCCAGAAGCAGTATGAAATGACGGCGCTCCGTGCGCAGATTAACCCGCATTTTCTGTATAATTCGTTGTCGCTGATCAACTGGAAAGCATTGGAAATCGGTTCGGATGATATCAGCAAGGCTACGCTGGCGCTTTCGCGGTACTACCGGACTTCTCTGAACAAAGGCAAAAATACGATGTCCATCCGCGAGGAGATCGACAATGTGCGTTCGTATCTGCAGATTCAGGAAATGTTTCACGACTACAGTTTTACGGTCAAAATGGATGTGGCGGAGGATATTCTGGATTACCGTACATTGAACCTGATTCTGCAGCCGCTTGCCGAAAATGCGATTGCACATGGAATTGACCGGCGGCGCGGCAGTGAGCCAGGCGTGATCACAATCAGCGGACGGCGTGACGGAGACTGTGTGGTGCTTTCCGTGGCGGATAATGGCGTTGGCATGGAACAGGAAAAAGCACAGACCATTCTGACGGAGAAGAGCAGCGGCTACGGTGTGCGGAATGTCAATTCCAGGATTCAGCTCGAATACGGAGAAGCGTATGGTCTTTCGATTGAGAGTGAGCCGGGAAAGGGAACGAAAGTGACGGTACGGATTCCGGGTGTGGAAAGGGAGGTACAGGCATGATGCAAAAAAAAATTGCGGCAGGCCTCGCTGTATTGCTGGCAGCGGGAACGATTCTGGGTGGCTGCGGAGAAAGTGGCGCAGCAGGGAATGATTCTGTTTCCGATGCTGCCGGAAATGAGGCTGCGGCTCTTACGGAAGCGAAAACAACGCCGTACGGACGTTACCCGGAAACCATCACGTACACGCTGGCAAAAATGACGGGTGTGAATAATTCCAATCTCCCGGAGGGAGAAACCTATGAGGACAATGCCTATACACGCCTGATCCGCGAAATCATTAATGTACAGAACGAGGATGTTTATGAAACTACGGTGATACCTATAACGTTGGCATTTCTACCATGATTGCAACAGGAAACATTGCCGATATCATGGTTGTGGATCAGAAAACGATGAATGCCATGCAGAAAAACGATCAGCTTGCCGATCTTACAGAGGTTTATGCAAATTGTGCCAGCGACCGTATCAAGGATATTTATGCAAGCTACGGTGAGGAGATTCTGCAGGGCTGTACCTTTGACGGAAAGCTGATGGCATTCCCGGAAACCAACATTTCGGACGGTCCGAATCTTCTCTGGGTGCGGAAGGACTGGATGGAAAAACTGGGACTTTCCGTACCGGAAACGATCGATGATGTGAAACATATTGCGTTGACGTTTGCAGAGGAGAATCCGGCAAACCAGGAGATGAGTAACATCGGCCTTGCAGTCAGCACAACTCTGTACGGCGGCACGGGCATTTCTTCGGAATACGGCATGAATCTTATTTTTGCCTCATTTGGTGCATATCCGGGAAGATGGCTGACGGATGCGGAAGGAATGCCGGTTTATGGTTCCGTTCAGCCCAATGTAAAAGACGCACTTGGCATGCTGGCCGACTGGTACCAGGAGGGCGTCCTTGACCGGGACTTTTTGATCCGCACACAGGATGACATTGCCGATCTCATTGCCCAGGGACGCTGCGGCATTTTCTTCGCACCGTGGTGGGCACCGAACAATCCGCTCTGGCGCTGTCATGAGACGGATCCGGAGGCCGACTGGCAGCCGTTTCTGATTCGGACCGGGAAGGATGGAAGTGTGCGGTACTGCAACGAAAAGCTGACCGGAAATTATGTGGTAGTGCGAAAAGGGTATGAATATCCGGAGATTGTGCCGAAGATTCTGTCGGTGATGTTTGATTATATGCGTTATTCCTACGATGATCCAAGGGGAGAATTTCAGCAATATTATACGGGAAATATCGATCCGACGGCACGCCCCTTAGCAATCAATCTCGACTATAATCAGGCACTGACGATCTGTTACGAAAATCTGCAGGCGGCACTGAACGGGGAAAAATCGGAGGATGAGCTGGAGATTCTGGAAAGATCGTTCGAAAAGGTATGCCGCGCCTATCTGGAGAACCCGAAAACAGCGAGTGCGGAGGAGTGGAGCGCGTATTTATCCCGTATCAAAGCCTGCTCGCTTTTGAGCGACGAAAAGATTCAAAGAGTGAATACGATTTATCCGACCCGGACGAAGACCACAGAAGCATATCGTTACACCTTAAAAGAACTGGAGTCGGAGACCTTTTTAAAAATTATCCGGGGTGAGTCTGAGCTTTCTGCTTTTAACGAATTTGTAAAAGAGTGGCAGGAGGAAGGCGGAAATGAGATCATTCAGGAGATGATTCAGGAAAGGAAAAGCCTGAATTCACAGGAAGAACAGAAGACAGAAGAAAAAGCAGAATAAAAAACAGAAGAAGAGGCAGGACGCACCGGGAAAACGGTGCGCTGTCTCTTTTTGGGTTGCGGAAAAGAATCCTGCGGCTTGCGGAAATGAGTTTTCGGATATGCACTGGTGTAGAAATGTAACGTAGAAATCCAACATAGATCATAGATTCTTGATATTTCAGGAAAATCCGCCGAATGCTATAATAAAATCAACAAGAACGAGAGATACCAAGCAGCAAATGCGATATGACAGCAGACGTTCCAGAAAGAAAAATCATACAAGGAGGATTTTCAATATGAAAAAGAAGTAGTATCTATTATGATGACCGCAGCACTTGCAGTTGGCATGCTGGCAGGATGCGGAAACAGCGACAGCGGTTCTTCGAATGCCGCTTCCGGAAACGATTCCAAGAGCACATCTGAGGCAGGAAGCACAAGCACATCTGCTTCCGGCGCAGCAGAGGAAGAGGAAATTACCACAACTCTTACCGTATGGTCTCCGTCAGAGGATCAGGCAAGCGACAGCGGTGAGTGGCTGCAGACCATGTGCAATCAGTTTGCAGAGGAGCATCCATCCTGGCACATCACCTTCGATTACGGCGTATGCGCAGAGAGCGATGCAAAAGATACCGTAACACAGGACGTGGAAGGTGCAGCAGATGTTTACATGTTTGCAAACGACAACCTGACATCCCTGATCGCTGCAAACGGAATTTCCAAACTCGGCGGACAGACAGCAGAGGATGTAAAAAAGAACAACTCTCAGGCAATTGTGGATTCTGTATCCGTTGACGGCGATATCTACGGTGTACCATTCACCACAAACACCTGGTTTATGTATTATGATAAATCCGCATTCACAGAGGATGAAGTGAAAAACCTGGATACCATGATTGCAAAAGACAAGATTTCCTTCCCGATTACAAACTCCTGGTACATTGCTTCCTTCTACGTAGCAAACGGCTGTACGCTGTTCGGTGAGGACGGAACAGACGAGGCAGCAGGCGTTGACTTCGAAGGCGACAAAGCAAAAGCAGTAACCGATTACCTGGTTGACCTGGTAAACAATCCGAACTTCGTATCTGATGCAGACGGATCCGGTCTTTCCGGTCTGCGTGACGGTTCTGTAAAAGCAATGTTCTCCGGTTCCTGGGATGCATCCGCAGTTAAAGAGGCACTCGGTGATAATTACGGTGTTGTACAGCTTCCGACCATCACCATCAACGGCGAGGAGAAACAGATGAAATCCTTCTCCGGCTCTAAAGCAATCGGTGTGAATCCGAACTGTGAATATCCGCAGGTTGCAGTTGCTCTTGCAAGATATCTCGGAAGCGCAGATGCTCAGAAAGCACACTATGAAATGAGAAACGTAGTTCCGTGTAACGAAGAGCTGCTTTCCCAGATCACAGACGATGCACTGGTAACTGCTCAGAACGATACCTTCAACAATACTTCTATCATCCAGCCGTTCGTTAAGAATATGAGCAACTACTGGACTCCGGCAGAGAATTTTGGTAAATCTCTGGTCAACGGTGAAGTTACCCATGATAACGCTGCAGAAATGACAGAGAAACTGAACACAAGCATGAATACTTCTGCAGTCGAGTAAGCAAGACAGGCACTGAAGTGTTCGGAAATCAACAGGATTGAAACCACAGGCATTGTCAGACACCAGGATTGACAATGCCTGTCTTTCGGAAAGGATAGATTATGGCATCATTGAAAAAACGCGCCAAAGAGTTTGAGACTCCCTATCCGGTGACAAAAGCCATCACAAAGGGCGATGCGGTCACGAAACTTTCCATGTTTGTCATGGGACTGGGAAATCTGGCTCACAAACAGATCGTAAAGGGTATTTTATTTCTGGCAGTAGAAATTGCGTATCTCCTGTTTATGATCGAAGGCGGTATCAACAATCTCTATCATCTCATCACCCTGGGCGGCCGTGCGCAGGAAGAGGTGTGGAACGAGGCCAAGGTATTTATGAATATACCGGCGGCGATATGACAATTCTGTTCCTGCTCTACGGAGTAGCAACGATTTTTATTACGGTTCTCTTCTTTATGATCTGGCGTGTCAATATGAAGAGTGCTTATGAGGTAGAGTGTCGCGCAAAGGAAGGGAAACATATCAACACCATCAAAGAGGATCTGGAAGCACTCGTTGACAAAAGACTGCACTGGACCCTGCTGACACTTCCGATTCTCGGTATTGTGATTTTCACAATCCTTCCACTGGTCTTTATGATCTGTATGGCTTTCACCAGCTACAGTAAAGTCGGCGACCATCTGACGATTTTTCACTGGGTTGGACTGAAAAATTTCAGTACGGTTCTTGGCATGGGCAACTCGATCGGCAAGACATTCTGGTCTGTTCTTGGATGGACACTGATCTGGGCTGTGCTCGCTACCTTCCTGAACTATATTTTTGGTATGATTCTTGCGATTGTCATCAACCGTAAAACGACCCGCATCAAGGGATTCTGGAGATTCTGCTTTATGCTCTCCGCTGCAATTCCGCAGTTCGTTTCTCTTCTTCTGATGCGTACGATGTTAAAGGACAACGGCCTGGTCAACAATCTTTTGATTCAGGCCGGGCTGATCAGCAGTCCGCTTCCGTTCCTGACAAATGCGACCTGGGCGAGAGCGACGGTTGTTATTATCAACCTCTGGGTTGGTATTCCGTTTACCATGATGCAGGTTACCGGTATCTTACAGAACATTCCGGGTGAGCTTTACGAGGCAGCCCGTGTGGACGGCGCAGGCCCTGTGACGATTTTCTTTAAAATTACGCTGCCGTACATGCTGTTTGTCACGACTCCGTATCTGATTACGACGTTTACGGGTAATATCAACAACTTCAACGTTATCTATCTGCTGACTGCAGGAGCACCGGTTCCGGTCGGAGCAACCGCCGGAAAGACGGACCTTCTGGTTACCTGGCTGTACAAGCTGACGGTTGACTTACAGTACTTTAACGTTGGTGCGGTTGTCGGTATTCTTACCTTTGTCATTCTGGCTGTGGTTTCACTGATCACGTACCGGAATACTGGTTCTTACAAGAACGAGGAGGGATTCCAATAATGAATAACAAAGAGAAAAAAACACACTCCATGAAAGCGCGTGGAATGATTTCCGATGTGATTGTACATGTGGTTCTGGCACTGCTTGCGATTGTGTGGGTGATTCCGGTTCTGTGGATTGCACTCTTAAGCTTCAGTACACAGAAGGGATCTTATGTTACCAGCTTTTTCCCAAAGGGATATACGCTTCATAACTATGTGCGTCTGTTTACAGATACGCAGGTGTTAGACTTTCCGCAGATGTTTAAGAACACATTTATCATTGCGGTGTTCAGTTGTCTGATTTCTACAATATTTGTGCTTTCGGTTTCTTACTGCATGTCGAGAATGCGGTTTAAAATCCGTAAGACTTACATGAACATCGCGATGATCTTAGGTCTGTTCCCGGCATTTATGTCGATGGTTGCTGTCTACTATATTTTAAAGGCAGTTGGCCTTTCGGAGGGATCGATGATCCGTGTGGCATTGATTCTGGTGTACTCGGGCGGTTCCGGAGCGGGATTCCTGCTTGCAAAGGGATTTTTTGATACGGTTCCGAAGGCACTGGATGAGGCGGCTTATCTGGATGGAGCAACGAGATTCCAGGTATTTACGAAGGTGACAATTCCACTGAGTAAGCCGATTATTGTGTACACGACTTTGAGTGCATTTCTGGGACCGTGGCTGGACTTTATTTTCGCAAAGGTTATCTGCAGGGCGAATGCGAAGTATTATACGGTTGCACTGGGTCTGTGGAAGATGCTGGAGAAGGAGTATATCGACAGCTGGTATACTTGCTTTGCGGCGGGAGCGGTTTGCATTTCGGTGCCGATTGCGATTTTGTTTGTTGTAATGCAGAGATATTATACAGATGGGCTTTCAGGAGCGTCAAAGGATGATTTGTGGAGCAGCCGATGAGGGGTCGGCTGCTCTATTTGTGTGTGGGGGGGAGGGACGGATCTGGCTCCGGCGCCGTGGCACCTGCCGCACAGACGGGCGCGGTGGCATCGGCGGGCGATGATGACGTGTGGGAGCGGTGGATTGAGAACCGAGCTATTCGACAGGAAATCTGATGATTTCCCGTCTCAGAGCCTCTTGACTTCCGGCCTGGATGGCCGTCCGTCATCCTCAATCCACCGCCTCCCACGTGTGCATCATCCGCATGCCGCCGATGCCAATGCGCCTGTCTGCGCGGCAGGTGCCACGACGCCGGAGCAGATCCTGGGGTTGGAGGACGGGAGGAGTGGTCTGGATCTGCCGGAGGCAGATCGGCGTGAGATTGTTGTGTGTGGAAGGGGAGAGTGTGTTGGAGGACGGGGAGAGGGGCTGGATTCGCCTGGAGGGCGAATCGGCGTGAGTTTGTTGACTGGTGCAAAGTTTGGAGATAGAATGAAAAAAAATATTTTCGGAGTTTTTTGTGCTTGATTTTATGAAAACAGAAAAGTTTCGGGAAGATATTGTGTGAAATTTGGAGGTTTTTGGGTATGGATAGGATTCGACTGAATGCTTCGGAGTGGATGGATTTCCGGAGTGGAGAAAAGAAGTGTTTTTTGCTGACAAACGGACTGGGAGGTTATTGTTCGCTGACGGTGATGGGGAATGCGGCGAGGAATGATCAGGCGCTGTTAATGGGAGCATTGAAGGCGCCTACGGTGCGGGAGCATCTGATTTCGAATGTCTGGGAGACGTTGGAGGTGGATGGAGAGGAAACGGAGCTGTTTTCACAGGAGTTTGTGAATCGGACGCAGAATGTGGAGGGGTTTCGGTTTCTGGAAGGATTTGAGATGGGGAGTCTGCCGGTATGGTTTTACCGGGTGAAGGGGATTGAAATTGAGAAGACGATTGGGATGGTTCAGGGGGAGAATACGGTTCTTGTCCGGTATCGGGTGAGAAGTGGGAAGAAGGGGAGTTTTTCGGTTCGGCCGGTGATGCGGTTTGCGGCGAAGGGAGAGCAGCTGCAGGAGGGGCAGAATTTTGCGGTGGACCGGAAGTGCATTGCGAGTAATGGTGTGATTCTTTCTTATGGAACGAATGGGGAGCTTCAGATGGAGAAGGAGAGGATCTGGAGGGATTTGTTTTTTGAGCAGGATGCGCGGGATGGAAGAGATGGCATCGGAAGTGCTGTCGTGAATCACCGGATTCGGTTTGAGATGACGGGAGACGGCAGGGAGCAGGTCTTTTTTGTTGTGTATAGTCTCGCGGATGATGTGGATAAGTGGGATGAGGAAAGGATTGCGCTGTGGATAGAAGGGGAAGAGAAGCGGCAGGAGGCGATTGCGGAAAAGTCCGGGATTTCTGATCCGGTGGGAAAGCGGCTGGCGGTGAGTGCGAGTCAGTATATTACGGAACGGGCATCGACAGGTGGGAAGAGTATTATGGCTGGTTTTCCTTATTTTGCGGACTGGGGGCGGGATACGATGATTTCGCTGCCGGGGTGCACGCTGGCAATTGGGGAGTATGAGGAGTGTAAGAGCATTCTTCGGACTTTTATGGCATATACAAAAGAAGGACTGATGCCGAACCTGTTTCCGGAGGGGGATGCGCTTCCGATGTATAATACGGTGGATGCGGCCCTTTTGTTTTTGGATGTGGTGTATGAGTATTACCTTGAAACAGGAGATCTGGAGTTTGTGTGCGAGGCGTTTCCGGTGATGGAGGATATTGTGTTCTGGTATCAGAAGGGAACGGATTTCCATATTAAAATGGACAGTGACGGGCTGATTATGGCCGGGGGCGGTCTGGAACAGGTGACGTGGATGGATGTGCGGATTGACAAGGAGCTGCCGACACCGCGTCACGGGAAGCCGGTGGAGATTAATGCGTACTGGTATAATGGTCTGAGGATTCTGGAAGAGCTGGCGCCGTTTGTCGGAAAGGATGGATCGGTGTATGGGAAGCTTGCGGGGCAGGTGAAGAAGAGTTTTCTCGAAAAGTTCTGGATGGAAGAGGAAGGATATCTGAAGGATGTGCTGAACGGCACGTATGAAGAGAAGCAGTTCCGATGCAATCAGGTCTTTGTGCTGGCGCTTCCGTTTCAGATGGTGAGTCAGAAGCAGGGGCAGCGGATCTTACAGGCGGTCAAAGAAAAGCTGTATACGACAGCAGGACTGCGGTCATTGGAGATGGAGGATCCGGCGTTTCATCCATGGATCGGCGGAAGCCAGCCGGAGCGTGACAGGGCATATCATCAGGGGACAGTCTGGGGATTTCCGCTTGGGGCGTATTTCCGTGCGGTGCTGAACTATTTCCCGAAGGAGGGAAAACAGGAAGTGCGCCGCGGACTGGACCGTCTTGCGAGCTGGATGCAGGAAGGATGTCTGTTTCATCTGGCGGAGATTTATGATGGTGCGGCGCCGGTGATGTCGAAGGGCTGCTATGCGCAGGCGTGGAGTGTCGGAGAGATTCTGCGGGTTTACAAAGAAATGGAGGGAAAGAAGATGAATGCGGTGGTGAAAAGAACGCCGGCGGAGTGGAAAAGCTTTTTTGAATCGGAAGAATTTGTGGAAAACTTTACGTACGAAGGAGATGACCTCGGTGTCTCGGTGAGAAAGAGCAGGGAATGTGATGAAAACTGGCAGATGCCGAAAAAGGATGAGCAGTTTGTGACAGAGTGGAAGCTCTGGGCGCCGACAGTAATGGAGGTTTCACTGGAACTGTTTTCCTGCGGCAGCAGCCGTGAGCGCGGGGACCGAAAAATAGCCTCGATTGCGATGACGCGCGGCGAAAAGGGTGTCTGGAGCTGTGCAATGCAGGGAGCCTGGTATGGAACGTATTATACGTATCATATCCTGCACTCGGATGGTGTCTTTGATACGACAGATCCGTACGGCGTGGCTTCCGGTATTGATTCGGAGCGGAGCATGGTGGTGAATCTTGCAGAGACGGACCGGCAGGCTGGGAGCAGGATGAAAGACCGGAAATCCGGCCGGAGGATCGTTGTGTGTATGAGCTTCATGTGAAAGATTTTTCGAGTGATCCGCATTCCGGTATTTCGGATAAACACCGTGGAAAGTTTCTGGCGTTTACGGAAGAAGGCACGACGCTGAACGGCGACGGGATTCATGCGACGGGGTTCGATTACCTGAAATCGCTTGGCATTTCTCATGTGCATCTGCTTCCTGTTTTCGATTTTGGCAGTGTGCCGGAAGATGATGCGGAAGCGTTCAACTGGGGATATGACCCGGTGCAGTACAATGTGCCGGAGGGATCCTATGCAACCGATCCGTTCCACGGGGAGGTACGTATCCGGGAAATGAAGGAAATGGTTCAGGCGCTGCATAAGGCCGGCATCGGTGTGATTATGGATGTGGTATACAATCATACGTACAATCTCGATTCGCCGCTTCAGAAAACAGTTCCTTATTATTATTACCGTGAATGGGAGGATGGCACGATTTCCAATGGCTCCGACTGTGGAAACGAGACGGCAAGTGAAAGGGAGATGTTCCGCCGCTTTATGGTTCACTCGGTTTGTTACTGGGCGAAGGAATATCATATCGACGGTTTCCGCTTCGATCTGATGGCACTGCATGACACGGAGACCATGAATGCGATCCGCACAGCTCTGAACCGGATGCCGCGCGGCGAGGAGATTCTGGTTTACGGTGAACCGTGGAAAGCAGCGGCAAGCGCAATGCAGGAGGGATATTTTCCGTCGGATAAACAGAATATCGGAAGGCTGATGGATGGCATTTCCATGTTCTGCGACGATACGAGAGATTCGATCAAGGGAAGCGTTTTTATTGCCGCAGAGGGAGGCTATGTCAATGGAAAAGAGCGTCTTTCCGCAGGAATACTTTCTGCGACAGATGGCTGGATGGACGGAAAAGGAGCCTACGAGCCGCGCAATGCGAGCCAGCTGATTCCGTATGTGTCGGCACATGATAATTATACACTGTGGGATAAATTAAAACTGTCCGATCCGAAGCGGAAGGAGGATGCGGAGCCGGATTTTGACAAGATGGATGAGCGGACGCTTTCGATGAACCGTCTGGCGGCGGGCATTGTGATGACCTGCAAGGGAATGCCGTTTTTCCAGGCGGGTGAGGAATTTGCGCGCACGAAGCATGGCGAAGGAAACAGCTTCAAATCGTCGTGGCAGCTCAACAAAATTGACTGGACACGCGCCTTAGAGCAGGAAGAGCTGGTGGACTATTACCGTGGTCTTCTCGCTCTGCGCCGAAAATTTCAGGCATACGGAACGTGCGAGCCGGACTGTAAAAAGACATTTTTCCGTGAAAACCAGATCGCAGGTTACGAACTGGAATACCCGAATGGCCGCGCAGTCTGCGTCTTCTACAATCCATGGGAAAAAGAAGCTTTGCAGAAACTCCCGGAAGGAAACTGGAAACTGCTCTGCGATGGAAAACGCTGTGCAGAGGATGGAGCAGAGATGAAAGAAAGCATGATGCTTCCGGCAAAATCGATGGTTCTGCTGGCGCGGGAGTAAAATTGTAAATTTTGTCCCTTTTTGTCGGAATGCTGTCTGCGGAAACGGGCATCGATCATTCTGCCAAGCGGCGAGCGGGAATCAATTGTTTTTCGTTTAACAGAAAAATGCACTGTGGAATTGTCCGACGACGTTCCACAGTGCATTTTTATGTTTATGTGAGCAATGAGTCAGGATCTGTGCTTACATGAGATCCTGGCGGTATCTAAGAGTTCGGATCATTATTCGTCCACAACTTCCAGTACATCCATCGGGCAGGCTTTCGCGCAGATACCGCAGGCGATACATTTGGAAGCCGGATTTCCCTCGGTTTTTACGATCAGGCCAAATGGACAGGCCTTCGCACAGGCTCCGCATCCCGTACATTTTTTCTTGTTGATCATGTAAACGCCCTTCGGGTTCTGGGTGATGGCGCTTCCGGACAGGCCTCGGCACATTTACCGCACTGCGGACAGGCGATCGGGCGAACAGACTTTTTCTCTACGATCTGCAGACATGCCTTGTCCGGATCAAATACCTTATAAAATGCCTCAGAACATGCTCCCACACAGGCAAGACAAGCCATACAGGTGCTGCCTTTTTTTACTTTCAGTTTTTTCATTTTGTTTTATCCTCCGCTTAAAGATGTTGTTTTTCCTATTTTACCATTTTTGAACTTTTTTCTCAATGATATTTCCGGAATTTGCCATCTTTTTCCTGCTTGCGGTTTTGCTTCCGTTTCGCATGGCTTTGCACAGATACAAAAAATCTTAAGAAAGCAGACGGAAAAAAGCAGTTTTCTTCGGAAAATATACAAAAAGAAAAATCGGAAATTTGTTATGATGAAAAGGAAGAATGTACTCTCAATCATCTCACAAAATCAGGCACAGAAAGATTTTGGGAGTACACCATAAGATCGGGAGGGGGATTTTCATGATCCGTGAAAACAATACACTGGAATGGCAAGAGATAGCAGAACAAAAAAGAATGACACAAAGAAGGATAATACAAAGAAGAGAAAGAGCACGGAGACGAAAAAGAAAGGTATGGCGGATCCGCGGGCTGCTATTGCTGTTCGGCTGTCTTCTGTTTTTGGGCGGTGTGCGGCGCTTCCGGCAGAATCCGATCCAACGGTATGCGAAAGCAAACGGCATTTCAATGGATCAGTACCCGGAGGAGCTGTTGTCGCTTTACGAGAGAAACAATGAGACGGAGACGTTCGTCGAAGAATATCCGTTGAAAAAAGAGGAGGAGCCGGAGATTGACCTGAGCGACCTGTCATCCGCATCGGAGGTTCCGCTTCTCTTGCAGTGGGATCAGAGATGGGGCTATCACCGATATGCCGGTGAAGTGATGGGATTAAGCGGCTGCGGACCGACAGCACTTTCCATGGTTGCCATTTTCATGACTGGCGATATCACAAAAAATCCGCGCTGGGTCGCCGATTTTGCCTCACAGAACGGCTATGCCGTAGACGGCAGCGGAACCGCCTGGTCTCTGATGCTGGAAGGAGCCCGGCAGATCGGCCTTTCCAGCAAAGAAATCCCTGTGGAACGGGAACGGGTGGAAAACAACCTGCAGGCCGGAAACCCATCATTGCCCTGATGGGACCCGGGGAGTTTACCAGCAACGGTCATTTTATCGTTCTTACCGGATTGCAGAATGGCAGACTGAAAATCAACGACCCAAACAGCAGAAAAAATTCCGAAAAAACCTGGGATATCGATCAGGTGCTGGAACAGACAAAAGCGGTATGGGTATATTACAAATAATAAAATAGAAGACATACCCATCAAAGCCTCCGAATACACTGTAAAAACAGCGTCTTCGGAGGCTTTTTGTGAGGGACTATATCGAAGAGCGTGCTGTGGAGACAGCAATTTACATGATTGAGACGAAAGCGACCGTACGGCAGACGGCGAAAAAATTCGGAGTGAGCAAAAGTACCGTGCATAAGGATCTGACATCACGTCTGGTACAGGTGAATCCGGGTCTGGCGGCAGAGGCGAGGAAAATTCTGGATGTGAACAAGTCTGAACGCCACATTCGCGGCGGCATGGCAACGAGAGAAAAATATCTGCATCAGAAGCAGAAGTGAACGAAAGTGAACCAAAGAAGCTCTTTCCTAATCGCCCTAAATAGGGTATGATAGAGAAAGAAAACTTACGAAAACAGAGGGAATTTTATGAACGATTATATCCTGGAAGTCTGTGTGGACTCGGCGGAGTCGGCGCTTGCGGCGGCAAAAGGCGGGGCAAGCCGGCTGGAGCTGTGTCAGAATCTGGTGATCGGCGGAACAACTCCGGGTTCGAAGCTGTTTGAGGTGATCCGCAGACAGACAACCATTCCGATTCATGCACTGATCCGCCCGCGGTTCGGGGATTTCTGCTACACCCCATATGAATTAGAAGAAATTTGCGAGGAAGTTGCGATGTATCGCGAACTCGGTGCAGAGGGCGTTGTGATCGGCGTGCTGAAAGAGGATGGAACAATGAATATGACAGCGATGGAACAGCTGATGGAGGCGGCAAACGGCATGTCTGTGACGCTGCACCGCGCGTTCGATGTCTGCCGCGATCCGAAAGAAGCGCTTGAGCAGGCGGTATCGCTCGGTATGAACACCATTCTCACCTCCGGTCAGCAGAACAGTGCGGTAAAAGGAGCAGAGCTTCTCGCCGAACTGCAGCGCCAGGCGGCGGGACGCATCCGTATTCAGGCGGGCGGCGGTATTTGCGCGGATGCGATCCGCGAGCTGTATCTGAAAACCGGCGTGACCGCCTACCACATGTCCGGAAAAATCGAACTGGCGAGCCCGATGCAGTATCGGAAAGAAAATGTGAACATGGGACTTCCATCCTTAAGCGAATACACCCTCTACCGCACCGATGTTAAAGCCGTGCGCAGCGCGAGAGCGGTACTGGAAGAACTTTAAG
>ENA-OQER01000589-OQER01000589.1-human-gut-metagenome-genome-assembly--contig:-NODE-589-length-19445-cov-2.881406_pt1 | contig 19445 bp, 27 predicted proteins | sample MGYA00242797_ERZ504639 | MGnify/ENA primary metagenome ERZ504639 (study PRJEB26092, sample SAMD00036306) | human gut metagenome | host: Homo sapiens | study: EMG produced TPA metagenomics assembly of...
GATAATTTTGCCGTCACACTGCCCCAGCAACGCTTCAATGCCGGTTAACTGACTATATTCACATTGCAAAGTATATTCGGTTAATGGCGTCTTGCGTTGGGTCGTTAGCTGGCGCAGCGCCTGATTCACGCCGCCGCCATACGCTTTCACTAACCACCGGTGCCAAGCAATATGCCGCCGTAGTAGCGCACTACCACAGCGGTAATTTCCCCGACGCCGCTGCCCATTAGCTGGGCGAGCATCGGTTTACCTGCCGTTCCCGCCGGCTCCCCCGTCGTCAGAGAAACCCAGCTGTTGAGAATCATCCGGCGCACCCGCCACCCACGCCACGCAATGGTGGCGGGCATCGGGGTGTTCTGCCCGCACCGATTCAACAAACGCTTTCGCCGCCTCAACGCCATCGGTATGCGCCAACATCGTTATGAAGCGGCTCTTTTTGATCTCTTCACGACCGTGACCGGTGCCGCAGGAATTAACCAGCTTTCCATCACGCCAGTTTCAGATCCCGGGTCATGTTTTCCACGTTGTTTTCGTGGATCACCACGTTGTCTTCGATACGAATGCCGCCGAACGGTTTCAGTGCTTCAATTTTCTGCCAGTTGAAGTGCTTGCTGAACTGCCCTTCACGCCACGGTGCCAGCAGCGATTCAATGAAGTAGATACCCGGTTCGATGGTTAACACCATGCCCGGCTGGAGAATACGGGTGCAGCGCAGGTACGGATATTTTGCCGGTGCCGCGAGGTGCGTACCGCTATCATCCTGCATAAAACCGGCTACGTCATGCACCTGCAGGCCCAGCGGATGGCCAATACCGTGCGGCATAAACGGTCCGGTGAGATCGTTTTCGACCATCGCTTCTTCACTCATATCGGTGATGATTGATGTTTACGCAGCAGTTTGGCGATGCGCTGATGGAACTGGATGTGGTAATCCACATAGCTGACGCCTGCTTTCATGGTAGCGATCAGCGCCAGTTGTTCATCATTTACGTCTTTCACCAGCTGTGCGTAGTCGTTGTCACTTTTTGCCGACCAGGTACGGGTCAGGTCAGCCGCATAGCCGTTATATTCGGCCCCGGCATCCAGCAGGAAGCTGCGCATCTCTTCCGGTGCCTGGTGGTCCAGTTTGGTGTAATGCAACACCGCAGCGTGTTCGTTGAGCGCCACAATGTTGCTGTAAGGTACGTCGGTATCACGATGACCGGTCGCGGTCAGATAGGCAATGTTGATATCGAACTCGCTCATGCCAGAACGGAACGCTTCTTCTGCCGCGCGATGACCGTTGACCGCCATTTTCTGCGCTTCACGCATACAGGCCAGTTCGTACTCGGTTTTGAAGGAGCGGTAGTAATGCAGGTAGTCGATCACCTTTCGGGTTGATATTGCTGGCCTCAATACCCAGTTGCAGCGCACGTTCCGGCACCGGACCGATATAACCGATATTCCCGCGCGCAGCAGGCAGCAGGCTACCAATGCCATCGGCTTTCGGCAGCGCGATCACTTCCACGTCTTCAGTCCAGAAAGAGGTCGGCAGCGGTTCGACGTTGTGCCAGTAATCAACCGGCAGATAGAACCACAGTTTCGGCTTGTTCACGCCATCCACCAGCAGCCAGCAGTTTGGCACCTGAGTTACCGGCACCCACGCTTTGAATTGCGGGTTCACTTTAAACGGATAGGGATGATCGTCGAGAAAAACGTTGAACAGTTCGCCGGAGTGAATAAGTAACGCATCCAGCTTGAAGCGCGCCAGCGCATCGCGAGTCCGTTCCTGTAAGGTAGCTATATGATTTTTATAGAGTGAGGCCAGTGATTCCATTTTTTACCCTTCTGTTTTTTTGACCTTTAAGTCTCCGCATCTTTAGCACATCGTTCATCCAGAGCGTGATTTCTGCCGAGCGTGATCAGATCGGCATTTCTTTAATCTTTTATTTGCATATTTTTAACACAAAATACACACTTCGATGCATCTGGTACGACCAGATCACCTTGCGGATTCAGGAGACTGACATGCTTTACAAAGGCGACACCCTGTACCTTGACTGGCTGGAAGATGGCATTGCCGAACTGGTATTTGATGCCCCAGGTTCAGTTAATAAACTCGACACTGCGACCGTCGCCAGCCTCGGCGAGGCCATCGGCGTGCTGGAACAGCAATCAGATCTAAAAGGGCTGCTGCTGCGTTCGAACAAAGCAGCCTTTATCGTCGGTGCTGATATCACCGAATTTTTGTCCCTGTTCCTCGTTCCTGAAGAACAGTTAAGTCAGTGGCTGCACTTTGCCAATAGCGTGTTTAATCGCCTGGAAGATCTGCCGGTGCCGACCATTGCTGCCGTCAACGGCTATGCGCTGGGCGGTGGCTGCGAATGCGTGCTGGCGACCGATTATCGTCTGGCGACGCCGGATCTGCGCATCGGTCTGCCGGAAACCAAACTGGGCATCATGCCGGGCTTTGGCGGTTCTGTACGTATGCCACGTATGCTGGGCGCTGACAGTGCGCTGGAAATCATTGCCGCCGGTAAAGATGTCGGCGCGGATCAGGCGCTGAAAATCGGTCTGGTGGATGGCGTAGTCAAAGCAGAAAAACTGGTTGAAGGCGCAAAGGCGGTTTTACGCCAGGCCATTAACGGCGACCTCGACTGGAAAGCAAAACGTCAGCCGAAGCTGGAACCACTAAAACTGAGCAAGATTGAAGCCACCATGAGCTTCACCATCGCTAAAGGGATGGTCGCACAAACAGCGGGGAAACATTATCCGGCCCCCATCACCGCAGTAAAAACCATTGAAGCTGCGGCCCGTTTTGGTCGTGAAGAAGCCTTAAACCTGGAAAACAAAAGTTTTGTCCCGCTGGCGCATACCAACGAAGCCCGCGCACTGGTCGGCATTTTCCTTAACGATCAATATGTAAAAGGCAAAGCGAAGAAACTCACCAAAGACGTTGAAACCCCGAAACAGGCCGCGGTGCTGGGTGCAGGCATTATGGGCGGCGGCATCGCTTACCAGTCTGCGTGGAAAGGCGTGCCGGTTGTCATGAAAGATATCAACGACAAGTCGTTAACCCTCGGCATGACCGAAGCCGCGAAACTGCTGAACAAGCAGCTTGAGCGCGGCAAGATCGATGGTCTGAAACTGGCTGGCGTGATCTCCACAATCCACCCAACGCTCGACTACGCCGGGTTTGACCGCGTGGATGTTGTGTAGAAGCGGTTGTCGAAAACCCGAAAGTGAAAAAAGCCGTACTGGCAGAAACCGAACAAAAAGTACGCCCGGATACCGTGCTGGCGTCTAACACTTCAACCATTCCTATCAGCGAACTGGCCAACGCGCTGGAACGCCCGGAAAACTTCTGCGGAATGCACTTTTTTAACCCGGTACACCGGATGCCGTTGGTAGAAATTATTCGCGGCGAGAAAAGCTCCGACGAAACCATCGCGAAAGTTGTCGCCTGGGCGAGCAAGATGGGCAAGACGCCGATTGTGGTTAACGACTGCCCCGGCTTCTTTGTTAACCGCGTGCTGTTCCCGTATTTCGCCGGTTTCAGCCAGCTGCTGCGCGACGGCGCGGATTTCCGCAAGATCGACAAAGTGATGGAAAAACAGTTTGGCTGGCCGATGGGTCCGGCATATCTGCTGGATGTCGTGGGCATTGATACCGCGCATCACGCTCAGGCTGTCATGGCAGCAGGCTTCCCGCAGCGGATGCAGAAAGATTACCGCGATGCCATCGACGCGCTGTTTGATGCCAACCGCTTTGGTCAGAAGAACGGCCTCGGTTTCTGGCGTTATAAAGAAGACAGCAAAGGTAAGCCGAAGAAAGAAGAAGACGCCGCCGTTGAAGACCTGCTGGCAGAAGTGAGCCAGCCGAAGCGCGATTTCAGCGAAGAAGAGATTATCGCCCGCATGATGATCCCGATGGTCAACGAAGTGGTGCGCTGTCTGGAGGAAGGCATTATCGCCACTCCGGCGGAAGCGGATATGGCGCTGGTCTACGGCCTGGGCTTCCCTCCGTTCCACGGCGGCGCGTTCCGCTGGCTGGACACCCTCGGTAGCGCAAAATACCTCGATATGGCACAGCAATATCAGCACCTCGGCCCGCTGTATGAAGTGCCGGAAGGTCTGCGTAATAAAGCGCGTCATAACGAACCGTACTATCCCCGGTTGAGCCAGCCCGTCCGGTTGGCGACCTGAAAACGGCTTAAGGAGTCACAATGGAACAGGTTGTCATTGTCGATGCAATTCGCACCCCGATGGGCCGTTCGAAGGGCGGTGCTTTTCGTAACGTGCGTGCAGAAGATCTCTCCGCTCATTTAATGCGTAGCCTGCTGGCGCGTAACCCGGCGCTGGAAGCGGCGGCCCTCGACGATATTTACTGGGGTTGTGTGCAGCAGACGCTGGAGCAGGGTTTTAATATCGCCCGTAACGCGGCGCTGCTGGCAGAAGTGCCGCACTCTGTCCCGGCGGTTACCGTCAATCGCTTGTGTGGTTCATCCATGCAGGCACTGCATGACGCAGCACGAATGATCATGACTGGCGATGCGCAGGCATGTCTGGTTGGCGGCGTGGAGCATATGGCCATGTGCCGATGAGTCACGGCGTCGATTTTCACCCCGGCCTGAGCCGCAATGTCGCCAAAGCGGCGGGCATGATGGGCTTAACGGCAGAAATGCTGGCGCGTATGCACGGTATCAGCCGTGAAATGCAGGATGCCTTTGCCGCGCGGTCACACGCCCGCGCCTGGGCCGCCACGCAGTCGGCCGCATTTAAAAATGAAATCATCCCAACTGGTGGTCACGATGCCGACGGCGTCCTGAAGCAGTTTAATTACGACGAAGTGATTCGCCCGGAAACCACCGTGGAAGCCCTCGCCACGCTGCGTCCGGCGTTTGATCCAGTAAACGGTACGGTAACGGCGGGCACATCTTCTGCACTTTCCGATGGCGCAGCTGCCATGCTGGTGATGAGTGAAAGCCGCGCCCATGAATTAGGTCTTAAGCCGCGCGCTCGTGTGCGTTCGATGGCGGTCGTTGGTTGTGACCCATCGATTATGGGTTACGGCCCGGTTCCGGCCTCGAAGCTGGCGCTGAAAAAAGCGGGGCTTTCTGCCAGCGATATCGGCGTGTTTGAGATGAACGAAGCCTTTGCCGCGCAGATCCTGCCGTGCATTAAAGATCTCGGGCTAATGGAGCAGATTGACGAGAAGATCAACCTCAATGGTGGTGCGATCGCGCTGGGTCATCCGCTGGGCTGTTCCGGTGCGCGTATCAGCACCACGCTGCTGAATCTGATGGAACGCAAAGACGTTCAGTTTGGTCTGGCGACGATGTGTATCGGTCTGGGTCAGGGTATTGCGACGGTGTTTGAGCGGGTTTAACCACTTGCCGGATGCGGCGTGAACGCCTTATCCGGTCTACCGATCCGGCACCAATGTAGGCCTGATAAGACGCGCCAGCGTCGCATCAGGCGTCGTGCACCAATTGCCGGATGCGACATAGATCTAAATGCCACTGAATAAAGTTTTAGTTGCCGTTCTTCCCGCCTGTCAGGGGCGGGTTTTTTATATCTCAGATAAATGCAAACGCATCGCCAAACAGGCGATCTTCCCGCGCATTACGCTCACTGCAAAACAGGTCACGGGCAATTTTCGCCATCTCAAAACGTCCGGCAATATAGATATCATGCTCTGCCAGCGTACCATGATCCTGCAATACCGCCGTTAACACGGTACCAGTACGCCCACGCCAGCCTGCTTCCGGTTGTTCAACCACCGGCACCACTTGCAGACCAGGGTGCTTTAACGAAAGCGCCTCAAGCTCGCAGAGATCATACAGATGCTGCTCTTCACGCCCGCCCCAGTAAATGGTGATATCACGGTTTGGGTTACGCGCCAACGCTGTCAGCAAAATCGAGCGGGCATAAGAGAACCCGGTGCCGCCCGCAATCAAATCATCGGACGCTCTTCATCATCGCGCAGCCACGCTTCTCCGTGGGGAATATCGACCACGATTTGATGATCTTTGAGGATGCGTCCATGACTGCTTTCGCGTAAAGGTTGATTTCAGAAGCGCCAATATGCAGCTCGATAAACCCTTTTTCATCCGGCGTCGAGGCCATTGAGAACGGACGTTTGTCGCGCTCATCCATCACTACCATCAAATACTGACCAGCACGAAAAGAAAAGGCCGCGTCTGGCACGATGCGGACACGATATACGGTATCCGTGATAGCTTCTACCGAGGTCACTTTACAGCTTAAGGTTGTCATGCGCTTTCTCTGTCGGATCGATAAATAGGGCAAAACAAACGCGCATCAGGCGCTTTTACCGTTGTTAAAAATAGCCAGTTCATCCCAGATGGCGTCAATATGCGCGACAACATCTGGATCTTTTTTGATGGGACGTCCCCATTCACGCTGGGTTTCCCCCGGCCATTTATTCGTGGCATCCAGCCCCATTTTTGAACCCAGCCCGGAGACAGGCGAGGCAAAATCCAGATAATCAATAGGCGTATTTTCTACCAGAACAGTATCCCGCGCCGGGTCCATACGGGTGGTAATCGCCCAAATCACATCGTTCCAGTCGCGTGCGTTGACGTCATCATCGCAAACGATCACAAATTTAGTGTACATAAACTGGCGTAAGAACGACCAGACGCCCATCATGACGCGCTTCGCGTGTCCGGCGTACTGTTTTTTGATCGTCACTACCGCCAGACGATAAGAACACCTTCCGGCGGCAGGTAAAAATCGACAATTTCCGGGAACTGTTTTTGCAGAATCGGTACAAACACTTCGTTCAACGCCACGCCCAGTACCGCGGGCTCATCTGGCGGACGCCCGGTATAGGTGGAATGGTAAATCGCATCTTCACGCTGGGTAATATGCGTCACGGTAAATACCGGGAAACTATCGACTTCGTTATAGTAACCGGTGTGGTCGCCATACGGCCCTTCCGGCGCCGTTTCACCTTGTTCGATATACCCTTCCAGCACAATCTCCGCACTGGCGGGCACTTCAAGGTCATTGGAGATACACTTCACCACTTCGGTCTTGGTACCGCGCAGCAATCCGGCAAACGCATACTCTGAAAGTGTATCCGGAACGGGGGTGACTGCACCGAGAATCGTGGCGGGATCGGCACCCAGCGCCACAGAAACCGGGAAACGTTCGCCCGGATGCGCCGCACACCACTCCTGATAATCCAGCGCGCCGCCGCGATGCGACAGCCAGCGCATAATCAGTTTGTTTTTACCAATCAGCTGCTGGCGATAAATGCCCAGATTCTGCCGCTCTTTATGCGGGCCGCGCGTCACTGTCAGCCCCCAGGTAATCAGCGGCGCGGCATCTTCCGGCCAGCAGGTCATAATGGGAATGCGATTGAGATCGACGTCATCGCCAGAGACGATTTTTTGTTGGCAGGGCGCACCACGCAGCCGCTTTGTCGGCATGTTCAATACTTGCTTAAACTGCGGCAGTTTATCAAACAGGTCGCGGAAACCTTTTGGCGGCTCCGGCTCTTTCAGAAACGCCAATAATTTACCAACTTCACGCAGCGCCGAAACATCTTCCTGCCCCATGCCCATCGCCACGCGCTTTGGCGTACCGAACAGGTTGCACAGCACCGGCATTGAGTAGCTTTAGGGTTTTCGAACAACAGCGCAGGCCCACCGGCACGCAAAGTGCGGTCAGCAATTTCAGTGATTTCCAGATGCGGATCCACCGGGAGCGTGATACGTTTTAGCTCACCCTGCTGTTCAAGCAGCGTCAAGAAGTCGCGTAAATCGTTATATTTCATGGCGTCCATTGTAGCCTCTTAATCTACGCCCATTATACGGCGTTCATCTTTGCGATGCTGTAAATTTGTTAAATTAGCGTGAACTCTGACGGTATAACGCAAACCGGGGAATATAATTAACTTAGCGTAAAGCTTTGCTATCCTTGCGCCCCGATTAAACGGATAAGAGTCATTATGCAATCCTGGTATTTACTGTACTGCAAGCGCGGGCAACTTCAACGTGCCCAGGAACACCTCGAAAGACAGGCTGTGAATTGCCTGGCACCGATGATCACCCTGGAAAAAATCGTGCGTGGAAAACGTACTGCAGTCAGTGAGCCATTGTTTCCCAACTACCTGTTTGTCGAATTTGATCCAGAAGTGATTCATACCACGACTATCAACGCGACCCGCGGTGTCAGCCACTTCGTGCGCTTTGGCGCGTCGCCAGCGATAGTCCCATCGGCGGTGATTCATCAGCTATCGGTATATAAACCGAAAGACATTGTCGATCCGGCAACCCCTTATCCGGGTGATAAGGTGATTATTACCGAAGGCGCGTTCGAAGGCTTTCAGGCCATTTTCACCGAACCCGATGGTGAGGCTCGCTCCATGCTATTGCTTAATCTTATTAATAAAGAGATTAAGCACAGTGTGAAGAACACCGAGTTCCGCAAACTCTAAAACGCAATCCCAAACAGTGTTTTGACATTGGCATCCGTGGTGGCAGCCAGCCATGCGGCATCTTCTCCACGCCAGTACGCAATACGTTGCAAAATATGGGGCAGATGGGCTGGCTCGTTGCGCCGGGATGATGGCTTTGGCGTGAGATCGCGCGGGAGCAGATACGGCGCATCAGTTTCGATCAGCAATTTCTCCGCCGGAATCAACGGCAACAATTCCCGCAGCTCCAGCCCGCGTCGTTCATCGCAAACCCAACCGGTAATGCCGATATAAATTCCACGCGCCACGCACGCCTGCATCTCTTCGCGTGTGCCGGTAAAGCAATGAAGAACCGCACCAGGCAGTTTATCCAGCCACGGCTCCAGCAATGTCATAAACCGCTCGTGGGCATCGCGACAGTGCATAAATACCGGCATGTTTAATTCTGCGGCAATGCGTAGCTGAGCAACAAAAGCGCGTTCCTGCTCTTCCGGCGTCGAAAAGTTGCGGTTAAAGTCGAGACCACATTCACCAATCGCCACCACTTCTGGCTGCGCGGCCAGCTCAATAATCGCTTCTTCAGTCGCAGCTTGCCACTGGCTGCTGTCGTGAGGATGTACGCCCGCCGTTGACCAACAGGACGAATACTGACGCGCCAGCTTTTGCGCTGCTGGCTTTCACGCAGGTTAGTGCCGGTGATGAGTAGCCCATTAACTCCCGCGTCAAAAGCGCGCGCTACAACATCATCACGGTCTTTCGCAAATTGCGAACTGGTCAAATTAACGCCGATATCAAACATCCTGTACTCCATATGACAACCGCCTGACGGGCGGTTGAATTTATTCTTCAGTTTTTTCGCTTTCTGCTTCAGCGTCGTTTTCCTCTTCCCGATTTCGCCCTTTACCAACGTAAAAGCGTGAGAAGAAGACACCGATTTCAAACAGACAGTACATCGGGATCGCCAACAGCGTTTGCGAGAAGACATCCGGCGGTGTCAGCAGCATCCCGACAACGAATGCACCAACCAGCACATACGGGCGTTTTTTGCGTAAGTCTTCTGGCGAGGTAATCCCCATCCAGCACAGCAGCACAATTGCCACAGGCACTTCAAAGGAGACACCAAACGCCATAAACAACGCCATAACGAAGCTTAAATAGCTGGCGATGTCGGTGGATACCTGTACCCCTTCCGGCGCGGTATTGGCAAGGAAGCCAAATGCCAGCGGAAAGACCACAAAGTAGGCGAACGCATGCCGATATAAAACAGCAGCGAGCTGGAAACCAGCAGCGGCACCACCAGGCGACGTTCATGCTTATACAGCGCTGGGGCGATAAATGCCCACACCTGATAGAGAATCACCGGCGCTGACAGAATCAGCGACACCATAAAGGTCAGCTTGATCGGCGTAAAGAACGGCGAGGCCACGTCGGTGGCGATCATCGTTGAACCTTGCGGCAACTGCTTGATCAATGGCGCGGATACCAGGTGATAGATGTCATTGGCGAAATAGACCAGACACAGGAATATCACGATCACCGCGATAATGCAGTTCAGCAGACGCTTACGCAGCTCAATTAGATGCGTGATAAGCGGTTGAGTATCTTCTACAGACATGTTTACGGTTTATCACTCGACGAAGGGGAAGGTGCAGCGGTTTTCGGTTCAGCGTCCGCAGCAGGTTTTACCACCGGCTCTGGCGTGGTTTCTGGCTTCTGTTCCGGCGAACTGGCCTGCGTTTGTGCAGCGGCAGGCGTTACGCCTCATGCGCAGCTTCATTATCTTTCACCACCGGGTTATGGATGGTGTGCGCTTCATCGCTCGCCTTTTCAGGATCGTTTGCAACGTAGGAACGCTTCATCGACTCCGCGGCCTGGCGTAGTTCATCCATCGACGCTTTCAGTTCGGGCGTCAGGTTAGTGAGGCTCGCCTTTTCAACCTTTTTCAGACTGTCCTGAACTCCTGGAGTTTTAACTCCTGGGTCAGTTCGTTCTGCACCGTTGTCGCCAGTGAACGCAACGCGCGAATCCAGCCCGCTACCGTTTTTACCGCCACAGGCAGTCGTTGCGGCCCCAGAACGACGAGGCCGATGATGAACACCAATAGCAGTTCGCTAAAACCGATATCAAACACGGATTACACCTGCTCTTTATCGTGGCGCTTCGCGTCTTCTGTTTTAGCCTGTTCCTGATTCGTATTCGCCTGCTTATCGGCGATAGTTTTCGCAGTAAAATCAGCATCCTGACTGGTTTTATCCTGCTTTGGTTCATCATCGCTCATTGCTTTTTTAAAGCCTTTGATCGACGCACCAAGATCGGAACCGATGGAGCCGAGCTTTTTGGTGCCAAAAAGCAGTACAACGATGACGGCAATAATCAATAACTGCCAAATACTGATACCACCCATACATGTTCCTCTGTGGTAGATGATGATTAAACAAGGCCGCATTATACGTTACACGGCCCGCCTTGAGCATGAAAAAATCAGCGTGTTTTGCGCCAACCGACAAACCAGGCGATCAGACCACCTGCCATTAACCAGCCGGGCATCAGCCCCATTCAGGTCGGCTGACCAAACAAGAATGTGCCACTTAATACTAACGTAGCGCCAATTCCGAGAAAATAACGCGATTGTCCCTGACGTACATGATTTGACTGAAGCTCGCGGGCAATCTTATCAACACTGTGCTGTAAATACTTGCCCTGGCGCAAACTGTCGTAAACCAGTTCAGGCAGTTCTGGCATTTTTTCGACCCAGAACGGCGCTTTTTCTTTAAATGCTCTCACCAGCGCAGGAATACCGACCTGATCTTTAATCCACGACTCCAGGAAAGCTTCGCCGTTTTCCATAAATCGAGTTGCGGATAAAGCTGGCGTCCTACCCCTTCGACGTAGAGCAGGGTTTTCTGGAGTAACACCAGTTGCGGCTGCACTTCCATATTGAAGCGACGCGCCGTATTAAACAGATTTAACAGTACATGTCCAAACGAAATTTCGGCCAGCGGTTTCTCAAAGATAGGTTCACAGACCGTACGAATGGCAAATTCGAACTCTTCAACGTTGGTATCTGGTGGCACCCAGCCAGAATCGACGTGTAGCTCTGCCACTTTGCGATAGTCGCGATTAAAGAAGGCGATAAAGTTTTCTGCCAGATAGCGTTTATCTTCTTTGTTTAGCGAGCCAACAATCCCGCAATCAATGCCGATATATTTCGGGTTTTCCGGGTGTTCATAGCTTACGAAGATGTTGCCAGGGTGCATATCGGCATGGAAAAAGCTGTCGCGAAAGACTGAGTGAAGAACACCTGCACGCCGCGTTCCGCCAGCAATTTCATGTTGGTGCCGTTTTTCTCCAGCGCCGCAACATCAGACACCGGAATGCCGTAAATGCGCTCCATCACCATCATCCCTTCACTACAATAGTCAGGGTAAACTTCCGGGATGTAGAGCATCGGGCTGTCTTCAAAATTGCGCCGAAGCTGAATGGCGTTGGCAGATTCCCGCAGCAAATTCAGTTCATCAATCAATGTCTTTTCGTACTCGCGCACCACTTCGGTTGGGCGCAGACGGCGACCATCCGGCAGCAAACGCGGCACCCAGCGAGCCAGACGGTAGATAAGTTTCAGATCCGCTTTAATAACCGGCAAAATATCCGGGCGGATGACTTTAATCACCACCTCTTTACCATTCGATTTCAATCGCGCGGTATGAACCTGGGCGATAGAAGCAGAAGCCAGCGGCTTGATTTCAAAATCGTCAAACCACGCTTCTACCGGCAAGCCGCCCATTGCAGCTTCAATCTGCTGCTTCGCCAGCTTGCCATCAAACGGAGCAACTTTGTCCTGCAATAACGCCAGCTGATCGGCAATATGCGGTGGAAAAAGATCGCGGCGGGTTGATAACATTTGCCCGAACTTGATCCAAACCGGCCCCAGTTCTTGCAGGGCCAGTCGTAGTCGCTCACCTAAAAGTTTGTCTTTATGCCGATTTGGCATCCAGAATAATGAGTATCGCCATAGCCGTAGCGGCAGGGTGATACGCATTTTGGGGATCAGTTCATCAAGTCCGTAGCTTAAAAAAGTGCGAATGATGAAATATAGGCGCCGTACTTCACCTGGCGTCATTTAGCCTCCAGTTTTTCCAGCCGTTTGGTCAGGGCATCAACAGCACGCTCGACGGCAGCCGTCTCTTCCGCAAACCAGGCCACTTCAAGCGGACCGGGTGCCATACGCCACTCTTCAGTAATGGCTTCCGCCACATAACGTTGCTGCGCTTAATGCGTGATGCAGGAACTTTGCGCCTCCGCGCATGGCTTTGCTGATTCCTTCAGCGACGATATCACCGGTATAAGGGGCCAGCAGTTCCGCAGGTCGAACTCTGCCAGATCTGCCAGCGCAACGAAGTTTTGCACCACCTGAATATCGCCCTGCACTTCCAGCTCACCACTGCGAATCAGTGCGGTAAGCTGCTGGCGATCGCGAAGTTTCGGCAACACACTGGCGTAGGCGATAACGGTGCAGTCAGCATCGCCTGCCCATTCGCCCAGTACATCAACCTGGCGTTCGCTGAACACCAGAATCAATGACGTCGAAAAGCCTTTTACCTCCACGCGCAATACTTTACCCAGCAGACGCGAGCGGGCTGTTTTCAGCGCGGGTGAGCGATACAGGAAGGTGTTGAGCAGACTTTCAATTCCTGCCGTCACTAAAGGTTTAAAAGGCATTTCCGGTCTCCTGTCAGAACTTATAACCACGATGCAGCGCCACAACCCCTGCCGTCAGATTGTAGTAGTCGACACTTTCGAATCCGGCATCCTGCATCATGGCTTTCAGGGTATCCTGATCGGGATGCATACGGATGGATTCTGCCAGATAACGGTAGCTGTCGGCGTCGTTCGCGACCAGTGAGCCAATACGCGGCAGCACATGGAAGGAGTATGCATCATAGGCTTTGCTCAGCGGCTCGATAATTGGCTTCGAGAACTCAAGCACCAGCAGCGGCCGCCGGGTTTCAGCACGCGATACATTGAACGCAGTGCTTTATCTTTGTCGGTGACGTTACGCAGACCAAACGAAATGGTGATGCAATCAAAGGTGTTATCCGGGAACGGCAGCGCCTCAGCGTTCGCCTGAACATACTCAACGTTGCCAATCACACCGATATTACGCAGCTTCTCGCGTCCCATTTTGAGCATGGATTCATTGATATCAGCAAGGACCACTTTGCCAGTTTCTCCGACCAGGCGGGAGAATTTCGCTGTCAGGTCGCCGGTGCCACCAGCCAGATCCAGCACGGTCTGCCCACGCGTACGCCGCTGCAATCAATAGTGAATCGCTTCCACAAACGATGAATACCAAATGACATCAAATCATTCATGACATCGTATTTTGATGCCACGGAATGGAAAACGTGGGCGACATATCCGCTTTTTGTTCCTTCGCGACGGTCTGAAAACCAAAGTGCGTCGTTTCTTGTGACTTATCCACCATCTCAATGCCTGCTCATCAAAAATTGTTCCAGAAGTGTAACAGATTGGGCGTCGATGCCCTAGATTTCTACCCGGCTTAACTACCCCTAATGGGCTAGCGCGACTGCTGATTATATTCATCATCGCGTTGATAAGCTTCATCATTCGGCTGCTCCGGAACCGACCGAAGTCGATACTCTTCATCCTGGCTCACCGCCTGTTCAGCCAAATCCGGATTAATCTCGCGTTTAATTTCTACTCCTAAACCGCGAAACGCTTCTGCCTGCGCCAGCACATTTCCGCGACCTGAAGAGAGTTTTTTCATTGCCTGGCGGTAGTTATCCTGCGCTTTGTCGAGACTTTGACCAATCGCGGACATGTCATCGATGAACAAACGCATCTTGTCGTACAGCTTGCTGGCACGATCGGCGATTTGCTGGGCGTTGCGGCTTTGATGCTCATAACGCCACAGGTTGGCAATAGTACGCAACGCCACCAGCAGCGTAGTCGGGCTAACCAGCATGATATTGTTTTTCAACGCTTCGGTGATCAGCTCCGGCTGGCGGTCAAGCGCCAGTAAAAAAGCGGGTTCAACGGGAATAAACATCAGCACGTAATCCAGAGTTCGCAGCCCCGGCAGCTGTTGATAATCTTTGCGTCCCAGCAAACGGATATGGTTACGCACCGACGCGATATGTTCCTGTAGCGCGCTTTCGCGGGTGTAGTCATCTTCGGCGTTGAAATAGCGTTCATAGGCGACCAGCGTCATTTTGGCGTCGATCACCACATCTTTTCCCTGCGGCAGCCGCACGATGACATCCGGTTGCATCCGCGAGCGGGCGTCATTTTCGATGCTGACCTGGGTTTCATATTCATACCCTTCACGCAGACCGGAAGCCTCCAGCACCCGCGTCAATACTACCTCGCCCCAGTTGCCCTGGTTTTATTGTCGCCTTTCAGCGCGCGCGTCAGGTTGATCGCTTCCTGGGCCATTTGCGCGTTGAGTTGCTGGAGATTGCGAATTTCGTGGGTCAGGGTATGGCGTTCTTGTGCTTCTTTACCGAAGCTGTCCTGAACCTGACGGCGGAAACCGTCCAGTTGTTCACGTAGCGGCGACAACAGGCTGTTCAGACTCTGACGGTTTTGCTCATCAACCCGGCGATTGCTGTGCTCAAAAATACGGTTGGCGAGGTTTTCAAACTGCTCACTGAGGCGCTGCTCGCTGTTAATCATCTGGCGAATTTTATCGTCAGCATGTTGCTGTGCGGCTTCCATCCGCGTGGTTACTTCACGCAGATCGGCCTCCAGAGAGGTGTTAATACTTTGCAGGCTGCGCACTTCGTTATTGAGTAACTCGCACTCTGCACGCCAGTGCTCGCTTTGGGTAATTTGTTGTTTTGCCGCGCTTAACTCCGCGACCATCTCTTCACGTTCAGCTAATTGCTCGGCTTTTTGCTGCGCATGTTGATAACTGGCAAACAGCCAGCCAATTGCCACACCCACCAACGCAATAACTGCGTAAACCATGATTGAGAAATCCACAACGCCTCCTGACGCAACAACTTACCCGCACAAAATAGAATTGTGCTGTACAAACGTCCAGTTGGAAAGGCATTTCCTGCGAGGCGCTACGCAAAAATACAAAAGGCCGAACGCGTCGGCCTTCAGACAGGAGAAGAGAATTACAGCAGACGACGCGCCGCTTCCACCACGATTTTCACCGCTTGGCTTTCAGTTTGTTTCATCGTCTCAGCATTCGGGATCTCTTGCTGGGTGCGGTTAACGATAACACCCGCTACCATACCGGCACGCAGGCCCTGACTTGCACACATGGTCAGCAGGGTTGCAGATTCCATTTCATAGTTCATTACGCCATCGCCTGCCACTCTTCCATAGAACCTTTAAAGTGACGAACTACGCGACCAGAGTAAGTATCGTAACGTTCCTGGCCTGGGTAGAAGGTATCAGAAGAAGCTGTCACGCCAACGTGAGTTGTCGCGCCAATAGATTTCGCAGCTTCAACCAGCGCAGTCGTACATTCGAAATCAGCGACAGCGGGAATTCCAGCGGTGCGAAGTGCAGGCTCGCGCCATCCAGACGGACAGACGCCGTGGTAACCAGGACATCACCCACATTAATATGCGGCTGAATAGCGCCCGTTGTACCGATACGCAGGAAGGTGCGAATGCCAGCTGTGCCAGCTCTTCAACAGCAATAGAGGTAGACGGGCCGCCGATACCGGTAGAGCAGACGATAACAGGTTTACCATCCAGCTCTGCACGCCAGGTAGTGAATTCGCGGTGAGATGCCAGCTTAACCGGCTTATCCATCAGCGCGGCGATCTTTTCCACACGATCCGGGTCGCCAGGGACGATGGCAAGCGTAGCCCCTTGTAAATCGTTTTTAGTGAGGCCGAGATGAAAAACATCAGACTTGGACATATACAACTCCTCTGTGAATCGGTTTAGTCAGAAGAAGCAAAAAGACACTTTACCGAAGGGTTTAACATTTTTTCGTGATACTCATCACCATGATGCAAATGCGTTGCATAAATTTACCCATCAAAAGTGATGTAAATCACATAAATCACTCTTCATTCTGCAGGACTGCATAAAAGATGAGCCGATTCAGGCAATGTGATTTGTTGCATGCTGACTATAGTTAACATTGCGCAACATTTTTATAAGGGTACGGAGAATACCATGGCAACAACACAACAATCTGGATTTGCACCTGCTGCATCGCCTCTCGCTTCTACCATCGTTCAGACCCCGGACGACGCGATTGTGGCGGGCTTCACCTCTATCCCTTCACAAGGGGATAACATGCCTGCTTACCATGCCAGACCAAAGCAAAGCGATGGCCCACTGCCAGTGGTCATTGTAGTGCAGGAAATTTTTGGCGTGCATGAACATATCCGCGACATTTGTCGCCGTCTGGCGCTGGAGGGGTATCTGGCTATCGCACCTGAACTTTACTTCCGCGAAGGCGATCCGAATGATTTTGCCGATATCCCCACGTTGCTTAGCGGTCTGGTAGCAAAAGTGCCTGACTCGCAGGTGCTGGCCGATCTCGATCATGTCGCCAGTTGGGCTTCCCGCAACGGCGGCGATGTTCATCGTTTAATGATCACCGGATTCTGCTGGGGTGGACGTATCACCTGGCTGTATGCCGCGCATAATCCACAGCTAAAAGCCGCAGTGGCGTGGTACGGCAAACTGACGGGTGACAAGTCGCTGAATTCACCGAAACAACCTGTTGATATCGCAACCGATCTTAACGCGCCGGTTCTCGGCTTATATGGCGGTCAGGATAACAGCATTCCGCAGGAGAGCGTTGAAACCATGCGCCAGGCGCTGCGGGCTGCTAATGCGAAAGCAGAGATTATCGTGTACCCGGATGCCGGGCATGCATTCAACGCTGATTATCGCCCGAGCTATCATGCCGAATCTGCGAAAGATGGCTGGCAGCGTATGCTGGAATGGTTTAAGCAGTATGGTGGGAAGAAGTCGCTGTAATGAGAAAAGACCGGGTGGTATTACCACCGGTTTGGATTTACCCCCGACGCAAGTTCTGCGCCGCCTGCACCATATTCGCCAGTGCTGCGCGGGTTTCTGGCCAGCCGCGCGTTTTCAGGCCACAGTCCGGGTTGACCCACAGGCGCTCTGCCGGAATGCGTTTTGCCGCTTTCTTCAGCAGGCTTCAATCCATTCCACGCTCGGTACGTTTGGCGAGTGAATGTCATAGACGCCTGGACCGATTTCATTTGGATAATCAAACTCTTCAAACGACTCCAGCAACTCCATGTCGGAACGCGAGGTTTCGATGGTGATGACGTCTGCGTCCAGCGCCGCAATCGAATCCATGATGTCGTTGAACTCGCAATAACACATGTGAGTGTGGATTTGTGTGTCATCTTTCGCCACGGCGGCGTTGATACGGAAGGCCTCTACGCCCCACTGGAGATAGGCGTCCCAGTCGCTACGACGCAGTGGTAAACCTTCGCGCAGCGCCGGTTCGTCAATCTGGATGATACCAATCCCTGCCGCTTCCAGATCGGCCACCTCATCACGCAGCGCCAGCGCAATCTGTTTGGCGATGGTTTCACGGCTGACATCTTCACGCGGGAACGACCAGCCATCATTCTCATTGACATTGAATGGTATCTTGCTGGTTTGGTAGCCATTACTGCTGGTTGCGACTTGGTTAGTCCATTGGGTTCTGCCATCATCGGTCTCTTGGCAGGTATCATCTTGGTATTCTCTATCGAGTTCATTGATACCAAACTTCATATTGATGATCCTGTTGGCGCAAGTTCAGTACATGGTGTATGCGGTATCTTCGGTACCTTGATGACTGGTCTCTTCGCCCTTGATGGTGGCGCCTTCTATGGTGGTGGCTTCGGATTCTTCGGTGCTCAGTGCTTCGGTATCCTCTGCATCGACCTTTGGGCAGCCGTAACAGGTATCATCCTCTTCTGGGGTATCAAGAAGATTGCTGGTATCCGTGTTGACAAGAGAATTGAGGAAGAAGGTCTCGATATCTACGAGCATGGTGAAAGTTGCTACAACTAAAGAAACTTTCATATAGCGAGCGAGAGAGATTTTTCAGCAGAAGTTTTGGCGAGCAGAGTTATAATTAGTACCTTTGAATAAGGTACGCTGCATCTCAACAATATAAATAAATCGCGATTTATTTTGTATTGTCTTCGATTTGCAGAACCTTTGCTGCCGAAACTTTTAAAAACAAAAATGTATCACATAAAAATAAGAGAATATGAAGAAGATTTTTGATATAAAGAAGATGGGTGCCATTGCACTCGGTTTGGTTGCTTTTGCTCCTGCAGCTTCTGCTCAGGATGAGGTGGAAACTACAATCGCTGCAGATGTTGTAAACCAGTATATCTGGCGTGGTCAGTCACTGGGAGAAGTCTCTTTGCAGCCAACACTCGGTATTGGTTACAAGGGCTTGTCTCTGACAGCTTGGGGAAGTGTAGGTATCTCTCAGCCAGAGGATACTAAGGAGTTTGACCTTACCTTGGCTTATGAAACCGGTGGTTTCCATATCGGCGTGACCGATTACTGGTTCAACTCTCCTAACGAGAAGTATTTCGCCTATAAGGCACATGAAACTTCTCATGTTTTTGAGGCAAATGTAGGTTATGACTTTGGTCCAGTTGCCTTGAACTGGTACACCAACTTTGCAGGCAATGATGGATTAAATAAGGATGGTGACCGTGCTTATTCTTCATATGTTGAGGCTACAGCCCCATTCAAGTTAGGCGGTTGCGATTGGGCAGCAAGTATAGGCGCAGTTCCATTTGCTACATCTTTCTATGGTGATGCCAATGGTTTTGCAGTTACCAATGTTTCACTGAAAGCTACCAAGGATCTGAAGATTACAGATTCTTTCTCTGTTCCTGTCTTCGCTCAGGTCGCTGCCAATCCTAGCACTGAGAAAGCTTACCTGGTAGTAGGTTTTACCTTGCAGCCATAATAGGCTCTTAGGTTTTACGATATAATCTTACGTTGGTAGGTTTAAGTTTTTATTTTTTT
>ENA-OQER01000590-OQER01000590.1-human-gut-metagenome-genome-assembly--contig:-NODE-590-length-19440-cov-1.858334_pt1 | contig 19440 bp, 26 predicted proteins | sample MGYA00242797_ERZ504639 | MGnify/ENA primary metagenome ERZ504639 (study PRJEB26092, sample SAMD00036306) | human gut metagenome | host: Homo sapiens | study: EMG produced TPA metagenomics assembly of...
CCACAAGAAGTCCCCCGGAAGTCTGCGGATCAAATAAAATCTCTTCCATCGCAAAACTGCAATTTTCAAATGCCACCTGTGCACCGATATGGTTGCGGTTGCGCTGTCCTGCGGCTGTGATGTAAAATTCTTCCACATAATCCTCGCACGCCCTGATATAAGGAATCTGTGAAGTCCACACCTCTGCGGAAAAGTTTTCGCCCAGCATTTCACCAAGATGTACCAGCAATCCAAATCCGGTAATGTCCGTGCAGGCATGTATCCCGTACTTTTTTAAAATCTCTGCCGCATATTTATTCAAAGTAGTCATCGATTCCACCGCCTGGTCAAAGGCTTCTTCAGACACTACTTTCATGCGGGATGCCGTCATGACGATCCCTACTCCTAACGGCTTGGTCAAAAGCAGCAGATCTCCTTCCTTGCAGTGATTGTTTTCCAGAATACGTTTCGGGTGAATCGTTCCCATCACGGACAGTCCATACTTCACATCCACATCATTGATGGAATGACCACCTGCCAACACGCCGCCTGCCTCCGTCACTTTCTCATTTCCACCAAGTAAAATCTGTCCTAAAATGTTGGCGTCCATGCTCTCCGGAAAGCACACAATGTTTAATGCTGTTTTAACTTCTCCTCCCATCGCATAAATATCGCTCAATGCTTGGTGGCTGCGATTTTTCCAAAGAGATAAGGATCTTCCACCATCGGCGGAAAGAAATCAAGCGTCTGCACCACTGCAAGCTCGTCCGTAAGCTGATACACTGCCGCATCATCGGAATGGTCAAAACCGACCAGCAGATTCGGGTCAGCTTTTTTCGGTATCATTTTTAATACCTTGTCCAAAATTCCCGGTCCAAGCTTCGCCGTGCAGCCTCCTCCCTTGCAAAATTCGTTCATCATCTTCTGGTTCTCCTGTCAGAATCGTATTTATGTCTTTTATATTGTACATTAAATTTTTATAAAAATCATCCATTTTATGTGGTTAATTTTTTGCGTTCATATTATAATGAATAGACCATTACAAATAACAACAGGAGCATTTTTATGGAGCAGACCAAAACAGATCCGGGCAGAAAAAAGAAAAAACCTCTTCGCAGATGTGGCATATTTTTTGCATGTCTGCTTTTTCTGTTTCTCTGCAGTTTTGTTTATATTTCTAAGAATCCACGTGCCAGAATGCTTTTGTCTGTCATTTATTTTATGCAGGATACCCTGAAAGATCCGGCTTATATTGCCTACCACATTGACATTATGGAATTATGCCAGGATTACTTCAATGGGGATATCTCATTTGAGGGAAAAGCCTACATGAACGATATCAAAAATTTTAATTACTCCTCTTCCATGGACATCTCCGGGGAGAGCTCTTTTGCGCAGAAGAAACTTTCCATGATCTCCGATATGGATGTTCTGACGCTGAATGTTGGCGAGATGGATTTTTATATGAATCCCAATACCGTTTATTTCATGGTTCCAATGTTAGACAATCTTTCTTATGCCATGACCACCAGCAATACTTATTTCAAAAAAGCACCGGAGCTGACACATGATATTGATCAGGAATGGTTTCACGACAACTTCTCCAATATTATCGAACTGACCAGACAGATTCAGATTGAGGAAACCGGAAAAACAAGAACAGATTCCGATGATGTAAAAAGCCACGAATACCTCGTCACGATCCCGGAGGGTTCCGGTGGTTTTATCTGGGAGCTTTTAGGCATGGATACGCCGGACTATGACATCCGCGTTTCCCTGTATCTGACCGACCTGTGCCGGATGAGCCGTATGGAGGTCGATCTGTCTGATATCACAGAAGGTGCTTCCATGATCATTGACGGAACAGCTGCCGGAACCTGTATTTTAAGTTATGAAATGCCAAATGGAGAACGCTTGACACTCACCTATGTCCGCAATCCGTCTGTCACCCATGTGAATTTTATCTATATGGACTGTCTCTATGAGACAAATCAGGGCGACAATTTTACAGCGAGCGGCTATATCACCACCCAGCCAGACGACAACGGTTGCGAAATAAATGTCAAAAACCTTTCCGTCATGCAAGGCGATGAACTGCTTGGCACTTTTCCTTTATCGGAACGATCACAAAAGAAAAAAATCTGCCGGATGTCTTCCGTGGCGCCGACCTCGATTCGCCAGACATGGAACACATTGACTGGCAGACCGTCCGCGACGACACAGAAGGCTTCATCCAGGATGTGATCGACGAAGCGAAAAAACGATTGAACCGAATGAAAAATTTGGAGGTGCGTTTCTTCCATGGCTTCTGTGTGTTGATAGAAATGAAATAGCAAGAGGTGCTCTGTGAAAATATTGTGAGGATTGTGTAAATTTATCCATGGTTCGTTTTAGACTTTAAGTTTATGTACATTCATAAATGGACGTCTGGCTCTCTGTGTCCGTCTACGAAAAATTCTCTGCAACTTTATTTAGCGCAAGTAAATGTCAGAATCAGCATCGTTTATTGTAGGGCAAAAATTAAAAAATATCCAGATAATTTTTGCCCTACTTCTCTGCTGATTTTCTGACATGTAACTTGCGCACAATAAAGTTGCAAAGAGAGTTTTTCGTAGACGGACACAGAGAGCCAGACGTCCATTTTTTGAATGAACATAAACAATCGAAGAAGTCTAAAACGAACCATGGATAAATAAACAATCCGAGCTATTTTCACAGAGCACCTCTTGCCATTTCATTTTTTATTGTACGTTAAAAGCCATGGAAGAAACGCACCTCCAAATTTTTCACTCCGTCAATCGTTCATCTGCTCCATAAAATACATCCTGGATGCAAAGTCTGGGAAATGCCTTATCTGTTCATTGTAGCCGGTGCCTCCAAATGCCTGCTTTAATTTTACTCCGGCATACATGAGTGCATCGCCATATGCACAGAAATCTTCTGCTTCACCATCCATTTTCACAAACTTTTGCGATCAGATTATGTGCGACAGAATCCTGCCTGATATGCACCGGAGCCACGGTGTTTACAAGATCGCCGAACTCTTTTACATTATATTTTAAGCTACGATTGTAGAAATGATATCTGGCTTCCGGGTTTAACCCATTCGGACGATAATATTCAAACTGCGTGTTCGGCGACACAAGTTTCTGCATCAGAAAGCCAACCGCTTTTCCCGGTCTTCTGATACACACGTCCACTCCTGAATATTTCCGGTCTGCGGACCTGACAAACTGCCGGTGCTGCCTGATCCGAAAAATTTCTTCCCCGGTAAAAAAAACCGGTCTGCAGCACTTTGCGCCACTCTTTATAAAGTGCGATCTGCGCTTTTACCGCATCGAAATCCTCTTTTTTCAGATCGCAGAAATTACATTCATATCCGCAGATTCCAAACGCTGCCACCTGAAATCTTGTCTCAAGCGGTGTCATTCGGAGCGTCTGGTGATTCGGGCAGGATGAGACATGTGCGCTCACCACGGACATCGGATAACCATAACTGTATCCGGTCTGAATCTCCGCACGGCACAGTGCGTCTGTGTCATCACTCGCCCAGTCTGTGGGAAATACGATAAGATTCCAAGATCAAACCGGTTGCCACCTGCTGCACATCCCTCAAATAAAATTTCCGGGAATCGCTCTGTCAACTCCCTCATACACCGGTAAGTCCAAGCACATAGCGGTGTGCCACCTCCCCCTGCCGCTCCGGTGGAAGTGTCTTTGAATAATAATCGGTCACGATCCGGTTCATATCCCATTTCACATAGGCGATATTTGCAGATGAGACAGGTCACTCATCTGCCCAATGATATAGTCCTGCACCTCTGCCCGGCTCAGGTCGAGCAGCCGCTGGTTTCTTCCCTCGGAATGATTTTTGCCCGGAATATCCATCGCCCAGTCCGGATGCGCCTGATAAAGTTCACTGTCCACGTTCACCATCTCCGGCTCTACCCAGATACCAAAATCCATACCGAGATCGTTGATTTTTTTACAGAGACCAGCCAACCCGTTCGGAAGCTTTTTCGTATTCACCTTCCAGTCTCCAAGCGACGACCGGTCATTGTCCCTGTGACCAAACCATCCATCGTCCATCACAAACAGTTCAATCCCTGCTTCTTTTCCGGCTTTTGCGAGCTGGAGCAGTTTTTTCTCATTGATATCGAAATACGCAGCTTCCCAGCTATTCAACAATACCGGGCGCACTTTTTTCTTCCACGCACCACGCACAATATGTTCCCGTACAAAGCGGTGCATACACTGGCTCATCCCATTGTAGCCGGCTTTGGAATAAGCCATCACTGCCTCCGGTGCCTCAAAGCTTTCCCCTGCCGGAAGCTGCCAGCAAAAATTCTGCGGATTGATTCCAGAGACAAACCTTGTTTTTCCATAGCTGTTCACTTCGACCGCCTCATAATGGTTTCCGCTGTATACAAGATTGAATCCATAGCAGTCCCCGGTATCCTCCGTGGTCTCTCTCCCACTTAACATCACAAACGGATTCGCTCTGCTTGAGGAAGTTCCGGTATAAGAAGCATTTACGTATTTCCCTGCTGCCACCGGGACATCCCATCTTCGCATCTCCCTCGCCCACGCGCCATGAAATGAGGTAAACACATGATCCGATGTCGGAAAATCGACCTGACAGCTCATCAGCCGCCGGATCTGCACTGCATTTTCACCGTCATTGATGAGTTTTGCACTTCTTGTGATCACATCACAATCCTCATAAATATAATAATGAAGTTCTAATTTCAAAGCAGAATTGTTGTCTTTTAACGTCACACACAGATGTTCCACCTGATTTTTTTCATCATAGGAAGCTGGCAATGCATCCTCTGCATCTCTCGCCTCTCTTCCCTCAAACCGGACAGACGATTCATACACAAAATCCGAGGAAAAACTTCCATCTTCATAGATAAGTTCCACAAACGGCTCCCTGATATCTCCCTTTCCATAAGCGGACATTTCCAGACACAGATCCTCTAACGTATAGGCGTCATGTTCCCTGTCGTAGACACAGCTGTTGCCCGGCTGAAAGGTATTTTTTTCGATCAAAGGTGCGACTGCATTTTCATCCAGAGGCTCACACACATGGATTTTTCTTCCATAATATAAATGCTCCAACTGCCCTGTCGGCAATTTGCGGAACGCATAGGTCGTATGTGCTGTATGTAACACAAAAATATCATTAGCTGTCTGAATCATGATTTTCTCCTCTTTTAATTCTGATGTTTTTTCTCTAATTCTTTGGAAATCTCCGTTAACTTCCGGTCTGTCAGAATATAACGTTTCTTAAATACGATAAATCCGATCACCAGCACAACGATCGGAATGATCGTCATGGATAAACGCAGTCCCATGCGGGAGGATGCTGCGATCGGTTCCGTTACTACCGCTTCTTTGTTTGAACTGATATGGAACACAAATAAAACCATCGAAGATATAAATCCTGCGATTCCTGAGGCGAGCTTTACAACAAAACGTCTGCATGGAAAAAATGACGGATTCGTCTCTCCGGTTATTTTTAAATTCACCATAATCTACCGTATTTGCTAAAAAGATGGTAATAATTACATTCAACACACCGACTGCGCCATGATCAGTGCCGCCGGAATAAACAGCCATACGACAGAACTTGTTCCGGTTGCGGAAATAATAATGATCAAAATATATCCGGTCACTGCCATTCCAAAACAGGTATAGAAAATTTTAATCGTGTCCATGAATCTGCGGAGCACCGGAAACAGGATCATCATCGCCAAATCTGGCATCCGCCGCCGACCATATTAAACAGCGTAAAATCTCCCTGATAAGTACTTGGCTGAAATCATATTTTAAAAAAAAGTAAACCAGCTGCTGGTGATATATAAGGCCGTATTGATCATTACGATTGCAACTACAACTGTCATTGCCTGATCATTCTGGATCAACGCCCGAAACATCTCACCGATGGAAGCGTTCTTCATATCGACCGTTGATTTCTCTTTGATGCACAGACAGGTGATCAGAATGAAAATCACAAATAACACTGCAATGATCAGTGCAAATTTACTGTATCCGATACGGTTGATCTCATTGTCTGTCGTTCCGCCGAATGCTTTTCCAAGTGCGGCAACACTCATGACCGTGACGATCGATACCAGTGCGGAGCCAACACCTGCGCAGAACGTGCAAATGCAGACAGTCCCTCTCTCTCTTTTCCAGCCTCGGTAAATGCCGGAATCATACTCCAGAATGGAATATCCATCATCGTGTAAGTCATGCCCCACAAAATGTAGGTAACAGACGCATATGCCACTAACCTGCACCGTTTAATTCCGGCGGGATCGTGAACATCAGGTAAAGTACAAGTGCATTTGTGACCGTACCGACAAGCAGCCACGGACGGAATTTTCCCCATCTCGTTTTTGTCTTTGCGACCAGCACACCCATGATCGGGTCGTTAAATGCATCAAACACGCGGGCTGCCATCAAAAGAACTGCGATCGCTGCTGCGCTGATTCCCATAACATCCAGAAAATAAATGGAAATGTAGCTGGCGGAAAGCATGTAGACCATATCCTTTCCCACTGCCCCGATTCCATAGGCAAATTTCTCTTTGCCACTCAAACTTCTCTTTGCTTCCATCGTAAAAATCTCCTTTTTCTCCATTGAAATTTCTATTTATTTTTTAATCCCATTGCAAGTTCCACAACCTTGTAAGCACCGTCATAAAGACCTGCCTTTTTATTCGTTACAATGTTCTGGCACATATCTGAAAGGAAAGTATCGTCCTGTAAAAATAATTCCAGCATCTGGATCGTGTGCGGAATATCCCGGCACTCTAACGTTCCGTCTCCCACCTCCGCAGAATGGATCGCACCCCACATCTCATGTTTTCCTACGCGGCGGATAAACAGTTTCGGCACCGGATAAAATGCGAGTTCGCTCGGTTTTGTCACTAAGACATCACAGCTTCTCATGAGAAGATTCGTGCAGTATACCGCCTCGAAAATATTTTTGTGCCAGAATCCGTGAATCCCTTCGATTTTCTCCTTTCCATCCAATGCTTTTTGTGCAAATGCTTCTGTATCTGCCCAACGATCAAAATGCTCCGTTGCATAGTTTTTCATCTCAGGAATTTCTGCCAGCAGCGCTTCCCAGACATTTTTGTAATCGCCCACGTTGACGTATAGCGCCGCCTGCTTCTTCTCAATATACGGAAGCAGGAATTTGATGATCGCTGCAAAAATCTCCTTCTGCGCACCAGCCCCGCCGATCGTTAAAAGGAAACGCATCGGCTCGCCATTCTCTTTTCTCCTGATACGCGCCGCACAGTCCGCTTCGATGCCCTGCACAAGTTCATGGTCAATGTAATGTCCTGTGTATACAAGCTGTCGGATGGCATTGGTTTATTTACTTTATCTTTATTCATGCCGTTTAAAATGCGGTATCCCATATAGGAATTATGACACTGGATCGTATGCACGCTTCCCTCTGACAAATGTAGTGCCATCGGCCAATTATCCGGGATCGCGTTCACCACGTATTTCATTCCGGCATGTACGGCTGCCTGCGCCGGCCAGACATGTGTTCCGATCACCGGAATATCCTTCGGCACATTGCGGTACACCGGAGCCATCAGCTCCGCATTTTTCTGGTCCGCCGCATTGTAGGACAATGCCCGGAATCCCTCATAATTCATTGGCTCCCAGACCAGTTTGTTGAAGATTGGATTTTTCGAGAGCCTTGAGCCAAGTGAATACAGATCATTCTGTGCGCCGATCACTTTCGTGCAGGTCGTCTCTCCATAGGAATTTAAGTCCATCCAGTAAGGCGTATAACCCATCGCCTTCGCCGCAGACGCCATCGCCATCGAAATGCGGTAGTGTCCGAACCCCATACGGATATTTCCGACAATGATCCCTTTTTCTGTGTCAAATGTACCTTTTTCCGCATGTGCATTGACATCATAATGTGCATTCTCTGCCGGATTTCCAACCAGAATATTGTAAACACCCAGGGAATCTCCGATATAACGGTTCTTCTCGACCGACACCTCATAATTTTTCCGGGAGTCATCTCCAAATTTTTTTATATATTTCTTTTTGGACTTCACTGCCTTTTTATAAACCTTGTCCGGCATTTTATTTCCAAAAATCACGCTTGATCTGTCTGTCATGTTTTCATTCTCTCCAAACTTTATTTATTTCTCTCACTTCGAACCGTAAACCGATTTTTATATCTGAGTCACCATCCCGAATGATAAGTACCGCATCCTGCTTTTCTGCTGTCAGAAGTCTTTGACTCTTCACATAAATGCCGCCCATTCCTCCCTGTAAAGCCACCGTCTTTGCTCCAATGATCTCAATCGGTCCCTCTGTTTCAATAGTAAGTGGTTCATTGTAAAACGGAAGGATATTTCCATGTTCATCCTGTGCCTGGATCCGAACCTCAGCCACATCATAACTCTCTGCATCGATCAGATTCTCATGATCCGCTACAGCTGAGATCTTCCGCTCTGTCATCGGTTCTTTGATGATCGTTTTCACCACCCGCTCCTGTCTTGTGGAAGCATCCACCATCACCGCCTCAAAACGATACGTTGTGGAAGTGCCTCCCCAGTCGCCAATATATTGGTTATATAATCGGACTGCCTCTTCCATATTCATATGATAGCGAAGAATCAGCCATATTCCCGTCGCATAAATGGACTTTGGAAGCTTTGCGAACCCAAACCTGGTAAACGCATTCAAAGCTTTTTCACACCGGCTTCCTGTCCCGGTTTCATATGTTCTTCCTGCAGGGCATCTCCGATAAAATCATCGATAAGAATCGGACCGTGTTTCAGATGTGTGTACGGAGAATCTGCGGCACTGTACTCCTTAATGAACCGGTCATTTTTATACATCCGCACCTTATCCGCATTCGTAAAAATATAGGTTTCCCCGCGGTTACATCCCGGATGTTCCCCAATATCCATGGAAGAACTTAATTCCAGCACCGGCTCTTTCTCCTGCTGACAAGCATAGACCGCCGCTGCCAGTTTCGGATTGCGGAACATATCCATGACTCCGTGATAACAGATGCGATCACCACTTCCGAAATCCTTGTGAGTGTTGTAATCAAACATGCACCAGCCAAAGCATCCTGCAATGTCCTCCTCGGCTGCCACCGCATCCAAAACATTTGCATGGCGGAGCGCATGCTCTGTCCGGTGTTCTTCCCAGTCAAATGCCTTCGTCGGATACATATGCCCATTGTATTCACTGATGAGGTATGGTTTTTCCATATCTGATGTCACATTCTTTTTCGGCTCACATCCCTTTGCCTTTCCATCATGCACAAAATCATTGTAGGTATACACATCTTCCAGTAGACTGCTTTTCCTGTTCGCACGCACACCGCCTGTCGGTCTCGAATCATCGAACTCATGTGCTGCCGCATTCGTCCTTCTGTAAAATGCCTCATCATCCTGCGATTCATTAATGCGCACGCCCCAGAGGATGATCGACGTGTGATTCCGGTACTGTTTTACATATCCCTGACATTTTCCACCGCCTGATCTTTCCATGCAGCGTCACCGATATGCTGCCACCCTGGAATTTCTGTGAAAACAAGAAGTCCTATTTCGTCACACCGCTCTATAAAATAATGGGACTGTGGATAGTGGGAGGTGCGCACTGCATTCACCCCCAGCTCCCTCTTTAAAATATCCGCATCCAGCTGCTGCATAGATTTTGGCATCGCATATCCCACATACGGATAACTCTGGTGACGGTTTAAACCTCTCAGTTTTATTTTTTTGCCGTTCAGATAGAATCCGTCTTTTTTGAATTCTGCCCTTCGGAATCCGATTCGGTCTATCCTCTCATCCATTAAGGTTCCATCACAGATTAATTCTGTCTTAACTTCATAAAGTTCCGGATGTTCCAGCTCCCACAGAATCACATTTTCTACCGGATAGGAAAGCTGCATGGAAGTGCCTGAGATCTCACTCTCCCCCAATGACCGATACTCTCCCGTCTTTTTATTCTTAAGACTCTGTTTTAAGAACAATCCCTCCTGCGACCTCTGCACCATCACCTCAGAGATGAGTTCCGCATTCTGGTCATCCATTTGTCCAATGTTTGTCCTGATAAAAATATCTTCGATGTAGTCTTTATTTTTAATATCCAGATAGACATCCCGGTAAATGCCGCCGTATGTCATATAGTCGATCACATACCAAACGGTGGAATATTCAAATCCTCCCTGCTGTCTACTTTCACGACAAGGATATTTTTTTCTCCATAGCGGAGTACTCCGCTGATATCCATCGTAAAAGCTGTATATCCACAGTGATGTTCTCCCACTTTATCTCCATTTAAAAATACTTCGCTGTCATGGGCTGCACCATCAATCGTCAATAATATCTTTTTCCCTTTCCAAGCTTCCTCTGCCTCAATCACTCTTCGATAACCGCTGACCATCTGATAGCAGTGTTCATCAAAATAGTGAAGCGGCGTTTCCTTACAGGTATGTGGAAGCCTGACATTCTGCATTACACTGTCATCATAAGCTGCCTCTGTCATAGAAGCTTCAAACTGTTCTGCAAACTTCCAGTCATTGTTCAAATAAATACGTTCTGACATCATCCTCACCCTCTCTGTTCTCCTGTGTAACGAACTCCATGCTATCTTTTACCTTGTAATTCCATCCACCAGTATATTGACTACTTCCTCTAACGCCTCGTTGTAGGAAATCTGATTTGTGATCAGAATATCTCTCTGGAAAAACTGCTCAACGTTGCCTCCATCATGGTTTTCAAAATTGGAATCTGAATCGGCCGGACCGTGCCCTCATGAATTCCCTGCTGGATCAACGCGATCGTTGTCTCCCAGCCTGTCTCTAACCGCTGCTCCACTTTTTTATAAATTTTTGGATATTTATCTTTCAATAAATATAGCTGGCGGAAATCAATGTCTTTATAACCCTCCGGGAGCACTCCTAAAATTGCCCGAATCTTCCCAACCGTATCAAGCGAAGTATCCGAGAGTACTTTCTGCTCGCTCTCTTTGATGGAATCAAAACAGTAATCCACCATCTCTGACACCAGTGTATTCTTATCCTGAAATACGGTATAAATCGTTTTCTTACTGATTCCAAGCAGGGCGGCGATATCATCCATCGTAAACTTCAATCCCTTTTTATTAAATGCCTGAATCGTTCCCTCTAAAATGGTCTCCCGTAACTCCATATCCGCTCCCCTTCTCTGCTTTTTATTTGGAAACTATTTTTCACATTTCCGTTTCCATTATTGTAACATGTTCCAGTTTTTCTCACAAGAAACTACTTTCACAAAATAGTTTCCATTTTTTGTAGAAATGTACCAACAGGAATCCCTGCTTGCATACTATGAAAATGTCGATTAAAATAAAATAAGTCAGGCATATTCCGTTACCTCTTTTTACATAACAGGTAACCGGATTCTGACCTTTGTTTTTACTATCAGAAAGGAATTTTTTCTATGAAAACATTATATTTTGAATGTAAGATGGGTGCTGCCGGAGACATGCTCATGGCTGCCCTTTATGAAATATGCGACCAGAAAGAATTATTTTTGCAGACGATGAATCAGGCTTTCTCGGAATATGGGATTCAGATTTCTGCGGAGGAATCAAAAAAGTGCGGCATTTCCGGCACACATATGCATGTTATGATAAACGGAGAAGAGGAAGGCGTGCATGTACATGAACATGTACATACACATACCCATGATCACACAGAAGCAGAACATGTACACACGAACGAGCATGAGGCAGCGGAACATCATCATGATGAATCTTCCATGCGCACACGCATCACAGTTACCAGTCTGTCCTCGCACAGATCGAACACTTACAGCTTCCTGCCCAGGTAAAAGCAGATGCCGCTGCTATCTATCGCCTGATTGGAGAAGCAGAATCTGCCGTACACAACACCACATTAGAACAGATTCATTTTCATGAGGTTGGAACTTTGGATGCGCTGGCTGATGTCTGTGGCTGTGCTCTTCTCATGTATCTGATTACACCGGAAAAAGTATTCGCTTCCCCGCTTCATGTCGGAAGTGGTTTTGTAAAATGCGCCCACGGTATCCTCCCTGTTCCAGCTCCTGCGACCGCGGAGCTTTTAAAAGGAATCCCTTTTTATACCGGTTCCATCAAGGGCGAACTTCTGACGCCAACCGGTGCCGCTATCCTTCGCCATTATGTGGAAGGTTTTGAAGAAATGCCTGTTATGACTTTAGAACATATCGGCTACGGCATGGGACAAAAAAGACTTTGAAACCGCCAACTGTGTCCGGACATTTCTCGGTGATGTTCAGGCGAACGGTTATGATGATAAAATTTTAAGTATCTCCTGCAATCTGGATGATATGACAGGCGAAGATATAAGCTTTGCTGCGGAAACCCTTTTAAACGCCGGCGCACTCGATGTATATACGATCCCGATCCAGATGAAAAAAGGCAGACCAGGATTATCCTGACCTGCCTCTGTGCGCTGTCTGAAAAAGAAACTTCACAAACCTTTTCTTTCAGCACACAACCACCCGCGGCATTCCGTTATGCTGTTTACGAACGTGTGAAACTCGTCTCCACGTTTGAGACAAAAGAAACTCCTTACGGAAAAATCCGCATAAAAAAAAAAGTTCCGGTTATCATGTAGACCATGAAAAACCGGAATTTGAAGATTTAAAAGCAATTGCTTTCAAACAGGGCTGTTCCCTGAAAGATGTACGAAATCTGCTCGACTGATATGCAAATAAATCCCAATAGGATTTTATCCTGAACACTCTATTTATTATTATGTTATGTGTATATCTGCAGACTACACGGTACCTATTTATACATTTGCAGTCTGATTCATATGTGCATACATCTGCGTTGTTGAAATATCGGAATGTCCTAATATCTCCTGCACGCTCTTTAAGTCTGCCCCGCTGCACACAAGATGTGCAGCAAAAGAATGTCGCAGCATATGCGGAGTGATCTCGGACTCTATTCCTGCCCGCTTTCCATAGGACTTGATCAGCTTCCAGAATCCCTGACGGCTCATCGCATCCCCGGAACAATTGGTGAACAACCAGATGGAATTCTCATCCTTCACCAACTGTGGACGTCCATCCCTGATATACCTGACAAGTGCGTCCTTTGCCACCGGAGTCATTGGAATCATACGCCCCTTGTGTGAATCTACACATGTAATATACCCGGTATCAAAATTCACATCTGTTAATTTCAAAGAGATCAATTCAGAAACACGGATTCCTGTTGCATACAACAATTCAAGCATTGCTTTATCACGCAGACCTTTCGCCGAATTATCCTTCGGCTGGGCTAACAGGCGGTTTGTTTGCTCTGTTGTCAGAATAGTTGGGGCTTTCTTCTCCACCTTTGGAGCTTTCAGTTCAAAAGCTGGATCTGCGCTTGTCCTTTGTTCTAACTCTTCATAGTGAAAGAATGCTTTCATGGACGCAACACTTCTGGATACTGTTGCAGGCTTTAATCCTGACTGTTCTAACTCTATCACATAAGAATTCAGAACTTCTGGGGTAACAGCGTCAATTCTATCCACTCCATGTGCTGTTAAATACAAAATCATCTTCTTTAAGTCTCGCTCATAAGATACTTCTGTATTCTCTGAAGTTTGTTTTTCCTGATGAAGATATTGGATAAAATTATGTATATCCTGTTTCATGCTCATTACCTGCCCCGATTCTTTTCTCTCAATGTAAACTCTTTCAAGCCGAAAAAAATACCTCATTTCGAGGTATATTCCCTATTATAATGATTCAGAAATCAAAATGCAATCAGTATTTTTGCCTGTTGTTTTTGTTTCTTTTTTGTCCATATACAACATGTCGTTTTTTGTAATTTCTGTCTTACCATATGTTGTAATTATTCATTACATTTTTTTACATACATATTACATAATCTGCCCCATTTTCGCTGTCATAGTACTTTTTTCAGGAAAAAACGGTGAAATATACCCCTCTGCAAGACACCCCAGCACAACGAGCAAAGCACAGACAAATATTACTTTTCTTTCTCTTCCTCTCTCATACACGGTGAACGCCAGTAAATAGAAAATCCACTGCGGAAGCATTGCCAGTAAAACTGCTGCGATTCCAGACAGTCCCCGTTCTATCACTGACATTGTGATAAATATTCCTGTCAGGAACAGAAACAGTGCCAGAAAAACCCTTGTCACGATCCTCCTGCCAAATACTGTGCCAAGCAGCAGGATCACAATCAGTCCTTTCATCCGCATGAAAAAAATATACCAGAAATACTGGTCATAGGACATGCTCCAGAAAGTGACAGCTGACTGATCCCAGAAGGAAGTCACACCATAGGTGTTCAACAAACCGCTTCCCATAAGATTGACAAGCAATATTCCGGCAAGGAAACATAATGCATAGATGATCTTATTTTTTTGAATCACAATTTTCTACCAAAAATCAATCTTACTAATAATCTATGCTTTTCCGGAATCCTTATTCAGCAAATTCTTATAGGCGAGGATTGCAGAAACCGTCTTGGAATCCTGTATTTTACCTGCATAGATCATTTCACACAATTCGTCTACATCATGTGCTTCCACGTCTATCGCTTCTCCCTCGTCCAGATGCTGTGTACTCTTCACTAAATCTCTTGCAAGGTACACATCGATAAATTCATCACAAAATGCAACCGTCGTTCGAAGTGAAAGCAAAAATGACAGATTCTCACTCCGGTATCCGGTCTCCTCTTCGAGTTCCCTTGCAGCACACACTTTGGTATCTTCTGTCACACTGTCTCTCGCTCCGGCAGGAATCTCTAACGTCATACGCTCTAAAGCATTCCGGTACTGTCTCACCATTAGCAGTTTTCCATCCTCACGCACTGCAACAACTGCCGCAGCTCCCTTTCTATGTGAGACAAAATCCCATTCTTCTGTTTTGCCATTTGGAAGTTCCATTGTATCTTTGTACACATCAAGAATAGTGCCTTTCATCACCAATTCCCGTTTAATTCTTTTTGCATGTTCACTCATCTTTCTTTCCTCCTGCCTCTTCTGGTTCTAGGATTATTCTATAACAATCAAATGCTTTTTCATATAAAAAGAAGATTCGAAACAGGATCCATCCTCTTCAAATCTTCTTTTATGCTCTCTTTGTCAAGCTATTTCGCAAAATCCGTTACACGTGACTCGCGAATCACATTTACTTTAATCTGTCCAGGGTATTCCAATTCAGACTCAATCTGTTTTGCAATATTGCGTGCCAATAATACCATGTCAGCATCGCTGATCTGTTCTGGAACTACCATAATTCGAATCTCTCTACCTGCCTGAATAGCAAATGATTTTTCTACTCCCTTAAATCCGTTTGAAATATCTTCTAATTGTTTTAATCTGTTGGTATAAGTATCAAGTGTCTCTCTTCTTGCACCAGGTCTTGCCGCACTGATCGTATCAGCAGCCTGTACGATACAAGCAATCAGGGACTCAGGTTCTACATCACCATGATGAGCCTCAACTGCATTGATGATAATTGGTGATTCTTTGTATTTTCTACATAAATCAACACCAATCTGAATATGAGATCCTTCCATATCATGATCCACAGATTTACCAATATCATGTAAAAGACCTGCACGTTTCGCAGTTCTTACGTCTACACCAATTTCCGCTGCCAATAATCCGGAAAGCTGTGCTACTTCAATAGAATGCTTTAATGCATTCTGTCCGTAACTTGTCCTGAACTTCATTCTGCCGAGTAAGCGAACGAGTTCCGGATGAATTCCGTGAACACCAACTTCTAATGTTGCTGCTTCACCTTCCTCACGGATCATTGTTTCAACTTCTTTTTGTGCCTTTTCTACCATTCTTCGATTCTACGCATGAATACGTCCATCTACAATCAATTTTTCCAAAGCAATGCGGGCAACTTCTCTTCTGATTGGATCAAATCCAGACAAAATAACTGCTTCCGGTGTATCATCAATAATTAAATCCACACCTGTCATCGTCTCTAACGTACGAATATTACGTCCCTCTCGTCCGATGATTCTACCTTTCATCTCGTCATTCGGAAGCTGTACAACAGAAATTGTTGTCTCTGCCACATGGTCTGCTGCACATTTCTGAATGGCAGTTACCACATAATCTTTGGCCTTCTTATCAGCTTCTTCCTTTGCCTTGTTTTCCATTTCTTTGATTAATTTTGCGGTATCAAGTTTAACATCTTCTTCAACGGTTTTTAAGAGATATTCCTTTGCTTGTTCGGAGGTTAATCCAGAGATTCTTTCCAGTTCCTGTAAACGCTCTTCATTGAGCTTTGCAATCTGAGCTTTCTGCTTGTTGATTTCTTCTTCTTTTGCAGCAAAACCGGCTTCGCGTCTCTCGATGGATTCCAACTTCTTGTCTAAGTTTTCTTCCTTCTGTACGACTCTGCGTTCACTACGCTGAATCTCTGCTCTGCGCTCTTTTACTTCTTTGTCCAGATCATTTTTGACTCTGATGGACTCTTCCTTTGCTTCGAGCATTGCTTCACGTTTTTTTGGTTTCTGCTGTCTTTACCGCTTCATCGATAATCTCACGTGCTCTATCTTCCGCATTACCAATCTTAGCATTTGCTACGTTCTTGTGGTAAGCAGTTGTGATAAAGTATGTCAGAACCGCAGTAACGATAAGTGTTATAACAACAGCGATCACTATCTGCAGCACAGGAGCACCTCCTTTATGAAATTTTCATTGTACATATAACATATAATTAGATTAATTTTCTGTCATAATTAACAACAGGTTAATTTTATTCTATTTTCATACTTATGTCAAGTCAATTACTGTTCAATATGCATAATATTGAATGACTCAAAAATAAGAATACAACATATTGTACAAATTTGCCAGATTTTCTCTGAAACAAAATTTTTCTCTCCGGCCTGCTCCTACTGCCGTTCCTGCTTCATGACATGAAGGATATCACTGCTTTTGAATCCCCTGCGGAGTAAAAAACTGATAATTCTTCCGCTGTTCGCTGACATCTGCATCCTCAAAAGAATAATGCCGCTTCTGCAGTAACTCTGCAATCTTCTTCTGATCATCCGAAACATACTCTTCTTCTAATGCTGCATCAACCAGATCTCTTCCAATCCCTTTTGCCATCAGTTCCATCTTAAGTTTTTGTCTACTTTTCTTCTCCTGATGATAACGGATGTAGGTAGAAGCATAACGAAAATCGTCGATATAATGATAACTTTTTACATAGGCAATTGCGGATTCAATACAACTTCCGGATATCCGTTCTGTTTCAGTTTGTCATAAAGCTGACGCTCTGTCCGGTCCTGCTTTTCCAACAGATGCATTGCCCTCTTGATTGCACGCTTTCCAAGGATTTCATTCAGAATCTTATCATAGACACCTCTGTGACAACACAGCCCTCCTCTATCCCAAGCTTTCGAATCTCTCCTTTATAAAGAACAACTTCTGTCCCATCATCAAACCGGATTCTTGCTTTTCCCTTCTCAAGAGGTACGACCGACATGACCTGAAGACTCATTTTTATTCCTCATCCTCTAATACTTCTGGCTCTCCCTCAGCATCCGTCTCTTCTGCAGTACCATCTAACTGGAATTTTTCTCTGACTTTTGCCTCAACCTCTTCACATACGAGTGGATTCTCTCTCAGATAAGTTTTCGCATTCTCACGTCCCTGACCAATCTTATCTCCGTTATAGGCATACCATGCACCGGACTTCACAATAATGCCACAGTCTGCAGCAAGGTCTAAAATATCTCCCTCTTTGGAAATTCCCTTACCAAACATAATGTCAAACTCAGCCTCTTTGAATGGAGGTGCCACTTTATTCTTTACGATCTTCACACGGGTACGGTTACCGACAACCTCTCCTGCCTGTTTCAGAGATTCAATTCTACGGACATCCATACGCACAGATGAGTAGAATTTCAATGCACGTCCGCCGGTTGTTGTTTCTGGATTACCGAACATCACACCAACTTTCACGCAGCTGGTTAATAAAAATAACAATACAGTTCGACTTGCTGATGACTGCAGTTAATTTACGGAGAGCCTGGCTCATAAGTCTTGCCTGAAGTCCCACATGGGAATCTCCCATATCTCCATCAATCTCTGCTTTCGGAACAAGTGCTGCAACAGAGTCAACAATCACGATATCCACTGCCCCGGAGCGAACCATCGTCTCTGTGATCTCAAGCGCCTGCTCTCCACAGTCCGGCTGTGAAATATACAACTCATCAATATTCACACCGATATTCTTGGCATAAGCCGGATCAAGTGCATGCTCCGCATCAATAAATCCTGCGATTCCGCCCCTTTTCTGTACCTCGGCAACCGCATGCAGGGCAACCGTTGTCTTACCACTGGATTCCGGACCATAGATCTCAATAATTCTTCCCTTTGGAAGTCCTCCAAGACCAAGTGCAATATCAAGACTCAAAGATCCAGTTGGAATTGTCTCAAACATTCATATGTGCTGAATTATCACCCAGCTTCATAATAGATCCCTTACCATACTGTTTCTCAATCTGTGAAATTGCAGCATCTAACGCTTTCAATTTATCTTCTCTTGCCATTTTCTTTCCTCCAATACGAACTTATGTTCGTTTTCTTGTTCTTATAGTATTATACTTTACCCTAAATGTCAACTACGAACATGAAACAATTCTGTCCCTGTTCATCCTTTTAAGACAGTTTTCCCCCTATTTAAACCATCACTTTCTATTTTTTGCCGGGATTTCATGCCGATCTGGCTGAAATAATTACTCTTGTAACATTTTATTTGATAAAAAAAAGATTCTGCTATCTGCAAGATTGACTGTACTGATAGATAGAAATTTGTCAAGGTGTTTTACAAAACACCCTGAAGCATTTCACGGATCGCATCTTTGCCCTGCACGCCGATTGCTTTTCCCTGAAACAGACCATAATGCATCACAACCAATGTCGGGATACTCATGATCTGATAATTCAGTGCCAGAGAAGCCTCTTCGTCCACATTCACCTTACCGAATTTTACTTTTCCATCCAACTCTGCGGCAAGCTCTTCTATAACCGTAGACTGCATTTTACATGGTTCACACCATTCTGCCCAGAAGTCAAGCACAACCGGGATCTTACATCCCAATACTTCTGCCTCAAAATTATCCTTTGTAATCGTTACAACTGCCATCTTTCTCTCCTTGTTTTTAATAGTTATCAGACAATTCGAAACTCATAAAAACCTAAATTGAATTGTGAAAAATTGACAAAAGAACATGAAAGCCACTGGGTGAGCCAAAATGAACAAGTTCGATTGGTACTTAGAAGGCTGGTACAACGGTAAGTTGTACCTGGCTTCTTAGTACCGCTGCGAGCGACACGTAGCGAGAGCGTGTCTTGAATGTTTTGTTAATTTTGAACAATTTAAGAAGATTTATGAAGAGTTTCGCAGCTATC
>ENA-OQER01000591-OQER01000591.1-human-gut-metagenome-genome-assembly--contig:-NODE-591-length-19425-cov-11.504042_pt1 | contig 19425 bp, 22 predicted proteins | sample MGYA00242797_ERZ504639 | MGnify/ENA primary metagenome ERZ504639 (study PRJEB26092, sample SAMD00036306) | human gut metagenome | host: Homo sapiens | study: EMG produced TPA metagenomics assembly of...
TATTTTTATTATTAATTGTTGTTGTCATTTTTAATCCTTAATTTTAATTCACCAATCATGCTCAGTTACATGCCAGTTACATGGTTTTATTCGTCCACCAACTTGATGGACTATTTTCCCACAAGTTATTGGCAGATTTCAAGTTCGTTTAGTCTTCACTTTCGGAAGTTTCTTCCTCTGAGGCTTCTTGCTTGATTTCAAGCAATGTTCGTTCATAGACCTCTTGCAGCTGATAGCTTGCCACCCCCAAAGGAGTAGTTATGCCACGCAGAGACCATTCTACCACTGACGAATCTTTGTCCTTGCAAAGAAGAATACCAATACTTGGATTGTCTCCCTCACCTCTAAGCAACTCGTCAGCTGCCGAAACGTAAAAGTTCAGTTTGCCAATAAACTCTGGCATAAAATCCACAATCTTCAGTTCTACCACCACATAACATTTCAGCCGAGTATGATAGAACACCATGTCGGGGAAGTATGACTTACCACTTGGCGTGTCAAGTTCCATCTGCCGACCGACATAAGCAAACCCTTTGCCCAATTCCAAAAGGAAGCGAGTAATATTGGTTGCTAACTTATTCTCCAAGTCCATTTCGCTGAACTTGTTTGGCAATGAGAAGAAATCCAACTTGTAAGGGTCTTTTATAATCTCTGTTGCCAGTGCGTTTTGAGGTTGTGGCAGTGTAACATCAAAGTTATTCAAAGCCTTGCCTGTGTGCTCGTACAGTTTTGTTTCTATAGCGTGTGCCAACTCAGTACGGCTCATGCCGTCGGTAAAAACTTTTTTTGAGATAAAAAGTAGCCTCCTCTATTGTTTCACATTTAGAGACAATTACTGTCTGATGTCTCCAAGGTACACTAAGCAATATTTCTGGCATTGGAGATGCTACATCTTTCACTTCTTGTAATTTTTTACCAGCTTGGTAAAGTTTGTATGCGAAGAATAAAAAACAAACCAACGTTTGATATAGTACAAGTTGACAACAGAAAATCCCTCAGCTTTTGGAAATTCTGCACGCAAATCAAGGCTCAACCTTTTCATGAAGTTTGCGCCCCACTTGTATTGCTTCTGCTTCTCACAAATGTCCTCGCCCAAACTCCAATAGAATTTGAGCATTTCCGTATTCACTTTGACAGCTGCTTTAAGCTGTGACATGCGGAAACGTTTCTTCAAGTCAGACAACCACTTCACATAGTTTTTATCTGCCATAAACGAATCGCTATTCACAAATTGCGGTATATTGTTCTTGTCTGCCATTTTCTTTTGCTCTCTATCAACTTGTTGAAAAAAACAACAGGTTGCTTTTCGTTCTCTTTTGTTTCTCTTTAGTTAGAACTATCCTAAAATATTGGATAGTTGGGTATTGGACACATATAAAGTCTTTATTTTCAAGCATGACCATAACAACCGTTTGGTTGATATGGTTACGCCAATCCCAATTCCTTCAGATAACCTTCAATCTCCTTGTCAAGGTCGGCTCGTTTGGCTTCCAGCTCCTTGATTTCCTTCATCACGGCATGGATGTCGATAGGCTCTTCTTCCTCGAAAGTATCAACATAACGAGGAATGTTGAGGTTGTAGTCGTTCTCAGCCACTTCTTGCAGTGTGGCGAGATGGCTGTACTTTTCTATCTCCTTGCGCTCACGATAGGTGTCAACAATCTTCTTGATATGCTGAGGACGGAGTTTGTTCTGTGTCTTGACCTTTTCAAATTCCTTGCTGGCATCAATAAAGAGAATATTGTCATCCTCCTTACGACACTTCTTGAACACCAAGATACAGGTTGGGATACTTGTACCATAGAAGATGTTGGCAGGAAGTCCGATAATAGCATCCACATAATTTTTCTTTTCGATGAGGAAACGGCGGATTACCCCCTCGGCATTACCACGGAACAAGACGCCATGAGGAGCGACACAAGCCATTGTTCCACCCTCATTGAGGTGGTAAATCATGTGAAGAATAAATGCGTAATCGGCAGTCTTTCGAGGTGCTAAGCGCCCTGCCTTACTGAAACGATCATCGTTGTTGAACTTATCGGCAGCACTCCATTCTGCAGAGAACGGAGGGTTTGCAACGACCGCATCAAACTGGGTGTCTCCAAATGCATCGGCCTCTAAAGTATCACCATTCTCAATGCGGAAATTGCTGAACTTGATGCCATGAAGGAGCATGTTCATACGAGCCAGATTATAGGTAGTAGGATTCTTCTCCTGACCAAAGATCTCGTTTGCATGACCGATGCTTGCTGCACGAAGAAGAAGTGAACCACTACCACAAGTAGGATCATAGACATTGCGCAGACGAGCGTGACCGATGGTTACGATCTCTGCCAAGATACGGCTCACTTCCTGAGGAGTATAGAACTCACCGGCTTTCTTGCCTGCTCCAGCAGCAAATTGGCTAATCATATACTCGTAGGCATCACCGAGAATATCTATCTCTTGCGATGCTTCTACACCAAAGTCAATATCATCAAGTGCAAGAAGAACATTGCTGACCAAAGTATTCTTGTCATCTGCAGTTTTACCCAATTTTGGTGAAGCAAGGTCAATGTCAGAGAATAGACCTCCAAAGTCTTCTTCACTGTCCTGCCCGAGGGTACTGTCCTCAATACGCTTCAATGAGCGTTCGAGCATCGGCAGGATATTCTCCTTTCTCTTAATGCTCTCAATGACAGACGAGAACAGGAAGTTTGGTTCAATAAAGTAGCCGATATTTTCCAGACATTCGGTCTTGACAACCTCCTGAAGTTCTTCTATATCATCGTCTTTCTCCATTGCCCACAGTTCCTTGAACGTAACTTCATCGTCCACCAATGCGTCATTGGCATGCTTCTCTATCTTCTCCGACAAATACTTGTAGAAGATAAAGCCAAGGGTGAAATACATGAAGTCACTTGCCGACATATTGCCACGCAGTTTGTTAGCAACTTCCCAAAGTTGGTCACGGAGTTTCTGTTGTAATTCTTCGCTCATATCATTTATTTCCTTTTTATCTTTTGTTTATTCCCAACTAAATGTTCTTATAATAGAACGCAATTTATCGAGTATTCTTGTCAATGCCTTGCGTTTTTTTATCAGTCCCAAGTGTTTCTCTTTCAATGCCTCTTGTATGATTTCAGGCTGCTCTTTCTGCAGATAGTCATACTCTGAGAGATAATGATTGAGCACGGAAGCATCCAAATCCTCATCCTTTGCAAGCGTATTGACTGCATTGTTGCGTTCGGTGACGATGTAGTTGTTCAACCGTTCTTCAAGGTCGCTTGTACCATCAGCCTTTTGTTTGCGAGCCATGAAGTTGTCACGGTCATCATCCACATTCTTCTGGATAAATCCGTCAATGAGTTTTGCCTTACTGCGAAGTTCGACATCCTTAATCATTGTGTCAATGATGTGCTTACGCCTCTCTTCGTAGTCCTCACTATAAGGATTGAGGTCTGCAATCAACTCCAAGATATAGGCAACATTGATAATATCACTATGCAGGAGTTCCAAGCAAAAATCAATATCGCCCATACCAGTTGCGGCTTCTTCAAGAGGGTCTGGCTCACCAATCATGCTTGGGTCTTCCTCTGGAACTTGACAACCTTTCTTTGGGTCATCGTTCTTGACAGCAAACGAATCGTATATATCAAGATACTTGCTGCGGAAGTCCATAAACTGTTGTTCTGTCATTCCGAGGTCGGGAGCATCCTCCTCAAACTCATCATACACTTGTATCTCTGCGTGTTTTTTGATGATGTCACGGAAAGCGAGGACAAACTGCTTCTTGTCGTTCTCACTTTGCAAATAGTCCACAAAATGAGGTTCGGGATAATGCTCCAAGAAGTCCTTTGTCAGTTCTTGATAGTGGGTTTTGACATCATCAAATGGTGGACGCACAATTTCTTCAAGATTATTGCTGTTGCTGAAAAGTTTGATAGACTCGTCCACCTTGCTTTTCAAGTCACGGAAGCAAACCACCTTACCGAAACGCTTCTTCTCGTTCAACACACGGTTGGTACGGCTGAACGCTTGCAATAATCCATGATACTCCATGTTTTTGTCAACATAGAGAGTGTTGAGCTTCTTACTGTCAAAACCAGTAAGGAACATTCCGACAACCAAACAGAGATCAAGAGACTTCATGTCGCCCTTCTTTTTCTTCATGCGGAGGTTGATGTCATCGTAATATGCACGGAAGTTTTCAGTGGTGAAACTTGTTCCATACATATTATTATAGTCATCCATGATGGCTTGCAGTTCGTCTGCTTCGCCTGTACTGTCACTCACAAAGTTGCCTGTATTCATACCTGTCAAGTCATCATCCTGACTATTATTGGCTGCGTATGTGAAGACCGCTCCAATCCTAATCTTCGGATTGAGGCTCTTGAATATCTTGTAGTAACGGATTAGCATCGGCACTGACTGCACGGCAAACAATGCGTCAAACTCTCCATCGAATGTTGACTTATTGAAATTATTAAGGATAAATTTTGCTATCTCCGTCATACGGTCTCGGTCGGCATTATCCACATCCTCATTGCCGTGGTAATACTCCACAAGGAAACCAAGCACGTTTTCATCGGCAATGGCATCCTTAATCAAGTATTTGTGAAGACAGTTGCCAAAGATTTCTTTTGTAGTGTGTCCGTCCACCGCATTTTCAACAAAGATTGGTGTGCCAGTAAAACCGAATATCTGCGTGTTGTCGAAGAACTTGACGATGTTCTTGTGGCATTCTCCAAAATGGCTTCGATGACATTCATCGAAGATCATAACGATACGAGAATGGCGTATTTCCTCAATACGACTGCTATACCACTGCTTGATGACAGCGGCATTTAACTTCTGTATGGTTGTTATGATAATCTTTGAATTGCTGTGCAAACGCTTCACCAATTCGTCTGTGTTGTCTGTACTGTCAACAGCACCAGGTTCAAAAGCCTCGTATTCGGCTTGGGTCTGCGTGTCGAGGTCGTGGCGGTCAACCACGAACATAACCTTATCCACATCGTCCAACTCGGATACGAGTTGGGCTGCCTTGAATGATGTCAAGGTCTTTCCTGCACCTGTTGTATGCCAGATGTAGCCGTTATCGTTGGAGTTTTCCACACGATCGAGTATCTTCTCCACGGCATAGAACTGGTAAGGGCGAAGCACCATGAGGCATTTGTCGCCCTCATGCAATACAATGTACTTGCCAATAATCTTGCCCAACGTACACTTGTCGAAGAACACTGTAGCAAACTTCTCCAAGTCGTTGAAAGGCACATTAGCGGCATCCGTCCAGTTGAATGTGAACTTATAGCCACTATTCGGGTTGTTGGCAAAATAGCGAGTGTTCACACCATTAGAGATGACAAACAACTGGATGTAATCAAACAGTCCATGAAAAGAAGTCTTGTGATAGCGTTGTATCTGGTTGTATGCTTGTTTCAGTTCCACACCTCTGCGCTTCAGTTCTATCTGAACCAAAGGCAGACCATTGATAAGTATCGTCACATCGTAACGACACTTCTTTCTACCTTCAACCGTAATCTGATTGGAAACCTGAAACTCGTTCTGACACCAGTGAGTGCGGTTCAAGAACTCCACCCACAGGCGTTCACCGCTTTCCAGTTCAAGAGGAAAGAGGTCTCTCAGTTTCTTTGCCTTTTCAAAGCGAGTGCCACCTTCAAGATAGATTAGTATCTTTTCAAACTCAGCCTCCGTAAACTCAGTGCGACCAAGTGCTTCCAATTTCTTCTTGTTGTGTTTCTCCAACTGTTTCTTGAAATTGGCAGACAGGTTCTTCTCCTCTTCAATATGAACATACTCGTAGTTCATCTTTTGAAGAGTATCTATAAGTCCGTTTTCGAGGGCTGCTTCACTTTGTACTGGCATATCTTATCTTTTTTATCGTTATTATGGCTATTGCCATTTCGCCCACAAAGATAACTGATTTTCACGAGAAAACACAACTATAGGGTTGATTTTTTTGACATAAATCCCAAAATGGAGATAGATGCTCACGGATAGTATCACCACGACTACTTATTCCTAAGAATTCAAATCCTCTATATTCCTTACATGATAAAATTTTAAAGTTATAAGACTTAGGTATCTCCTCTGTCAGTATATGCTTTTTAACATCACCATCTGTTTCATACAAACGGAACTCCCAGAAAAACCATAACATCAGACGATGACATCGGATACAGTAACGACTCAGAAAGGTAAGTCTTTCACTTTGTATAATATTCCGTTATATTATGCCAGATATCTGCAGATGTTCTTGGATAGAAATTCCGCATAAACGCAGTGATATTTACATTTATTCAGCAACTTAATGGAATAGCTGTAGATGGTTGGCTAAATTAATATGGTTCATGCACGTTAATTTGTTTTTTGATGAAAATGTATCAAAGTATCATTTTTGATATTCAATATCGTTATAACTAATTGATATAATATCAGTTATCAACAATGAGACTTCTCTTGAAATATGAGATAAAGTATCATAGAAGTATCACAAAAATCTCATTTTAAGCGAAAAATATCATTTTCGATGCAGCATTTTGCCTTATTCCACGTTATTAAGATAATCAATCATTAACTCAACTTCGCAAATGGGGAAGTTAAAGAGGTTAAAGAAGTTCGTGCCCTCCGCATGGTCCCTTAAGGACCAACATATGGGCATCCGCTGAACAACCAGCGGGCATCAACAGAACAAGCCTTGGGCACACACTGCCAATACGGCGGGCAACGAATGCCCAATTATTAGATTTATTTTGGGCACTATCATTTCTATTTCCAACAAGCATTCAAAGAAAACGTAATGAAGAATGCCTACATCAACTTTCGCAAATGGGGAAGTTAAAGAATTTAAAGAAGTTAGAGAAGTTAAAGCCATATGCTTTACAGATAGATATTCAACCCAAAAGGCTGTTGGCTATAACTTCTAACGACCGAAGGGAGTGATAACTTCTGTAACTTCTATAACTTCTGAACTTGCTAAAGTTCAGTATCTGATAAAGAAAAGATAAAGCAGAAGACTGGGAAAAGGCTGAAAAAGCCAAAAATCAGCCTAAAATGAGACTTCTATGTAAGCGGCTCCGCGTTTATACCTTGCATAATAAAAAAGAAGTAACAGCTGATTAAATTAATGCTGTTACTGCTTTTTCCATCGGTCAGGAAGTAAGTCTCTATATTTTTCCAATGGAGTATTTGGTTGCCATTCTGCAGTCTTTTCTATTACGTCGCATATGTATTCGAACAGATTGATGCCATTTAGTCTGCATGAGATGGCGATGGAATATAGGATAGCCGCACGTCCTGCTCCTTCGTGCGAGCCAAAGAACATTGAGTTTCTTCTTGATAGTGATATGTACCGCTGGATTCTCTCAATGTAGTTGTTGTCAAGAGCCGTATCACCTCTTTTGAAGATGTCACAAATGGCACTATATTCATTAAGGGCATAACCGACCGCCTGCGCAAGGTAGACTTGGGCAGCAAATCCTTCCTGGAAGATATTTCCTCCAGTTTCCCTAATAAGTCCTGCAAAATGTCTGGTGCGTATGATTGTCTATAGGCCAGATGGTCTTCAACGGTCCATCCTTTTACGCCAACCTTATGCTTTTTGTCTTCTTGATAAAACCTGTTGATGATATCTACGACTTCCTGAGCATCCTTGTCTTCCTTGCCGCAGTCGATGAAGTCTCTCTTGACATGCTGCAGACATGCGATTCTCATGATGTCCGGATAAGCATCCGATTCCAACTTTCGATAAGGAATGTAGGCATCACTCTGTATTGTACCTTTATAATCAGAGAATACGTTAAGTATAACCTGCTCTGAACGTGATCCATCCTCATATACAAAGAAGACAAGTCCCAGTTTAGGCGCACTTACAGCCAGAGGTAGCCTTTCTTCGAACCCTTGTCCGTAGGCTTTGTCTTGGCTAACAGTACTTTATGATAAGTCTCGTCTGCCGTAACATAATCCTGCTGCAGCACTATTTGACAGATAGCCTTGTAAAAGTTTTCCAGAACATCGGCACTTCTGGCAATCAGCTTGTTTGCCGTGGCCTTCCTTAACGTAAACCCACTGTCGGCAAAGTATTTGATGATTCGCTCCACCGGCATGGAATAGATGTATCGCATCTGCAGGAGACCTGCTGCAAAGGAAGGTGAATAGGACGAATTCAACAATAGAGCCGGCGGAGTTTTTCCCGGATACAGGATACTTCCATCAGTATAAGTGTTGATGTGATACACGGTCTTGATGAATTTGATTGGTTCCATGCTGTAACGCACACAGGTACGAGTTCCGAAGAGACGCAACGTCTTCAAAAGCTCTGCATCCATGACAGGATTTATCGTAACATGCACCTCTTCCATCTCGCAATGCATGTCACGCTTGGCACCATTGTTTTTGCGTGCCTTTCTCTTTTCGGCCTGCTCTTTTTTTTTCTTGTCAAATTCCTCCTGAGTCATCGAGTCTTGTGGATTCTTCTCCTGACGTTCGGACTTCTTGCCTGAAACAAGCTTGCCGAGTGCCTTGTTCTGACGATTCACCTTGTCGAAAGCGATTCCTTTCTGGACGAGTAGTTCTTCTAATGACTTTATACGTTCAATGAGTTCGCTGACCTGTGCAGTCAGCGAACCCACCGTAGCATTAGCTTGCTGAAGCTGTTCGTTTGCAAGCTGAAGCTGTTCCTTTAAAAGTACTATAATTCGTCCTTTTTCATAGTGCAAAGGTACGAAAAAATATAGAGACATGCAAGGATTTTCAGATATTTATTTTTACTATCTTACTGATACACAACATATTAAACACAACCTTGCACGCCTACAGATTAAGCCGTTTTCTATATCTCATACTTTTCAGGCAAATTCCGCTCATGATGGCAGATAGCGTCTTGTAAGGCATTTTGCATTGTTTGCTTTGGGGATCAAAGAATGGTAATTCAAAGGTTCCTCGCTCCAGTCGCTTCTGATACAGCAGGAAACCGTCGCCATCCCATTTGAGCATTTTTACCTGCTGGCGGTTCTTTGAGAAGAAGATGAAGACGGCACCACCGAGTGGAGGCAGCTCCATCTCCGTCCTCACAATCTGGTACAGGCCATTTATGCCCATGTTCATTCGGACATATCGCTGGCAGACGTAATACTGGGTGTTTTCGTTTAGTCCAAACATAGCATATCCTCCTTTTCGTAAAGTTTCATCAGATGCATGACAGATTTGGCGCTACCTTTCTTGATGGTGACTATCGTTCCATTAGGGAAGGTTAGGGTTATGCCAAAAAGATAGTTCTCTGGACAGACGGGATCGGGTGGCATTTCCATGGGAAGGAACATCATCCCAGTGTCCTTGGCTGTTGAACATTCCTTACGGGCTTCGGCCTGAAGCAGACGAATCTGCTGTTTGGCTAACCTAACAGAATAACCTTTCTCTGACATCCACCTATGCATCGAACGATGGTTTACATGCCGTTCCTTTAAAAAAGGAATCAAACTGGCTTTTGGATTATGATTCAAATGAATCTGAAAGGCATTCCATGCCCTCTCATAACGTTCTGTTGCTCTCATAATTTCGTTGGTTTTAAAATTATGGTGCAAAGGTAAGAACTTTTACGATAAAGGGCAAGGTATAAACGCGGAGCCGCTTACACTTCTATGATACTTTTATGATACTTTTTGCAACAAAACACAAAAAGTATCATTTATTATATACACCTATCAATCAATGCATTACAAATATTTTAAAGCCAATAATGATACTTTGAGACTTTTCTTTTTAAAAAAACTACGTAAAGTTCTGCCAAACCTCTATCTATCATAATTGATTTCCACGAACAGACATTATTCGACATTCTACAGAAGTGGTAACTACGATCTCATTATTTTATAACTGCTCACAATTTGTGACTGGTTTATTGTTATCTATATTATTTGCAATATTTATATCTTTATTTTGGGGTATCAGCGTTGGAACAAAAAAACAAAAGGGAACGACCCCTCACGGACCATTCCCTTTCCAACATTATGTACGAGAAAAAAATTAGTTGTTCTCAGGACGAAGTTTACGTACAGTAACACCAGCCTGCCACATCTCTTTGTTGCGCATAGCCTCGAGTTCTGCGTTCAACTTCTCACGGTAGTCAGGCTGAGAGTTCTTGTCGATAGAAATCTGTGCCTCATTACCTGTCTTAACAGAGTAATACAACCACTCCATAACTGGCTTGATAGCCTCGCGGAAACGAGGAGCCCAGTCGAGCGCACCACGCTGTGCAGTAGTAGAGCAGTTAGCATACATCCAGTCCATACCCTTCTCACCGAAGAGAGGGCCAAGGCTCTGTGTCAGCTCCTCAACAGTCTCGTTGAAAGCCTCTGATGGTGAGTGACCATTCTCACGGAGCACATCATACTGAGCCTCCAACAATCCCTCGATGGCACCCATCAAAGAACCACGCTCACCAGTAAGGTCAGAAGTAGCCTCACGATGGAATGTAGTCTTGAACAAGTAACCGGCACCGATACCGATACCGAAGGCAATTGTCTTCTCCTCAGCCTTGCCAGATGCATCCTGGTAAACAGCATAAGAGCAGTTCAAACCACGACCCTCGCAGAACATAGTGCGGAGAGAAGTACCAGAACCCTTAGGTGCAACCATGATAACATCAATATCCTTTGGTGGAACTACGCCTGTGCGATCGCTCCAGTTGATAGCGAAACCATGTGAATAATACAAAGTCTTACCTGCTGTAAGATACTGCTTAATCTTTGGCCAAACAGCAATCTGGCCGGCATCAGAAAGCAACATACAGATGATAGTACCCTTCTGAACAGCCTCCTCGATAGAGAACAAAGTCTTACCAGGAACCCATCCGTCCTTCAGACATTTCTCATAAGTCTTACCCTCACGCTGACCAACGATTACGTTGAAGCCATTGTCACGAAGGTTGCATGCCTGACCAGGACCCTGAATACCATAACCGATAACGGCGATAGTTTCATTTTTCAATACTTCACGTGCTTTCTCCAATGAAAATTCATGACTGGTGACTACTGTTTCAATTACGCCACCGAAATTCATTTCTGCCATAATAAAAATTTTTTGTGCGACTACTGTTGTGAAGCCGCGGGTTTTACTTATCCATACAGATGCGAGCCCTACTTATTCAAAGAAAGTCTTTTGATCCGTCCACTCCCTATCCAAGAAAGCGGCTATGGGTTTATTCCTTTTATTAATTCGGTTGCAAAGGTAATAAATCATTATGAAACAACCAAATTTTTCTTTCATTTTTTTATAAATTTCGCTTTACTTCTTACAACTTCTATATCTTTTTCAGAATTTTGCATGCTTTTTGTTACTTTTATGCAATATTCATTCTCTCCTACTTCCTCCATATAGAAGTTCAATTTATCGCCTTGATGCTCTCTGCCACATAAGCTATTTCGAATCTTTGCAGGAAATGGGCCTTATAGTAATCCAAATCAAACAAATCGAGGATGTGCTCGATATATTTCACCGAATTGATATGTCCATTGACGTCCACATCATTATAATAGGTGTCAATGGTTCTGACGAGTTGGGCATCTGCCGACATCTTCACCCTCGAGCTGGCAGCAATGGGACATTCCTTTTCTGTCTCGATATACTGAGATATCAACCATCGTTGATCGAGAAGATGTCAACAGGCTGGCGGCTCTGCGTGTCTATCATAGCCCACACACTCTTGCCGTAACCATATACTTCTCCTCCTCACCTGCCGGTGATGCGCTGCAGATCTTGAAGTCGCGCGCTGTAAAATACTTCATGGCATTCTCCACCCATGTCTCCACTGCGAACTTGTCATACGACTTGGGCATCTCTGTCATCTCAATGGCAAGACGGCTCAATACCCATGTGCGATGGCGAGGCATGAGATAGTTCATACCATATCCCCTGTCGTTGCTATGAAAATCGGCAGCATTCAACAGATGATTGCCCAAATGCCCCATAAACAAGTGACTGGAATAGTCACAATGAAAAGGTTCCGAAAGGAACTCATATCTTCCTACTTTGCTTAATAATTCCATATCTCGTACTTGTTTTATTATATAAAAGTCGTATTTCCATAGTCAGAAGACCATAGAAATACGACTCTTATAATTCATATTTTATACTATTTTCATCACTCTATGAAGTTACTCCTCTTCGCCTTTTTTAAGATAATCGGATACAGGCTCATCATAACTTCTTGTCACAGCAATGCGTCCAGAGCGAGTATACTGCAAGAGGCAGTCAAAGCTGTTGAGCTGATGGAACAAGTCGGCGATGTCTTCTGTCAGTCCTGCAAGGAGCACCGTGCTGTAAGTAGGATTTACCTCCATCATGCGTGCATCGTGCTTGCGGATGGTACGCGACACCTCAGGATTTTCCAGCAAGACGGGTGTGGAAATCTTGAATAGAGCCACCTCGTGGATAAAGATCTGGTCATCGGTGTAATAGTCACTCTTCACCACATCGATCTTTTTCTCTATCGCCTTGTTGATTTTCTCTATCTGCTCCTCGTCACTCCACACCGTAATGGTGTACTTGTGAATGTTCTTGATACTGCTGGCAGATACATTCAAACTCTCGATATTCACCTGTCTACGAGTAAACACGGCTGTAATCTGATTCAGAATACCGGCAATGTTCTCAGAATAAACAAGCAGTGTATATAATTTCTTTTCGTTGTTATTCTCCATAATCTTATCGTTCAAAGAAGTTGATACTTCACCCCTCTTTCACAAGGAGTCGATTCCTCACTCTTCCTGTTCCACTCTTAATAGTTCAACTCGAGCTGCATCTCGTCCACGCTCTTGCCTGGCAGAGTCATAGGCACGATGTCCTCGTCCTCCTTCCTAAGTTACGGGGCCATTTTGCCGAGTTCCTTGGCAATACTTCTTCCGCCGGCCTTAGGATTCTCTCCTCATCACCTGTGTCGGTTTACGGTACGGGTACAATATGAACGATAGCGGCTTTTCTTGACGCATGGCTCACGGGCTTCGCTACTAATCTTCGCTCCACATCACGTCTTCCCATTACATGGCGGATTTCCTGCCATACTGGTACCTCGCTTGTACCGGGCTTTCCATTCCCGCTCCCGCTCTCCTTACGTGTCCCCACAGTTCTGTCATACTGCAGTACAGGAATATCAACCTGTTGTCCATCGGCTACGGCTCTCGCCCTCACCTTAGGTCCCGACTCACCCAGGGCAGATCAGCTTTACCCTGGAAACCTTGGATATTCGGCCTAGAGGATTCCCACCTCTATCTCGCTACTCATTCCGGCATTCTCTCTTCCATGCAGTCCACAGCTCCTTTCGGTACTGCTTCTTCCCGCATGCAATGCTCCTCTACCAATCTTTTCAGATTCCTTAGTTTCGGTGGCGCGTTTCAGCCCCGGACATTTTCGGCGCAGGACCTCTCGACCAGTGAGCTATTACGCACTCTTTGAATGTATGGCTGCTTCTGAGCCAACATCCTGGTTGTCTTCGAAATCCCACATCCTTTTCCACTTAACGCGCACTTTGGGACCTTAACTGTAGGTCTGGGCTCTTTCCCTTTTGACCGCCCAACTTATCTCGTGCAGTCTGACTCCCGGTGATATCTACACGGCATTCGGAGTTTGATATTCTTCGGTAGGCTTTGACGCCCCCTAGGAAATTCAGTGCTCTACCTCCGCAAGACTCACACCGAGGCTAGCCCTAAAGCTATTTCGAGGAGAACCAGCTATCTCCGGGTTCGATTGGAATTTCTCCCCTATCCACACCTCATCCCCACCCTTTTCAACGGATGTGGTTCGGTCCTCCACTACCTCTTACGGCAGCTTCAACCTGGACATGGATAGATCACCCGGTTTCGGGTCTACTCCTACTGACTCTGGCCCTGTTAAGACTTGGTTTCCCTACGGCTCCACACCTGAAGTGCTTAACCTTGCAGTAAGCGTAACTCGCCGGACCGTTCTACAAAAAGTACGCGGTCGTACATATAAAGTACTTCCACAGCTTGTAGACACAGGTTTCAGGTTCTCTTTCACTCCCCTCCCGGGTCCTTTTCACCTTTCCTTCACAGTACTATGCGCTATCGGTCACTAAGTAGTATTTAGCCTTAGGGGGTGGTCCCCCTGACTTCCCACAAGGTTTCTCGTGTCTCGTGGTACTCTGGATCCTGCTCAGTCTCATCTGCTTTCACATACGGGGCTTTCACCCTCTGCGGCCGGCTTTCCCAAAACCGTTCTGTTAGCTTCTAAGAATCATTCATGCAGTCCGTAACCCCGGAATGCACGCATTCCGGTTTAGGCTCTTCCGCGTTCGCTCGCCGCTACTTGCAGAATCGAGTTTTCTTTCTTTTCCTCCGGGTACTTAGATGTTTCAGTTCCCCGGGTTCCCTTCCATACGTTATGGATTGGCGTATGGATGACAGAGGTGTGCTCTGCCGGGTTTCCCCATTCAGAGATCTCCGGATCAAAGGATATTTGCTCCTCCCCGAAGCTTATCGCAGCTTATCACGTCTTTCTTCGGCTCTTAGTGCCAAGATCCGCCCTGTGCCCTTATTGCTTGACCTTTCGCTCATCACCCTAGCGTAGGTGATGCGGTCTCTTGATTCTCGATTGTTGATCTTTGTCTGCTCTCACAGACTAATCGATGTCTTCCTATCTTACGTTTTACGTTTATATCAAGGATGTATGATTTTCATCATATACATGTATGCAGTTTTCAAGGTACAATCAAAAAAGGATATAACCATCTTCATTTGAATGCTTTGTATGATCTGAAAAATCGCATTTATACAGATGTCATTATTCAGTCTGGCCGTTATCCCAATGAAACCGGGGCTCTTATAGACATGATGCAGCGTTCCAAAGTCCAAGAACCGGTACTGCTGATCACAGACCGCGGATATGAAAGTTATAACGTCCTTACCCATGCACAGGAAAAAGGATGGAAGTTTTTAATCCGGGCAAAAGATCTTGGCAGCGTGGGATTCTTACGCACTTACCCATATCAGATTATGGAACTTTCGATCGTACTTTATCGTTGATTCTTACACGAAAATAGACAAAAGAGATAAAAAATCAGCCACAGGTCTATCGGTGCCTGACCAATAAATCTTCCTGTGACTTTCTTGACCCAGTGAAAAATCCATTCTATACACTTTATTTTCGTGTCCTCCGATTTCCAATCGCAGAAAACACAATGGAATGTATCATTACAAATTTAGAGGAAGATGCGTTTCCTATGGAAGAAATCAAAAAAACTTTATGGCTGGAGATGGACTATCGAGGGCTCGTTCCGAAAGTTGAAATATACGATTGGGTTGAGCAACTTTCATGCCTATAAACCGGAATACATTCAACAAGAAATCTGGGCTAAGCTGATTGCATACAACATAACAGAAACATTGATCAATCATACCGTGATTAAACGGAGAAAAACAAAGCATAAATATAAAGTGAATTTTAGCAGAGCCGCTCATATATGCAGGGTCTTTCTCCGTCCGGATACCCGGAAAGACCCCATAGACGTGATGTGGCACTGCTTCAGAAGGAATTAATCCTGTCCGGGATGAACGGAAGTATCCCCGACTCCAAACGGCGCACTTCCGAAAGCCACGGTATTTTATCTATCGCGCAGCATAAATCTGGCAGCTCCATCAATATCCATAATACTTTTTATGAAGCAGATGTAAACCTGCTTTTTTCATGCAATTATTTTTCTCCACAGCTGATACAGAATGAAAAAAAATCAGACTTTTCTATCTATACCATCTGCTTTTATGAACTATTTCCTTAGTTTTCCCATCGCCCCTATGCTTTCTTTTATCTTATCTAAATGACATTGATGTCTGAACTGTTACCTAATAAAAACACCACCTATATTTGATATACACATTGTAATCAAATATAGGCAGTATTATCTACTTTTTCAGTGCCCTCCCTCAATCTTGAGGGGTAAGGCTTGCTTTCTCTCCTACTTGTTTCATAATATCTCATGAATGTGATACAGAAGATGCTCAGAGATTATTATGAAATAATTGAATACGATTTAAAACCAAGACCTGTTGTAATGGAAAACATCGAAAAAGTAATTAACTGTGGTGATCCTTCCTATGGTGGCGCCATGTATATCTGCACACATTGTAAAAATTGGAAATTTGTCCCTTTCCGTTGCCACAGTCGTTTTTGTCCTACCTGTGGCAATAAATATGCCATGGAACGCACTACCAGTATGTCTTTTAAACTCGTGAATGTGAATCATCGACATTGCGTTTTTACCATTGATGAAAATCTCAGGGACTTCTTTCTCAATGACCGGTCTCTGCTCAACTGTCTTTTTCACGCGGTGAACAGTGTCATCTCTCGTATGTTTTTTCAAATGAATAAATCCAAAAACTTTACCCCCGGCTTTATCATGGTCTTACACACTTTCGGCAGAGACCTCAAATGGAACCCTCATATTCACTGTCTCATCTCAGAAGGGGGATTTAGCGATGATGGTTTCTGGCGCCATGTCAAATATTTTAACTACAACTTTCTTCGCACCGCCTTCCGTACTGCTCTACTGAATGAAATGGAGACGATCATTGGTCCTTCGTTTAAAAATGTGAAATCCAGATGTTACCGTGAACATAAACAAGGATTCTACGTTTATGCAAAACCAAATCTTTGTGACCCTAAGAACGTTATCAAATACATCGGGCGTTATCTTGGCCGTCCTGTCATTGCTACATCCAGAATCGACAACTATGATGGGGATACTGTTACTTTCCATTACAATCGCCATGAGGATAATAAATACATAGAAGAAACTCTTCCTGCCATTGATTTCATCAAAAGATTAATCCGTCATATCCCCGAGAAACACTTCAAAATGATTCGATATGGCGGCTTATATGCCAGACACAGGGAAATCGATAAAACCCTTTTTCGCGCGATTTCTAAAAATAAGCATCGTATTTATCGAAATTTCAATCAATGGAGACCGCCATCCTGCTCTCCTTTGGCTATGATCCTTTAGAATGTCCCGATTGCAAACACAAAATGGTGTTACTTGAACTTTATTACAAACACAAACGCGTACCTCTCGAAGAACTCTATGAGAAAGTAATGTCCAACTCTCTCGGAAAACGTTTCTTCTGCATGATTTCTTTTTTATATTCTATGCTATAATCCTCTGTAAGGAGGACAAGAACATGAAACCTAATATCGAGGAATTACGCAAAAAATACATGGATCATCCACCGGAAGGATTCACATCTGAGGACATTCGCAATATGAGCGAAGATGAACTTCTGGATATGGATTATTTCTTAAATGAAGATGACTTATTTTCCGATGAGGCTGGTGTAGAAGGTTTTTATATCTTTTAACCAGTGCCATCTCTTTATCATGCTCGCTTTTATGCGGGCTTTTTTCATTCATGAATCTAACAAATATCGAACTTTCCTATAAAGTGAGAAAGGCGCAGTAAATACCGCGCCCTCAAAACTGTTTACTCCAATCAATATTCCATTACCGGACAACTTCCTGTATCATCGCATACAGAGCCTTTACATCTTCCACCTTTGTCAGTCCGGTCTCTTTATCAATAATAGAAGAATATACATGCGGAATTACTTTTTTCACGCCTGCATTTACAGCGATTAACAGAATTTCTCTGAAATTATCCAAATCAATTCCGCCTGTCGGTTCCAGATTAAAATCATGCTCCGCACACGCCTTTGCCACAGCCTCATACTCTTCTCTGCATTTCAACCCGCCCATCGGGAAATATTTCAAAGAGTTTGCGCCTTCTTCTTTTGCCATGGCGATCGCAGTTGCAACCGGTACAATCGCAGGTTTTTCGTCTTTTGCCAGATATCCGGTAGATATCTTGACATATCCCGGTTTCCCACAAGGAGCAACCATGGAATTCATAAAAGGTTCCTCTCCTGCAAGCGCCCTTGTATATCCCCCAGCAGTAAATGTCTGATTAATATGTTTTGGTTTAATGATTTCGGAAATCTCTGCAACTGCCTTCCACTGCCCCGGATTTCCTGACCCCAGTCCGACAGAAATACAATTATCAACCTTTTTTTTTTGATATCGGATTATATCTTTGACCGCACTCTGCACATCCGGGTAATTTGCAGATAAAAGTCCCAATGCCACATGCCTTCCGCCGCTTCATACAATGCCACTGCATTTTCAACTGAACTTGTAAGGCAGTTTCAAGCATACTCTATCCTTATAAAACTTCAGTCCTTTCACTTCTCATTTCTCCTTTCCGATTTCCACAATTCGTCTGTAAATATATTCCAGCTCATTCCAGATTTTTAAGCGGACGCGGGTCAATTGCGAGTGAACCGATGTTCGCTGATAATCTCGTGTATATACGGCAGCCGCGCCTTCCTGAAGCTTGCCGATCATCTCTTTTGCAGAAAAACCATACGCATTCTTATCAAAACTGATTTTCGCACGATAAATTTCACGGCCTGCCTCATCCTGAATCAGTACCGCCTTACATCCATCGATTTCATTCACTTTTGCAGCAATTGCTCCAAATCTGACTTTGTGACCGCACAAACATGTTCGCCTGCAAGATATTCCTTGATTGCCTGCAGCAGTCCCATGGTCCCTTCTTTTCCGATTTTCATGGCTCTTCCGATTCCTTTATACTGCAGCCGCATGTTCGATGCAAGTTCTGTCGTCTTACAAGCCACAAATCCACTTGTCGGACCTTCAATCGCCTTTGCACCGCTGTAGCCAGACCATATCTGCTCCCATCTGCATATAGCGGCCCAAATCCTCTTCCGCAGCCGCATCCACAATACACGGAACTCCCAGCGTATTAGCAAGCTCAATTACGTCTTTTACATCCACCATATCTTTTTGCACACAATGATGAGATTTTACAAAAAGAATCGCCAATGTATTTTCATTTACTGCGTCTGAGATATCCGTAAGCTTGAACCGTTTGCGTACCCTGCTTCTACAATTTTCCCGCCGCCAAGCTGCACCATCTCTGCAATCGGAGCTCCAAAATCTACATTATGACCTTTTAAAAGAATAACTTCACGTTTATCAATTTTCAGAAGCGCATCAAACAAATGATGTACCATTGTAATATTATCTTTGCAGATCAAAGACGCAACGGAAGTGCGATTCCTGCCGATGCGCTGGAGGTAACACAGCATCCTCACATCCAATCATCTCCCCGATCTTTTTTCCTGCAAATTCATACAGGCTGTCAATCAATATATAGTTTCCCGCCGCCTCTACCAAAGTCTCGCCAACGCCTTGTGAAATGGTGGAAACTCCTAGCTTCGTCATTCGCCCGGATGCATTGATAACCGCCTGCAGACCATTTTTACTATAAATATTTTCCATAATATCTGTCTCCTAAACGAGTCAGAGGGATCATCTCCTCCGCCTCATAATCCAATACGA
>ENA-OQER01000592-OQER01000592.1-human-gut-metagenome-genome-assembly--contig:-NODE-592-length-19395-cov-8.506591_pt1 | contig 19395 bp, 33 predicted proteins | sample MGYA00242797_ERZ504639 | MGnify/ENA primary metagenome ERZ504639 (study PRJEB26092, sample SAMD00036306) | human gut metagenome | host: Homo sapiens | study: EMG produced TPA metagenomics assembly of...
GCCATACTCCTCCGTATTCACCTTTGGATATATACTCATATTCTGGTATAGATATTGCACTTTGCATCTACTTTTGGCATTACCTCCATTCCTGGTATTTCCATATCCTCTGTATTTATCTTTGGATATATACTTATATTTGATGTAGTGTCTTTATATATACCTAACATACGGCCTGTTTTTTCCCACAAAGATTTAGACCTATCACTATTATTTATAGGAATTGCCATTTCTGGGCCATCTTCTGCAAAATATGCTAATGTTGGATTTGTTATTAAACCACCTTTTGCATACCCTTCAGGGTCTTCATCGCTTCCTATTATATTTTTAATAATTTTTATGGAACCCTCTATCGGATGCGAAAAAAATTCAACTAAAGAGTTCCACATTGCCATTGCTCCATCTGTAGCTTCTCTAATTTTATTAAGTATCCATTCTTTAGTCTGTGTAAATTCATATCCTACATACTCAGATAGATCAGCCGCTCCAACTTTGATATCCTCCCAATTTTGCATTAAATATAATCCAGCACCAACTAAAACTCCAAAAGCTAAGGCAACCCCCACTACTGGCCAAGATATAGCAGCAATAGCGGTAGCTGCTGCAGTAGCTGCTGCACTTATTCCACCTAATCCAGCTATAAAAGAAGCCGCAGAAAATGCTGCTATAGCTGCGCCCACACCACTGATAACAGATGTTAATACACTTAAATCTACATTACCTAAGAATTCTGTAAAAGTTTGTATTGCTGGAGTTGCCTGCTCTGCTAAAGGTGCTACAAACTGCACTTCTATAGTTCTGTATAAATTAGCAAAAGCTGTGTTTATGTTATTAAGCTTATTTTGTGCTATATCATCCATTGTTTTAGCATTCATGTCTACAGCAGAATTTGTATCCGCCATAGCAAGCACAGCTTTTTCTCCCATATCTTCCCACATAGTGCCAAATAAATTTACGCCAGCTTGATTTCTTTTTACTGGGTCTTCTATAGCTTTTAATGCATTAACTGTTTCTATAAAAGCTTCCTGAGCAGAATCTCCGCCTTTAGCAAATTTTTGTGCCATAGTATCTGCATTAAGTCCTATAGCTTCAAATCCTTCTGTGGTTGTTTTACTTCCGTCTTTGACCCTAATATTAAATTCCTTAATAGAATCGCCTATTTTATCCACAGACCAAACACCACTTTGCGCACCAGAAACTAATATATTCATGAAGCCCTCTGCATTAAATCCCATTTGTTTAAACTGTACGCTATATTCATTTAAAGTGTCTAATAAATCTCCATTTTTATCTGCACCTAATTGCGCTCCTTGAGCCATAAGAGTATATGCTTGTTGTTCATTAACACCAAACTGCTCCATCATTACTTTAGCTGCACGCGCAGATTCTGTTACCTCCATATCAAAAGTATCTCTAAGTAAAATAGCATTTTTAGATGTATTTGCTAAATCATTTCCTAAATTTCCCATTATTTGTTGTATCTGACTTGTTGCTTGTGCTGCATCTTGCATATCTGCAGTAAGTCCAGATACATAAACACTTTTAACAGCCTCCTGTATATTTTGCCATTCTTCACCTGTAGCCCCTGTCATGGCCTTTGCTTGTCCCATAGCTTCTTGATAAGCAGATATATCTTGAATAAATGTACTAATACCTAAGCCTGCTGTTGCTCCTGCCATCATTCCTTTAAATCCGCCACCCATAGCACTAATAGATGCTGAAGCACTTTTATATTCTTCTTGTTGTTTTGTCAGCTCTTCTAGTGCTTGAGTTTCTTTATTAATTCTAGTTGCAATACTAGCTGAATTAGCACCGAATGAATTAGCAGATATAGTACCAGCTTATATGCAGCTTCTAAATCCTGCATAGCCTTCTCTAATTGTTTTAATGTTTTATTAGATTGACTTATTTTTTTATCTGCATCTTTAAAAGAACCTGCAAAGGAAGGGTCGAGTCCACCAAGAATTTTAAAAGCAAAGTCATATGTTTTAGCGTTTGCCATTTTTTCTTGCCTCCTTGATGGCTTTAGCTTCCATTTTTAATATTGTACTTGTAGATTTTACCCATGTGTATAATTCTAAAAAAGACATACTCATATACACATTTATAGGTGTATTAGTATGCCTAGCTAAAATTATTATATTTTTAGTAATAAAATTTTTTAGTTTTCCTGTGTCTTTAAAATCCCCAAGCACATATTTATAAAAACCCTTGCTTTAGCTTTAACCTTGAAAAAGTCTTTTGCCGGTAAATCCCTAATAATAACCGAAGATACACCTGCCGCTTTAGCTGCTAAAGCTCCTAAATATTCCGCACTTCCTTCTGGATAAATAACAACCGTAGATAATTCTTTTTCTACTTCAATTATGTCATTCCCTGTCAAAGACTCAAAATCAAATATAAGTTTCTCAATTTTCTTTTCACCATATTCAAGTGGTTTATCTAAAATCAATTCAAATCTATTCATTATATACTCCTATCCTACTATGTCATTAATTGTTTGTCTTAAATCTATCCCATCAATTTTATAAATGCCATTTAATACATCAATTTCAATCTTACTTTTTTTATCTAACCAAACTTTATAAGACTGTAAATTCATCTCTACTTTTAAACTCATTGTTGAAGATATCTCTATATCTCCCATTTCAAAAGAAGATGTCATTCCTGAGGTTACTGCTCTAAATTGTTTTTCTGTATATGTTTTTAAAGCAGAATCATAAAAATTTAAAGCGGCTCTCATTTCTAAGGTTTTATTACCTTTTAATAAATTAGGATTTTTATCTGTTATCCCTCTAAAAGTTAAGGATACTGTCATGTTTTCAATGTTTGTTTCATTTACAAACTCCATTGTTCCCATGACACCCATACCTTCAAGAGTCGTTTTCTTTTTCTCTATTGTTGGAAGCGTTACTGTAGCAATGCCAATTAATTCCATGTTATTATCTGCATCATATATTTTGGCATCTTCTATATGTGTAGGAAACATTCTAATCACTCTCCTTAAGCACTAAATAATGTATCATAATATGTTACATCAAATTCAAGAATAAATTTAATATCTTCAGCTGGAACGCAAAAGCCAATATAAGCGTGATATTTTACCTTGCCATCTATTAAATCTGTAGTAGGATTTTCGGATTGTAAAAATTCTACCCTACCACCTAAAATGATTTGCTGTGCTGTAAGACCAGCCAACCAATCATTTGCAGAATTTACTACAGTTTCTACAAATCTTGGTCTCATTGGATTATCTACTTTAGAGAAAAATGTTGTTTGTAATGTATTTCCTACCCAATTCATCATACGTCGGCAACAAATCCATCTATCTTTAGGGTCACTTGTTCCTGGATAAGCTGCAGTATTATTTCCCCATAATTTCCAGCCATTTTTATTTATTGCAGTAACTACACCAATACCATTTAAGTAATTCGCAATATCCTGACCAAAAATCACTTCTGTTCCATCAGATAATACTAAGCCATCACCAGCAATACTTTCATTACTTGGAGATTTAAATGGAACATCATCATAAGAAGCATCTGTATTTAATGTTACACAAGATGCTAAAACAGACATATGATATGTTTTTTCACCTAAAGAAATTTTTGGCCAATATACAATCAAGTTTGGAGAAGTGATATTATTTTGGTTTTTCCAATTATTAACATCACTGTATTTTTTTACTGTAGTTGTATCCGCATCTATTAGTGCTATGCATCTAAAATTCCCATTAATATTTTCACATTTAGCTTCCATTACTGCAGCAACCTCCGAGTTACTGCTCCATTTTGGAACCACAATTTGACCAGGTACTAAATTAAATAAAGGATATACGTCAGCTATAACTTCTAACCCTTCTGCCTTATTAGTATTTACGTCCACACCGCCAATTATATCTGTTTCATCAATTTGTGTTGGGTCAACTTTATCATATTCTACATAAATATGGTCTGTAATTTCTTCATTCAGAATATTTATTACAACTTGATTATCTTCATTATATGAAGCAGTATAATTTGTTTCATATGTTAAATATTCTCCAGCATCTTCTTTTTTTATCTTTAGAGTATTTAAAATAACTGGGTCTGTTAAAATTACTTCCTTATCTGTAACTGTTTTTTGGGTACTTTCTACACTCTGTTTATGTTTAGTTATATCCAAAACATTTACAAATACAACTGGACTAATACTATTTTTACTAAAAGCAGCATCCATATATTCACAAAGTGTGTAATTTTCCCAATCCTCATCATATCCAAAATTAGCCACTGCTTCATTGTAATTATAAATAAGTGTGGCTTTATTAATTGGTAATTCTGTTACTGGTGCATTAACTAAATGTAACGGAGCTGTACCAATAACTACAGGAAGCCCTGCACTTACTTCTATTGTTGGCACTAATGAAGTAGCCTGCTCTTGTATAGAAATCCCATGTTGATATGTTGCCATTAATCATTTGCCTCCTTAATTGTTTTTATTAATTGCATAAGTGCCTGATATTCTAAAGTAGCTTTTCTTTTGTAAATTTTTCTTGGCCAAGCTTAATTTTTGGGTTCTACAAATAACATTTTTAATAAACTGCATTTTTCAAACAATCCTTTTAAAGGTGGATAATTATAAGGAATTCCACCTTTAAAGGTTTTATTATTAAATAATCCATATTTTAATATTGTTGGTCCAATATAAGTAGTTGCCTTATTTTTAACCTTATTCATAACCATAATCATCTATTATTAATCCTTCTTCCTTTATAGATTCAGTTTCATATGTTGCTTCAATTACACCTATCCACATCGGTTTTGGTTGTAAACTTTCTTCTAAAACTCTTGTATTCATTGGTAAAACCATTCGTGCATCTTTAAAATGTCTATGTTTCAAAAGTGCAACTCTATTTCTTTCAATCCAGTTATAAATCAAAAGATACGCATCTTCATCAATTTCTTCATATGTCAAAAATGTTATATACAGTTTAATCTTAGACACACCACCGATAAAGTCTACATTTTCATCTGTAGTTTCTGCCGGTCTTACAATTATTCGTGGACAATATTCTTGTCTTTTCACTATACTAATATTATCTGGTAAAAAGCCAGTAACTACTTTTACAGATTTTTCCTCACTATCATAAATTTTATTTACATCTTTCAAATATTTAGCCACTAAACTTGCTAATTCAATTGATTGCATTTTTACTCCTAAGATTGTTTATTTAAAATATTAGAAATTTGCTTTTCTACATCTTCATTAAAAGTTTTTTGTACATTTAAAGTAATATTGGCATGAATTTCTGGATTTTTAGCCATATATGAAGCAGATGGTCCATAAAACTCTCGTATAAATGCACGACCTTTTGTTTTTCCTGTACCTCTTTTTTTTCGTCTTGGTTTTTCTGCTTTCAAATACTTATGAATTTTTCCAGCACTTCCATCTTGCCAACGTTCAAAAATGTCTATATGACCTGATTTCATTTTCGCAACAAAAGCCCCTAAAATTGCCTCCACCTTTTCTTTTTACTTGGGCAAATGGTACTTCTCTAGATGGTTGTGTTGGCGACATTTTAAAATTATTAAGCCCTAAAACTTACCTTTTACAGTTATAACTGCTTTTAAATCTCCTGCTCTAGCACGTTTTACATTAAAACCACTTTTACGAATTTGCTTAGAATTAACTGTATAATTTTCTCTTATTCCTCTAATTACACCTGTAACAGCTGTACGAGCAGATTTATTTATTGCATTCGCAATAGCTTTATCTGCACCTTTTGGTACACCTATAAGCATTCTTTTTGCTCTGTTTATACTACTACTATCAATTATTAAACTCATGGTTTATTAACACCTAATGTTATTTTTAACATACCAAAATTATTTATAATTTCCTGTACATAATAAATTTTGTCATCTAGTTTAAATATTTCCCCTTGTCCTGGTTGTTCATCTAAATCTTGCTACACAAAAAACATTCAAAACCTCCCCACTAATGCCTTCATAACCAATATTTTGTTGTACAATTCGATCTTTATCTGTTAATGCTTGTATACTAGCTAAACAATAAGAACCATTCAAATTGTGCATTTCACCTAATTCCCGTGGATTTAAAAATATATTTTTAAAATCTGCTTCAACCATTTTTCCAAATTTATTCATTTTTTAACCTAAAAAAGGACTGCTTTTACAGTCCCTTTATACCTATCCGGCTGAAATTATATTAACATTTCCTAATAATTTAACCTGTGCTACTGCTGTAGCTGTTTCTTTTTTTAAAAAGCACATTCCTGCAGGTACATCTGTATTGGTTTTAGTTAATTTTTTACCTGCAATATTCCAATAAAGCATATCTCCTACTTCAAAAGTTGTAGCATTATCTGCAGGAAGTTCCCAAACACCTTCTAAATTAACTGTTCCCGTTTCATTGTGCGGTATTTCCATCTCCGCCACGCCAATACAAGCAGTGCCAATAGGTACAACATCATTACACGCGATATCAACCCCTGTACTATTAAGGAAATCAATTTTTTCACCAATCTGAATAAAATCACTCATCTTTTGTACCTCTCTTTCTTACGCCTGACCTGCATTTTTAACAAAAGCACGCCAATCAATTATATTAACGCCATAATCAATATAGATGCGAAAATCCATACCAAGATTTTTAAAAGATACCTGACTATCTATAGTCGGACTATTCTTACCGTTCAAGTATGTTACTTCAATACCGCCACCAGCAAACATCGGATCAGCTGCCAAATACCAAGCTTTTTCACTATACTGGTCAAGCTCACTGTCACAAATAAGTGTAAGCGCATTTCTAAACGGATTATTTACACCACTGTTTGCACCTTGCGGGTCTGCTGTGGACTGTAAAAGTTGCTGTGCTTCTGTTTCCAATGTAGACGGTACAATCAAAAATTTCGGTGCAATATTTAGTTTTTCCTTACTGCCAATATTAGTAAAGTTACGCATTAACTTACGAGCTTCTCCGAGCGTTGTAATACTTAATTTTCCTGCTGTACCGAGATTTTTACGAGCGGATGTAAACAACGTGGATGTATCCGCCAGCGTTTTATAAACCAATTTGTTGATACCTAAAACAGCGGCATAAGCATATTTTGTCGGAATTGTCGTTAATGCTCCCAAATCATCATTTATAATTGCTTGACGTGTAAGAGACCATGCACGACCATAAGTTAATACTTTAGCTCTCGCAGAAGCTTCTTTTAAGGTATCAAATTTAAATTCGCCACTTTCTTTTATTTCTAAAAGTTCTCCAGCTTCACCAATACGATAGCGCGTTGCTTCCTTAAAATCCTTATTATTTCCTTTACTAGTCCACGTTTGATATGTCGTATTCGCCATAGCATAAGCCTGTGCCATAGATTTGTTAGCCACATTACTTAAAATACCTGGAAGAGCTCCAGTGCCAGTCATTGCTACACGTGCCAATTCCTGTACATCCATAAATTCAAGATTTCTTAATTCTGGTTGCTCTCGTTTTACGCAATAAATCATATAATCACGGATACCAGCGCCCATCAATTCAGTTGCGCCTGGTGCTGGCTTTTCGATATTAAAACCCTCACGCATCATAATGGCATCCGTTGCTGCAGCTCTGAATTTTTCTCTTTCTTCTGTACCAACCTGTGCTTTTGCTGTATTAGATGGTTTATTATCACGCTTAAGACCTTCTAAAATTTCATGTTCCACATCACGGATTGTCATGTTTCTATTGACCAGAAATTTATCCATTCTTTCATTCTCAATGTTGAACTCTCTGCATAAGCTTACAATGCCTCTTACACGTTCATTTTCCGTTTGTCCTTCATTTTTATCTGTAAGCGGCGGAATATTATTTGCCTGGCTACGATTATTACCTTCTTGCGGATTTGTGTTTTTCGATTCATTTCCCAGATTATTATTTGTTCCCATTCCTGTTTCTCCTTCTTGCATATTTTGCGCCCTGCCGACACCCACTTCGGAATCTGCCGGCACGGATACAATAGATATCTCATATACATTCCAACGAGTTGCAATATATGCTGGACCCGTTATACGGCCATTTGTAGAAACGGCACCCTCCTCGACTTTTTCCCATACGTCTACGATATAACCAACAGAAACGCCTTTTAAAATGCCTTTTCTTACTTTCTGCCATACCCTCTCCGACTTCTCGTCATCATCGAAGTACACTTCAGCTTTTGCCTTTCCGTCTTCTATCCATGCACGCATTACCTTCCCGATTACTTCATCGGTATCATGGTTGTATAAAAGACAACAAAGACCGTCTTTTATACGCTGCATATCTACACTTTGCGTATCAATTGCAATACTTCACTACCGTACCAACGTCTTACCGGCGTTTCCGATGCAAAAGATAATACGGCCGTTCGGTTTTCCTCATTAATTGCTTCCTGCGTCAGTGTTATTTCCCTGGTTTGTGGTACTTTCTGCACTGTTGGATTTACTTTCTGCTGCATTTTCTTCCTCCTCATTTGTCTGTTGTTTCGGCGCGGTGCTTATTGCACTACCGGAGCTAAAATTTATACCGTATTTTTCTTCTAATGCTTTTTTGTATGCTAAAACTTTTGCTTGGTCCTCCAATACTTCCTTATAATCAAGCCCTGCTTTGGCACAAATATTTATAACACTATCTTGACCTGTTTCCATTGCTATTTTATTGGCATTAACTTCTTTCTGCGGATCAATCCAGCTCCAACCTGGAGCTATCCATCGATGTGCAAGATAGTCTTTTTTCTTTTCCCAAAAATTTTTTACATTAAGTGTTCCAGCAAGTATTGCTGAAATAATAACTTCTGTATAAATTTCCATTAAGAAATGTTCTATAAGCCACATTTGCCAATCTGTAAAATTCTTTTGGTCCTCCAATAAGTTCTGTCTAGCACTAGAATAATTTACATTACTCATGTCTCTACTAGCATTTTCGTAACCAATACCAAGCGCGGATGCACCCATGCGTTGAATAGCAGAAATATATTCCTTAGCATTTTGTGCCTGCCCATTCGGTACAATAGAAGTTGCATCATCCCTGGTTGCAATTCAAATATCATGCCGGGTTTAATCTCCGTTATAGGATATTTTTCCCGCTTTTGTGCTGGTATATTTCTTCCAAGACCGCCAATCATAGTAGCAATTGCCTTTTAATAAAGACAGTAAAGGCCGCCTGTATTTTTTCCTTTAATGAAAGCGTATGAATATAATCATCGATGTCATTTGTTCTGGTTAACATCGATGTTGTTTCACTTATTTCACGAATTTGAGACGGCATCTTTTTATCGAACAAAAACAATACTCTTTGTGCTGGTATTCTTTCTGTTTTTCCTGTGTCCCATCCGTCCGGCGAATAAACTTTAAGATGATAAGCAACGGGCTTTTGATATCTATTTATCTCCACACCGTTTATAACCATATTGCCATTATTTCCGGTTAATACAGCTGTATCCAAATCGTCCACTTCTCGGAGCTGTATCTGAAATGGATATTTTTTATTGCCGTTGTATGTCTTAACAATTAAAATACCGCCGTCTATAATTCGACGGCGGATAATCATTTTACATATTTCTCTAAAGCTAAGCTGCCCCGTTACCTCACAATTACGAGGTTTTGCCCATTCAGAAAAAATTTTTTCCATTTCATTTCCAAGTTTTTCATCTTCTATCTGTGATTGAACCCTAAAGCCTGAACCAACCACATTTCTTTCATAAGCTTTTATAAGCGACTGCATAAAATCAGAATTTCGTTCCCTGTCTCTTGCCCTGGCGCGGATGAAGTCCCTTTCGGCTTCGTTTAGCTGTTCGGATTTTGCATTATACGGCACCCAACCGGCGGAAGTATTGGAAATTTTACCGGCATCATATGCCTGTCGTATTCCCATGCGCCAATGCATGCGCTTATAAGCCCAGCTCGGAGATATATAATTTATTGCCTTATCTAATACGTTCATTTGTTAAACACTCCTACAAATACACCTCCATTACTGTTTTCATACGCCAGCTCCGTTTTAAGCTGCCTTCGTTCAGCATACAACGTGGCTAAATCCTCTCTTGTTACGCTGTAAGTACCGAGATTATAACTTTTAACACCTGTATTTTCTAAAGCATAAATCGCCTTGTCTATGGCTTCGAGTTGTTCCTGTGTTGTCCGCATTTATTCACCTTCCTTTATATCCAATTTATCCAAATGTCTTACGTGCATTAAATCAGCCGCTAAAGAAGCATATACTTCACAATCCCAATAATGATTTCTAGCATGGCTAGTTTTCGGAACCCATGTATAAACTTCCCTGTTGTTTTTTATTTCTACAATTTTATGCTCGCTCGTCATTTGCTCGGCGTATTCGATTTCCGTGTCGGCGTGAAACATAAATGCGCCGTACTGATACATCGGCCGCTTTAATTGGGAAGCGATAACATCTTTGTATTTATCTACATTTACAAGATAAATAATCTGTCCCAGTCCTGCCTTTGTCTCCGTTGCACTCACATTGTCTATTACCTTTTTTCTAAATCGCCCTTCGGATTTTACATTAAATTCACCTTTGCAGGGGATTACCACATTTCCCATAAGACTCTGCATTTGCAGACAGTAGTCATAAACTTCTTCCGTTCTGTACCCGCTATCTATAACGCATAAATCTATCTGCCAACGTGGCTCTCCGTTTGTATCGCAAAAATATCTATCCATTAATTCCGTAAGTTCATCAAAATTTTTAAGAGAACCGTACTGTATATTCTGGCTTATTACGCCAAATCCCCAAGCACGTACAGTGTAATAAAGATTGTTTTTCTGTACGTCCACGCCACAAGTTATAAGCTGTGTAAGTCCGGAACACAACCCTCTTGTATTTCCGTTCGCCTTGCTAAAATTTGATTTGCTTCAAGTTCAGATGCAGTATCTTCATAGGGCATTCCAAGCATGAGTTTACAAAATTCTGCATATCTATAGGATCATTTTTACTAGCCAGAAATTCTCCAGCCACATCACCAAAAGTCAACCATGGAGAATAAATAGAATTAATATGAAATGCTACAGATTTTGCATGACCAACTGTTTTATTTTCTGAAATCCATTTGCCACGTTTTAGCATCTGCATTTTATGTCGGTCATCAATACGACTGCCACATTTATTGCATACATAATAAGCAGCCGCTCTAGCTAAAGTTATATCATTTTCTCCTTTTTCATTTTTTGGCCATTTTATATTACTTAGATCAAATGTCTGATATTCTCCACAATGTGGACATGGTACATAATAATGATATCTTTTATCTGCTTTTTCCCATGCTATCCATATTGGGCCACTCTTAAAAACTGGTGTAGATGTTTTAAAAATCTTTGCATTAAAGCGATTTTTAGTTCTTTCTTCTGCTAATTTTAATGGACTAGCTTCTTTTTTAGCTCTTTTAGGAAACTTTTCTAGCTCATCTATCATAATATACCTACTAGACCAGCTTGCCAGTTTAGAAGGTGACTGAGCAGATGCAAAAAATATAAATCCACCATCAAATTTTAAAAGCGTATCTTTACTTTCATATTCATTAAATTTACTTTTCAAAGCAGGTGAATTATCTAACATTTTTTGTAATCTAAGCTCTGAAAAATCTTTGCAAAATGTGTCATCAGGTAACACATAAATAATTCTATTTGGATTTTGGTCTATAATGTACCCAACTATATTTAATAATGCTTCTGTTCCACCAATTTGAGTACATTTTAAAAATACAATTTCTTTTACATCCTCATCATTAAAGCTGTCCATTATTTTTTTAAGATATGGAACATTTGCTGTTTCCCATGGTCCTGGTTTATCTGTTTCATCCGCAGACAAAATTCTATTTTTATCTGCCCATTGACTAACAGTTAATTTTTCTGGTGGCTTAAATGTCTGCATAGCCATAGCAATTATCTTATCTAAAGTCTGCTGTGAGCTATTACTTCTTTCTACTAGCCCCCGTTTTAGATAACTCATTTAAGCACCTCTCAATTTGTTTATCGATTTTCTCTTTTATCAATAAAGTTATCTCCGGATATTGAGAACTCAAGTCCATTGCTATTTGATTGCTGGTAAAAAGCAAAATTGATTTTATTTTTCCGAAACATTCCACCAGCGTTTTATATACTTCCGCCGATGCAATATACTTACCATTTAAAATATCGCGTTGAATTTCCGTCATTTCTGCTTTTAACTCCCGATACCGCGCATCTGCTTCTAGTTTTCTGGCTTCTGGACTGACGTTTTTCTGTTGTTCATAACGCCACAGCATTAATTGCCTTATATCCCACTTACCACGCCCTACTTTTGGCGCGCCTTTTTTTGCCCAATTAGATAAAGTATCACGGCTTATCGAAAAAAATTCGCAAGTATCAGCTGTTGTATAAATAAATTTGCTCTTTATTTGCTCATTTTTTTCTTTGGCCATGTTCTCACCTCAAATCTGACAAATTTATAAACTTAATAAGCAAATAAAAAAGTCCGTCATTAAAAGGCTTTTAGCTATTTTTTACACTACCAAAAGACATTTTTTATGCAGACTTGTAAGGCAATTTTTTTCAATTTTGAGAAAGTCCGGGGTCACGGTCCCGCATTAGTGTACGGGCCCTCTAGGAAGTACCTACGAACTTATCTATAAACTTTATATGAATTATTTTTATATTTTCCTTGTTCCTTATGGCAAGTAGATTTAAAATGCACCAAATCTCTGACTGTAAAAGTTTTATTACTATCTCTTGTATAACCTAAACACTTGCCATACTTAAGTTTAATCTTTCTATGGGTACAGATACCATTAACATTGTAATAACATTTAGATTTGTTACATTTAATTATTGTCATTTACTCACCTTCTTTTATAAATGAAAAAGGCAATCAATATTAATTGATTGCCTTTCCCCAACAGATGTCCTTAAGTCATGCTATTAAGTTTTGAGTTCGTTAGTAACTTAGAAAAGAAATACCTTTAATTTGTAGATTTCATTTTTCCACAATAAAAATTATAGCAGGTACTTTTTCCATATTCAATGGCGTCTTTTTTCTAGCTTTTTCTATTTGCTAATATATACATATCTTTAATTAATTTTCTCAAAGCCACCTGCGTAATATAAATATCTCCATTAGGTCTGCTGTCTATCAACTCTATTATTTCCTTACCTTCTACATCTGCTGGTGTTTCTATTTTGCAAATATGTTCTTCTTCAAGATAAGTATTTATCATATCACTTGTACCCCAGCAAAGCCTTTCCTCTGAAACATTAGGGTCTGGATTTCTTGTCAATCTATCACTTATTATTTTTTTCTTTAAATGTATTTTCTTATATTCATCTTTAAAATTATTATATTCTTTAAAAATTTTATTAACTATCCCTAAAAAGCAATAGCTTACATAACATATGATTGTTAATACACCTATATAATAAATAAATTCTGTATTGATATTCAAATTGCATCACCGCCATAGAATTTCAATATTAATATGTCTATTAGCTTTTTCTTATTTGCATAGATTGTTTTTACATCACAATGCAAAATCTCTGCTATTTCTTGTACCTTCCTATTTTCAAAAAAATACAATGGAATAATTGGTGCATAGCAATTATCCTCAATTTCTTTTAAAGCACGATTTACTTCATTTATAACTCGTTCATCACGGTCTATCTTTTTTTGTATTTTAAGACATTCGGCATGTCTAATTTCATCTATAGTTAATTCTGCACCCCACCATGCCTGAGCAATATGAACAGCTGGACTACTGTCAAACTCTTCTTTTTGTATATCTTGAATATCTTTTTCAAATTCTTTTATATTATTTTTTAATACGGGATATGCTTTTAATTTTTTTACAGTTTCTTTCCTATAATCTTTATCATTTGTTAGTGGCTTAGAAATAAATTCCCTCATTATTTCTTGGACTGTTTCTCTTATTATCTTTCTAAATTTATCCCAAAAACTATCATTGTAAACCATATTATTCCTCATCTTTTATTTATTTTTTGCTTGCTTTTACCCAAAAATTTAAGAACAATCCTCACTATAGCTCCAATTCCAATAAAACCAACTACAGCACCTAACATTATTCCAATTACAACACCCATTGTTACAATTAAAATATTCATAAATTCCATTATCTTCCACCTCTATTTATCTGTAATAAACACATAAGACCAATACCTATAAAAGCACCTATCCAACCGCCAAGTATAAGACCTGCTATAAACATATTAATTCTCCTTATATTAATCTTGTTTGTTCACGTATACCTTTTATATAATTTATAGTCAATATCTGCAGTTTTTCTAATAATTCTAATTCGTCTTTTTTATATCCACCATTGTTTTCACTTTCTTCATAATTTCTAGCAAAAAAACATTGTTTTATATCTCTATATCCTAATTTATATTTCCCCTGCAAAATAGCTTGGCTTAATTCTCCGTATTTATTCCATTTAAATGTTACTCCTGTAATAGTAATTCTATCTTTAATAGAAACAGGAAATTGTAATATCCTACGACCTGCAGACTGCAAATTTAATAATGTTTCATAAAAATCTATTGTCGCTCTTTCTGTATCTTCTAAAGTTATTTGCTTATCATCTTTTACATATTTTATAAAAATTTTTTCCTCTTTCCTGGTTTCTTTTAACTTCACTTCTTTTATACAAATACCATCAATCACTATTCCTGGTCTCATTTTTTACACCTCTTTTCATAATAGTCTTAAGCACTCCCAGTTCTACAAGTTTAGCCATTTTTACACATTCTTTTGTGTAATACGGCTTTAAATATGGGCATGGTTTATTCATTATAGTACAGATATATCCTCTTATATCTGCACTATATTCTGTATTAGTACACCAATATTTCATTTTTCACCGCCCCAATCCGCCACATCAAAAGACTCCTCTTTTTCATAATACTTACGATCTCTATTTTTATTAATCCCCTTATCTATCATTGAGTCTGTCGTAAAACAAAAATGCTTACCAAAATGTTTTTCTAATAAAAATATATTTTGCTGTGCTGCTTGACTAATATCAAACAACTCTAAAGCAAACTTTTCAATATCTACATAAGTTAAAGTCTTATTTTGTAATTTTTATCAAATTTGTAATTCATTTTGTTGTTCCATAAATTCTTCAATAATTTTCAAATTTTGTTTATATAAGCTTTCATTAGCATATTTATAACATATCGGTAATTTTCTATGCTTAAATCGTTTATTACTCATTTTCACATTCACACTCTTTCTTGATATATTTCTAATCGCATACATAGATGCCCTCGAAAATTATCATAATAACTCCATTTAGGTGATTGCCAATATTCTGCCTCTTCTATATGATATCTAAACCACATTTTAAGACCGTGTTTTATATCTTTCTTAAATAAAAAATACTTTAATTCCACAAAAAAAACATATCTTAAATGAGATATTATCTCGTCCCAATTGTTAAATGGCGTTCTTTCTGGATTCATACAAAATTCTGCGTATTCTTGGTATTTATGTAACTTATCAACAATACGTCTTAATCTTCTACCTTGAATTGTATTATTATATTTTCTTTGCCACATTCTTTTTATATATTTAGCTTTCATTTCATCATCCTTTTACATATTCAATAACGTTTTCTATCTTTTTACCACTTTCTAAATCCAGAAAATTAACTGCACCATTAAAACGAACCTTATATTTTTTTAAATCCGCTTTTGTAAAATATTTCCTGTCCCATTGGTCTTTGCATAACCGCCAAAGAGCATATGGCACAAAATAAAAATCATTGCTAATTCCTACACATACAGCAGTTATAGCTCCTAAATGATAATGTTTTTCCAATAAAGCTTCTTGATGTGAAGATAAGACTTTAAGTGATATTTTATCTTTCGTTGTTGTCTTAGCTTCAAAAATAATGGATTTTCCACCTTTTAATGTCCCTTGAAAATCTGGCTGTGCTTTCTTATTACCAAAAAATCTACCTTTAAACATTCCTGTTTGTTGGTCTTTTTCTTTTACACCAAAAGGCTCAGGTATTTTATCTATACAAGCTCTCCCCTCATATAAATAACCTAAACAAGCTGCTGCTATCTGATTTTCAAAAATTTTACCTTGGGCATTATTTTTTGTATTTATTTCACTTCTTGTCCTAGTCAATTACTCTATACCTCTCTTTACAAACTACCTCTTTTGCTTCTTTTCTTAACATGGCTTTCCTCAGTCCATTCTTCAATAATTTCTGGTATATCATCATCTGTAAATATCTTTCGATATTTACTTTTATACAAATTCCAATTAGTGCAATCTGTTTTATACATGGTATATCTTTGCACTCTGCAACACTCATAACATCCGCCATTATCTGCCCAACCATAACCATCATATATAGAATTTTTATCTATAACATAGCCTGTTAAAGCCTTAGGTATATTCTTCCAAAATCTGTTATACTTCATTATTTTTTTTACAACTAATGGCATAATAAGATTTTTAGATGCACAAAAACGCTTCTTATGCACCTTTTCCTTACCATAAAACTGCTCCCTACTATTTTTTATTAAATAACTAGCAAGTTTTTTATATTCTCCGCTATAGTCTAAATGTCTTATGGTTACACGTGGATACTTAAAATCTTCTGTACCTGCTATTTTTTGCCATGCTTTAGTTATTACATAAGTATCAAACTTATTAAGTACAATGTGGAAATGTATCATGCCTCTTTTTGTTACACCTGCCACAAAAATATACTTAAGCTTTTTACCATTGCGTTTATATATTTTTCTTACAGTATCCAAAAAGGTATTTATATTCTTTCTAGCTGTAGCAAAATCAATTATCTTATGTGGTGGATAACTAAGCGTTAGAAACAAATCACCTCCACCAAAATTCATATTTAGTTTGTATCTGCAGTTACGCTCAGACTTTTTATCTTGATAACGAAACTGCCTTAATGGTGTTTTCCCTAACGCTGGACCATTCACTATTTTTTTACCAATACGTCCACTTTGATACCTAGACACATCTATGAAGTTTTTACCATATACCATTTGCTGTACTAATGCCATATTTAACGTCTCCTTGGTTTATATTTTCCTGTTAAAATAATACCTTTAGCAGGTCTATAAAACGCCCAATCGAACGCTTAAAATTTGACTTTAGTACAACCCTGATTTATAATTTTAATTGAATATATGAGGTTACACTTTTAGCCCTTAGATTACGACCAATAATCTAAGGCTATTATCATTTTTTAAGCAATAATCGGAACAACTTCATTTATACATATCTACTATAGCTTTAAAATCTATATTTAAAGCTTTTTTTATTGTTTCTAATCGGTTACTATCTAACTCAATGACATTAGTATCTCCAATATCATTTGTGTATTCTAATGTCACATTTATAATTTTTTTATTCCTATAAAACTCATCTTCTTTAGTAAATGCCATCTCATCATATGCTTGACCATCGGCATCTACTATTTCATCATTATCATTTATTTTTATTTCTAAAACTTTATCATCGATTTCTGGATTATAAATCCATACTGTTTCGCCTTCCGCCAAAAGTTTAAAGGCTTCTTTCATGGTTATACGTTTCATCATGTTTCACCTTTTTAAACATTTTCTATATCCTCATATTCTTCCCAACCATTTTTCTCAGCTATCTTATCTAAATAGTCCTGTACTGCTCCTTTTTCCTCTAGCCATTTATTGCTAGAACTGCGGTATTTATGACCACCAACTTTTATTGGTCCTGCTATTTGTTTAAATACTGCATAGGTTTTACCTAGACCAGCACGAACAAAATAAATATATTTACCGTCTGTATATATCATCATTTCACCTCATTTTTAAGCAATTAATGTACACCACAGACCCAGCAAAAAGTATATATAAAAAGGGGTATTTTTATTTGTCGTGTATATTACTGGGTAAATGGTATACATTAACCATAGTTATAAATATTAGTAATATAATAAATATGCCAAAGCTTTTTTCTAGCAGGTAAATAGCATTTAACTACTATCTACCTGCTTTTTTATTACCAAAAATCAGCTTGCAATTTTATCTTTTATTACTTCCGTTATAGATGCACCATTAGAAATTACATATCCTTGCATTATCCAATAAATTTGTTTTTGCTGTTCTTCACTTAATTTGACATAAAGATTTGCAGCTTTTTTATTTCTTTCATCTATTTCTTTCATTTTTATCTCTCCTTTAATTATTTTATAATTAAAACATCAGTTAAATAATCACTATATAATTAAAATAACATTTAATGTTCATAAAGTCAATATTTAATTGCTTAGTGATTAAATGTATGATAATATTTTAACCAGGAGGTATCAACTATGAATGTAAATGATAGAATAAAACAAATTAGAAAACATTTTGATTTATCACAAGCTGGTTTCGCTAAAAAATAGGTGTTGCTTCATCTTCTGTTGGAAGTTGGGACATTGGAATTCGTCAAGCAAAACCTGTTCATATTACAGCTATTTGTAATGTTTTCAATGTAAATGAAGAATGGTTATTACATGGGACAGGTGAAATGTTTAAAAAAAATCTTGATAATAACCCAGCCTTAACACAAATAGTTAAAGATTACGATTTAAGTACAACTCAAGCTAAATTTATGAAAGCTTTTTTAAGCCTAACTAATGAACAAAAAGATACTATAATTGAAGCTATGCAAATAATGGTTAATGCTACCTTTGAAAAAGAGCAATCTATACAGCCAAATACTTATAATTCTTGTAATGATGAAAATTTAAGCACTGCTGAAAAAAGAGCTTTAATTAATCGTGAACTGGACGATGAAGAAAAAGTTTTATAAATGGCAAAAAGGAAATATTATAAGTTTTCATGCTTATAAATGGTTTAAAAAATATTATTAAACCATTTTTATTATGTGGTAATAACAACACCATAAACAAGGAGTTAAAATCCATGACCATTGGTGATAGAATAAAAAAAATACGTAAATCCAAAAATCTTAGTCAAGCAAAATTTGGTGAAAGTATTGATTTAAAACAAACCATTATTGGACAATATGAAACAGGCGAAAGAAATGTACCTGAAAGAACTATAAATGCCATTTGTGAAAAATATAATATTAATAAAGAATGGCTTTTACACGGTACTGGTGAAATTGAAAAAAACAACAGACAAACTGCACTAGAAGAAATTACTAAAAAATATACTTTAAATGATATGGAAACAAAGTTTATTAAACTTTTCTTAACATTAAATAATAAAGATAAATATTTAATACTAGACCTTATGAAGCGTATAAGTGATGATAAATAAATATTCTTCTTATAAAAACTACTAACTAAAAAAGACCACCTAAAAAGGTGGTCTTTTAAATGTATAAATAACATATTAT
>ENA-OQER01000594-OQER01000594.1-human-gut-metagenome-genome-assembly--contig:-NODE-594-length-19377-cov-4.751532_pt1 | contig 19377 bp, 35 predicted proteins | sample MGYA00242797_ERZ504639 | MGnify/ENA primary metagenome ERZ504639 (study PRJEB26092, sample SAMD00036306) | human gut metagenome | host: Homo sapiens | study: EMG produced TPA metagenomics assembly of...
GTCGCGCTGACTCAGGTCGCCGGTAATCACAAACTTGGAGTTAAAACCCAGGCGCGTCAGGAACATCTTCATCTGCTCGGGCGTGGTATTTTGCGCCTCGTCGAGCACCACGAAGCATCGCTCAGCGTGCGGCCGCGCATGTAGCAAGCGGGGCGATCTCAATCACGCCGCGCTCCATGAGCTCATCGGTGCGCTCGCGATCCATCATGTCAAAAAGGGCGTCGTAGAGCGGACGCATGTAGGGTCAATCTTTTCCTCGAGGGTACCGGGCAAAAAGCCCAGATTCTCCCCCGCCTCGACAACCGGACGCGTCAAGATCAGACGGCCCACCTCGTGACGCTTGAGCGCGGCAACGGCGAGCGCCATGCCAGATAGGTCTTACCGGTACCGGCGGGACCAAGGCCAAACGTGATGGTATGCGAGCGGATGGCATCCACGTAGCGCTTTTGGCCGAGCGTCTTGGGGCGAATGGCACGACCGCGATACGAAAGCAGCACATCATCGCGAAGCGACGTAGCCTCGTGCTCACCGTCGCGCAAGACGGCCAGGCAGCGAGAAACATCGTCGGCAGACAGCGTGCGTCCGGCGGCCGCCTCGCGAAAAGTATGGTCGAAAAAAACGCGCCACGAGCTCGACCTCGTCCGGGTCACCGCTCACGGCGATGCTGTCGCCACGGACGACCACATGGGCACGAACCAAACTCTCGAGTGCACGAAGGACACCGTCGCCGGCGCCCAAAACGCGCGAGGGGTCAATACCCTCGGGAACGGTAAGTCTAATCTTCGAGGCTTCCATGAACCTCCCTGCGTGCATGGACCAAGCCGGAATCATCGACTCCGATGATAGCAACATCGAGCAGGCACGGGGCTGTGAGTCCACAGGTATCGTCAAGACGGGCATGATGGAACGAACCGAGCGTCAGGTTGTCGCCATACTCAAGCACGGCACGCTCGACGGTTCCCACGCGACGGCGAGCGTCGGCAATGGCGAGTTCCTGCGCCGCGGCCTCATGCGGCGGCTACGCTCGGCCATAACCTCGGGCGGCACCTGGTCGGGCATATCGGCAGCAAGGTACCGGGACGCTTGCTGTAGCGGAACACGTGCATACGCGAAAAGCCCACACGGCGGCACAGTGCCAGCGACTCCTCAAACTCCTCGTCCGTCTCACCGGGAAAACCGACGATGACATCGCACGAAAGGGACACCTGAGGCAAGTTGGTGCGAATCATGCGCACCGTTTCCTCGAAGGCCTCGGCGCTATAGGGACGGCCCATGCGATGCAGTGTCCTGGTGCAGCCGGACTGCACGGGCAGATGTAAAAACGGGGCGATGCGCTTCGGATAGCGCGCCATGACCTTAAGCAGGGACTCGGAGATATCCATGGGCTCGACCGAGGAAATGCGCACATGCGGAATGGACGTGCGCTCCATGATCGCCTCGAGCAGCTCATCGATCTCGACGTGTTCATCAGTCGCGCTCTTGCCATCGTAGGCGCCCAGGTTCACACCCGTCAGCACCACCTCGGGCACGCCGGCCTCCTGTGCCTCGCGAACTTGCTCGAGCACGGACTCGACCGGCACGGAGCGCTCGGGGCCGCGGGCCTTCCACACAATGCAATAGGTGCAACGATGGTTGCAGCCGTCCTGGATCTTCACGCCCAGACGCGAGCGACCGAGCGCGTCGACAACCTCGCCGTCGCTGCAGGCGGGAACGTCATCGGACTCACGCCCAGCACCTCACAGACGCGTTCGGCGACATCGATCTTGGACGGCTCGGCGATCACGCGGTCCGAGAGCTCCAGCAGCTCCTCGGGATGCAGATTGACCACGCATCCGGTCACGACCACATAGGGCTCGTTTGGATAGGCCAGCGCATGGCGAACGGCCTTACGGGTCTTGGCCTCGGCCTCGCCCGTAACGGCACAGGTGTTAATGACGATCAGCTCAGCATCCTGAGGCTCCACCATCGCAAAGCCAGGCGCATTAGATCGGCAGTGATACGGTCGGACTCAACCCGGTTGACACGGCAGCCGAGGTTGACGACAGAGATATGAGGTGCGAGCACGCGGGCTCCTTAATCGAGGATGTCGTCGAGGGCACTCTTGATACGGTCGGTCACTGACTTCTTACCGGATGCGACGTCATCGCCTATCTCGTCGGCAAAGGCGCGAAGCAGCTCGCGCTGCTTATTGGAAAGGTTCGTGGGGACGACCACACGCAGCTGCACGATCAGACGACCGCGCGAACCGCCACCGCCGATACGCGGCATGCCGTAATTGTTGACGCTCACGGTGTCGCCGTACTGGGCGCCAGCGGGGACGCACACCTTGACGACCTCGTCAGGCATAATGCCCTCGACCTCGATCTCGCATCCGAGCGCAGCCTGCGCAATCGAGATATCGCTCACGAGGTACAGGTCGTCGCCGTTGCGCTTAAAAACGCTCGTGGTCGGCGACGCGCACGTTGACGATCAGGTCGCCGACGCTCGCCGCGAAGGCCGGCCTCGCCAAAACCGCTCACGCGCAGCTGGCGACGGTCGAAACGCCGGCGGGAATATCGATATCGATCTTTTCGTGCGAAGGCGTGCGGCCCTGACCGTCACAGGTCTCGCAGGGATGGTCGATGACCGTGCCTTCGCCGTGGCAGTCGGGACAGGGCGAAGAGGACTGAACCTGGCCCAGGAAAGAACGCTGGACCGTCGTCACATAGCCCGTGCCGTGGCAGCGGCTGCACTGCTTTTCCTGTGCGCCCTCGGCCCTACCGGTGCCGTTGCAATCCTCGCAGGGGGCAAGGCGGTCATAGCTGATCGTCTTTTTGCAACCGAGTGCCGCCTCCTCAAGGGTCACCGAAAGGGAGATGGCCATATCGCGGCCGCGACGACGCTCACGGCGATTTCGGGCGCCACCGCCGCACCGCCGCCAAAGAACGACGAGAAGAGGTCGTCCATGCCCATGCCACCAAAGATATCGTTGATGTCGACATAGCCAGAGCCACCGGGGCCGTCCGCGGTGCCGTAACGGTCGTAGTTAGCACGCTTCTGCTCGTCGGAAAGAACGGAATACGCCTCGTTGAGCTCTTTGAACTTGGCCTCGGCCTCGGGGTCGTCCGAAACGTCCGGGTGTACGGTACGGGCCTTCTTTAGAAACGCGCGCTTAATCGTCCGCGCGTCGGCATCCTTGTCGACGCCAAGTACCTCGTAGTAATCCCTATTTTCCGACACGACCGAATCCTTCCGACTTTCATTATTGTCACAGTGCGTCCTATACCCAAGCTGGGCCGGCCGCAAACAGAGGGGTTGATGTTATTGCATTGCGTAGGGCGAAAGCATGGCACGTTGCGAGCAGCTCGCAAACCAAACCGACACGAGCGCAAACATAAATCCGTTGGCAAAACCGTTGGCAAACTGCATCGCGCCGCGCTTCCACCACAGCAGGCTGCGGTGCAGCACGCGTCCGAGACCACCATGAACAGGCCCATGGCAAACGGAATAAAGCACATCACGGCAAAGGCCGAGAACACGCCCGAGATGGCCGACAGCACCAAAAACGGCGCCACGATGCCCATCAGGTAAAAACCGGTACGGGCCTTGCCCTCCAGACGCTCGGCCTCGACATGAGCGCGGCCGACCAGATCGCCACCCGAGGCACCGTTGGTGCCGGCGTGACCCATGCCGCCAATGCGGACCTCGTCGCCATCGTGCGTACCGGCAGGAAACTCAATCGTCTGCTCGGAGGTCACACGGACACGGCCGCTGCCGCCGCAATCGGGGCAGGGGTCGGCGACGACCTTACCGGAACCGCCGCACTCGGGGCAGACCGACTGAAACGTGCCGGCACCGAACAGGAAGGACAGGTCGACATCGATGTGGCCGCGACCACCGCAGCTCGGACAGGTATGTGCATGCTCGGACGAAACAGAACCCGAGCCGCCACAGTGGCCACAGGTATCGAAGCGCGTATAGCGGACGGTCTTGCGGGCACCGCCCTTGGCCTCCTTAGCGTCGAGCTTGATATCGACGACCACGTTGGCGCCGTTCTCGGGATTATAGCAGCCTGCCCGCGACGCGGCTGGCCCCAGGCGCCACCAAAGGGAAAGCCGCCCTCAAAGGGATTGCCATAGCCTGCGCTGCCGGCGTAGCCGCCGCCATAGGGCGAAGCCGTAGGAGCGCCGGCGAAGGGGTTGCCCGAGCGCATGGCGTCGTAGCGCGCACGCTTCTGCTCGTCCGAAAGCACGGCGTAGGCTCGGAAACCTCTTTAAACTTTTCCTCGGCATCAGGTTCTTTGTTGACGTCCGGATGGAGCTTGCGGGCCTTTTGCTGGAAGGCCTTCTGTATATCACGCGAGGTGGCGTCCTTGGAGACACCCAAAATCTCGTAGTAATCTTTTTCGTTCATCGTCGCCATGCGCGGCAACCTCCTGCTCACAGCAGCGTATATATTGCGGTAATTCTACCCGAGCGGCCTAAGCTAGACCCCAAAACAGCTCGAACAGCACATTTCCATCGAGCCAGCCCAGGTGTGTCGGCGCTAAACGAGCTCGAACATGGCCCGCGATGACATCTGCCGAAGTGAAGGGTCCCTCATGGACTCCGAGCGTCTCGGGCACCCAAGTGGCAAGACCCAATTCGAGCGCGCGATCGCAGGCAGCTGCCAGCTCATCGGCCGGGACGACACGAGCCGCGCGAACCAAAAGGTCGGACGCGACACCGCGCGTCATGCGACAAGCAAGTATCAGGTCTTCGGCCGCAGCCTCGCGCTGCGAGAGATATTCGGCCTCGAACGCCGTCGCGTCATCGTCACGTTGCACCAGACGCACGCGGTACGCAACGCCTCGAGAAGAAACACCGGGGAACAAACCTGCAAGACGGTCGAAATCCCCGGCGTCGAGCATGCCCGCGGCAGAACGACCCAGGCCCAGGTAGCCCCGTCCGGTCCAGTAGGCAATGTTATGGGCGCACTCATGGCCGTCGAGCGCATAGCTTGCCACCTCATACGGGTGATAGCCGGCCGCACCCAGACGCTCACGCGCCACATCCATGCACGAAGCTTGAAAATCCTCGTCGGGCTCGACCGACTCGTCGCGGCACGCCATGCGATAAAGGGGCGTCCCCTCCTCAAGCGTAAGCGGGTAGACCGACACATGATGCGGAGCCGCCGCCAGCACGCCATCGAGCGTGTGCTTCCAACTCGCTGCGGTCTGCCCGGGAAGTCCGCACATAAGGTCGCACGACACGTCAAGCCCAGCGTTCTTGACCGTCGCGATGGCGGCGAGCGCCCGATCGGCATCGTGAATGCGGCCAATAGCAGCCAGTTCAGTATTGACGAGGGTTTGCACGCCCAGAGAGACGCGTGTGACACCAACCTTGGCAAGCGCAGCAGCAAGCTCGGCGGTCAGCGACTCGGGATTGGCCTCGCAGGTAAACTCAACGGGGGCGCACCACGCACGAATACGCCGCACCAGCTCCACCAGGCGCTCCCCCGCCAGCGACGGCGTACCGCCGCCAACATAGACGGTGCGGATCTGGTCAAGGCCCCAGCCTTGCCAAAAGCATCGAGACGCGCGAACAACTGCTCAAAATAGAAATCGAGCGCAGCGCTCAGGTCGCACGGAGCAAAACTGCGTGAGTCAAGTCGCAGTACCGGCACTTTTGGGCGCAAAACGGCACGTGCGCATACAGCGCGGTAACGGCCACCCTTAAGCCCCAGCGGATGAGGGGGCACCGATTCGCCGGCGGCAAGGGCAGCCTCGCAGGCCACCACATCGCGCTCGATCTCATCGACCAGCGCCATGAACTCCTCGTACGTGGAGCAGCGCACCACATGAGCACGCCAAGCGGCGGCATGGGGCATGCCTTTTAAGTACCAGCTTGCGTACGTACGGGCACGCGACATGAGCGGCAGGAGCTCATGCGTCAGCGTTAGGTGCTCACGCAGGGCGTCTAGGCGCTCAACGGAGCTGCGCGCCGGCACCGGCATGCCATCGAGCGCAAGGGCGCGAGCATCACCGAACACCCACGGATTGCCGTAGATGCCGCGCGCGATAAACACCGCGCTGGCACCAGAACTGCGCAGATGCTCCGCGGCATCCTCGGCGCAGAACACATCGCCCGAACCGATAACGGGAATTTCGACGGCGTCGGCAACCTCATCGACAACCGACCAATCGGCCTGGCCGGTGTAGAGCTGCGTGGCACAACGACCGTGCACGGCAACTGCAGAGGCGCCCGCCCCTTCAAGCATCTGGCAAACGTTGCGGCGTTGCGGTCCTCGGCATAAAAACCCTTGCGGATCTTCACGGTCACGGGAACATGCGCCGCGCCCACCGCTGCCTCGACAATCTTCTCGGCCAGGTCGGGCGTGCGCATAAGCGCCGAGCCTTCGCCCTTAGTAACGACCTTGCGAGCCGGACAGGCCATGTTGATATCAATCAATGACAGGCGATCGCCCACACGCTCCTCGACGGCGGCGACGGCACTCGCAAACTGCTCGGGCTTGGAGCCAAAGAGCTGCACGCAAATCTGCTGCTCCTCGTCGGCCGGTAGCACCAGGCGCCAGGTCTTGTTGCTGGCATAGGCAAGGCCCGCCACGCTCACCATCTCGCTATAGGCGAGATTGGCACCGCGGCGGCGGCACATGATGCGATAAGCGGGATCGGTTACGCCCGCCATGGGAGCCATAAGGAACGGCTGCTCGGCATAGGCGCCCAGCAGCCGCTTGCTGTATTCGGAAAGCGCCATAGACCTACTCGTCCACCTTGAGGATCGCCATAAAGGCCTCCTGCGGGACCTCGACCGAGCCGATGGCCTTCATGCGCTTCTTGCCCTCTTTCTGCTTCTCGAGCAGCTTGCGCTTACGCGAGATATCGCCGCCGTAGCACTTAGCAAGAACGTCCTTGCGACGCGCTTTGACGGTAGAACGGGCGATGATTTTGTTGCCGATAGCACCTGGATGGGAACCTCGAACAGCTGACGCGGGATGATCTCCTTAAGTTTGTCGCACAGACCACGGGCCAGGCCATAGGCCTTGTCCTTATGGACGATAAACGACAGCGCGTCCACCTCGTCGCCCGAAAGCAAGATATCGAGCTTCACGAGCTCGGAGGGACGGTACTCGTTGAACTCGTAGTCGAGCGAGGCATAGCCCTTGGTACGACTCTTGAGCTGGTCAAAGAAGTCCAGGATGAGCTCGGCGAGCGGCATGTCAAAGCGCATCTCGACCGATTTGCTCGTGAGATGGATCATGTCGGTTGTAATGCCACGGTGCTCGATAGCGAGCTGCATGACGGCACCCGTATACTCGGGCGGCAGATGATCTTAGCCTTGAGGTAGGGTTCCTCGATACGCTCGATGCGCGTGGCCTCGGGAAGATCCTGCGGACTACGGACATCAATCATCTCGCCGTCAGTCTTGTAGACGTGATAGTCCACCGAGGGGCTCGTGGCAATGAGGTCCAAGTTGAACTCGCGCTCCAGGCGTTCCTTGACGACCTCCATGTGCAGCAGGCCCAGGAAGCCCACGCGGAAGCCAAAGCCGAGCGCCACCGAGGTCTCGGGCTCCCACACCAACGACGGGTCGTTGACGTGCAGCTTATCGAGTGCGTCACGCAGGCTCTCGTAGTCCTTGTTATCGATCGGGAACAGGCCCGTATAGACCATGGGCTTGGCCTCGCGGTAACCAGGAAGCGGCTCGGGGCAGGGGTTCGACGCCAGGTAAGGGTGTCGCCCACGCGAACGGCCTCGGGGTCCTTCAGGCCCGTGACCACGTAGCCGACCTCGCCAACCGTCAGCGCGTCAACCGGGGTCTCGGCAGGACGCTTGACACCCACGCCGTCGACCAAAAAGTCGCCCTCTGCCTGCATCATGCGCAGGGTATCGCCCTTTTTGATGGAGCGTCAAAGACGCGCACCGTGGCCACCACGCCGCGATACTCGTCAAAGTACGAATCCAGAATGAGCGCTTTGAGCGGAGCATTTGCATCGCCCTTAGGCGGAGAGATCAAGACGATGGACTCTAGCAGATCGTGAATACCCTCGCCGGTCTTGCCCGACACGCACACGGCATCATCGGCGGGAATCGCCAGGTCATCCTCGATCTCGGTCTTGACCTCGTCGGGATGGGCCGAGGGCAGGTCGATCTTGTTGATGGCCGGCACAATGTCCAGATTGGCGTTCATGGCGAGCGTCGCGTTAGAGACGGTCTGCGCCTCAACGCCCTGCGTGGCGTCGACAACGAGCACCGCGCCTCACAGGCTGCCAGCGAGCGCGAAACCTCATAGGTAAAGTCCACGTGGCCCGGCGTATCGATCAGATTGACTGATACGTCTCGCCATCGTCGGCGTCATAGGACACGCGAACGGCATTGGACTTGATCGTGATGCCGCGCTCGCGCTCGATATCCATGGTGTCGAGCAGCTGCGACTCCATGTCGCGCTCGTCGACGGTATGGGTGAGCTCGAGAATGCGGTCACTGATCGTGGACTTGCCATGGTCGATGTGCGCAACAATTGAGAAGTTGCGGATGTGGGAAATGTCAATTGAAGTATTCATGCGGACTATCTTACCCGAGCGATACAAAAAATGGAGCCTGTTCCATAAAACAGGCTCCATTTATGCGCGTAATCTGTGTGGTGTGAAATTTACAACTTAGGCGTTGATGCTGTTCACGAGCTTGGCAAGACCGGACTTGCGGTTGGAAGCCTGGTTCTTGTGGATAACATGCTTGGCGGCAGCCATGTCGAGACGCTTGGTGACGGTCTTGAGGCAGCCTGGGCCTTCTCGGCGTCGCCCTCGGCGACGGCGGACTGGACGTGCTTGGTCAGCGTCTTGAGCTCGGACTTGACAGCCTTGTTACGCATGCGAGCTGCCTCATTGGTGCGGATACGCTTCTTCTGAGACTTGATGTTTGCCACTTCTGGAGTTCCTTTCGAGTTCCTTGCAAAAAATGTATGACACCTCTGAGACACGGTGAGGTCATGCAAGCGCCTACTATAGCACGCTCCCCCTCAAAGGATAGAACGAATTTGTCAAATAGGCAGGTATCATCACGATTTTCTCAAGATGTTCGTAATCCAGAGCAAAAGCGCGGTCTGAGAATCGGCCGAACCCTTCAGTGCGAGCTCCACATCGACCGCGCCCTCGAGCGCGGCAACGAGCTCTGCCATCGAAAAGCGACGTGCCAGGTCAGGTGATTCTTGACCTGCCAGGACTGGAGCTTAAGTGTTGCGGCCAGCTCACGACCCTGTCCGCGCGCATCGAGCGCCTTGGCAACGATAAGCTCGCGGATGCGGCCGCACAGCAATGTGTAAGTCCACACGTAGCTCTTGGCGGGCAGTAGATTGAAGAGCTCGAGCGAGCGTCGCATGTCACGGGCCGAGACCGCATTGAGAAAGTCCCAGGTTGAACCTCGGCCGTACGTACAATCCAGCGCTCAACGTCGGCAAGCTCAATCTGGGGCACCTCGACCATCTGGGCAAGCTTAGCCAAGTCGTTATCGAGCATGCGAGTGTTTTCACCCGAACGCGAGACGAGTTCCTCGGCGGCCGCGTCGTGATCGACTTGCCGTGCTGCGTCGCCATCTGCTGCACGCGGCGCGGTAGCTCCCAGCGCTTGGTGCCGGAGCAATCGATCACAGCCTTCTTGTCGATCTTGGCGATCGCCTTATACAGGCGCGTGTTCTTGGCAAGCGAGTCGGCGATGATGAGGCAGACCGTTGTGGGACTGGGACTCGCCAGATACTCGACGAGCGGCTCCGAGACCGACTTGGCGAGCTTTGAGCAGCATCAAGGATTACCAGGCGAAACTCGCTGCCCATGGGAAAGGTGTTGAGCGATCCGATAATCGACTCGATATCGGGGTCTTTGGTCATATCGCGCTCGTCGAGGTTGAACTCGACCATGCCCGACTTTCCAGACGCGCTTTCATACGCGAGACGGCGTGATCGCGCTTGACTCCGTCGGTACCGACGATCAGATATGCCGGCAGCAGACCGGTTTCGGACATTGCGCTCCCCTCCCGCAGGCCTTCGTATTCGCTCCGTGCCATTCTAGCCCAGGGGCCCACCACACGCCAACGACGTCGTCACGGTCGCTGGCATCGCATCGCAAAGCCATTCGCAGTCGGCGTGACGGTAATGTCGCCGTGTTCGATAGTGCACGCGAACACGCCGCCCGCTTCCTTAACGGCATCGATGCAGGCATCGGACGGATGGCCGTATCGATTCCCCTCGCCCGCACTCGCGAGGGAAAGCTCGGGCTTCAGGACGTCCAGCAACTCATCATCGACTGAAACCTTAGAGCCGTGATGCCCAAGTTTAAGTACGTCGATATCCCCCACCTCCTGCACGAATTCCCGTTCTTGGTCGATCTCGGCATCACCGGTGAGGAGCATACGCAGGCCCTTGCCTTCCTGAACATATGAGAGCAGCAGGACAAGCGAGCCCTCATTTCCCTCGCCATCCACGGACTCGAATGGCCACATCACGCGGGCGCAAAATGAGCCGATATCGACCGTATCCCCACGGCGCACCTGCCGATACTCCACGCCAGGTCGGTTCAATACCTCGGCAGGAGCATCCTCCAGCGCATCCGCCGCCACGGCAATCGTACCGACCGAAAACTGTTCGAGCACGGCAGGCAGACACCCCAGTGATCCTCATCCCAATGCGTCACAAAGACGGCATCGATATGGTGCACGTTATTGCGAACCAACGCCGCCACCACGCGCTCGTCGAGCCCGCAGTCGACGAGTGCCACTGCACCGCCCTGGCGGATAAGAATCGCATCGGCCTGGCCCACATCGAGCACCGTCACAGAAGGCGGAGCGAATCGATCCCAGTAGACGTACGGAATCGCAGCCAGGAACACCAGACATGCAAGCCCCACCGCCACAGGACGTGCACGGGGACGCGGCCACCAGACCAGCAGCACCGCCAGCAAACACGGCACTAGATAAATCCACATGCTATCGGGCGGCACGCTCACGGATGCACCCGGCACGGCGGCAAACAGCTGCTCGAAGAACAGCACGCAACGGGAGGCAATCATGGGCACAACGAGCGCCCAAGTCCGCAACGGTGCCACGAGCGAAAAGGGAACCAGCACGATCGACACGGCAAGCAGTACGCTCACCACCGGACCGATGACCGCATTTGCCAGCGGAGCAATGAGCGAGAACGTACCGAAGGCAGGAATGGTAATGGGAAGTGTCGCCAGTTGCGAGCACAGCGTGACGGAAAGCATGCTGGCAACGTCTGATGGCACACCCAGCTCACCCAAAGCGTAGGTCGCATAGGGGCAAAAGCACAGAATGGCTAAGACGCTGGCACATGAAAGCTGAAAGCCCATCTCGAACAGAACCGTCGGCCGCAGCAGCACAAAGATGGACATGGTTACGAAGAGCGCCGATGCGCCATGCTGGCGCCGCCCCGCGCCGTTTACGACAAGCGTCGCGAACACCATGCAGCACGCGCGCACGGCCGAGGGAGACGCGCCCGTAAAGGCAGCGTAGCCCACAAGCGTTATCGCCAATATCGCCCGTTGAAGACCGCGTGAGCACCGAGTCTTTTGCAATACACCCTCGATTACAAACCCCACGATTGCCAAGTGGCTGCCCGAGACGGCGATAAGATGCGCCGTTCCCGTCACCGAAAACCAGTCGCCCGCCGGCTGGGCGCGCAGCTCGGCCGAACGACCGCAGACGACACCGGCTATAAGTGCACGCGCCGGGTCGGTCGCAGGCGCGATGGACGCAAGCAGCCCATTTCGCATCCGAAGAAGCGGCCCCGGAGAGTCCTCATCGACCGACAAAATCCGAACGACTTTAACCTTGCGCACCTCGCCTCGGAGCACGCGCGATCGTCCATACGCATCGTTCTCAAAACGTGAAACGCGACCGATAACACGCACGTGCGCCCCGACCTTGAGCTCGAGGTCGCACGATAGGCGAACCATTGCCAAGTTCTTACCGTCGCGCGTGCCTCGCAGGTATAGGAATACACGTCTCGTTTATGGATGGGTCACCCTGCACGACAAACTCAAGCTGCTTGCCGCTCGACCGTCGAGCGCCTTCGAGGCGCTTAGCACGCCCACAGCCCACCACGCCGAGACGACCGCTCCCGCCACGAGACCGACGGACGCGGCATACAGCCACCGCTTCCAAGGGGCAAGCCGCGCACAAGATTGAGCCAGCACAACGAATACCGCCGCCGTAACGGGAATGGCCCATAGCGGCCCGACCGCCGAAGCCCGCTCCCACAGCAGCGCATCGGCGGCCACGTTGAGCACCAAGGCGCAGCTCATGCACATGCCGGCACACAGGGCCATCGTCCACGGCATCAGAGGCCGCGGAGGCATCACATGCTCGCGCTCGGTCGCACTCATACGCAGATGGAATCTTTGATTTTGGCAAGCTTCTTCTCGCCGATTCCCGACACACGCATCAGATCGTCAACCGAGGCAAAAGCACCGTTCTTTGTCCGCTCATCGATAATCGACTGGGCCATGGAGGGACCGATGCCAGAGAGCGTCTGCAGCTCTGCCGCGCTTGCCGTATTGATATTTACTAGGCTGTTGCGCCACTCACGCCCGATGATGCGGAAGCCCCACCATCAACACCAACTTCCGCAATGGACGCCTGCTGCTCCCCTACCGTTGGAACGTGAATCTTCTGTCCATCGACGACCTTAGATGCCCGATTGAGCCCCGTAACGTCTGCCTCGGGCGCCAGCCCGCCGGCGGCATCAATCGCCTGAGCCACCCGCGCGCCGTCCTTGAGAGATATACACCGGGCGACACAACGGCGCCATCAACATCGACATAAACCTCTGCCGCGGCAGACGCCTTAGGCGAAGAGCCTTCGGATGTCTTTCCGCTCGAGGCATCGCCGGATCCCGGCTCCACTAACGAACCCGAACCATCAGTGTGCTCAAACGACACACTGCCGGCACCGCCGCCAAGGTTCGCCATCGCCAGTCCACTCGCCATCGCAATGACGACCAGTATCGCCATCACCACTGCCTTATGACCGAGCAGCTTGTCCGCCAAGCGGTCCATCCGTTTGACCCGTTCGTGTTGTTCGCGCTGCGCCATAGCAAAACCTCCCAACAACATCGTGTCAGGAAAAGAGCCCTGCAACAGCCATTCTCCAAAACCGGTTTTCGCGGTCAAACCAAAAGCCGACCAAAACCTTGCGAAATAATGTCCATTTATTCAGGCACACGTCAGCAAATGAGCACTTAGTCGCAAAATGCCCAGATAGCAAAAGACCGACGATGCAAGCGCATCGTCGGTCTATGCACAAATTTACTCGTGATCTTGGTAAATCTCACGCGGAGCAAGCTCCGAATGTTTACGTTTTAAGGTCTTAGGGGCCTTATACGTGTTGCTCTCGAAGTCGATGTACTCGGTCTGCTTGAGCAGGCGCTCGATCATCTCCTCGTGATCGAACAGCTCCCAGGCCTCATGCACGGCATCGAGTTTAGCGTGCGTCTCGGGACGGCGCGGCATAAACAGCGTGCAGCAGTCGGGAGCGGCCTCAGTCGAGATATCGAACGTACCGATCTCCTCGGCGCGCGCGATGATCTCCTGCTTGTCCGAACCGATGAGAGGACGGAACACGGGGATCTTCACGGCCTCGTTGACGGCATGATGTTCTCAAGCGTTTGGGAGGCAACCTGCCCAAGCGATTCACCCGTAACGATGGCTTGGCGCCCTCGATGTGTGCAATGCGCTCGGCAACCGAATACATAATGCGGCGATACATGATCACGCGCAGGTTGCTGGGACAGGTGACCGAAATCTCACGCTGGCAGTCGCCAAACGGCACCACGTACAGGCGGCCGATCTGGACACCCGGCTCAAGCGCACGGATGATGTCCTGCACCAAATACTCGCTCGTATCGGGCGTCTGCGGACGACCGGAGAAATGTACCGGCACGCACACCGCACCGCGACGCGCGAGCATCCAAGTCGCCACCGGAGAATCGATACCCGACGACAGCAGCGTCACGACCTTGCCGGCAGAACCCACCGGCAGACCGCCCACGCCGCGCTCGGAGCGCGCGTACACATAAACGCTACCCTGAACCACCAGTACGTGCACCATGGCATCGGGGTCGTGCATTTGAACCTTTTTATCGGGGAAGGCCTCACACAGCACCTCGCCCACCTGACGATTGATGTCAATCGAGGTGAGCTCATAGTCGGTATTGGAGCGCTTGGCATGCACCTTAAACGAATCGAAGGAACCAAACTCGCGCAGCGCCTTGACGGCGGCGGCACAGTACTCCTGAGGGTCGCGATTGGTGTGATACGCCAAAGACACGCGAGCAACGCCGGGAACGGTGCGAATGACACGCGCCGCATCGTCGGCTGATGCTCGTTAAAGGTCACGAGGATATAACCGGAAATTCGAGACACGGCATTCACGGAAAAGGCGGCCAAGCGCCTTGATGTTATCCATGAGGATATGCTCAAAATGTGCGCGGTTCTTACCCTTCAGTCCAACCTCGTGATAGTGGACCAGGCAGACGCGAGCCGCCATTTAGGCTTCAGCAACCTTGTGGCCGAGCGCCTTCTCGTAACGGGCCTCGTCGTAAGAGATGTCGCCGTCGACAATCTCGTCCATAGCCATCGAGATGGTATCGGCACCGGAAAGCCCGATGGTGATGTCATCGACATCCTGGACGGCAAGCACGCGGTTGTGCTGGCCACGCAGCATGCTATTGATGTCGCAGGCGCGCTTGGAGGCAAGCGAAGCGAGCAGGAAGCGGTTGTGATCGGTCTTCTCCAGAAGATCGTCAATGCAAGGCTTTACAACGGACACGGACCTCAGTTCCTTTCATGCATATCGAGAACGCGAACGAGTTCATCGGTCGCGCGGTCGAGATCGTCATTAACCACGACGTCGTCGTAGCGGTCGGCAAGGGCAAGCTCATCGGCGGCGTTTGCCATACGCAGCTCAATCGTCTCGGGCGTCTCGGTACCGCGACCGACTAGACGCTCGCGGAGCACCTCAAGCGAAGGCGGCTTGATAAAGATCAGCACGGCCTCGGGGAAACGCTCCTTCACCTGCAGGGCGCCCTGGACATCGATCTCCAAAATCAGAGACGCGCCCGAGGCGAGCTTGGATGTGACCTCGCTCACCAACGTGCCGTAGCAGTTACCGTGGACCTCGGCCCACTCAACAAACTCGCCGTTTGCCACGCGGCGGTCGAACTCCTCGCGCGTCAGAAAAAAGTAGTTGACGCCGTCGACCTCACCTTTGCGTGGTGCTCGCGTGGTAGCCGAAACCGTCAGGCCCAGGTTCGAGCGGCGCTCGCGCACACGAGTGACGAGCGTACCTTGCCTGCGCCTGACGGTCCAGAAATCACAAAGAGCTTGGAATCCTGAGCGCTCACTTATTTGGTCAGCTGCTCGAGGAGCTGCTCGCGCTGACGGACGCCGAGGCCCTGGACGCGACGGGTAGCGGAGATACCGAGCTCCTCCATGATCTTGGCGGCCTTGGCCTTGCCATAACCAGGGAGAGACTCGATGAGGGTGGAAACCTTCATGCGGGAAGCGATGGGGTCATCGGAGTTGAGCACGGACTCAAGGGACTTCTCGCCCTTCTTAATCTGCTCGCGAAGCTCAGCGCGGGCGTGACGTGCGGCAGCAGCCTTCTCAAGAGCCTGCTTGCGCTGCTCATCGGTAAGCTGAGGGAGTGCCATTCGTACCTCCAAAAAGTTGGGTTATATCTGATTCAATAATTGGCATTTTAGCACGTAGAACGTACAAAATGCCCAATCGCGGCTCCATAGGTTAGACGATACCCGCAAAAAGTGCAATATACTGCGCCCAAAGTTAAGCCCCTGACCTGCGATTCCACACAAAGGATGGGAAAGTTTACGCAGGCACAGGGGCTATTTTGTGCTAATGAAACCCAAAAGTGGTGACTTAGGGGAATCTTTTACGCGACGTTTTCGACCAGCTCAGCGACGATGGCGTCAAAGGCGGCAACCGGATCGTCGGCACCGGTGATGGGACGGCCCACCACAATGTGGCTTGCGCCACGCTCGATAGCCTGGGAAGGCGTCGCCACGCGGGACTGGTCACCTAAGGCGGCACCCACCGGACGCACACCCGGAGTCACGATCAGGGCATCAGGGCCCAGCAGCTCACGCATGTCGTGAGCCTCCATCGGCGAGCACACGATGCCATCGATGCCGTTGGCCTGAGCGAGCTTTGCCAGGCGGGCGGCCTCCTCGGCCACGGGCGACTCGACGCCGATCTCGCTCAAGGCATCCTGATTCATGCTCGTGAGCACGGTGATGGCGACGAGCTTGGCGCGATCCTCGCGCGCCTCCTCGGCACCCTCGCGGCAGGCAGCGAGCATGGCGCCCGAACCCAAGCCGTGAACCGAGAGCAGGTCGGCACCGGCAAGCGAGGCCGAACGGGCGGCACCGCGAACCTGATGCGGAATATCATGGAACTTAAGGTCAAGGAAGACCTTAAAGCCAGGTCCTTGAATGTCTTGACGATCTGGGGACCTCGGCGTAATAGAGCGTCATGCCAACCTTGAGCCAGGCGGCATGACCCGAAAGCTCGTGGGCAAGCTCGAGCGCACGCTCACGGTCGCAGTCGAGGGCGACGATTACGCGGTCGCGGGCATCGGTCTCTAGCATTCGAAAGCACCTACCAGTTCGTTAATGTCCTTACGCCCTGGGACTCGGCCCAGGCCTCGAGCTCGTGCGCGATCTTGAGCGAAGCGCACGGATCGACGAAGTTGGCCATACCGACCGACACGCAGGTGCGCCGGCCAGGATAAACTCAGCCGCATCCTCACCGGTCATGACACCGCCGACACCGTTGATGGGGATATCGACGGCCTGGGCAACCTCCCAGACCATGCGCACGGCGATGTGATGACACAGCGGGCCCGAAAGGCCGCCCTTGGGCTTTGCAACGCGGGACTGCGGGTATGGACGTCGATGGCCATGCCCTGGATGGAGTTGATGACCGAAAGGCCGTCGGCGCCGGCAGCCTCGAGGGCTTGGCGATCTCGGCGACGTTGACCGGCGCCATCTTCACGAACAGCGGCTTATCGGTCACCTTGCGGCAGGCAGCCATAACGGAAGAGGCGCCCTCGGGCGTGGAGCCCATGGCGGCACCGCCGGCGGCGATATTGGGGCAGCTCACGTTGATCTCGTAGCCGGCAGCCAGGGGCACAGCTCGACATACATCTCGAGTGCGCGGACAAACTCGTCAACGGAGTGGCCGGCAACCTGACAGATGACCTGGCAGCCGTCCTTGGAGAGCTGCTCGAGCCACGGACCGGACTCGCGAGCAAAGGCGGCCACACCGGGGTTCTGAAGGCCCACGGAGTTGATCATGCCGCCGGGAATCTCAGCCATGCGGGGCGCGGGATTGCCGGGCCAGGGCTCGGCTGCGCAACCCTTGGTGGTGATGGCGCCAGCTGGGAAACATCAAAGAAGTTCTGGAACTGCCAACCGTAGCCAAAGGTACCGGCTGCGGTGTTGATGGGGTTTTGCATCTTGACGCCGCCGAAATCGACGGCCATGTTCACGGTACCCACTAGAAGACCACCACCTTGGAAGCATCGAACACGGGGCCGCACATGCAAGCACCCTTCATACCGTCGACCGTCTCGACATTGCAGGTGTTGCAGGCGCCAAAGCCACAGCTCATCATGCGCTCGAGCGACACCTCGCAGTACGCACCGGCCTCGGCGGCAGCGGCGGCGACTTTCTTCATCATGACGGCGGGGCCGCAGCTGGCCACATAGTCGTAGCCGCCCTCGCCGAGCAGCTCGGCTGCCGGGTCGGTGCAAAAACCGTGCGTGCCCAGCGTGCCATCATCGGTGCAAACGTTAACCGTGGCGCCCAGCGCGCGGAACTCATCGACACCCACGGCCTTGGAAGCGGTGCCAAAGCCCAGGCAAACGTCGACATCCACGCCCTGCTCGGCAAGCATGCCGGCGAGGCACAGCACGGGCGGAACGCCGATGCCGCCCGCCACGAGCAGCGCCTTCCTGGTGCCCTCGGGAACAAGCCAGCCGCGGCCGCCAGGCCCAACAGGTTGGACTTGGAGCCGGGGGCCATCTGCGACAGACGACGGGTGTCGTCGCCCACGACGGCGTACCACAGCTCGACGGTGCCGGCCTGGGCGTCGGCGCGATAGAAGCTCAGAGGCACGCGAAGCAGCGAGGACGCATCGCCGGGCACGGCGATGTTCACAAACTGACCGGGCTTGAGCGCACTTGCAAGCTTGGGGGCCGAGATGACGAGCGAGAAGATGCCGTCGGCGATCTCCTGGTTCGAGACGACCTCGAAGTCGTGCATGCGTGCAGTGGAAGGTGTGGGCATAGACGCTCCAATCCCCCATGCGGTTGCATGGTCCAAACGAACAGAAAGCGCGGCACCGCAAGGGCGCCGCGCACAAAAGCGATAAGGCTATGCTAGCAGATGCAGCCGTCGGCGAGCGTCTGCTTACCGCCGACAAACACATCGGTGGCACGACCGGTAAGCGTGCGGCCGGCGAAACCGGAGTTCTCGGCGCGCGACTCGTAGCCGTCCTCGCCGACCGTCCAGGTGGCGGACGCGTCGAAGACAGTCAGGTCGGCAACGGAGCCCGCCTTGACCTGAACCTGGTCGAGGCCCAGGATCTCACGCGGCTTGATGGCCATGAGCTCGACCATGCGGCCCATGCTCATCTTGCCCGTGTTGACCAGCTCGGTGAGCACGAGCGACAGCGAGGTCTCGAGACCGATCATGCCAAAGGGCGCAAGCTCGAACTCGCGGGCCTTCTCCCACGGGGTGTGGGGAGCGTGATCGGTGACGATACGTCGACGGTACCGTCGATGACGCCCTGACGGATGGCCTCGGCGTCCTCGTCGGTGCGCAGCGGCGGATTGACCTTGAGCGAGGTGTTGTAGGTCTCGTCCAGGTCGTTCTCGGTCAGGAACATGTGGTGCGGGGTGGCCTCGCAGGTCACCTGAACGCCAGCGGCCTTACCGGCACGCACGAGCTCGAGACCGTGAGCGGTGGAGATGTGCTGGATGTGCAGCTTGGCACCGGTCAGCTTGGCGATCTCGATGTCGCGGGCGATCTGGAGCTCCTCGCCGGCAGCCGGCCAACCCTCGAGGGCCAGACGGGTCGAGACCTTGCCCTCGTTGATCTGGCCGTGGCCGACCAGGTCCTCGTCCTGGCAGTGGCTCATGAAGACCTTGCCGAACATCTTGCCGTAGTCCATGCAGCGACGGAGCATGCCCGCGCTGCACGCCGCGACGTCATCGGTGAAGGCGACGGCGCGTGGGCGACATATCGCCCATCTCCGACATGGCCTCGCCCTTAAGACCGCGGGTCATGGCGCCCGACGGATAGACGCGGCA
>ENA-OQER01000595-OQER01000595.1-human-gut-metagenome-genome-assembly--contig:-NODE-595-length-19370-cov-17.699839_pt1 | contig 19370 bp, 22 predicted proteins | sample MGYA00242797_ERZ504639 | MGnify/ENA primary metagenome ERZ504639 (study PRJEB26092, sample SAMD00036306) | human gut metagenome | host: Homo sapiens | study: EMG produced TPA metagenomics assembly of...
TATATTCCTTCCGCCAGGCATATCTAAATGGCAATATATAATGAGTGGAAAAGGTTTGAGGGGTAAATACAATAATTTTCAGTATTTAGCTTATTGGCAACGCAGCGCTTATCGTGAAAAAGCGGTTTTAAAAGCAGTTCCGCATGTCATTGGACGTACAGACTGGGATAAACAAGCTATTGCCGTCTTGAATCCAAATGCAAAGTATCATTATGGTGGAGAAATCTTGCGTGATGTCTTTTATGAGAACAAGGAGCGTACTATCCTTCAAAAATCACGATTTCTTCGACAATATCTTTTCCTACTTATAAAGGATATGATGTTATATTGAAAGTTGCAAATATTTTGAAAAACGAGCTTCATCTGGATTTTGTTTGGAATGTTTATGGCAATATAAATCCTGATTTCATGGAAAAGCAAGTGGGACTACGTCATGAAGGCGTGGATGTTCGTCTTTGCGGAGTCGCATCTCCTACGCAATTGCGTGATGCATTGTTAGAGAGTACGATGTATTTTCATCCTTCTTATACGGAGAATAGTCCTAACTCTGTTTGTGAAGCTCAAATATTGGGAGTCCCAGTTGTTGCCAGTCGAGTAGGTGGTACGGACTCTTTGGTGGAGCATGGCAAGACTGGTTTCCTCTATCCCGTTACAGATCCATATATCGCTGCATATTATATAATGTACTTGGTTGATAATCCAGACGTAAATATTGCTATTGGAAAAGCAGCTAAACAAGTAGCTACAGCTAGACATGACAAAAAGAAAATTGTGAATGAATTGATGGAAACTTATCAAGAGATGATTGATGCTTCAAACGCTAGCCGGGATTGAGATTATATCTAATTAAAATGATATGATGATAGAAAAAGAGATTTTAGACTATTTGCAGTTTGGCAAAATGGTTACAGCTATAGAAGCCGAATTTTCGCATATCGCAATTGGTGATGCTCATACTAATATACAATTGTTGGAGCAATTCCCTTTTGGAAAAATAAGTGAGGATACAAAACAATTACGTACAGATGCGTTTTGTGAGCTTTATGGAATGATAGGCTCTGCTTTCCATTCTGCATGCCAATTGATAATAAACAAAGATGAACCTATTATCTTGGAGGCTATTGGCGATTGTCTTTCAAAACTCAACCAAGTCATTTCGGAAAATTCCATTTATATCCGTCGTGGTCTAATGAATGATGAGTTTAGAAATGAATATATAGCAGCCTTGAACAAGCTGCAAAACGCAGGAAAGCAAAATATGATAGAGCAACTTGTGAAATTCAAGAAACTCTTGTTCATATAGGAAAGAATGCAATTTGTTTTTCCTTTTATATAGTATGATTGTGACATGGTAATATTAATATATTATGGATATATCAAATCTTATACCCTTTTACAGGGAATTACTTGTTAGACCAATATCTGCAACAAGTTCTTCTGTCTCTCGATGTGTCTTGAAAAGTTTTTTTGTTCGTCTCGCCAAGTCTTTAGAATTGACGAGTTTGCGATTGTTTTTGTTTAATGATAAGAGTGTTGCAATTACCCATCTTTATGGTGATAGGATAAAATGGTCAAATTTTAATATTTCTGGTTTAAGGAAAGAACGTACGAAATTTAATAAATTGTTTTTTGTTAAGATTCGTCATATAAAGGCAAATGGTCGTTCTGTCCTTTTGGGATATTTAGGATTTACGACAGATGAATATGTGTCAAAGTCGATATTGGATGCTCTTGATGTTTTATGCTTGCTTTATGGAAACTTTATCGTTAAAAAAGTAGTGCAAGGTCAGAATGAGTTAATCAATACCTATTTACCTAAATTATATGGTTTGTTGTCTTCGAATGAATTACCAGGAACGGTTATTTTAGAGAGCTTGGGTATATTCCAAAAACTAACAAAGGCATATAAATGTCTTTATATGACAGTAAATTCTTGTAATATGTGTGTAGAATACATTGCTGCACGTAGAAAAAGTATATGTTTGAGAAAAACTAAACGATTGACAGTTAGCAAAACATTTATAGACACATTGGTTACTTCTAAGAATTTTGAGAGATTTCAAGTTGTAGAGTTGCCTATGCAAATTCAAAATGTTTTGTGCTATAATGAAACACAAAATATTGAAAATTTCTTTTGTGATATATATCCAATATTTGTGGATGCTGAGTTGGTCGGTGTATGGTTGTTTGACTATGCGCAAGATATGCCATATGATTATTACGAAATAGATAGAGTAATTAATAACATCTATAATTTCAACGAAAAAAATTATAGATTTTTATTTCAGAGGAGATTCAAGAAAATGATAGTAAATCCAATTTTTCAAAATCGTGAGACTCGTGTTAATCCCAATGACGTATTCGTTATAATGCCTTTTACGGAACAATGGTCTAAGGATGTTTGGGAACAAGCTATATCAGTAGCGGTTAAAGAGATGGGAATGAATCCTGTCAGGGCTGATAATCTGTATGGACCAAACATTATGGAAGATATTTGGACTGGTATTTTGCAGTCGTCAATGGTGATTTGTGATACGACAAATCGAAATCCTAATGTATTTTATGAGCTTGGAATAGCTCATACTTTAGGAAAAAAAATAATATTATTGACTCAAAATGTCGATGATATTCCTTTTGATTTACAAGCATATCGACATGTGGTTTACGAAACAACAATGAGTGGTGGAAGTAAATTGAGGGATGATATTAAAAAGTACATATCAGAGCTTAAAAAATAGAGGTGGAAGCAAATAAATGAAGATGAATCCAAATCAAATAGAATTACTTGCAGTCAATGCTGTAGAGGATTATTTCACCAAGATTGAGCGGATAAATCCTATGATTCCTTTGGCAGATAAAGAACCGTCATGGGATGGCTTCCTCTATCTGTATTCAGATGATTCTATGAAGAAGGAGACGATGATAGGGCGCATACCAGTTCAATTAAAAGGAAAAACAGGTGAATTTGTTGAATCTTTGTCTTACCCGATAAATACTTCTGATTTACGAAATTATATGAGAGAAGGAGGATGTATTTATTTTGTTGTGCTAATCAATGACAGGCAAGAACGTAAGATATTCTATCGGATGCTGATTCCTGTAGAACTTCAAAATATTTTAAAGGGAAAGGAACAACAGAAAAGCATAAACGTCAAGATGAAACCTTTGGAAGATAGTGATGATGTTTATCATAGCTTAGTTGACTTTTATCGTGATATGAAAAAGCAAACAGGTAGTCCTATAAAAACATTGTCATTGAAAGATCTTGTGGATGGTAATTACGATACGTTTAGATTTTCTTTGTCTGGATTTGATGCTAGCAAGGAGTCTTTGGAGAGTTTCATCACCAGAAAGGCAATTTGTTTATATGTGAAGTCCATGGATGCAAATGCTTCAGATATTCCTATTCAAGAAGGTCGTTGCTTTCTGAAATTGATTCAGGATGTCAAGCAAGCGGTATCTGTCAATGGGATAGTCTTCTACAACTCTTTTGAAAAGACAAATGAGAAAAATAAGATAATACTTGGGATAGGGCATTGTTTGAAAGTTGCGTTTGACAGTCAAAATCCGATTGAAATAAGTGTCAATATCAAGTTGGAGGCTACAGAATTAAAGGCAATGACGCAAGATATTCGGTTTGTTTTGGCTGCCATAGAAAACAAGTCTTTCAAAATCGGTGACTTCCAAGTTGATATTCCTTCGGATGATGAATCCCAAAAACTTTATGTTCTGCTGAAAGGTGAATATGCTAGATTGCAAAGAGTTGAAATCTTGCTGGAACGACTGCATGTAATAAAGGGCTTGGATTTGTCAACTATGCAAAAGGTTGATTGGACAACATTGAAAATCTTGACGGAAGGAATACTTGATGAGAAAGAGCTTGCCTTGAATGTAAAAGAAAGCAGATTACATAATATCAAAGTTGGCAATTTGATGTTCCTGCTGTTGGTTTGCCTGCAGAAAAGTGGAAAATTCCGTATATACGATTACTTTAATCCACAAACTCAGTTTAAGTTGATTTCTCCAGAAGGATTTGAATCCTCGAAATATGCCGTATTAAACGTTGATGGATATGTCCGATATGACAATATCGACTTTTCTGATATATTGCCGTCTATATCCGCTTTGAAAGCAAAGCATGAGTATGTCTTGGATTATGCAAAGTTTGAAGTTTTCAATATGTTGAAGGCTTATTTCAAGTTGGATGGTGATAAAGAGAAAAGTGCGCTATTGCTTAATACGTCATCTGATGTGATAGATTGGATGATTAAAGAAGCAAAAGATGCAGATGAAAAGCTGGCATACGAATGCTATGCTTACTTGGTGAAGTTCTTGAAGAACTCTCTTTCTAAGGAAGATATTGACACTTTGAATGGAGTCTTGTACTCAGACAAAGGTGATTATCCGTTAAAGGCGAATGTTGCGCTTCTCTTGAAAAACAAATCAGCCTTTGATGTCTTTTACTCGAAGATGACGAAAGAAGATATTGAAGGCTTTAAGGAGTCGCCATTTGAAGAAATCAAGGAGGAAAAATGATGAACACAGAGGAGATAATAGAAAAACTGAAGGGTCTGGATTTATCTAAATACCCTTTCAATGAAGTCCAAGCACTCATCAATGAATTTGATAGTTTGAAAGTTGTGCGTTTGAGTTTGAAACCGAATACATTGATAACTAGAGTAAGAAGAGGACGTGGCTATTCTAAGAGAAAAGATGTCAGTTATCCTCCTAGGGAATTTTGCAAGACGTGTCAACGAGCAACATTGCCTGGACAAACTATGTTTTATGGAACATTATCTGATTCTGATACAGCACCTTTGGATAATAGAGCTATTGCATTAAGTGAATGTTCTACCTTAACCAAACAAGGAATAACATCAAGAGGAATAGAGCATTTTACAGTATCAAATTGGGTGGTTGTTAAAGATATAAGAGTTGTTGCAATAGTAGATGATGTCACTTTCGAAAGTGTAAGCAATAACGAACTTTTGCAATCCTTGAAAAAGATATATTGTGATTTAAAAACTGAACCTGATTTTGATGAGTATGCACGCTTTGTTGCGGAAGAGTTTTCTAAAGTTGTTGAAAATGAATATGATTATTTGATTTCGGCAGCAATAGCTGATGCTTATGTCAATCGAGTAAAATTTGATGGTATTGCATATCCGTCTGTAAGAATGGGAGGACAAGCTGGAATGAATTTGGCATTGAAGGCAGACATTGCAGATGAACGATTGATGCTTTACAGAACAGCTGAAATGACTTTGTATAAAAATGGAGAGAAAAGTTTGGCTGTCATTGACAGGGTTTCTGATATGCAATCGTGGAATTATAATGATACTTTACAAAAGGAAAACATTGATGTACTAGCGCATATTGGTGTTAGTGATTTAGCTGAATTAGAAGAGATAAATTGAGTTTAAACAAAATAAAAACAGTCTTATGAATTATGAGAATTTGTTAGCTACATATTCTCTTTTGGCGTTAATAAGAGAGAATTGTAAGGAAGAATGTAACAAAAGTATTTTGAACGTTTTCTTGCCGATATTGAAAGAGACGTTGAACAGAATGTTGCAAAAAGTAGGATTTGAATTAAAAGGAAAAGATTATACGGAGATCCAGTCCAAAGCAGAAGAAGAGTTCGGGCTGAAAATTCCGATTCCAGTTTTAGAAACATTAATGTCTGAAATCGCAAGAAATTCAAGTGCAGATTTTGTTTTGAACAAGGATCATTCCTTTATTATAAAGACACCTTTTGGATCTCAGGTAGGAATGGATTATAAACAGCAAAAGAAAAGAATTCGAAAACTGGAAAAGAATTACAAATTGTATTGTGAAGGATTAGGGGTTGAGGTAGATTTGATGAATTGGTTGCTTTCATACAAGATCAGAAAAATCGAATTTTTGAGAACAAACCATCAGACATTTATGCGCAGGGTTATCATGTTTCTAAATATGTTTATTCGAAGTTGAAAAAGAAGGATCAATATTATAATACAATTTGTGATTTGTATTTAGGTGGTGTAATTGCTTCTTATTTGCAGTTTCAGATAAAAGAAAGAATAGTTGATACAGAATTGTTGATAGACACAAATTTTTATATTAGCTTAATTAATCTCAACACAGAAGAGGCTTATGAGTCTTGCAAACAATTGTTTGATTTGACAATTGCTATGGGGTATCGTTACTCTATACTAGAGACTACAATTGAACAAATAAAGATTTTGCTTTCTAAACGAGTAGACAAGATTAATGAAAAAGGACTTCTTGCTTCCTTAAATGTGGCGGATGTACTTTCTGCTTGTGATCGTAGAAACTTGACGAAAACAGATTTGGAAAGGTATAAAGACAATTTGTTGGATGATTTGGCTACGAAAGGGATAAACATTATATATAATAGCCAAATACGAAATTTGATAGATAAGACTGAGAAATCTCGTGATCTTCGTACTTTGACGAAGTTGAGAGGAAATAGGGATAGTGCCTTCAATGATTTATTGGCACAAGAATATGTCGCTTTTAGGCGTAAAGACAAGGCAATTGCTGAGTTTAATGATGTTAATTGTTGGTTTTTAAACAATTCTTTTTCTGTAAACTGGAAGGAAAAAAATGTACCTGTATGGAAACGAATTAGCATAACGGCATCTGACTTGCTGGTTTTGTTATGGTTGGCAAATCCCTCTAATATGGTGGGGAAAAATAAAGATATGCTTGCGTTGACAAGTTTATCAGCAAATGTTGTAAATTATCGTTCTAAGAGATATCCTTCAGGGAAAGTTGTAGGGAAGCTTCAAGACAAAATCGCAAGACTTCAATTGCAAGGTGGCATTTCAAATTCTGCTGTAGCCAAATTGTGCATACGTATGGCTGAGGGGGCTATAGGTCAGACAGAGGCGGAGCAGCTACTGATATTATCATCTTCTGATTTAAAAGCTCATATAGAGGAATTTTCTAAGATAGATGATTCCTATGTACAGAAAAGTAATGAATTGGAAAGAAAGGAGGAGGAATATGAACAATTGCTTTCATTGTCCAAAGAAAAAGATTTGCAAGCTAAATTGTTTAAAATGAGAACTTGGGGAATCATTTATTTAATTTCTATAGTTGTAGTCTATATATTTGGTATACTATATATTCCTAATCTGACAAATAATGTTTTAGGAGTTTTGTTTCAATTTGCTTATTGGTGTTTAACGACCATTTGGGTAAATTGGTTCAATCATATGTACTTTGTAGATGGGCTAAAATCTTTCATTATGAAAGATAAGGTGCTTGAAAAACTTAGAAAGAGGAATGATTTTCTATGATTTGTTATTTCATATTTTTTAACTAGATTATTGGTCGTTTGTTTTGAATTAAAACAGAGTAAAATGAATAAGAAAAAATTAGCAGTGATAGGAGCAAGTTATCTCCAGCTCCCTTTGGTTTTGAAGGCTAAGGAAATGGGACTGGAGGTATATGCTTCGCATGGAAAGATGGAGCGGTTTGCGCTGAATATGCAGACGGTTTCTATGATATTTCAATTGTAGAAAAAGAGGCGATTTTAGAAAAATGCCAAGAGTTAAAAATTGATGGTATAGCGACAATAGCTTCCGATACAGCAACAGTTGCAGTCAATTATGTCGCTTCCAAAATGGGATTGGTGGCAAATCCTAATGATTACACAGCAGTTTGCACCAATAAGTATCTGATGCGCCAGTGTTTTATGAATCATCAAGTTCCTTCTCCGAAATTTGCAGTGGCTGATGAAAAAGGAGCAGATTTGCAAGGTTTCCATTATCCGCTGATTGTAAAACCGACGGATCGTTCGGGTAGCCGTGGAGTAGAGAAGATTAATTCATCGGAAGAATTGTCTTCTGCCATAGAACGTGCCCAAAATGAGTCTTTTGAGCATAAGGCGATTGTTGAAGAATTCGTTACAGGCAGAGAGATTAGTGTAGAAAGTATATCTTATCGGGGGACTCACTACATCTTGCAGATAACGGACAAGGTTACGACAGGTGCTCCTTTCTTCGTGGAATTGGAACATCATCAGCATCTTCTTTGCCTTTGGAGAAAAAGGAAGAGGTAAAGAAAATAGTACTCAATGCACTTGATTCCTTGCATGTCCAGTTTGGCGCATCGCATTCTGAACTTAAAATTACCGAAGATGGTGATATTAAAGTGATAGAGATTGGTGCTCGTATGGGTGGAGACTTCATCGGTTCAAATTTGGTGAAACTTTCTACTGGTTATGATTTCCTTGAAGGTGTGGTTAAGGTTGCCATGGGTGACTTTGTAAAACCTGTGCTTTCAGAAAACAATTATTCCGGTGTTTACTTTTTAAGTAAGGAACTGAACGTTTGCTTCCAATCATAGAGCATTGGAAAAAGTATCCTGACTTGGTTGAGGCTCAGATCACTAGCCGTGAGCTAAAACCAATCGAATGTAGTGGGGATAGAAGTGGATACATGATATATAAGTCTAATCATAAAGTGGTATTTTAAGATGGAAAATGTCCGAAATTATAGAATGGACAATGTCAAGTTCTTCATGATTTTAGGTATAGTACTAGAACATTCATTACTGATTTATGGCTATCCGAGACAGTTTGAAATATTATGGGCAATTGTCATCAGTTGGTTGATGCCAATGTTTACTATCATTTCTGGATTTTTCTTTAAGGAGAAAACAATTTGTAAATATGCGGATAAGTATATTTATCCGTTGCTTTTATTTAGCTCAATAAATTTTATCGTGGGTTATTTCTTTTATCCATCTTATCATGAAGGAATTCATATTGTTGGATATGCTATGTGGTATTTGTGGGCACTATTTATTTTTGCAGTAGTTACCCCCCCCACTATTACGGCTCTTCAACTTAAAGCTGCTGGTTATATTGAGTGGAATTGTAATGATTGCTTATCAAATTATTCCTCAAAATAGTACAAGCATAATTGTAAATGCACTACAGATTAATAGAATTATAGGTTTTTATCCGTATTTTTTAATGGGGTGTTTGTTAAAGAGAAACTATAGTGTTGTTGAAGCTAAATTGTCTCTTACTAAGAGCCGTATTTTATGTGCATGTTTCCTTTCTTTATATACAATCTGCTGTCTTATGTGCAAGGGATTAGTATGGAATAGTGGATTCTATTTGTCGTTTGGGACAAGCATTAGTGGAATTGGTAGAATTCTTCTCACCTATATCTTTATTTCTTCTATTGCTTTCTTGTTACTATTCTCTATGCCTAATAAAAAATACTTTTTCTCTGAATATGGAATGAGAACAATGAATGTATATATGCTTCATATGTTAATAGTATTTCCATTTTCTTATGGCATATTTTCCAAGCAGCCAGACAGTATTGCTTTCATGATATGTAATAGTATAGTTTGCATCTTATTGTGTATGATTTTCTTCAGTGATTTAGTCAATAAATGTATGTATGCCATATTGGGTAATAAAAATGGTTCTTTGCAATTTTTCTGTGGTTTATATCACTTGGAATTGTTAATAGTCACGCATTTTAAAAATATAGAAAATGACAAAAGTCTTAATTATTGGAGCTGGCATTGGACAAATTTATCTAGTTCAAACTGCTAAAAAAATGGGATTGTATGTAATCGTCGTCTCTCCCAAAGGATATCCTGCAATAGACTATGCAGATGAGTTGTTTGAATGTGATATTTATGATTATGATCGAATAGTTGAGTTTGCTAAGAATGCACATATATCAGCAGTCTTTTCAGATCAAAATGATTTGATGATGCCAACTGTTGCGTATGTGTCTGAGAAGTTAAAATTGCCAGGAAATTCTTTGGAGATGGTTCTCTCATACTGTAATAAAGAAAAATTTAGGTTGATTTGTGACGAAATCGGAAATCCTTCCCCTAAGCACATTTCTGTAAGAAATCTTTCTCTTCCAGAGAACTTCAATGTTCCTTTTCCGTGGATCGTAAAGCCAACGGATTCTCAAAGCAGTATGGGGATTTCTGTGGTAAACGATAAAAAAGAATATGCTAATGCTGTATCAAATGCTTTGAGTATGTCTAAGCATAAACAAGTGATAGTTGAGCAGTTCTTTAAAGGAAAAGAGTTCGTTTGCGAAGGATTTGTATATGATGGCAGGTATTATAATCTTTCGTTTGGCGATAGGGTCTATTTCAAAGGAATAGAGCATCCAATTCCTTGCCAGACGATCTTTCCGTCTTCATTAGATTCTTGCATTCAGCAAAAAATCATTGAGTGTGAGGAAAAATTCACAAGAAAAGTTCATCCTCGTTTTGGAATAATACATTCTGAATATTTAGTTGATACAGAAGGAAATATTTGTGTCGTAGAAAGTGCTATTCGAGGTGGTGGAGTTTATATTTCTTCTCATCTTATTCCATTGAGCACGGGGTTAGATATCAATAGTATGTTGATTGATTGTGCTTTAGGGAAGAAAGTTGATATGGAAAATTGGATAAAATGCAAGCATAGAAAGATTTCTGCATATTTGTGTTTTACTCTTCCTACTGGTATAATAGATGACATTAAGGGCATCGATGAACTTCAGTTGATTGATGGCGTGAAACTGGTAGATATAAGAAATTTATGTGTTGGCGACCTTTGTGAGCCGATGACTGCCAAAGGCATGAGAAAAGGTCCTATCATAGTTTCTGCTCATAACAGAGCGGAACTAGGAAATGTTATATGCAAAATACATGAAACATTAGACATTCGTGTTAGAACAAACAATGGTTTAAAGGGTATAATATGGGAATAGTATGAAAGAGAAATATTTTGTAGTAGCAAATTCCATTAGTAAATGGAAAGTCGATAATGTGGTAGAGAATTGTTTGGCGCATTTTGCCGATGATAGTGCTTTTTGGAAGCACATCTATGTTCTGTTTTATAAGTTTGTCTCACCAAAATATTACATGAAAGGTGTAGAATTGGCCAAAGCAGAAATATGCAGACAATGGGAATCTATAGATGATGAGGTTAAAGAGCATTTTAATGTCAATGCACTAGTCTTGGACATGATTTACTGTTTGCACAGATTTGGAACAAGCTTTGAAGAATATTTTGTCTTCAAATACTATGAGCGTAATACTTTTGGAAGAAGTCGTTTCAACAATATCAAACGACAGTATGGATTCTGTCAATTAGTTAATGGCAAGAATGTAAGAGAACTGTTTGAAGATAAGGGCGCATTGTATAATAAGTTAAAAAAATACTATAAACGTGACCTGGTAGTCGTCTATAATGAAAATCAGAAAGATGAACTTCTCAGCTTTTTGTTCAAGCACAATTCTTTTATATTCAAGCCATTGAAGGGACATAGTGGTAGTGGAATTAAGATATATCATACATGTACTTCACCACAAGTTTTCTATGAGGATAATATTAAAAATGGTCCTTTTGTATTGGAAGAACTCATAGAACAAGGAGAAGACATGGCTAAATTGCACAGAGAGAGTATTAATACAGTGCGTTTGGTTACTTTCAAAATAAAGGATAAAGTCCATATTGTAGGTGGTGCTTTACGAATGGGAGTTGGCAATTCTAATGTCGATAATGCTGGAGCTGGTGGCATTTATGCGTCTATTGACTTGGAGAATGGCTTTGTTTGTAGCATGGCATGTGATAACCGAAATCATGTTTTTAGTAAGCATCCAACTACAGGCTGCAAAATTGTTGGATTTGATTTGCCCCAATGGTCAAATGCTTTGTCTTTAGTCAAGGAGATGGCTTTGAATTGTGGGGGGGGCAACTATTATTGCTTGGGATTTGGCTTATAGCACTAAGGGATGGCTTGTCATTGAGGGAAATGATGTTGGTGAGCCATATTTGCTTCAGGCTCCTCTCCAAATAGGAGTTATCTCGAAAGTTACGAGTTTATTGGATTTGTATTTTAAGAAATAAGACAATTCAAAATTATGATTCCATTGAAAAAAGAAAATGTAGAATGTGTTCGAGGAGTTACTTATAAATCTGTTTCTCGATTTTGTGCTTTTAGCTTGTCATTGCACGACACCTCTGTCCTAAAAGGAATTGCTATTTGTGCGATGTTGTGCCATCACTTGTTTTATCAAAGCCCAGAATCTGGATATGTCGTATGGCATTTGGCAATGTTGGGGAAGGTATGTGTCGCTATCTTCTTGCTGCTTTCTGGTTATGGTTTAACTATACAGATGAAGAAACTGGTAACTAACTCTGGTGGTGAGATTCGGGGGGGCAAATCCTATGCTTCTTGCTGAAAAGATACACTAAGTTTTATCTCAATTATTGGGTGATTTTTATCATCTTTGTACCAATTGGTGTGTTTTGCTTCGATAGACCATTTACCATTCCTTATGGTGAATCGGCAAATATACCATTGGCATTACTGAAAGACTTCATGGGATTGCAAGAGTTTCACTCTTATAACATAACTTGGTGGTTTAATAAACTTATCATCATTTTGTGGCTTATATTCCTGTATTGTTTGGGATGATAAATAACAAGTATCTTAGATGGATTGTACTGCCTATTTCGATGATTATCTTTCGAACTCATGAGCTTGCCTTTGTTTTAGGTATCTATCTTGCGCTGTATCAAGGTGTGATTGATGTGATAATACGAAAAATGTCAAAACGAGGTCTTTTGGTTTTGCTTACCATCATGTTTGTAGGACTTTGTGTGAATCGGGAATGTGCTATGGTCGGTCGAATGGCTGGAATCTACGCCGATCCATATATCGCATTCATTTTGGCGTGTGTGGTTGCTATCATGACAAAGGAAATGCACTATCAATTGCCTGTTCTCGCTTATTTGGGCAAGCATTCCATGAATATGTATATGGTACATACATTTATCTTTGCCTACTTCTTCCATGACTTCATCTATAGCTTTCAATATCCAATTTTCATATTTCTCGCATTGCTACTTTCTTCTTTAGGGGTATCAGTAGTATTGGAAATCTTGAAGACTAAACTGAAATTTTATGTCTTGGTTAGCAGAATCACAAACAAACTTTCTGCATAACCTGATTAATATATTTGTAAATTCTAAAAAATCTTTTATTATGACAATGATTCCTTTTAATAAGCCTTTCCTTACAGGAAAAGAGGCTCATTACATGTATGAGGCAGTTTTTACTGGCAAGCTGTCTGGCAACGGTGCGTTCACCAAGAAGTGTCAGAATTATTTTGAGAAGCGTTATGGCTTCAAGAAGTGTTTGCTCACCACATCGGGCACGGATGCCTTGGAGATGTGCGCCATGCTCTGCGACTTGAAACCGGGTGACGAGGTCATCGTACCTTCCTATACCTTCGTTTCCACAGCCTTGGCTTTCCTTCGTGAGGGCGCTAAGGTGGTGTTTGCCGACTCCATGGACGGCAATCCTAACATTGACGCTACGAAACTGGAGAGCTTGATTACTCCTCGCACTCGTGTCATCGCCCCTGTCCACTATGCAGGCGTGGCTTGCGACATGGATGCCATCATGGAGGTGGCAAACAAGCATAATCTCCTCGTGGTGGAGGATGCTGCACAGGCTATCGACTCCTTCTACAAGGGCAAGCCACTTGGCGGGGTCGGTCATCTGGGAGCCTTCTCTTTCCATGAGACCAAGAACATCACGGCTGGTGGTGAGGGCGGTCTGCTGACCATCAACGATGAGCGATTCATCCGCCGTGCCGAGATTATCTGGGAGAAGGGTACCAACCGTGCCGAGTTCTTCCGTGGCGCAGTCAACAAGTATGGTTGGGTGGATATGGGCTCTTCCTTCTTGCCAGCGGAAATCAACGCTGCCTTCCTCTGGGCACAGTTGGAGAACCTGGACGATATTCAGACTAAGCGCAAGAAGTTGTGGGAGCAATACTTCGTCGGTTTGCAGACTTTGGCAGGACAGGGCTTCTTCCGTTTGCCTCAGATTCCTTGCTATGCCACCAACAATGCCCACATGTTCTATATCGTGTGCCGCAACTTGGAGGAGCGTTCGGGCTTGATCAAGTTCTTGAAGGAACATGATGTTTTGGCTCCATTCCATTACTTGGCTTTGCACAAGAGCGAGTATTACGTGCATCACAGCGACTCCATCCCTGAGCTGCCTAACTGCGATATGTATGCCGACTGCTTGGTGCGTATGCCAATGTTCTATGAGTTGGAGTTGGAGCAGGTGGAAATGATTGTAGGATATATCAAGGAATATTATGCAGAAGTCGAAGCCTAAAATCTTGATTATATCTTCAGCAAATCCTACTTCTGGTCCTGGTGTGTTGGCAAATGACAGTTTGACGGCATTCCGACAGATGGGCTTGGAGGCGGATTTGCTTACGCTCAATCGCATAGATATCCATCATGATTTTCTTTATGTACAGGACAACTTGACATTTTGGGGGAAGCTTCGTCACAAAATATCAAGGCTTCATCCCTATTATCTGAGGCAAAGGTTCTTCAATAATTTACAGCCGAAAGGAAGTTATGGATTCTTTTACAGAGAAGACCAAAAGCCACCTATACGTTCTTCTGAGGTATTGAAAAAAATAAAGAAGAATTATGATTTGGTTGTCATATTCTTTTGGCAAGGAATGTTGAGTTACCGCACCATCGAAGAGATATATGATAAGTTGCATTGTGTCTTTAGATTCAATATGGTTGATTATTCTCCAATGTCTGGCGGATGTCATTTCACGGGGATTTGTGAGGGATATCAACATGCTTGTGGATGTTGCCCAGCATTCGAATCCCAAGACAAGAATGACTTTACTCACCAAAATGTCATGTATCGAGAGCGAGTATTGAAAAAAGTCGCACCAATCATTACTGGAAATTCCTATCAATTGGATTTTATGAGAAGTCTTTTTTATTGCATGATGCTTACCGAGTAATGTCATTTCCAATTATTGACACGGACAAGTTTTCTCCAAAGAATAAGAGCGCATTGAAAAAAAGTATGGCATAGACAACTTGAAAAAGCATTTGATTTTGTTTGGCAGCCAAAATATAAATGATGAGCGAAAAGGTATTTCATATCTAGTTGAAGCTCTCCAAAAATTATCAAGGATGCTTTCCGAAAAAATGTGTAGTGAGGTCTTGCTGGTTGCTATCGGAAATGATTTTGATAAGTTGAAACCTTTACTTCCTGCAAATATAGATTCTTTGGGACTTGGCTTTGTTTCTAAAGACGAATTACCTGAGATCTATTCCATGTGTGATATGTATTTGTGTTCGTCAGTAAATGATGCAGGTCCTATGATGGTGAACCAATCCTTGTGTTGCGGAACACCTGTAGTTGGTTTCGCTATGGGAGCTTGCTTGGATGGCGTGAAAGACAAGGGTACTGGTTATTGTGCCAAATTAAAGGATTCCACAGATTTTGCAGAAGGAATCTACAAAATGTTGAATTTGAATGACACGGAGAGGCAAATGATGTCTGAAAAATGCAGAAAGTTAGCTGTTGATAACTATTCTTTGGAAGCCTCAGCGAACAGAACTATCAGGCAATATTATGAGTATCTTGAATTTAAAAAGAAAATGAAATGAAACCAAAAATTTTAGCTTTATATTTACCTCAGTTCCATCCGTTCCCAGAGAATGATGAGTGGTGGGGCAAGGGATTTACTGAGTGGACGAATGTAGGCAAGGCTAAGCCTTTGTTCCGGGGACATGATGAGCCTCGTGTGCCTACAGAGTTAGGTTATTATGATCTTCGTCTACCTCTTATTCGTGAGCAACAGGCTCAAATGGCTCGTGAAGCAGGCGTAACAGCTTTCTGTTACTGGCATTACTGGTTTGGTAATGGCAGAAGGCTCTTGGCTGATGTGTTCCATGAAGTTTTAGAGTCAGGAAAGCCTAATTTTCCTTTTTGTCTGGCATGGGCTAATCATACATGGAGAGCGGTAGGCTGTACGGCTGGTAATGATTCTAAAGCTATATTAATGGAGCAAACCTATCCTGGCATTGAGGACGCTAAGGCGCATTTTGAATTGCTGCTTAAAGCTTTTAAAGATGAGCGTTATGTCAAAGTAGATGGTAAACCTTATCTCTTTATTTTTGATCCAGTTGCTCTTCCGCAGGAGTATGTAGATTGTTTTAAGAAAATGAGTGTTGAGGCAGGTTTCCCAGGAATCTATCTCGTTGCTAATGTAAATGAGAATAGTATCAAAAAGGAGGTGATGCTTCAGAAAGGATATGATGCAGTATGTTATTGTGATATATTGGGTCATGCTCAGCAAAAGAGAAATACATTTTGGCATAAGGTTTATAAGCACTTGCAGGGTATCCTCTTGAATCGTCCAACTCATGTTTATGATTATAGTAAGCAATATAAGGAACTCATCGGAGAGATAGATAAAGATGAAAATGTGATACCGCAGATTGTTCCTCAATGGGATCATTCCCCTCGTGGTGGCAGAAAAACGAATATTTATATCAACTCTACTCCTGAATACTTTGCAAAGCATGTTCGTATGGCAATGGAAGCTGTCAAGGGCAAGAAAGAGGAGCATCAGATTTTGATGTTGAAATCCTGGAATGAGTGGGCAGAAGGCAACTATATGGAGCCAGACTTGACTCATGGAAGAGGATATATTGATGCGTTGCGCCAAGTTGTAGATGAATATAGGGAAAAATAAAATTTATGAAGGATTTTATTTTCGCATATTAGCCAAGCTTTATCCTATGAATTTAATAGAAAAGCTTGCTTATTATAAATACGTTATTCAGTCTTATAGGATATCATCTCGTTTAGGCGCCTGTGGAAAAGGTACTCGATTTAGCAAAGTCGACTATCTGACAGGACATCAACATATTCATGTGGGGCAAAATACAATTTTCTTACCGCATTTGTTTCTTACCGCATGGGGAGAACATGATGATTCTATAAAGATATCTATAGGTGATTATTGCTCGATTGGTGCTTATTGTCATATTTCGGCATATAATAAGGTTTCAATAGGAAATCATGTGTTGATTGGAAAATGGGTTTCGATTGTGGATAATGATCATGGAGAAACCAATAAAGAATCATTGATGATTCCACCTTTAGAGCGTAAACTTGTTTCTAAAGGACCGATAGTGATAGGTAATCATGTATGGATAGGTGATAAAGTTACGATTCTCTCTGGTGTAACTATTGGTAACAATTCTGTTATTGCTGCAAATTCTGTGATAACCAAAGATGTTCCTCCATTTAGTGTAGTTGCGGGTAACCCAGGGAAAGTCATAAAAGTTTATGAATAATTTCAGGTAAATATATGAAGAAATCTATAAAAGCTGTCGCTCCATATATACATCCTGGCTTTCTCAATTTCAAACTTGCTCCTTTTGAGGCATGGAAGAGATTGGGAGGAGATATAGCGAAGAGTCATTATCCACCGAAGTGCTTGCATGGAGCAGCATTTCGTTGGGAACTGCCTATTTTATGGAAAAGTAAGAAGGAGGCAAGGCTTAGATTTGTGGAACCTGTGTCTTTGCTTTTTGATACGTTTCCTGACTATGCAAGATGTGAGGTTGTCCCTATGTTCTGGGACTGTTGGCCTTGCTATTTCGAAAAGACTTGTGAATGGCTGCGTAGGCATCATGTGAAGACTGCTATCTTTTCTTCTCGGCAGACTGCGAGAAAATACAAGAACGTTTCTCCAGAAAGAACAAGGGATGGCAAAAAATAAATGTCATCTGGTGTCCTGAAGCAGTGGATGATTCTGTATATCAGAAAGGAAAACTTTTAAAAGACAGAAATATTGATTTGTTGGAGTTTGGACGATCCAATGATAAGGTATTTAAGGCTAATCAATTGAAAGCTATTTATGATACAAAGAATCGCAGTTTGAATCATGTCTGTACCAAGCAGAATGGTAAGTTCATCTATACCAATGAGCAGCTATATGAGGCGATGGGGAATGCAAAGGTGACCATTGCTTTGCCAAGAAGCATCACTCAGCCAGAGATTGCTGGCGATATAGAAACTCTTACGCAGCGCTATTGGGAATGTATGTTCTCAAGAATGGTGATGGTGGGGCATGCTCCTCAAGAACTCATTGACTTTATCGGGTATAATCCTGTGATAGAGTTGAGTGATAAAATCTCGCCAGAAGAACAGATTGCTGATGTGATAGAACATATTGAGGATTATCAATCTCTTGTGGATAAAAATCGTGAAACGGCAGAGAAACAGGGAAGCTGGGATGTGAGAATGAAATGGTTGATGGGAGAATTAGAAGAAGATTATAGATTAAAGAGATAAGTATAAATTATGATACCAAAAATTATTCATTATTGCTGGTTTGGGCGAGGACCATTGCCAGAGTTAGCACAGAAGTGCATTACTTCTTGGAAGAAGTATTTGCCAGATTATGAAATTAAAGAGTGGAATGAGGATAATTTTGATGTGAATATTATTCCTTATACAGCTGAGGCGTATAAAGCAAAGAAATATGCCTTTGTTAGTGATTATGCTCGTTTCTGGATATTGTATAAATTTGGTGGAATTTACTTTGATACAGATGTGGAGGTGATTCGTCCTATTGATGATATAGTAGAAAGGGGAAACTTATGGGGTTTGAAACGGATCCCTCTCTGACGAATGATGACGCGAGCAAAGCGAGCGTCGCCCCCGCTCGGCCTGGGGGTGAACCCCAGCCTCGGCATTATCAAAAAATGCTTGATTTTTATGAGGGTAAGCATTTTGTGCATGAGGCTGTGATGAAAAATCAAATAACTGTGGTGCATATCGCTACGCAGGTGCTTCGTGAAAATGGATTGAAGAATGTGGCTGGTATACAGGAAGTAGCTGGTTGCTTTATATATCCTTCAGAGTATTTTTGTCCCATCAATGTAACGACAGGTCGTATTCATGTGGAAAAGAATACTCGAACGATACACCATTATGCAGGAACTTGGGTGGATAAGAAATTCTCAATGAAAGAAATTTTAAAACGATTTTTGCCGGAATTTTTAGTTTTGGCTTTAATTAACCTAAAATCCGCAAGCAATCTCAATGGCAATCTCAATTGCAGTAAAGAGCTTGAACACTATGCATCATGATAGTATGAGCGTGAATTTTGTCCGATTTGTGCATACCTTCCCCTTACCCCACAATGCGACTTGAGGCAATACGCAGATTAAAACCATAAGGAACGGACTTTATCCGAATCCAGTTTTGAAAGGTCTTGCATAAGCCCGGTTTTCAGTATAGATATTCAGCACGTATTGCCTTGCTGTCATGATCCACTTGGCAGGTACGGAGATGAAGCTGAAGACAAAAGCCTTTATGCGACTCGTTTCCTTGAGCGAAAGCCTTGGTGTCAAGCTTGCTAATGATGGTCTTATAGAAATTGTGTATCAATGCCGTAAGCAGAAGGAATACGGTGTTCTCTGACATGAACGACTTGGGGAGCCTGTTCCAGCCGAATCCGTT
>ENA-OQER01000596-OQER01000596.1-human-gut-metagenome-genome-assembly--contig:-NODE-596-length-19359-cov-2.372348_pt1 | contig 19359 bp, 23 predicted proteins | sample MGYA00242797_ERZ504639 | MGnify/ENA primary metagenome ERZ504639 (study PRJEB26092, sample SAMD00036306) | human gut metagenome | host: Homo sapiens | study: EMG produced TPA metagenomics assembly of...
GCTGCGCGAACTGCTGAAGTGTCAGTGCTTCGCCACGGATGGTGACCGGAACGCCAAGTTCCCATCAAGCTTTCCTGGATCACTTCTTTGGAAAGATGAATGTCCGGCGCATTGTTCAACATTGGCAAGCGTCTTTCTGCGCTGATTGAAGATGCACGGATGATCTTAAACATTAATTTTTCGTCATTCACCTGCACCGGCACTTCTTTATGTCTTGTGAGACGGATCACTGCGCTTCCGACATTCGGGCGAGGCATAAAACAGTTCGGCGGAACGATCGCAACAATCTCGGGTTTCGCATAATACTGCACTGCAAGGGAGAGTGCCCCATATTCTTTCGTTCCCGGTCCCACCTGCATACGGTCTGCCACTTCTTTCTGCACCATGATCGTAATGCTGTCGATCGGCACATGGCTTTCAAATAATCCCATAATGATCGGTGTCGTGATATAATATGGAAGATTCGCCACAACTTTGATCGGCTTTCCTCCATTTTTTTCCTCTGCCAGCTTATTAATATCTACTTTTAAAATATCATCATTGATGACTTCCACATTGTCGTATGCGCTGAGTGTGTCTGCCAGAATCGGGATCAGATTTTTATCAATCTCCACCGCCGCCACTTCTCTTGCATTCTCGCAGAGATACTGCGTCATTGTGCCGATTCCAGGTCCGATTTCCAAAACAAAATCATCCTTGTGATTCCGGACTCCTCAATGATCTTCTCAAGCACATGCGTATCGATCAGAAAGTTCTGTCCGAACTTCTTCTGAAAATTAAAATTATATTTCTGTAAAACCTCTATGGTATTCTGTGGAATTCCTAACGTTGCCATATACTGCCTTTCTCTTCAAATAAACGATCTAAAAACTCTGCATACAGGCGGTTAAATGTTTCATGAACGTAACTGCCACATTTACATCCTGATTTCCAGACATCTGTGCCTCCTCAAAAATAGCAAAGGCTGTCTCATATAAATCCGGGTTTTTGTCATAAAATACTTCCGTCAGACCATCCTGAAATGCAAACTGCGCCTCCTGTGAAAGATTGTCCTTAAAATCCTCTTTGGAAATGCATCCACCCTCCTCGTAATCGGACAAAAAGATGTGTCCGCCTGCAGAGGTCACGAAATCCTCAAATGCCTCTTTTACATCCTCATAAGTTACCGGAACATAATTTTCCTCCCAGTAACGGTCAAATGTTTCTCTATCCGGAAATGCTGCTAAAATATCTTCCATACCTGCGCTCCTTTGTGTTTTCTGCTCCATTTATACTATCATACTTTGCAATCGTTCCGCAATAATGTATACAGGGTTGGCTCTAAGTGAAATTCCCTGCACATGTTTTCCACTTCCGCTAAATATTTTTTCTTCGCAGAGGACGGTAAGACCGGGCGGCGGACCGCACGGATCAAAATATTTTTCGGTGTGTGTTCAAAGTCAATAAATTCCAGCAGCTGGGTTTTGTATCCGCAGCACTCCAAAAGATTCGCCCGGATCGCATCTGTTGTCAGCGCTGAAAAACGCTCTTTGATAATGCCATATCTTGTGAGCAGGGAATAATCCTCACTCTGGATCTGCTTATTCACCTCATGCTGACAGCATGGTACGGAAAAAATCATTTTTGCATTCCATGTGATTGCATTATAGAGTGCAAATCAGTCGCAGTATCACAGGCATGAAGCGTCACGACCATATCCACGTCAAACGGCGTCTGAAATCCATTGATGTCACCTAGCTCAAAGCGCAGATCGTCATAGCCATATTTCTCCGCCGCCCGGTTGCATTTTTCGATGACATCTTTTTTCAGGTCGAGTCCAAGCATCTGCACTTTCATATGCCGGATCTCTGTAAAATAATAATACATGATAAAAGTCAGGTAAGACTTTCCGCATCCGAAATCAATGATGTGTATTTCCTCACCTTTATATTCCCGGATCGCATCATCGATCATCTCGATAAAACGGTTGATCTGGCGGAACTTATCATACATGGACTTTACTACTTTTCCCTCTCCGGTAAAAAATACCCATATCCACCAGCGGAGGGATCACCTGTCCCTCATCCAAAATATAATTTTTCTTCCGGTTATGTTCTGTGACTGTGTCTGGTGCTTCTTTTGAAGCTTTCGCCCTGAGTGTCACCGCACCTTTCTTTGAGATCAGAAGACTGTATTCTCTTTTCTCATCCCATGCATTTACCTGCAGGAATGTATCATGTATGGCTTCCATCAAAAAGCCCTGCAGATCTTCTGCGCCAAAATTATCGTGAAACACCTGTTTCTCTGTATACTTTGCCGCCTGATAGCCATCGCCTTTCTTCTCCACCACGATCTTTTTGTACTGGCAGTCTTTCGCCATCGGCTTACTGATAATTATTTTCATGAGCGGATTTGCTGACAGCTTTTCGATTGCCGCAATCCAGTCCTCATTTGCCTCAAATGTCTTTTCTTCTCCCTCTTCATTTACGAGAATCACAAGACATTTTTCTTTTTCTCCCGGCTGCCGCTCTTCGCAGCCGTATTCTCCATCAAAAATCTGTTTTAGTTTCCACATGATCTATGCTCCTTACTGGGATTCGGAAATACATTCCTGTTCCAGCTTTATTCCTTTTTGTAACATATAAGTGATGAGTTTTCTCTCTTCGTCCGGCAGTTCCATTTTTTCTAACTGCATCAACCGCTTTTTGTCATTTTCTGTCAATGGCTTCGCATAATCCTCATACTTTTCAATGTTTCAATGTCCATTTGAAACATTTGAAATGGGATCCCTGTTTTTCTTTTCAAGTGTTCTAAAATATAAAATCCACCTGCATCCAGATCTCCAAAATGATAATACTGTGCATCCGGCAATTTCTGATAAATCTGCATCAGCAGATTTCGTCTGCTGCGATCATGATAACCGCCAAGATAGATCACCAGACTGTGTTCCTGTTTAAAAACGGTAAAAAGAAGTCAGATTTTCAATTGTGAATACTTATCAATCGTCTGATCCGGACAGATATCCGGTACATCCTCCTCACTCCCCACCGCAACAGCGATTCCTTCCGGGAAAGCACTGATATCTGCAGCCTGCTTCCCAGCGCTGTAAATCTGTACGTTTCCCTTCATATACACATAGCCCGGCGTTTTATAAATCTGATACTCCGCAAGAATTTCTTCATTTTCAAATCCTGTCAGTTCTTCATTTTCCTCCCGGAATATTTTACAGATTTTTGGGATCAGTGTCTCGAATACTTTGCTGTCATGAAAATGTTCTATGGAAAATTCCCTGATATAACATTCTTTCCTGTTCTGCTCTACTTTATCTAAAGTGTCAATCAGTTGTTCTGTTTTCCTGTGATCCATAATGTCGAGATATTCTTTTACTGACTGTTCGCTTTCCAGCCGCGTTATCATGCGGGACAAAAAGCTTCTTGTTATCTCACCCTGCGTTTTCTGATAAAACTGCTCCAAAATCTGTTTTGTACGTGCCTCGGCTTCCCTCTTCGGCTTCCTGCCAAGCCTCTCATATGCCTCTTCCACATGATCCTCACAGAATACAAGCTTCTCGATAATATATCCGGGCTTCTGGTTTTTCCATGCGATTGCGACCAGTCCCTCACGCTCCATCTGTTCTGCGGCTGCGTGAATGGTTTCTATCTCAAGCGAGCTCTCATCGAAATACTTTGGCATCGTCTTCTTATTGAACGGAAATGCAATATGGATCGCTCTCTGGTTTTCTCCTCTGGAGAGCTTACTGTTTTCGTATTTGTCCAATAGATCATTCAATATCTTATTTTCGACCGGATGCATAACGATACTCCTCCACGAAGCTTACTTTATCGTCTGTCAGTACTAATAATGTCTCCTGCATTTTCGGACCGATATACTGGATTTTATCCGGCGGCGCTGCGATCACGATCTGAAGCGGCAGTCTGTTCATAAACTCAAGAACTGCCCCGATCCTCTCATCATCCATATTGTTAAATGCCTCATCAAACATCACCAGCCCGATTGCCTCTCCGCCGATATTATTATTGTACAACTGGACAAGGATGCGGCTACCGTCACATAGAACGGGGTCTGTGTCTCGCCTCCGCTCTTTTCCTCACAAACCTTAGAGTAAAGAGAATAGCTGCCATCCTCATGTGTGATCTTAATATCATAATCCATATAGGTGCGGTAATCCGTAAATTCATCTAATGCCTTGATCCCATTGTCCTGATCCAGTGCGAGCTTTGAAAATAGTTCATCAATGACTTCCTTATGATTCTCATGAAACAGACCGCTGAAAATGGACTCTCCCTGCACTACATTGAAATCGTCCATGATCATATCGTAATATTTTCCATAGCTTTTGCTCGGCAAATATAAAAATTCATATCTTTCATTGCTGAAGGTGATATCTTTCAATGCCTTATTGAGTTCTCTAAACTCTCCCTGTGCCTGCTTCATATTTTCCTGAAGCTTGGATAAAAACTGTTCCCGGAATTCTTCCTCTGCCGATAATTTTGCTTTTCTTACTTTTTCTTCATAATTCAGAAGCTCGGAGTTCACCAGTCTCTCCTGAACTGCCGCATACTCCGGATATGCTTCTAACGTAGCTGCTGCACCAAAATCAAATGCCGTTTTGTAATCGTACATCGCACTTGTCATTTTCTTATCCGCATTCTCTTTTGTTGTATTATTCGCCTTACGTCTCCGGTCAAAATTCTGCCGGAACTGCTCTAATGTCTTATCACCGGTCTGTTTTTCGTATTCTTTCTTCCAGAGCACGATCTCGTTTTCTGCTTTCTGGGCAATGTCTGTGATCAGTTCATTCTTGTGTATGCACTCATCCTCGCACTCCACAAGCCTGTCTTTTGCATTGCTTATTTTCAGTTCGCAGGCTCCGCTTTCCCTGTCACTTTTGGAAATGTGGCTTTTCAGTTCCTCACACTCTTTCCGCATTTCATCCGCACGGATCTGCTTTTCGATCATGGTCGTATTCTGCTGCAGATTACGGATCTCCGTCTCACATTTTTCAATCTCAAGTCCTGTCCTTTTCAGTTCTGATACAATTGTAATCCTATACTTCACATCTGTATCATCATCCCACTCGAGCCATTGCAGCGTCACTTCCATATGTGTCATACGGTCTTTGCATTCTATTTTCTGCCGGTTTAAATCCTCCTTTTTTCTGCAGTGCCTGCTCATACTGGACTTTGAATGCATTCTTGCCGATAAATGGAGTTGTATAGATTTCCGGTCTGATCGCAGATGCGACATGATTCTGATAGCGCATGCAATTTGGTGTGATAGAAACCGGATACTGTTTTAATTCATCCACTCTCTTACACATATGTACCTTACCAAGAACCATATTCACATACCGCTTCGCATAAATACTCTTCGACTCCACAACTGTTGCCAGACTTCCTGCTGGTGCAATGTCATATTCCTCGAGTTTGCCGGAATTGATCAGTCCCACACCGTATGCTTTCTTTTCTCTTCTCAGTTTTTCGTAAATACCAAGGGCAATGTCAAAATGTTCCGGCTCTACCAACACATAAAATCGCTGTGTATTCAGATAGCCCTCCACTGCATTTCTCCATGTCTCATCCGTGATTTCTAACATTTCACACAAAATCCTCGGCTTTGCCGTCCTTCCGATCTTGAGCAATTCCTGCTCCACACGCGACATCAGAAGCTGGACTGCGAGGGATAGGAAAACCGGTGCTGTTTCAGATTACTGATCCGCTGCTCTGTCTCCTGCAGGTCTGCTGCGATCTCATTCAGCCGGCTTTGGATCTCTAAATTTTTCCTCTGCAGTTTTGTACTCATATGCTTCTTGTAAGCGATCGCCCGGTCAATCAGTTCCTGTGCACTAACAACGTCCTCCGTATCCTTCAGCCGGTGTAGCAGCTCATCATACTGCTTCATGCATTCATCCACATCCGGTATTTCAAGCAGTCTTTTTACTTTCTGTCCTGCTTTTTTTCCGCTCTCTAACAGTCTTTTCTTTTCCTGATATTGTATTTCTTCTTTTTCCTGTAATTCTTTCAGATATTTTTTCTGCTTTTCCAACGTCTGGAAATCTGAGTTGGCGTTCAGTTCCGCTAAAAGCAGTGTGCGGACTTCCTCCTTATTCTCCAGTTCCTTTTTCATGCTGCTGCACTTTGCATTCAGCTGTTCCAGACGGTAACTTTCGCGCTGATCTCATCCTGCAGAACGCCGATCTGTTCTTTGGTCAGATCCAGATCCGACTGTGCCATAAAATATTCATACATCCGGTCAGATTGTATACAATCCACCACTGCTTTGTGGTGGCATTCGATCTCTGACAGTTTTTCAATTCTGTTTTTCACACCCTCCAGCGTTTTTTCCAGCTCCTGATAGCTTCTTACATTTTCGCGCAGATGATCAATATTGACTTCTTTTTCATCCAGCACATAGGAATAGACAAAATCCTTGATATCATCAATTGGTTTAAATGCCAGTGCCTTTGGAATCAGCTGGAAGAACTTATCCTCGATTCTTCCAAAACGCTGTTTCATCATCTTTTTGCCTTCCGCATTCGTCTTTGCAAATAATTTGATGTTTTTATTGTTAAACGACCTGAATTCTGTGATGGTCCGTGGTCTGTTTCCGATCTTAAACATCTCATCCTCTAACATCACATTGTCCATGAGATAACGCACGACTGTCTCCTGCCCTTCAGTTGCCGAATCGATCACTGCCCCGATGACAAAATACTTTTCCTTGCTCTCCTCATAAAATTCCAATGCGACATGCGCACTGATTTCTCCGGTTCTCTCATAAGGATGATTTTCACGTCCGGTCTTACACCGGATATAACCGGTCAGCTTTCTCTTGCCGTTCTCATGGGCAGCCTTATTAAAATGATTTGTGGAGCAGGTCACAACAAATTGGATTGCATCTAAAAGTGTGGATTTTCCAGCTCCATTTTCGCCGGAAATCAGAGTTGAGTCCCCAAAATCTATCGTAACATCCGAGAAACGATGCCAATTAATCAGTTTCAGTCTGGTCAGCTTCTTCATCTTTTAATTTTCCTTTCCTATAACTGTCAACTTTTTCATAGACACTTTTGATGTCCTCAACCCGCACTGCCATCAGGATGGAATTATAGATCAAAACTCTGGACTCCTCATTTTTTAGATCCGATTCCAGCAGCTCGATCAGCTGATATCTCCGGAAAAGACGAAGCGCATTTCCCATCGTTGTCTTATCGATCATTTTGTCACGGATCTTCAGGCTTAAAAACTTGTCCTGAATATCGCCCAGATTCACAATGACTTCATCACTCACAGACAATTCTCTTTTTTTCTCATCAAACAAAATGCGCAATATCAGCAAAATAACGGACTCATATAATTTTAAATTCTGCCGGTTTGTGTTCAGGGCATTCGTGAGCTGCACCACTCCGTATTCGTCATTCATTTCTAATCTGTAACCAAGCACTCCCAGTAGTTCTTCAAATTTTTCTTTGTACTTTTCTATAAAATAAAAGTCACTTCTTGTTGCCTGATTCTGCCTGCATATGAAACATACATTAATCAGTTTATTACATATTCTGCGGAATTCATCCTGATCCTTCTGCAGCATGCCATTTAATAAATCCATTCTGCTCTCCCTCTGCTATGCGCTGTCAGCGTTTTATGATTGCAAAATCCGGGAAATCAAACTCTCCACTGATTTTATTCGCACCTTCTGCCTTTTCAATCCGATATCGCATCTTTTTTCTGGAACCATACAGTCTGACATAGATCAGCCTGATAAAATCATCCATTGTTTCCATCGGAAGCTCAGACGCATAGATTTTTTCCCTGTCTCCTAATTGTTCTTCTACAAACCGCTCTATCCGTTCCGGGCTTAAAATGCGCTGCATCTTTTCGGTCATCTTCCGAAGCTTTTCCTGCCGGAGTTCCACATCCGGCATTACTTCTGTCAGTTCCTGCGGATGAAACTCTTTCTTTCCCTCGATCGGGCTGTAAAACGATTTCTCATCAATAAAACTGCTTCCAAACAGCCTCACCAGATTGTCCAGATACTCGATCTCATAAATCCCATTCAGATCCAGCTGGCTCTGTTCCATCTGCTCTCCAATGTATAAAAGGATTTCTTTCATCTGTCCTCTGACATCTTCCGTCCCTGCCAGCAGAAACTTTGCACGGTTTACCGCCGCCCTCTGGTATTGTGTGTTTTTCCGGTTGATCTCTGCCAGAATATCATCCATATTCCGGAACGCTTCCACAATCTCATGCAATGTCTGATATACCAGTTCTTCTGCCTGCCCGACCGGTATCTCCCGGATCGCTGCCAACTCTTCCGACGTCTTTGCGATATAACGTGAGCTATGCCCATTTGCTTCCAGCCGCTCTATGATCTCCGGCCGGAACTTTGACACATTGTCTGAAGTCAGTAATCTGTGGTAAGCTTTATCTACAATATTCGTAATATAATCATTAAACAGCGCATTCATAATCTCCGCTACGGTCTTATGCTTTGTCAGTTCATCAATGTAATGCTTGATATTCGAATTGAGGTTCTTTAGTCCTGTGATCAGCATATCCGTATTATCCCGGATCTGCTGTAACACAACAGCCGGATGATCCGTATTGGTCCGCACAAGACTGTAAATGGTATAAATATAGCCCTGATATTCCACCTTTCGTCCGTCTGAAATCTCAAGAAGCGTTTTCATGACTTTTACGGCATAATCATAAAAATTGACTCTCTGCACATAACTCTTATCCGTCTCAACCTCAAGCCAGCCGTACTTCTCCAATAAGCGCAGCATCTCATTTGCCTTTTTTCTGGAATCCATGCCATTTATGTCATCTTCCTCAAATTCCGCTGCCTGATTCTGTTCAAAATAAAACTGTAATTCATCCACAAGGATTTCTCTCTCGATCCCAAAGGAAAGCTGTGCACTCATTGCCTGAAACAACCGGCACAGACAGTCCCAATATACAAGTCTGTTCGGCGATGCCAGCGGTGTGAAAAATTCTTTTGGAATAATACCAAATAATGGATTGGTCTGCTGTGCCTGTGCGTCATCCATATCTGAAACTCCTGTCCTTCCCTCTATTATGCCATGGTGATCCGCTCAATTTTGCAGGAATGTTTTTTATAATCGTCCTTCTTTAACTCTTTGCTCTCATAATTGATCCCAACAAGTATCACTTCGCCCCTGTAATCCTTCAGGCTTTCGACATACTGTTTTCTTTTGATCTGTGTGATCGCTGCTTCCGCTGTCTGATTCCATTTCAGCTCTACAACGATTGCCGGTGTCTGTGTCGTTTTTCTTGGAACAAACACCATATCTGCAAATCCTTTTCCTCCGGCAAGTTCCCGGTATACTACATAATTCTTCTTCGCTGAATAATACGCAAGTGCGATCACACATGCCAATGAATTTTCATCATTATAGGCAAGTATGGATGTATTCTCCTGATGTGCATTCTCTATCATCCGGCAACCGTTTCTTCCTCACCGCGGATTGTGGCTGCAAGCAGCTCTTCGGATTTCCGGATTGCGTCCATAACCGGTTCCCAGCCACCATCTTCAATACAATTAATAAATTCCTTCTGTACTTCCTGATTCGGGATATGAACGGTACATGTATCAAAATCATAAGTCAGATATCCCAGATGTACCAGAAGTGTCAAGACATCATCTGCACTTGCAAATGTAGTCATATCATTCTGAAATTTATCTGGATTTATCTCAATAGAACTTCCCGCAATCAGTCTCGTTACAAGTTCTTTCAAATTATACATATCCATCTGGATATACTTTTTTAATGCCTCATAAGTCTCTGTTTTGGTCCAATAGCTGTCAAAATCATGTCCTGAAAGTGACATTACGACTGATCTCGGATTATAAATCTGTATCCCTTTTAAATCATAACCGTCATACCACTGTTTCATTTTATCATATGACATGTCATACTGCGGGCACAATTCCTGCACTTCCTGCTCCGTAAATCCTGTAAATTCTGCCAGCTCACGCTGATTGGTCATGGAATATTCATCAAACATATTAAGGGCAGAATGTTCTCCATATTTTTTAATCGGAAGGATTCCGGTCATATAAGCCAAAATGCAATAAGGCTGGTTCTTTAACAAATCTCTCAGGAAATTCAGATACAATTTTTGTGCTTCTGTATCTTCCCCTTTTACACGGAAAATGCAATCCCACTCATCAATAATAAAAACAAAAAAGCTGTGTGTCTGTGCATAAATCTCTTCTATCACAGACACTAAGTCTTCTTCGTAGTACGTCACATCTGCAAATTCCCGCTTCAATTCGCGTGTTACTTTTCGTGAAAGCAATTCCAACATCTCATGTATTGTCTCTGTCCGCCCCAAAAACTGCTGGATGTTTAAATGAATGACATTATATTTATTTAAATGTTCTTTAAAACTGCTGTCATCTGCTATTTTAAAAATTTTCAAACAATTCCTTCGAATCGCAGCCTTTGCTGTAATATGCCACCAGCATATTGGCTGCCATTGATTTTCCAAAAACGCCGTGGTCTGCTGACACAGATGTTTTTATGTTCACCAAAAAAGTTGTGAATTTGTAAATTTAATCATCTCAGTTTTATCAACATATATTTTAGAATGAATCGCTGCATTTCGAAATTCTTCATTCCCCGGATTCAAATAAAGTCCCATTTTGACCTCCTTTGCTGTGACGATCAGTCCACGATCAACACGGTCTTTCCTTCAAATGCAAAACCGTACTCTTTAATCTGGTTTACTGTAATTCCTTTCATTTTCAGTTCTTCGCTGTATTTTCTTTCCCGGATCTGTGTGATTGCAGACTGCGCTGTCTCTTCCAGACTTTTTTCTTTTCTTGTGCTGCGCACTTTAATTCCAGAATCACTGCGTTATCCTTTCCCGGGTTCTTTGGTTCAAGCATGACATCATATCTTCCAAAACCACTTTCCCGGTTCGATTTCAGATAATACCTGTCCTGCAGATCAACAAGCAAACCTAACACAAATCCATGATAAAACCGTTCCGGTTCTGCTCCCGATGCTCTGTCTCCGGTATCAAAATAACTGAATGTCTGCAAGGCCACCCGGTTCATATATTCATTCATCGCATCCACATCACCGGCAAACATTGCTTTAATAAAGTCGTTGTAATCCGGTCTCGCCATTGCGAACCAGTCATGAATCATTCGATGGAACATCAGTTTCACTTCCAGATTCGTAAGTGCCAGCTGATACTTTGGCTCAGTTCCCTCCGGAATATCCTTGTACTTTTCATAAGAGAGGACTTTTAAGTAACCACTTGCCAGCAGAAGACTCCACACCGCCTGTTCATTACCGTTGAGCTGATCATAAACAATCTGTTCATCAATTTCTGACCATATACACTCTCCGCAAAGCAGCTTTTCGAATTTACTTTTGATATTGCGGTTTCCCTCACGGACTAATTTTGCCACCAGACTGTTTGCGCTTGTATTTGCCCAATATGTTGTGTACTGCTGTGAATCAAGATAATTTAAAATTGACCACGGATTATAAATATCTTTATATCTCCGAAAATAAAACCATCATACCATCTTTTCACTTCGCTCTTTTCACTGTCTAATCCGCACTTTCCCAATGCTTCAAAGACCTCTGGCTCTGTGAAACCAAATGTTGTGGCATATTCATCAGATGTCGTTGTAACTACTTTCAGATTATTCAAATCGGAAAAAATAGACTCCTTACTCACCGTGTGATGCCTGTCATAATGCCACGTTCAATGCCGGATTTGTCTTGAAAGTTGAATTAAAAAGACTTCTTGTAAATGTCACCAGTTCGTCCCAGTAACCATCTACAAAAGCTTCCTGCATTGGAGTATCATATTCATCCAATAAAATGATCACTTTTTTCCCATAATATTTATATAAAAATCCTGATAAATAGTTTAACGAAAGCGTAGCATCTACATAGTCCATATGATTCATGATTTTCTTATACAGATTCACTTCTTCCTTAATCAAAGCATTGCTCTCTGTTATAAAATCAAATTTGAAATATAATTGTGCAATAAGGTCGCAGATTTTCTTTTGTGTCAATTCATAGGTTGGTTCTTTTATATTTGCAAATGAAAGACTAATGACCGGATATGTTCCCTGCAAATTGCGGTATTTCTCGTCATTCCAGATTTCCAGCTCCTCAAACAGATCAGATCGTCCCTCATATTCCATTGAGAAAAACTGCTCCGTCATGCTCATGGTCAACGTCTTTCCAAAACGTCTTGGTCTCGTGATCAGTGTAACACTGTCACCACTATCCCACCATTCCTTCAAAAAGGCTGTTTTATCCACATAAAAATAATGGTTTTCTATCAATGTTGAAAAATCCTGCACTCCAATCGCAACATTCACTGACATATTCTGCCTCCTTTTTGCTATCTTTGAAGAAAGCCTTTAGACTTATTATAATCTAAAGGCCTTGTGATCATCCTATGATATTTACTTTAAAACAATCGAAAGGCTCTCGCATATGCCATATGAAATGAATATTCGCCGCCCTTCTTTACTTCAGGTGCATGTTTGCATAATTACGTTCCTTATATGACCAAAACATTTTATTCTTCCGCTTGCCATTTGGCAAAGTTTCATATATTTTATAACAAATGATATTCGTATCATATAAAAGCTGTAAGGTTTCACTCGCAGTCTCCATAAACGGTGGAATCTTCCGTCCTAATTCTCTTAAATACTTTATATATTCTAAATGTTTTTCCTCAAAAAATTTATAATTGAAATTTCTATGCCCCTGAAAATAATCAAAGAATATACTAAAATTATTATAATCTGAATCATCCATATAAATTAACATATAATCTTTCAATTCGCCTTTTAAATACGTCGAATAATTGGATAAAATACCTTCAAAATCAGAATGTTTAAACTGCGTACCACTTGTTGCATCAACCATCTCGTTTAACATGGTTAAAATATCTCTTGGTTTGTATAAGGAATACCTCAAGAATTCAACAAACGGATTATCTGGTGCTTTCCATTTTTCCTGATATTCCACCTTGTATGGAAAATAATAATTCCAGCATTCTCCCAGTTCATATGAATAATCCTGCTGCTTCATAAAATAATCGTCTGCAATCTTAAATAACTTTGAATCAATATATTTGCGATAAGAAGTTACCCAATTTAACAACACCGAATTATTTCTAAGCTTCTGATTCATATTATGAACTGGCATTTTATACATAATGTCCGGTCGGATCAGCAACATAATTTTGATCTGTTTCTCTTTCAGGAATGATTGATTCATTTCTAAAACTGCATTTACCAGTCCAACCAAACACTCAAAATACTGCTCATTATCAATATCTCTTGGTCTTGCATCAATGCCATCCACAAACAAAATCGTTGGTTTTTTCAAATTAACACTCATAAATGCTTTTTCAAAACCATCTCTTATCTTCAAAAGACTAATCTGAAAACTCTGTTCCACATACTTCTGGGACGTTTCCGCAGATGCCTTAGTTCCAGTTGAAAACAGCCCCTGTTTCATCATCGAATTAATAGATGCAGAGGCATTGTCAACAAATTCAAAGGCATTCACAAATTCCGGTTTAAAAGCATCACTATAAAAAACATCTATTGCCTTCGATAATTGTTTTATACTTAATGCTGCTGAAAAAAAGTCTCACCATATTCTTTTCTGATCTTTTCTGCAAGAATCAAATAAATCAAATTAATCCATACATCTTTGAAACTTGAAAGTTCCAATGCTTTCTGTCTTTTCATATTAAGAAATCTCTGATACAGCGTATTTTCCACAAGTGAAATGGAACAAAAACTATTTATCTTATCAGATTTCGACATATACACCGAATATGCTGTTTTTCCAGATCCTTTTTCTCCAATCAAAAAATATTTATCCGGTTTGCAAATTTCTTCTACAATATCGTCTACCAAAAATATTTTTTCAAACAGATCTGTATCTTCATTTCCGGCAATGTAGTAATCGTATGCATCACCTTTTACCTGTTGTAATTCCTGAATTTTTTTCATAGTATTTCTTTCTGGCAAATCAAAACTCCTCCAACATAAAACTGTCGTTACTCCATACCTTTTTAGTTAATTATCGTTTATAGTAGTATAACCCATCTTATTCGCAAATGAAATAGTTCCCATAAAAACTTTATATTTTTCCTAAAATGAATTTTCTCATATATTGGAAATTTTGATTGACGTATCTTCTGTTCTTATGTATAATAAACCAAGCCGACAAACAAGAGAATCAATTCCTTGTTCGGTGTATATAATAATTAAGAGAACATAGAACATTAAATGTTCTTTAACATGAAAGAGAAAAGCTAGCGATGTTCTTGGTTATACCAGGAAAGGTTCACTAGCTTTTCTTTCATTAGAATTATGCTCTTGAATGTATATCGCCAGTTTTCCTTCCGCTGGAATATTTTGTCCTTTAACATATTTGAACACTGGAAGAAGTCTTGTTCTTACAACACCTTCATCGAATATTATTGATTTCTTCTTGCACATGAACAATCTCTAAGCCAAGCATTCACCTTTATATCTCATAATCAGCATATTCCGTCAACCCACTTATAATTTTAAGTAACTCTATCAACGGCGAACCGTCTCGCCCTTGTATAAATTTATTATATCTAGGTCTATCACACATGTTCAATCCAATCATGAGTGGTACAATACATAAAAAGCAAAATTGTCTACCTGTTCCATCTGAAAATGCGAATAACCATTGGTCATGTTCCTTATGCGTTGGTTATATGCAACAGTCTTTGCCACTCTATAAAACTTTGCAATTTCTCTCAGTCCCATATTGAACATCTCTACAACTTGCTTACATACACTTTCATATACCCACGAACCATTTTCCAAACCTATGCCATCATAAAATCTACGCATATCCGGTTTAGGCAATTCTATTCTAAAATCAAAAAATCTTTCCAAATATCTGCATGCATCAAAGTCATTACCATAAAATTTACGTATCGTATGTTGCAATTCATCCATGTTGAGAGAAAATATGAACGTTATTCTTTCATTCCCAAAATAATGTTTTATTCGCTCAAGCAGGTGAATAGCATAATCCGGCTTACATCTATCCAATTCATCTATAAAGACAACCATTCTATTGCCTCGTTCCGGCAATATAGATTCAAAAAACGCAGCTATCTTCGATTCCAAATCTTTTGCTTTTTTTATGTTTTCCAATGGAGGTGTTCCCCTCAATGAATCCAAAACGCCTTTTACTGTTCTGCCTGTAAAACAATCCAATACATTTCCTGCTAAATCCAATATTCCTCTTTCATTTTCCAGACTTGTCAGCCCATCAATTTCCTGCAAAATCGCCAATACCAAGGAAAGTACTGGATCCTCATCATTGTCATTCATCCACGCATCATAATATACTGTTACGAACGGTTGTATTTCTATCTCCTGTTTTTTTCTTAGTTTTTCCCATGTTTTTTTTATTTCTTCTCTATGTTCAATATTCTCATAATATGGGTTAAACGCTTCCAGTACCAACTTCGTTTGTTTTACAAAGAAAGTTTTTCCTTCACCCCATCTAGCATTAAGTGCAATTACATTTCCACTATCCAAAGAATTTAAAAATGATACAAATGAAAACACATCTGCATCTCTACCAATTGCATCATCGATAAATGTTGTATATATATTTTCTTCCGTTGCTAATAAATCAAGTGCCTTCATTCTTTCCTCCTGCTGTATTACTTAATTTAAGAAGTGCCGGTTAGCATTATTTCTAACCGTCACTCTTGCTCCTACATTCCACAAAGATTACATTCTAAAATCTGATAATGCCGCAAATGAACTCAGTATTGACTTGAAAAATCTTTCATACAACATATCATACTGCCCTGACAAATCTGCAACTTTCAAAGCTTCTTTATACTCATCTTTTTCCTTATCTCTGAAAAATACCGGGGATACATTTCGCTTTAACAACAACATATTTGCAAATGCTCTGGTAGTCCTACCATTACCATCACGAAATGCATGAATCACTGTCATTCTGTGGTGAATCTGAATTACACGCTCAACATATTTACTCAGTGGCAGTTCTTCATATTCGTCCATTAAAGTCTTGATTTCTTTATCCAAGAAATACATTTCTTCCGGTATTTTACGGTAATCAATTGTTTCAAACTTAGCTCCAAGCACCAGAGTATTAGACTCTCTGTATCGCCCTCCATATTCAGAGCATGGAGCAGTAGAAAACAGTTGCTCATTCAAATGCTTTGCATCATATATACTGATTTCACTCTCAGCTTCTCTAAATGCATAATCATATGCAAATGTCAGACCGGCCACCTCAACAATATTTTGATTTTCTTCTCGACAATACGGACTGTCTTGTTTATGGAATCGTAAGTCCATTACAATCGCTGCAGCCATTTCCATATCAATATCGATACCCTCTAATCTACTATCATGGAATACATACTCTGTCTTAAATTTCTGACATGCATACTCTGTTGGCTTCAATTTGAAATTGTCACCTATTGCATCAAATAACTGCTCGTACAAAACTGTATCGTACTTACCTTGTTCTTTTCTTTTAACAGCAGGCTTGTACTTTCTGGCTAATTTTTTGCAACGTCTCCGCATCTGTATCCCCTTTGAATCATGTGCAAGCGATATGCAATCTTATACAAACATGATAAGAAGCTAGCACCAAAATAATCTGCAATTAGTAGCACTCCATCTAAGTCAACATAACCATCTTTAGCATATTTTTTGCGCTTGTTTTTTAAGTTCTGCTGTCGGCATCAAAAGTTCTGACGCAAAATTCTCCGCGTATTTTTCAATCTCAGACCTCGCATTAGTTGCACACATAAAACCACTATGCACATCTTTTAAATGGTCTTAACAAAAAAGCAATCTTCAAATCTGTTAACATCTGAAATGGATTAATCGGATAAATTATCTCCTTACCACAATAGTACTCTCGAAGAAAAACATTGGCCAATTGATCAGCAGACATACCTCCACTTGCTAATTCCTCAAAATCAATTGCCAAACTACATCCTCTCTTTCATCATCCGTTTAAATTCAATTAAATTTAAAATCTCCTGTTGATCTGCTTCATCTAATGCTCCAAATCTACGAGCAAACATCTGTACTGGCATCTCTGTGCTTCGTCCATTTAATAGTTCATCCGCAGGGATTTGAAATAACTCACTAAACTTACCTAATTCATCCGCAGACACCTTTCTCTTACCTGATTCAATCTCTACAATCGCAGTGCGATTAACACCCAAAAACTTAGCCACATAATCTTGTGACAAATGAAGTTCTGTTCTGGCTTCTTTTATCCTCTCGTATAATGCTCTCATGACATATTCCTCCTTCTATCCATGCCTGCGGCATATATTATAGTACGAAAAGGTGTATTTTTCAACATAAATTGTTGGTTTTTCCAACTTTTCTTTTAGATTCTTCTGAGTTCTCCAATCCTTATCTAATATATCTTACTTCTTTGACTGCATCATTAACAAGGGCTTTCATGCCCTTTACCATGATAACGAAATCATAGCCGCATTTATCCATATATTTGATATTTTCACGACTAAAATAACCGCGGTCGAGAATAAATCCTGCATTCTTATATCCGTATGCCATGGCTTTATCCAGCATACACTGGAGCTGTGATACATCCACAATACTTCCGGGATAGCCCTCGTAAAAGAGAGGTTCTCTGTTATTGCAGTCATAATCAATGGAATAATTGAAAACCGGCAGTCCCTTATCTACCTTGGCATGACCGTATTCTTCTTTAATGCATTCCATTCATTCTGAAATTCTACAGAATCATCAACAGAAATCTGTCCGATAAACTCAGATATCGTTGAAAATCGCTGATTTTCTGCCCGTTTTGAGCATTTATTTTCGATTGAGTATCAACTTCTACTGGAAGTTAAGATAAATATTTCCTCTTTCTTATTATCATATTAGATTAAAACTTTATTCTCCCAAAATCTCATCCCATCTCCTGCATGGTGCACCTTCGATCCTTGCACCATTCCCTGTATTATAAATGACAGTACCTGTCAGATTTGCAATCCTTCGCTCAATCCATTTTCTGTATATATCCAGATTTTTGCTTGTATATACTTCTTCGCCTGAACAACTGATCACTTTTCTCAAACTCCTTGTATCAGTAATTCTTCTGCCTACACCTTCTGCATGGGAGTTTCCACCGGTATATGCAAGGTCAACTCCTACAAATATTACTTTTTCTGCCTTGAACTGCAATGCAATATCCAGCGCCGTTGTAGTCACAGAACCTCCTGTTTCGAAAGCTTTTGCCCCCGATTTTTTTCTGCTATTTCTTCTGCCTTTCGATACCCATTCTGATATGCGATATAAACAGGTCCCTCATAATAATCCAGAACAGACGAGGACGCTGTCGACAGAAGGATCAATGGAATCTTTTTTTGTATCCAGTCCCTTCACCTGCTGATACATATGCGGCTGTGGATCTGTTATGATGATAGCATCCGGGATAATGCCTTCCCTCAAAAGTGTACCTGCAATATGACCGGTTGCAAAAATTGTGATATTGTTTCGATATTGTTTCAATGACGGTAATTCCTGATTACAGATGGTCCTGCACCAACAATTACAACATTTTTTTGTAAAATAAACTTTTTATTTCACTGCATTCCGGCAAATGACGTTCACTGAGTTTCTCGAAGTTTGCATCAAGAAATCTTTCCTGCTCGCGCATACTGCTTGTCGTAACAAAAAAATCTTCCAATAATGTCCTGATAGATGGATTTTCTACTGCCTGAACTGTTGGATAATGCATGAAAAGTTCATAATCTTTCATCTGTTTTAGATATCCAATCAATTCCGTTATATCCGGCTCATATACAATTTCAATACGATTTTCCTTGAAATAAGTTGTCCAGTCCATATACCGCAAAGCCTGCAATAGCAGATATTTTTCGCTTTCTAAAACTGTCACTTTATTTTCCGGATATTTTTTTAACAGTTCTATCACGTGATATCCAAGCCCCATTCCAAATACCACATAGTTCTTTGCGGCTGGCAAACCCGCCGCCAAAACCTGTGCTTCCCACTCCGGATTCATCGTGCTATGCATAAAAAAACATCGGTTGCCGTTCCTTGCCTGCACGGTTGGCTGCCCATTAATTGCGTAGCAATGACATATTTAGCATTGTCATTTCGCACATTCTGAAGTACTTTGTAGAGTCTCTCGTTTTTTCTTTCAGGATTACCATATTGCTTCCAAAAAATACGGAACCTGTGGCGTACCATCTTCCTGCAGCTTTATTTGTATTTTCTGTAACAACTGGCAGCAAATCG